>Ga0157376_10002234_pt1 | contig 13044 bp, 6 predicted proteins | sample M45metaG_FD_121801 | JGI IMG/M metagenome (GOLD analysis project Ga0157376, IMG submission 121801) | Miscanthus rhizosphere microbial communities from Kellogg Biological Station, Michigan, USA - M4-5 metaG | ecosystem: Host-associated > Plants > Roots > Rhizosphere > Soil | place: USA: Michigan... | reverse complement strand
GGCATCGCGGAGATGCCCCGCTCCCACCGCCCTCGCCCAGAACGTAATTGCCTGAGCGCTGGGCACCGCATCTTTTTCGGGCTGCAGCTGCATGGCTTCTTTCCACTGGCGGCGCTCGATCGCATAAACCGCCGGAAACGATGCTCGGTGCGTTTCGTAGTAGTCTTCAAAGTCCGGATCAACGTCGGCTTTGCGAATCGCCAGCAGGGCGTCCACTTGGGCCTTGGCATTTACGTCGTCGCCAATCTGCAGATACGCGTACTCCAGAAAATCCATCGAGTGCATTTTGTGGTGCAGCACGTGGAATTTCATGTCCGCCATTTTGTCAGCAATCTGAATGGCCGAGACATTCGACTGGATGCTGTCCTGCCACAAGCCCAGCCGCGCAAAAATGTGCGAAGGCATATGTACCGCGTGCGCCGAAGCTGGTGCGATGCTGGCATATTTTCGCGCTGCAGGCAGAGCCAAGCTGGCCATCTGCGGATTGTCGCAGCTATGAATAATGTAATGCGCGATGCCCGGATGCGTGGGATCTTCCTCAAACAATTTATTCAGGATCACCACCGCGGCCTTGGCGGAGGTCTGATTAGGGTCGTTTTCAGAACCTGAAGCCAGCAACGACAGCGCATAAAAAACTGCAGCTTCGCGGTCGTCAGGGTTGCGCTGCGAAACCCCTTGCATGGCCTTGGAATAGGCTTTGGCGCGCTGACTGTGATCCACTTTGTCCGTGTCGGAATAAAAGATCGTCAGCGCTGCAGTATAGTCGTGTTCCCGCGGCGTGGATTTTAGCTTTCCCGCTTTGGCCATCAGCTCAGCGCCACGCTGCAAATTCTCCTTCTTCGGGCGATCCCACAGCTGGTGATACAAGCTCATCGCCTGGCCCCAATACGCCATCGCGCAATTCGGATCTTTTTTGGCGACGTCTACAAATGCCTGTTGCGACTCTTCGTACTCGAAGGAGTACAACAGCGCCACCGCGCGGGTGAATTCATTCTGTACGCCTGGCACGCAAGACACCGGGAAATTCACGGAGCCCAGTTTCTCCGCCTCCTGGTGATGATGATGTTCTGGCTCCTGCGCCGCAGCGCGACTGCCGCACAGCGCGGCCGTAATCAAAATGGTCAGCAGAAGTTTTTTCATGGGAATCTCCGCAATTCCAAAAACACTCTGGCACAGCACTAGGAACCGTCAAACTAGCGTATGCGGAATACTATCAGGATAGCCGGCTAGAATCTCGCCCGCTTCGTTTTTCTATTGCCGAATGCGAATCGCCGACTTGAATTGCTACCCAATCTGTTTCCAGAACCCCACTTCGCGCGAAGCCAGCAGCGCATCTTTCCGCGCATTCCACCGAAGAAAATGATCGGTCTTGGTATGCGCGGTATGCTGTGCTCGGGTTTCCCAGATTTCGTGCAACAAAAATGCGCTCGGTCCTTCCACCGAGCGATGCAAATCGTAGCGCAGGCAGCCGTCTTCTTTCCGCGTCGGTGTCAGCAAGGCGCGCAATTCCGCTTCGAGCAAATAGTCTTGCCCATCGCGCGGCCGCAGCAACACCACCAGGGTCACCGCGTCTTTCGGCAGTTTTTGGTCGCTGCGCCACTTGGCGCTTCGCCGTGTCTTCTTTTTGCGGGCCGGCCGCTGCGCTTTCCTCTTGGCCATGATGGCGGGGATTGTACTCTAACTGCTCCAATTGGCAAGCCGATTGGAGTCGACCCTAGGCAGGGCCAGCCCGAGCGGCCCACGCCGCTCCTTCTCAGGGCTCGGGCCCGGGTCGGCCTACTTTTCGTCGTCCTTGCGCCCGGCGTTCAGGCTGTCGTAGTTCATCACTGTATTTAGCACCAGGGAATAGGTTCCCTGGGTTTCTCCGCGCCATACCGGATTGATCGAAAACATCACCACGTGGCCCTTGCCAAACGTGGTATCCACCACTGCGGGATGCTGGGCGATCTCGCTGCCGCCTTCCACCAGGCCCGAAATCAGCAGATCCTTGGCGTCGGCATAGCGCAGCACCACGCGCGCCCGGCTGGCCGGCGGAATCACCCGCGCATTGTTGCGGCGCTGCTCGTCGGTGACATTCGGATTTTCCCAGGCCTCGGTCTCCGGTTCGTCCGGCGCTTCCCCACCCGGCCGGCCAACCGCAAAATCCGGATCGTCCTTGGTGCCACGTCCCGTGGGCCGCGCGCCCAATTCCGGGCCAAGCCGTCGCCGCCTCCGGGAACCGATAATGCTACTGAGTGAAAATACCGGGCCGTTATCGCAGTACGCCGAAATCTTTTCGCCGTACCCATAAGCGATCGGACTCGCGCCGTCCACCAGCCGCGTGCTCACCACCGAACCCACAATTTTAAGTTTTCCCGCTTCGCCAGAACTGACTCCAGTGGTCATGCCAATTCCCGCAGCGAAATTCGCGGTGTCCATCACCGTCAGCAGCACGCCGCCTTCACTTACAAATTTTTGCAACTGCGCCACGCCGCCCCAGCCAAGTCCGGGGCGCATATCCTCGGTTGAATCATTTTCGCCAACCAAGTTCGGCGTCTCCGGAGTATTCAGCCACGGCAACGGATTACCCCAATTCGTCGGCAGTCCATTGACGACGTTATAGAGCGAGCCGCCCCAGCCGACCGGCGGAAAAAGAATGACATCGTATTTTTCTCTCAGGTTGGCATTCTTGGCGATGGTTTGCGTACTCGCGTAATCATACGGAATCTGCAATTTGTCCAGCGCCAGCCGCCACCACCCTTCGGTCTGGGTGCTCAGCCAGGTATGCAGCAGCAAAATCCGCGCCGCGCGCAGGGAATGCGTTTTCACGCTAGGAGCTGATGCCAGTGCGGTCATTTGTAATCCCAACTCTTTTGTCGCGGAGTCCAGTTGCGCGCGATCGGCACCCTTGACGAAAATTGTGCCGGCCGCATATTTTTTCCCGCCGGTTTCAAATTCCGCTTCGGCGGCTTGCATATCCGCATCTTTCAGTTTGAAGCGTAGCGAAGCCAGCGCTGGCTCGGCGTGATTTTCAATCGCGAAAACTGCACCGTCGCCTTTCACCCCGCCAGTTGCATGGAATTCCGTCACGCGCTCCATGGGCGAGTTCAAAATTTTTGCGTCGGTTACCCGCGTCACTTGCACTCCGTAGAGTTCGCCAAAGGTCCAGCCGGTATCGTCATACGGAGTTTTCTGGGGATCCTCCGGGCTCCAATATTGGTAATCCAGCAGCGAATCCGCGATGCGCGAATAGGGCTGGTCCATGCGAACCACGTAGCTCCCGGTCGGAAAAGTTTTCGTAGTCGGCTCCGGCTTTTCGTCTTTCTTGACTTCTTTCTTTTCACTCGTCTTGGCCGGCTTCTTCTCTTTCTTCAAGGGTAATGCAACGGTTACTGCCGCGGTGGTACGCGAAATTTCCACGTGTTGCTTTTGCAGCACTTTCAGCAGTTCCATTTGCAGCGTCGGGCGCGCCTCATCTGCGGTCAGAACGTACGCCGCAGGCCCTTCCGACTTCGGCTTTTCGACCGAACGCTTGGCCTTTAAGTAAAAATTCTTCAGGAACAGCCGCTTGTTTTCGTTGAAGTAGTGCAATGAAACCAGCAAGCCGGTCTCTTCATAATTATTGTTGTCGCGCTGCGACCACATCACCCTTGGCAACGGCGGATTTTGCTTGTACCAGCTACGCGCATATTCCTCTGTCTCCAGCGTGCGTTCCAAAGTGTCGGCATTGCCGTTTCCAAAAGTTTCATACAACCGGCTGATGCCGTTGTGCAGCGCGGCGATGAACATCAAATATCCAGGCGACCAGGTATCAAAATTGCCGTGCGCGAAAACGCCGGGCATGCCGAACTTGGTCATGTCCGCAACGTTGCGGCCGCTGATCATGTTCCACTCATCGGCAAGAATCGGATCGATCCACGCGTTGTAAGGTCCGTCACCGATAGTGTTGTCATAAAGATACGGCACCGATTCGTGCAGATCGTGCAGCACCTGCGCGTTCCAGTGCACGTAAGTGTTCAGCACGTTTTCGGTAAGCTTCAGCGTCACGCCCATGGCGTCGCGATTGTTGTCGTGCGCCACGTACTTTCCCCAATAAATCAGTGGCGGATAGAAATCCTTGGGGTGCGCCAGATGCCATTTGTAAATGTCCACTACGCGGTCGCGACCATCCGCTTCCACCACTGGAGTAATCAGCGTGATCATGCCGTCGCGAACTTCTTTGATGTACGGGCTTTCATCCACCGCGAGGCGATAAGCCAATTCCATCAGCGCGGTTGGCGCGCCAGTTTCCGGCGAATGAATGGTTCCGGTGATGTAGTAAACCGGGACAGCCTGGGCCACAATTTTGTCGGCTTCGGCGTCATTCAATTGCAGTGTGCGGGGATCGGCCAGTTTGGCGAGCTGGGCGCGATTCTCTGCCATCTTTTTCAGATTTTCTTCCGACGACACCGCCACGGCAATCATTTCGCGGCCTTCTTCGGTGGTACCGATCGAGAAGACTTTCACGCGCGGGCTGGCTTGTTCCAGCATGCGCATGTACTTGTAGACATCTTTGGTGTACGGCAGGATTCCCGGCGCGCCGGCCACGTCGCCCAGCACCACTTCCAGCGTCGGCACGTTCTTCGAGGCCGGCAAATAGTTCACCAGCGGCGAAGTAAAAAAGGGCTCGGTGGTGTAGTTCTTCATTTTGGCCGTGTAGGCCTCGTCCACCGCTTGCTTGGGATCGCGGCCCGGTTGCGTTTCGCCGTCGCCCAGCGCAAACGGCGCCGCAAAAACGCAAAATATGGCAAGCGATACGAGCTTCGACCACAGCGCTAGATTCATGAATGTCTCCTAATAACCTGAAAGAATGCGGATTCTAAATCACTTGAGCGTGCGAAGAGACGCTTGCGATACAAACATTAATCCGCCGGAAGAAACGCCAGGCAAATCGGCGAAGGTGTAGTCAGCGTTTCGCCGGTTGGCGTAAGTTTGCCGGTCGCTTGATCAATGCGGAATTCCACAATGGCATTGGTGTTTTGATTTTCCGCCAGCAGAAAATTCCCGCTGGGATCAATCGCAAAGTGGCGCGGCTCTTTGCCGCCGGTGGGAACATCCTCGATCAGCGTGAGTTTTCCGGTTTTTGCGTCGATGGCGTAGATGACGATGGAATCATGGCCGCGGTTGGAGGCGTAAAGAAATCTTCCGCTGGGGTGAATTTCAATCTCCGCGGCGTCGTTGCGTCCGGAAAAACCTGCTGGAAGCATTGGTATTTCTTGAAGCGAAGTGAATTTCGCGGGGCTGGCGCTTTCAAAGACGGTTATGCTTGATCCCAGTTCGCCTAGGACATACATGAACTTGCCGTTTTTTGAAAATGCCACATGGCGCGGCCCCGTTCCCGGCTTGAATTCAGGTGGAGTAGTATTCGGTCGGTCAACTACGGCCGGGCTAAGTGTTCCCTTGGCGGAATCGAACTTGTAGATCAAGACTTGATCGAGTCCGAGGTCCGCTACGTAAACCAGCTTGTTGTTTTCCGACGCGCCGATCCAGTGCGCGTGCGAACGATCCTGGCGCTTGGTGTTCGGGCCGACTTTGCCGGTGTCTTCCTGCAAAGCAGTGTGGTCGCCAAGTCTTCCGTCAGCCAGAATCGGATATACCACCACGTTGCCGCTATTGTAATTCGCGGAGAAAAGAAATTTTCCGGTGCGATCGAACGAAAGATGGCAGGGATCCAGTCCTAGCGCCTGCATGTCGTTCAGAAAAGTCAGCTTGCCTGTCTTCGGCTCGATCGCAAATGCGCTGACCGTACTCGGTTTTCCCATTTCGTTGGCGGCGTACAAGTACTTTCCGCCAGGATGCACCACCACCCACGAAGGGTCTTTCGTTTCTCCGGCCAGTTCAAGCGCCGTCATTTTTCCGGTGACGGTATCAAAGCGAAATTTATAGACGCCCTTGCTCTCCGTTTTCGTCGTGTAATTTCCGACATACGCAATGTATTCCTTGTGCGCGGGAGGTCTAGCCGCGCCGATGAAAACAGCGAGCACAGGCGGAGCAATCAGCACAATGGCAACGGCGAGAATGCGGCAAAGGTTGGTCATGGCGCGGATAGTCTAACACCATGTCCGAGCCGGACAGCAAACCATAAAAAGAAAGCGCGGCGCGGCGGAGCACGCCGCGTCAAAGTCATGATCGAATTACTTCTTTTCTTCTTCGTCTTCTTCTTGCAGCACGGCGGCGGCGGCGACGGAATCTTCGCCGTCGAGTTTGAGCAAGCGCACGCCTTGCGTGGAGCGGCCCGCCTCGCGAATTTCGTTGGCGTGCACGCGGATTACTTTTCCGTGTTCGGTAATGATCATCACGTCTGATTCTTCGGTGACCTGCAACGTGGCGACGACCGAGCCGTTGCGGTCGGTGGTCTTCATGTTGACCACGCCTTTGCCGCCCCGTGAAGTGATGCGATACTCAGCAAGCGCGGTGCGCTTGCCGTAGCCCTTTTCAGCGACGGTCAGCATCAGGGTCGTGAGCGAGTCCTTGATGTCCTCATTCTCGAGTTCTTCCAGGTTTTGTGTGGTCTTCTTGCGTTCCTTGGCGATGATTTCGAAGTCCGGCTGAACTGCGTCCATGGACACGACGTAGTCTTCCTTGTCAAGATCCATGCCGTTTACGCCGCCGGCGTTGCGGCCCATGCCTCGCACTTCGGTTTCGCGGAACAGAATGGCCTGGCCTTCGTGGCTGGCCAGGAAAATCATCTGCTTGCCGTCGGTCAGTTTCGCGCCGATCAGTTCGTCCTTGGCGTCCAGGTTGATGGCGATAATTCCGGTGGAGCGCGGATTGGAGAATTCCACCAGCGCCGATTTCTTTACGGTGCCGTTTTTGGTGGCCATGAAAACGAATTTGTCGGCGGCTTCTAGATCGCGCGCGGCGACCAGCGCGGTCAACTTTTCGTCTTCTTGCAATTTCACCAGGTTGTTGATGGCTTTTCCGCGCGTTGCAGCCGCGGCTTCCGGCAACTCATAAACCTTCAGCCAGTAGACACGGCCCTTGGAAGTGAACAGTAAAATGTAGCTGTGGGCCGAAGCGATAAAGAGATGTTCGACGAAGTCTTCTTCCTTGGTTTTGGCACCGATACGACCTTTGCCGCCGCGCGATTGGTGACGATAGGTGTCCGTCGAGGTGCGCTTGATGTAGCCGGCGTGGCTCACCGTGATCAGCATCTCGGTGTCGGCGATCAAGTCTTCCAGCTTGATCTCGTCGACTTTGTCGACGATTTGAGTGCGGCGGTCGTCGCCAAACGACTTCTGGACATCACGCAATTCGGAAACGATCACCGACTTGAGCTTTTTCTCGCTGGCCAGAATTTCTTCCAGCTCAGCGATGCGCTCACGAATCGCTTTCAATTCCTTCAAAATTTCGTCGACGGAAAGCTGGGTCAGACGATGGAGTTGCAATTCGAGAATGGCGTCCACTTGCACCGGAGTAAGGCCGCTGCTGATGGCGCGCGCAGTTTCACCTTCGACGCCGCCCAATTTGTATTTACGACCGTCGAGTTTTACGCCTTCGATTTTTTTCTGCTTGCCGCCCTCGGTGATGGTGACCGTTTCTTCAGAGAAGAACCTCAGCAAATTCTCTTTGGCTTCGGCCCGGCCGGAAGATCCGCGGATGATACGGATGACTTCGTCCAAGTGGTCGAGCGCGACTTGATAGCCGGTCAAAATGTGTTCGCGTTCGCGCGCCTTGCGCAGATCGAAACGCGTGCGGCGCAAAATCACGTCGCGGCGATGCTCCAGGAACAATCGGATAATTTCGATCAAGCCCATTTCGCGCGGTTGTCCGCCGACAATGGCCAGCAGGATCATGTGAAACGATTCCTGCATCTGGGTGTGCTTGAACAGATTATTGAGAATGAGCTGTGATTCTTCGCCGCGCTTCAGTTCAATGACGATGCGCATGCCGTCGCGATCGCTTTCATCCCGCACGTCGCTGATACCTTCAATCTTTTTGTTCTGCACCAGGTCAGCGATGCGTTCGATCAGCCGTGCTTTGTTTACCTGGTAGGGAATTTCGGTGACCACGATGTTTTCGCGGTCCTTGCCGGCGTCTTCGATAGCCGCTTTAGCGCGCATGGTGAAACTGCCGCGGCCCGATTTGTAGGCGGCTTCGATTCCTTCGCGGCCAGCGATATAGCCGCCTGTGGGAAAATCCGGTCCGGGAACGAGTTTCAGAATTTCGCGCAGCGAGGCGTCCGGCTTTTCGAGCAACAACACCGCCGCTTCGATCACTTCGCGCAAATTGTGCGGCGGAATGTTGGTAGCCATGCCGACTGCGATACCGCTGGCGCCGTTGACCAAAAGATTTGGAACCCGGGTGGGCATGACCGTGGGTTCTTTTTCGGTTTCGTCGAAGTTGGGAATAAAGTCGACAGTTTCTTTTTCAATGTCGGCCAGAAGTTCCTCAGCAATTTTCGCCAGGCGGGCTTCGGTGTACCGCATCGCCGCCGGCATGTCGCCGTCCACCGAGCCAAAGTTTCCCTGGCCGTCCACCAAGGGGTAGCGCATGTTGAAGTCCTGCGCCATCCTGACCAACGCGTCGTACACCGGCGTGTCACCGTGCGGGTGATATTTACCCAGGACTTCACCGACGATTTTGGCGCACTTGCGATAAGACTTGGTGGAAGTGAGGCCGAGTTCGTACATGCCGAAAAGAATGCGGCGATGCACCGGCTTCAGGCCATCGCGCACATCCGGCAACGCGCGTCCGATGATCACGGACATCGCGTAGTCCAGATAGGACTTCTTCATTTCGGCTTCGATGTCCACCGGAACTAAGATTGATTGATTCTGTTCGTCCGCCATTTCCCCTCGCAAACTACGAAACTCTTACCTATCGCTGTGCTGCGCGTTCCAGCAAGTATGCTTTCACTGTATCGAATGCGTCGGCTGCGTTTGTAAATCGCCGGGCGGTAAATTCCACTTCGGCGGCCTGCAAAAATTCATCACAAGCGGCTTGATCCGCAAATTCAATGGCGACTCCGCGTTGCATGTCAGGATTCGCAGTTGGTTCCGCGCGAAATTCGCTCACCCTCAATCCGCGCAGTCCCGGCAATGTGGTCCAGCCCAACTGGTAAAGCATGCCGATCAAATGTCCAGGTTGACCACGTCCAACGCGTTTTCTTCAATGAACTTGCGGCGATCCTCGACGTTTTCGCCCATCAGCGTGGTGAAAATCTTTTCGGCTTCGACCACGTCTTCTAGGCGTACCTTCAACAGCGTGCGGGAGTCCGCGTTCATGGTGGTTTCCCACAACTGGGTCGGATTCATTTCGCCGAGACCCTTGAATCGGGTGATGGTGAAATCTTTTTTGGCGTCTTCCATTACGTAGCCGAGGACGTCGCCGGCTTTTTCGCGAACTGCTTTGTCGCCATTGCGGATGATGGTGAATGGGGGTTTGTTGTACTCCTCGACCTGTTTGGCCAGGCCGCGAAGCCGCTTGTAGTCCGCGGAAGCGACGAGCGCCCAATTGATTTTCTGGTTATGTGGCGGGCCAAACTGAATTTCGTAGAGGCTGTGCGCTTCGTCGAAAACCACTTCGCCTTCGATTTTGAGTTTCAGCTTTTCGATTTCCTTCAGCAGCTTGTCGATCGGCTTCTTTTCTTCGAAGTCGGTTTTCTTTTCCAGCGCACTTTCGGCCAGGGCTTCCACCAGCCGAGGTTCTTTCACGCGACGGGCGAGTTTTGCGGCGACGGCTTCGTATTCTTGAACGTTGAGCAGGAAAGTGGTCAGGCTCGCGCCTTCCAGGCTTACGCCCTCTTTGGCTTTGACCACGTGATCTTCGGTGGCCCGCTTCATCAGTTCACGGGCGAAATCGCGCTCGTCGCGGATGTAGCGTTCACTCTTACCACGCTTCACACGATAGAGCGGAGGTTGCGCAATGTAGATATGGCCGCGGTCGATCAGTTCCTTCATATGGCGGAAAAAGAAAGTAAGCAGCAGAGTACGGATGTGCGAACCGTCTACGTCCGCGTCGGTCATCAGAATCACTTTGTGATAACGCAGTTTGCCCGCATCGAAATCGTCTTTGCCGATGCCCGTGCCCAGCGCGGTGATGATGGCGCGAATTTCTTCGTGGCCCAGCATTTTGTCGTAGCGCGCTTTTTCGACGTTGAGAATTTTACCTTTGAGCGGAAGAATCGCCTGGTACTTTCTGTCGCGGCCCTGTTTTGCGGAGCCCCCTGCGGATTCGCCCTCAACCACGAAAAGTTCGCAGCGCGCCGGATCGCGTTCCTGGCAATCGGCAAGCTTTCCCGGCAAGCCGCTGGAATCCATGGCGGACTTGCGGCGGGTGAGTTCGCGGGCTTTGCGAGCCGCTTCGCGGGCGCGCGCAGCGTCGATACATTTGCCGATGATGCGTCGGGCGACGGTGGAGTGTTTGTCAAACCATTCACCAAGCTTTTCGTTGACGAGTTGCTCGACGTCACCCTTGATGTCGCTATTCAGTTTGCCTTTGGTTTGCCCTTCAAATTGCGGTTGCGGCAGGCGCACGCTCACCACAGCAACCAAACCTTCGCGGACGTCATCACCGGTGATGCTGACTTCGTCCTTTTGCTCTTTGAGCATTCCCGCATTGGACGCGAAATTGTTGATAGTGCGGGTCAGCGCGGAGCGGAAGCCGGAAAGGTGGGTGCCGCCATCGACAGTGTTGATGGTGTTAGCGAACGAAAAAACGTTCTCGCCGTAAGAGTCGTTATACTGCAGCGCGATTTCGATCTCCACGTTGCCTTTTTTGCCTTCCATGTAGATCGGCGCATCGTGGAGCGTGGTCTTGCCGCGGTTCAGATGCTTTACGAATTCGGCAATGCCGCCCGTGAAGCGGAACTCCGCGGATTTTTCGGTGCGCTCATCCGTAAGCGTAATTTTCAGACCTTTGTTCAGGAAAGCGTATTCGCGAAGACGTGTGGCCAGCGTGTCGTAACTATAAGTCGTTTTTTCGAAGATGGAAGGGTCGGCGTGGAAAGTTACTTTGGTGCCAGTTTTGCGGGTCTTGCCAGTTTGTTTCAGCTTGGAAGTGGGCTTGCCTCTTTCGTAAGACTGTTCCCAAACCGCGCCGTCCCGTTGAATTTCCAGTTCCAGCCAATCAGAAAGCGCGTTCACCACCGAAACGCCGACCCCGTGCAGACCGCCGGAAACTTTGTAAGTGTCGCTATCGAATTTTCCGCCAGCGTGCAGCACAGTGAGGACAACTTCCGCTGCGGGGCGCTTTTCGGTGGCGTGCATGTCCACAGGAATACCGCGGCCATTGTCCACTACGGTCACGGAGTTGTCTTCGTGCACGGTGACGTTTACTTCGTCGGCGTGCCCGGCCATGGCTTCGTCCACCGAGTTGTCGACAACTTCCCACACCAGGTGATGCAAACCCATTTCGCCGGTCGAGCCGATATACATTGCTGGGCGCAAGCGAACCGCTTCAAGACCGCCCAACACTTTGATCGATTTTGCGTCGTACTGATGACCGGCGGGAGCTTTGCCGGCTACTGGCTCTTTTTCTTTATCGCCCATGAACCCTCATCTCTTTAGCGAACAAAAATTTCTTCTAAATTCTTTCAGAGCTCGAATGCGCTGCCTGTAGACACGTAACAGTCACACGACGAGTACTTGAAAAGTTCAGTTTTAGTCCTGAAGCAAGATTGGCGCGATTGCGGAAGGATTCGAGTATCGTCCCGTGCAGCCAAATTTTTTGGCTGACGCCTTACTCTTTGATCCCGGCTGGAAACCAGGACTCGTAGAGTTCCTGCTTCATCCCATCCCGCACACCGGGACGCGGCGAAGACTATTCCCCTGCGACAAAATCGCAGGTTCGTTTCTCCAGGGCTCGAACCTTTTCGCTCCTGGCGCGGAGCGCAATGACAAGGCTCACGATTCCTGTGGACATGTCGATTTGTAGGAAAATCTGCGAATCGACAACCCAAAAAGTATAGCCGAATCGCCCCTTTTTCTCAAGTAAAGAAGATTGCCAGAAAATCACATAAGGTATTTGGTTTCTGTGGTTTACGGGTGGCCAAAACCTTGCATAGTAACCTACGATTCGGAGTCATGCGTGGCTAAGAAATCGATTTGTTTTCAGGTAGGAAAGTAGTTGAAAAAAAACGGAAAGAACGGGAAGGACACAGCCACTCAAATTCGCATGGGCATGATGATGTAGCGGTAGCGATAGGATTCGTCGGCAAGCGGGCGCATCTGGCCTGCGCTCTGTTCGTCTTTCAATTCGATGCTGATCGGGCCTTCGGCAGCGGCAGCGAGAAAATCCAGCACGTAGCTGGAGTTAAAGCCGATGGAGATCGGATCGCCCTTGTAGTCCTTTTCAAGATTTTCTTTTGCTTCTCCGTATTCGGGGCTCGACGCGGAAATTTCGATGCCTTCTTTGGAGACGGCAAGTTTTACGGCGTGAGAACGTTGGTCGGCCAACTGAGAAACACGGCGTACAGCGTCGCTCAATTCGGCACGCTCGATGACTACGGATTTGTTGTTGTCGCGCGGCAGCACCGCCTCATAATTCGGGAATTGCCCAGTGAGAATGCGTGAAATCAGCAGACGATGACCAACTTGAAAGAAGAGATGGCTTTCGTCCTTGGCAAAATCCATTTGCGCTTCAGACCCGGCCACACTGGAAAGTTTCTCAACTTCGTCCATGGCTTTCTTGGGGATCAGGACTTTCACTTCGCCGTTGAGCCCGGCAAGCTTGTGATCGGTCTCTGCAAGCGCCAAACGGTGGCCATCGGTCGCCACCATGGCCAGCGTATCGGGTTTCAAAATTAGCAGGCCGCCATTCAGAGTGTAACGCGACTCTTCCATGGAAATCGCGAATTTGGTCTTGGAGATCAATCCTTCCAAAACCGTGGCGGGAATCTTTACCAAGACATGGGGCATGGCCGGGAGAGCAGGAAAATTCTCTTTGGCCATCCCTACCAGTTTGTATTTCTTTTTGTCGCTGACAATTTCAACCCAGTGATTGTCGAGCAACTTAAACTTTATTTCGCCTTCGGGAAGCAAGCGAACAAGCTCCAATAGTTTCTTGGCGGGGATCGTTCCTGCG
>Ga0157376_10002232_pt1 | contig 13050 bp, 10 predicted proteins | sample M45metaG_FD_121801 | JGI IMG/M metagenome (GOLD analysis project Ga0157376, IMG submission 121801) | Miscanthus rhizosphere microbial communities from Kellogg Biological Station, Michigan, USA - M4-5 metaG | ecosystem: Host-associated > Plants > Roots > Rhizosphere > Soil | place: USA: Michigan... | reverse complement strand
GTGCTGCTGAAGGTCATGCCGAGCAACGGACAATAGATCAGCACGAACGCCAGCAGCGCCGCCAGCCGCGGATGCGCGGGGATGAGTTTTGCCGACTCCGGTTTTGGCGCGCTCACTATGGCTCCTCCATGTAGCGGTAGTACGCCAGCGTCATGGTTGCGCGCACCGTCTTGCCATCGATGGGTTCGATATTCAGCGCGTTGAGCAGATGCAGCGCCACATCGTGCTGCTGCGCCTCCATGAACTTGAGCAGTTGCGCGCTGGAACCCTGCACTACTACTTGCGTGGGCAGCTCGGCGTAAAACCCTTCCCTGGTCTTCTCATTGCCGGCCTGCAGCGAAGCGACATCGATGCCGGCCAGCGCCGCCTGGTCGCACAGCGACTTTTGCATGGCGGCCGGATCGAAGCGCGAGGGCAACTGGTGGACGAGCTGATTGAGCATGTCGCGCAGTTCATTCAGCATCAGCGCAATCGAGGCATGGTTTGCCGCGATTGCCTGCTTGTCGCTCAGTTCACGTTCGAGCTGGGTCGTCCGGTAAGCCATTTCGTCGCGAGCGGACCACGCGGCATGCACCAGCGCCAAGCCGAGCAGGGTGCCCGCCAGCACCAGCACCACGTAAATCGTGCGCTGCGCTTGCGCTGTCATTGCGAGCCTCCGGGCGGCGCCGCTTCGGCCGTTCGCGCGTCGAAGGCGGCGATCGATACGCGTTCGAATGCAGTCCCTTCCTCGCGGCGCCGGCCGGCCACGCGCAAGTCCGTCTCACCGTGCTGCGCCAGCAAGGTGAGCAGGGAGAGATCGCCGCCGGCGGCGTAGCGAATGTCGAACACCGTGTGTTGCGCGTCCATCTTCAGAGTCTGCAGTTGCACGCCGTCCGGCAGGTGGCCGAACACGTCGAGCGCGACCGACGCACGCCCGGCGGACCGCTGCAACTCTTCAACGATTTGCTTGCGCGCGAGCACATGCGACATGACCTTGTTCAGATCCTTGACGTCGACCAGCTGTGCATCGAGCTTGGCGATCTGCGGGAGCAGCGCATCATTGGCCTTGCTGCGCGCCTGCATGTCCAGACGCAACACCAGGATGAGCAACGCGCATAGCAGCAGCGGTACGCCGAATGCGAGAGCGCAGGCGACGGCGAAGCGGGCGCCGCTCGCCGGTTGTGGTGCGGCAGCTACCGAGGCGGATTCGTCAATCATTGGCGGATTGCAGAACGACTCGTGTCATGAGTGCTGGAGCGGTCGTACAACGATAGCATGCCAAGTGCGGAGCGTAGGGTGCGTCCGGGACGCACCGTTCGGTCGCATTCAAGGTCCTTCGAAGTCGTCGGCGAAAATGCGATCCGACAGCGTTACCGAGTCTTCGAACAAGCCGTTCGCGTTGAGCGCATTGCCTTGCATGACGGTGCCGTCGGTCAGCGAAAACGCGCGTATCGCGAACGCTTCCGCGGAAGTCGATGCGCGGGTCAGTGCGACCAGGGCATTGCGCGTGTGGTCCAGCGCGATGGAGCCGGCGAGCACGAAGCAGCAACCCGCGGCACCGCTGCCGATCGGAGTCAGGGCGAAACCCGGCGTGAACGTGATCGTTGCCGCGCGCAGGGCGTCCGTCGCCGCATCGTAGCTCAGTGCGTACAGCAGGCCGCCGTCGAGTGCCAAGGCTGAAACGCTTTCGCTGCCCAGCGGATATGCCGCCAGCAGCGTGCCGTTCGCGATCGAGAATGCGAACAGCTGGTCCGCGCTGTCGGTGCTGCGGCGGCCAACCGCGTAGAAGATGTCCGCCACGGCATCGTACGCAGCCACGCCCGCGCGCAGCTGGCAGCAATCCGGGCCGAGAACGCCGGTCACGACCACACCGCTGGCTCTGGCCAGCGTCGCCAGCTCGATGCCGCCGCTGTCGTCGGCGATGATTGCGGCAAGCCGCTGATGCAGCGGATCGTAGACCATGTGGCTGACGCGCTGCCCGCTGCCCAGGCCGATCGAATCGACGCTGGAAGGAACGCCGTACGTATAGATGTACAGCGCCGCGAAGCCGCCATCGTTGGCGATGAAGAAGACGCGGTGGTTCAGCGTGTCGGCGGCGACGCTTCCGGATTGCACGGCGCAGCAATGCGGTATCTGCAGCAGTACGGCGTCGTGCGTGTCGACGTTGACGACATAGGTGTTGTCGGTGCCGACGGGACTCAACGCGAGCACCGAGGCCAGCGCGTGGTTCGTGGCGGCGGCAAGTGCAAACAGTGCGAGCGCGGCAATGCGCGAACCAAGCGCCGCAGGCGCTGTTCTTCCTCGCTGATCAGGGCTCATGGCGCGCCCCTCACTTCGATGCGTGGTCGAGACGCGCTTCGAGCGCGCGCAGACGCTGCTCGAGTTGTTCGACTTCGCGGTCGCGTGCCTTGAGCTGTTCCTGCAACGCCTTGACCGACGCCAGCGCGACGCCGGCTTCGTCGGCGGGTGCGATGTAGTGGTCGCTGGCGCCGAGACCGAACGCCGCGTGGAAATCCTCCGCGACCGGTCCGAGATGGCGTTCGCTGGCCGCTTCGCCACGATAGTTCCAGCTGCTGATCGGCAGGCGTTCGAGCTTCGCCAGCAATTCCTCGCCATCGGCGCGCTCGAAGTTTTCCTTGGACGCACGCATCGACAGTTGCGAGATGGTGCCGCGGGCGAGCACGTTGCCGGTGCTGTCGACCACAAAGCGCGCGCGTTGTGCCGGATCGATGCCGGGATCCGCGTTGCTGACCTGCAGCGCCGCGACCGGCGTGGCGAGCGGCGCGCTGTACGCCACATCCAGACGCGCCGTCGGCGCGGCCGTGCCGACGCCGACTGAACCTGATGCGGAAATGTCGATGCTCGAGGTCGGTGCACCGGGCCGAATGCGGAACGACAGGCGCGAACCGCCGGTGCTATCGCGCACGAAGAAGTTCGCTTCGTTGCCGCCGATGTCCCAGGTCTGCGCGGTGAATCCGCCGGCGTTGCTCTGGTCCAGACGCAGCGCGGGCGTGTCGTTGGTCAGCACATGCAGGTCGAGCGCGGGCGTGGAAGTGCGAAAGCCGACCTTGCCAGTGCTGGCGACGAACAGCGCGTCGTTCGGCGCGCTGCCGGACACGGTGAACGGCACGGTGGCCGCGGTGGTGTCCTCGATCGAGAACTTTTCCGCGCCGCCGCTGGCGTTGTCGTTCGCGGTCAGCTGCCAGCTGTGATTGGCGAAACCCGCCGACACGGAAGTGTCGTTGAACTTGATGCGCGTGTTGTTTTCCTTCAGGCGCAGCGTGTCGAAACCAAAATTTTCGTTGTCGACGCAATCCAGGCCGATGCAAGCGGAGCCCTGGATGATCGCATCGTCCGCGGTCACCACATCGGCGGGCAGCGGCGTGCCGGCGGCCGGCTTCGGCACGACGGCGTTGCCGGAATCGAGCCGCTGCGAACCGGGCGCGGTGTAGTAGACCTTGCCGCCGGCGATGCGGAACGTGCCTTCGACCGGCGCCAACGCGGTCGTCGCCGACGCAGCGAAGGCGCGGCCATCTGCGCCGCTGCCGGAGTGGCGCGCTACCGGTGCCGCGGCGAGGTCGACGCGGAAGCGATAGTCGCCATCGCCCAAGCCGGCGTCACCCAGTTTGAAGTGCCCGCCGTCGCCGGCGCCGAGCTGACGCGAAAACGTGCCGGTGGCGCCGCTCACGGTCAAGGTCGCGCCAGCACTGGACGAGCCGCCGTCGACGGGAATGCTGAAGCCGGGCAGGTCGATGCTCAGCTGGCTGGCCACCGCCGCGTTCGAAATGGCGGCGGTCGCGAAAAGAACGTATCCGATGGTGCGCATGTGTGTGGCCCCTGTTGCGATGGCGTGCGAATGCACCGCGTGCAGCGGAGCACCAAACGACAACAGACCACGACGATCGATGCCGGCACGCCACGCAGCGCGGGCGTCGACATGATCAATCCGCGTACCCTGCCGCCGCCGATGGACCCCTCTGTGGCGGACGTCATGCCCGAACGAACGGGCATTGTGATGGACGATAGGCGGCACTCGGACGGCTGTCAACGCGTGCCGCGCGTGGGGTGCGTCTTGACGCACCGGCTTGTGCGTCTTGGACGCACCGATTTCGTGCGTGTTGAAAGCACCGCGCTCGATTTGCCGCAAAGAGCCGGTGCGTCGAGACGAACCCTACCCGCCGAATCCATCGATGAACACACCATCGACCGCGATCTGGAAATCGATACCGGCGCGATTTTCGCCGAGTGCAATCGTGATCGGTGTCGGTGCGATATCGAGGATCGATTGGGCTTGCGTCGGACAGGGCCGGCCGGCGTAAACCTGGCAAGGACCGCTGTAGCCGTTGGTTGCCGATACGTAGTACGTGCCCGGCGGCAGCGCCGGCGATTGGTACGGAGCGAGATTGCCGAACGCGTCGAAGCCGAGCGCGACGAAACCGGCGACTTGCGCGCCGCTCGCGTCGTAGACCGCGAACGAAGCGAACAACGGCGCGCCGGTGATATCGCGCACGAACCCCTTGAACGCACCGCCCTGCTGCAAGGCGAAGTCGATGCCGGTGACGGCGTCGCCGGTGTGCGCATTGACGGCGACGGCCACGGCGCCAGCGGGAATCTCCGTGGCAAGCAACGGTTCCAGGCACAGGTATTCGGCGCCATCCGGACAGGCGGTGTTCGGGTAGATCGACGAGATCAGCGTGGTCGATCCCGCCACCACGTAGACTCCATCGGCCCAGTCCGACGGTGCATAGGCGACGTAGTTGCCCTGCGCGTCGGACTGCGTCCAGTACACCTCATACACGGGTGGCGCCTCCCAATCGAACGGGACGCGGTGCCACGCGGCCACGGTTGCACCGGCGATGGGCTGGTGCGTCACAGCGTCGGTCACGCTGCCGCCAATCGTCACGTTGGAATGCAGCGGCATGTCGATGCCGGAAACCACTCCGTGATCGAGCGTGTTCACCGGCGTGCCCGCAGCGATTGGACACGGCGGTGCGGCGCAGGCGATGCCGGGATAGACCTGCAGCGGATCGCGAAATTCGATGATCGGTGTGCCGAGCTGCACGCGGAAAGCGCCGGTGGGCGTACCCTTGATCGTGTACTTGCCCTGGCTGTCGGTGTAAGCGTAGGCGCGATCGAAACGCGCGCCGTCGGCATCGTACAACTCGAGCGCCACGGATTGCGGCTGTCCCGGCCAATGACCGTTGTACGGCACGCCCACCAGCGGCACGCCTTTGTCGGCATCGATCAGCGTGCCCGAGATGCTGCCACCGGCGAGCAGGTCGAAGTCGACGCCATTGCGCACTTCGCCTTCGGCCAGAACGATGTCGGTGTAGCTCTGCTGCGACCAGGCGCCTGCTTCGGGTTCGTGATCGAAACATTGCCGCTGAAGCCCGATCTCCATTCCGCCCAGGCAGATTCTGAAACGCCCTTCCGGCAGGTCGCCGGCGATAGCCTGGAAGCCTTCTTGCTGCACGCCGCCGGTCTCTCTCCAGCTGGATGAAGCCTCGTCAAAGTGGAACGTGGTGATCGCGCCGACGTACGTCGCGTTCGCGGCGAGTCCGCGCACGCTGCCGTTCAGATGCGCCAGCGCATGCGGCTGCAGGTCGACGGTGACATTCTGCGCGCCGGCCGCGAAGGATGCCGACGCGTAATCGTGAGGCACGCTGTCGTAAGTGCGGCGCACGTAGGCGATGCAGGTTGCGCTGGTGCAATCGCCGTTCCATTGGTACGTGCCGTCGGCTTCGGTGACTGCACCGCCCAAGGGGTGGTATTGCGCATCGGTGACTTCCACGAACGTGCCGGCGAAGGACTGGCCGGTAAAGTGCGATGTCACGCGGCCGTGCACGCTGGTCGGCGCGGCCTGCGTCGTTGCCGCGAAGCACGGCAGCAAGATCAGCGCGAGCAACGCTGTGCGCCAACCAGACACACGGCCGGCGAGCGGCCGGCAGCGGAGCGAAATCGTCATGCTTGCCTATCCTTTTATGATATGCCGAATTGGCGGTATCGCAAAAAGGACGTCCAGCCAAGGTGTTTCCCCCAAGCGCTTAAGGTTGCCATAAGAATCCGGGGCTAGGCTGTGCTTGCCAAGGAGCCGCCGCGATGAAGCAACATCGACTGCGTTATGAATATTCACTGGCGACGTTCGTCGCCATCGTGGGCCTGATCATCGGCGCACCGCCAGCAATAGCGGGCGACGGTCCGTTCGGGATCGATCACCGTCTCGCCTACGACAACAGCGGGATCTGGAAGCGCAGCTACCAGAAGGATCTTGCCGCGGGGTCCGCGATCTTTGTCGTCGGCGGCGCCCTCTGGGAGGGCGGCGAGACCAAGTTTGGAGACACGCTATGGCGCTCGCTGGATGCCATGGTCTTGACCGCCGGCACCACGACAGCGGCAAAGGTCATCTTCTCGCGCGAACGTCCTTCGCAGACGAACGATCCCGACCAATTCTTCACCGGACATGGCAATTCCAGTTTTCCGAGCGGCGAGGTGGCACACATCACCAGCATCGTCACGCCTTTCATGCTCGAGTACGGACCGGACCATCCCGCGGTCTACGCGCTTGCCGCGCTGCCGGTCTACGATGCCGTCGCGCGCATGAAGGTGCGCGGGCACTGGCAGAGCGACGTGCTGGCGGGCGGCGCCATCGGGTTCGGCATCGGCTGGTATTCGACGCGCCGGGAGCATCCGCTGATCCTGACCGCGCTGCCAGGCGGGTTCATGGTCGGCCTCCGGAAAGAGTTCTAAACACCTTTTAAGACGGCGACGAGGAATCCGCGCTACGCTGATCGTGTGAACATCCTGATCGTGGAAGATGACGTTCTGCTGTCGCGCGGCATGGCCGACGCCATGCGCCGCTGGAGTTTCACGCCCACCTGCGCCGTCAATTTGTCCGCAGCTTGCAGGGAGTGGAAACGTGGCACATTCGACGCGGTATTGCTGGATCTGCGCCTGGGGCAGGAAGACGGTCTGGATTTCCTGCGTCAGCTGCGCTCCACCGGCGACCGCACTCCGGTGATTGTCGTCACCGCGCGCGACGCCGTCGCCGATCGCATCGAAGGTCTCGATGCAGGTGCCGACGACTATCTGATCAAGCCTTTCAGCCTCGATGAACTGGCAGCGCGCCTGCGCGCGGTGCATCGCCGTGCGCACGGCCTGGCGCACGGCGAACTCGTGATCGGCAAGCTCTGGCTGGACATCATCGGCCGCGCCGCACGCTATGACGGACAACCCCTGGAGTTGTCGCGCCGCGAGTTCATGGTGCTGCGCACGCTGGCCAAGCGCGCGGGGCGCGTGGTTTCCCGGGAGACCCTCGAACTTGCCGTCTACGGCAACGATCCGCTCGGCAGCAATGCGCTGGAAGTCCACATCCACGGCTTGCGCCGCAAGGTCGGTCGCGACGCCATTCGCACCGTGCGAGGCCTCGGCTACATGCTCAGCAAATCTCCGTGAGCATGCGCTCGCTGCGCACGCGCATCGTCGTGCTGGTGCTTGCATCGATCGGCGGCGTGCTGCTGCCGCTGCTGATCCTGACCTACACGTTCACCATGGAGGAAGTCGAAGAACTGTTCGATGCGCGGCTGGCGGAAAATGCAAAAACCCTCGATGCGATCGGTGCAAACCCGAGCGACATTCTCGGCGGCGATGCGAAGATCGTGGATTCGGCGAAGCCCCGGCCGGAAGAGCAGGCGGTTGTGATTCGCGGTCACAAGTACGAATCGCAAATCGGCTTCCAGATCTGGGGCGCCGACAATCGGTTGCAAGCAGCCTCGGCCAATTTCAAGGCCCTCGTGCACGACGCAGCACCTGCCGGTTACTCCGACGCGCGCTTCGACGGCAAGCACTGGCGGCTGTTCACCTACCTGGCGAATGACGGTCGCTGGATCCGCGTCGGCGAGCGTTACGACAGCCGGCGCGAGATCGGCCGCGCGCTGGCCGCGCAAGCATGCATCCCATTGCTGGTCGCCTTGCCGCTGCTCGCCCTGCTCGTGCGCGCGAGTGTTCGCCGCGGCTTGCGCCCGTTGCACGATCTTGCCGATCAACTGGCGGTGCGGCCGGTCGAAGCAACCGAGCCCGTCGGCCGAGGCGATCTGCCGGATGAACTTGAACCGGTGGTGCGCGCGTTGAATGGATTGTTGCAGCGGCTCGGCAAATCAATGGAGGACGAACGCGCTTTCACCACCAACGCCGCGCATGAACTTCGCACCCCGCTGGCGGGCGCGGTCATCCATCTCGAGAACGCGATGAGCGAGCCGGATCCCGCCAAGGCGGCAGCCTCGCTATCGGACGCACGCACGGGACTCGATCGCCTGACACGCCTGGTGAATCAACTGCTCGATCTGGCGCGCTGGGATGCCGGGCTTGCACATTCGATGCGGCCGGTCGAGCTGCGCCATTGCATCGAAGAGGAACTCGCTGACGCTGGCGCTGCGCTTGCCGACAAGAACATCGAAATCATATGGCACGCACCGGCGGCGCCGGTGCAGGTTCTCGGATGGGAAGCGGGTCTGCGCACGCTGATCCGCAACCTGCTGGAAAATGCCATCCGGCACAGTCCGCCCGAAGGGAAAATCCAATTGGTACTCAGCTCGGCCAAAGGCTACGTCGCGTTCACCATCGCCGATCAGGGGCCGGGCATTCCCAAACAAGCACGCGACCAGGTCTTGCAGCGCTTCCGGCGCGGCCCCGACGCGGCATCGAGCTCTGGCGCGGGGATCGGGCTGTCGCTGGTTGCACGCATAGCGCAATTGCATCGCGCGACGATTCGCCTGACGGACGCCGAAAATGGCCGTGGTCTGTGCGTCGAACTGCGTTTTCCGGCGCCGCAGAAATTGAGCGTGTGAACGTGGGGTGCGTCTTGGACGCACCGCTCTTGTGAATTGAAGCATGGAGCGTCGGAGACGCAACGTTCGAGACGGCATACGGCGGGTGCGTCCGAGACGCACCCTACGGGCTATTTGCAAATGTCGTCTGCGCCGTTCGTGCACGCGGTGGTGACGCGGTGACGGTTTACGCCCGTGTAGTTGGCGAGTGCGTGAGCGCCGCCGGAAATCGCCACGATACCGTTGACGAAGCGAGTCGCGGCGAATCCCGTGAGCGGCAGGCCGTGGAAGGTATTGCCATTGCTGGCGGGGTAAAGTTGATGGCCGGGTTGCGCCATATCCCAGCGCAGCCAACCAGCAGATGCAAAGGTGTCGAGGATGGTGGAATGGGACACCAGTTGTGACCTGAGCACGCTGGGATAGGAAAACGCCAGCACATTGGTTTCAAGGCACAGCTTCACATCCTAGCCTGGATTGGGTGGACACACTCCAAAACCACAGCCGCCTTGGGCAAAGGCGTTTTCCTCGCGATCAAACAGATTGTATACCGCTGGTTCCTGCGTTAAGCACGATGCCCCCGAATACCGCGCACCAAACAATTCATCGAAGGGTGCGCCTGCGACCGACGTGTTCTTGATCGCGCCGCCCGGCTGCGCGTCGACGTACAGATGCTTGGTCGGAAACGTCAGCACCCAATCGGTGCCGATGGCGTCGTTCGGCGCGGCCACAAATTCGTTGTATACGCTGTCCACTGCGAACACGGCGCTGACCGCGTCAACTGCGCGTGATCCTGCGGCCGTGCCAGGATACGTGGCAACTAGCATTTCACCGTCGGCGAACACACGTGCGGTCGCATTCTGCGGATTGTCACGATCGTTGACTGAAGCCAGCGTGGGCTGCAGATCGCCAGGCGGTGTGTACAACGACTTGTAGCTGAAACCGTCCAGCGCGTCGGCGTTGTAGGCATAAAACGCGCCTTGTTCCACGTCGACGATCGCGGCAGAACCGAACAAGCCGCCGTCGGCGCGTGCAGCGGGAAGGCCGCTGCGAGGATCGGATGTCGGCGGGGCGTAGCCGGTTGCGCTTTCGAGATGCGCGGCGGTGCAATCCAGCGGCTTGCCATTGGCGTGAATGATGTCCTTCGCCAACGGCGAGCCGGGTGTCACGTCGCTCATCAGGATCATCTCGACGTGACCCTCGCGCGTGCGGCTGTCGCCTTCCGGTCCGGTGTCGGCCGACGCGCCGGTGTAGTTGTCATGCGAGAAACTTGCAAATCGACTGTCGTTGCCCAGAGTTCCGGAAGCACTCAATGCCGGGTCGGTGCAGCTGCGATCGGTCGTGAAAATGCCGGCGAGATCGCCGATGAAACCGGCATCGGATAACGCGAACACATTCGCGGTCCAGACGTCGTATGGCGACAGGTACAAATTGAAATCCATCACCACACGGCCGTTGTAGGCTTCGCGGAAACGCACCTTCAGCACGCGGCCGACGATTGCCGTGTTGACCACCGATAACAGTGTCTGCTGGCCCGCGCTCACGGTGTAGTACGGATAGATCAACACCTGTCCCATTCCGTTGGGATTGAGATTGACGGCGGCCACAGGCAACGCACCGGCAGCGATGCCCGCGGCGAGCGCCAGTGCAAAAGCGCGTCTTGTCGTCACGTATTGCTCCAATCAGTGCGGCAGTACACGATGACGACGTTCGAAGGTCTCGATTCCCTCAGTTGGCGGATGTCGTCTCGGCGACGACACGCGCGCTACGCCGGCCGCGACCCAGCGCACATCTGATCACGCCCGTGCAATGGGGATGTGCTTGGGCGCGGCGCGTCCAAGACGCGCCCTACCAGGTCCACTTCACGCGCAGTTCGACGCGGCGCGGGTCGCCGAGCCGGTAGCCCGGGTTTGCCGTATTCGCTTGCACGCGTTCGATGTAGCTCGCGCCGAACGTATTGGTGGCGATCAGCGCGCTGTCCCAATGCGGGGATCGATAGCCGATGCGGAAGTTCGCCACATCGTAGGCTGGAACGCGCAAGCTCGGGTTGCTGCTCAGCTCGAGTTGCGCGCTGGCCGCGCGATAGGCATCCATTGCCGCATACCAGCCATGCGCCAGGCCGTAACGGATGCCCAGCGTGGCGGTGTGCGGCGGTGCTTCGGAAGTCGTCTCTCCATAGCGGTATACGAGTGCGCTGTAGCGCGAATTGAGCACGCCGATGCCGGCACGCAGTTTCCAGTAGTCGGAAAGATCGGCGTCGAGTTCGAATTCGAGACCGCGATCGCGCACGCGCCCGAGCAGCGGATTGCCGCTGCCGTCCACCCGGTAATAGGTGAAGCGATCGCGTATTTCGCCGGCAAACGCCGACAGCGCGGTGCGCAGGGTGCCGTCGAACCACCGCGCGCGCCAGGCGAGCTCGAAATTCTCGCTGCGCTCGGGAACCATCGGCGCTCCCGGCAGCGGGCCGCCGTTGCGGTAACCCGTGCCATAGCTCAGCGAGAATGCCTGGTCGCCGCGTGGCCGCCATTCGACGACGGCCAGCGGGATCGGCAAGCGCGAGGTAAGTTCCGCGTCGATGTTGGGTTTGTACGATTTGCTCTCATTGACCCAACGCACGCCCAAGCCCGCGTTCCAGGTGCCGGCCCACGAATGCTCGAGCCACAGCGAGGCACTGTCCGTGGCAGTGACGTAGTGCGAGCGAAGCGGCACGGCCGCTGGAATCGGAGTGAAAGACGCGATCGTCACCTCGCTGTGTTCCAAGCCGCCCACCATGGTCCAGCCGGACGCCGGATGAGCACTGGCGGTGAGCCCAAGCCGGCGCCACAGCTCACGGTCGGTCCAGTGTTGCTGGTCCGGCAACTCGGTGGCGTCGCGCAGGATCGTCGTCAGCGACGCGTGCGCATCGACTACCCACTCCTGCGCGCTTTCGTAGTGAACGAAACCGGCGCCGCCGCGCGCGCGCGTTTTCGCGAGCACGGGAAAAGTCGCATAGCTGTCATGCTGAAACGGATCGAAAGGGGGTGGTGGCGCGCCGCCGGATCCGCGCGGCGCGACGACGTCTCGATCGCTGCTGTCGCCGGATAGCGCGATCGCGGCCAGTTGCGCGGTCAGGCCAGTGAACGACTCAGGCGCGTAACTCATCTTGAAGTGCGCGAAATCATTGCGGCGTTCATCGACGTTCGCCGCAGGCACGGTGAGCTGCCGGATCAAGCCGTTCGATGCACGCGTGTCGAAAGCGATCGCCGCGTTCAAGCCAGGTGCGCCGAGCGGGCCCGACCACCACACCGAACCCTCGCGCACGCCGGGCGTTCCAGCGCCGAGCATCACGCGCGCCGCGGGATCCGCTGAAGGATCTGCTGTCTTCAGCGCGATGACGCCGGCCTGCGATTCGCCGGTCGACACGAACGAGCGCGGGCCGCGCGCAATATCCAGATTGGTGACGTCGTCGAGTGGCACCAGCTCGTCGTCGAGCAGGCGCGTTCCCAGATCGATGCCGTCATAGGTGATGCTCAGCGCGGGAAAGGCATCCTCATTGCGTTCGGTGCCACGAATCGCCAGCGACTGGCCGGAACCGTAGACGTTCGGCGCGTACTGGCTGATCTGATTGAAACCCAGCAGCGGCGCGCTGTCGAGCCAGCGTCGATCGAGCATGGTCGAGGCGGTCGCGCGCTCGATCAACGGTGTGCTCACGGGGCTGTCGGGACGTTGCACGACCGGCAGCGGATCTGCTTCGATTTCAAGCGGCGGCAGCTGCAGGCTCGACGCCGCGTTCGCGGCGATCACTTCCAGTGTGCCGTCGGCGAGGCGGTGCCAGGTCAGGCCATTCGGCCGCAATTGCCGATCCATCGCCTGCTGCAGCGTCTCGTTGCGCTCGAGGGCGACGCAGGTCAGCGGCCGTGCATGCCCGCTCGCGTCGACGATGCGCTCGTGGAAGGTCCGCGCGATGGGTTCCAGGCAGGCAAGCAGATGCGCCGACGCGTCGGTCGGCGTCGCCGGTGACGGCGCTGTGATCAACAGGAGAAAGGCGGCGGACAACCGCTGTGCCACGGCCAGGCGCGCCGTCATCCCGGCAGACGTTCGCTGCTGCGCATTGCAAGCATCCGAGGTACCCAAACAGGGAAAAACCAAACTCAAAACATAGCACGGGAAATTGTTCCGCATCGCCGCTTGGGGGAAAGTCGACGCCGGCACGTCTTGATGCGAACGGCCGGCGGTCAGAGCACGCATACCAAAGGCATTAGTCCGATGGCAC
>Ga0157376_10002231_pt1 | contig 13060 bp, 12 predicted proteins | sample M45metaG_FD_121801 | JGI IMG/M metagenome (GOLD analysis project Ga0157376, IMG submission 121801) | Miscanthus rhizosphere microbial communities from Kellogg Biological Station, Michigan, USA - M4-5 metaG | ecosystem: Host-associated > Plants > Roots > Rhizosphere > Soil | place: USA: Michigan... | reverse complement strand
GGCGAGGGCGGCACCGGCGCGGCACCGCTGGAATTCACCGACCACGTCGGCGCGCCGCTGCGCGAGGCGCTGCTGCTCGTGCACAACACGCTGGTCGGCCTGAACCTGCGCGACCAGGTGCGCATCGGCGCCAGCGGCAAGGTGATAACGGCGTTCGACGTCGCCCGCACGCTCGCGCTCGGCGCCGACTGGTGCAACGCGGCGCGCGGCTTCATGTTCGCGCTCGGCTGCATCCAGTCGCTGAACTGCCACACCGACCGTTGCCCGACCGGCGTCGCGACCCAGGATCCGTCGCGCTGGAAGAAGCTCAACGTGCCGGACAAGGCCGAACGCGTGAAGATGTTCCACGAGAACACGCTCAAGGCGCTCAAGGAACTGATCGCCGCCGCCGGTCTGCGCCATCCGATCGAGATCGGACCGGAGCACGTGATCCGGCGCGTTTCGTCGACCGAAGTGCGTTCGCTGTCGGCGCTGTATCCGTTCGTCAAACCCGGAGAGCTGATCGGCGGCCATCCCGAGCACGCGGTGTTCAGGGTGTTCTGGGATGTTTCGCGGGCCGACAGCTTTTCGCCGCCGCATACGGTGCTCGAACTGCATCACACGAAAGCGCGCTGAAGCATTCGCGGCTCCCTCACGGTTGGGCCTTCGCGCCGACAGCGCCGGAAATCACGAACAGGCGTCCGGAATGAAAGCCGTGGATGCTGCTCCAGGCGGACGTGATCAGGAAGTCGGTGGCGCCATCGCCATCGACGTCGCCAATTCCTACCGCATCGAAGCCGAGCGTGTCGCCCGGAATGCGGCTCGTGTAGGTCCGCAGCAGTTTGCCGTCCTTGCCGGAATACAGGTAAGCGCGGCCGCCGGATATCGCCGCGCCGGCGTATTGCCACGAGCCGACGATCAGATCCGCGTGGCCGTCGTGGTTGACGTCGCCGGCGACAGCGTGCGTCGTGCCGAAGCCTTCGCCGGCCGTCTCGCCGGTCAACGTGAGCAGCGCCTTGCCGGTCCTGCCCGAATAGACGTAGACGCGTCCGGTCGCCGGTCCCCTGGCCGCATTGCTCCAGTCCGAGGCGTAGACGTCGGGCACGCCGTCGCCGTCGACGTCGCCAGGCACTGCAAGGAACATGTAGCCGAGCAGGTTGCCCGTGCTGTCCGCGTCGAACGTGAACTTCGGCTTTTCCGAGAGTTTGTCGTAAACGTAGACGCGGCCGGTCCTGCGTGCGCCTGCAGTCGGCGCGCTGACGACGAGGAAGGTGTGTTTGGCATCGGTGTACCCGGTCACGGCACTGCCAAACTGGTCGCCGGCGTGTTCGCCGCTCAGCGTCAGCAGCACGTGGCCGTCCTTGCCCGAATAGACATACGCGCGCCCTGCGGCTTCGCCGCCAGCCTTGTTCGCGGGCGCGCCGACGATGACGTCGGCGTGGCCGTCATGATCGATGTCGCCGACCGATGAAGCGTGGTTGCCGAAGCTGTCGCCCTTGGCCTCGCCGTGGAGCGTCAGCAGGACGTGTCCATCCTTGCCCGAATAGACGTAGGCCGTATCGCTGCCGGTCGCACTGGCGATGACGTCCTGCACGCCGTCGCCGTCGACGTCGCCGGCGGATTCCAGGCCCGTGCCGAGCTGGTCGCCGGGCTTGCCGTCGACCGACCACAGCAGCTTCCCGGTGCGCGTCGAATACACATAGACACGCCCGGCCTGCTCGCCGCCGGCATTGCGCGTCGGAGCCGAGGCGACGAAATCGGAAATGCCGTCGCCGTCGACATCGCCCAGAGGGCGCGCGATCCAGCCGAACTGGTCATTTGCGCTTTCCCCGTCCCATTCGTGGATGATTTGTACATTTTCTACAAAGGGATTTGTGAAGTCTTCGGCCTTCGGTAGCAGCGCGGCGAAGCGCGGATCGTCATGCAGCGCGGCGAGATTGGGATCGGCCTGGATCATCGTCATGTCGATCCGGCGCGTCGCTTTCGCCTTGCCGAGCCATTCAAACGCCGCATCGGTTTCAAGCTTCGCCGCATGGATGACACCGACGCCGTACAGTTCCTGCGGCGCGTCGGGCTGCTTGGCGAGGATTTCCTGCATGACCGTCAGGGCCTGATCGAATTGTTTGTCGCGCAGGTACGCGCGCCCGAGCAGGCGCAGCACATCGATGTTCGCCGGATCGCGGCGGCGCAAATCCTCGAGGATCTTCGCGGCGGCGGCGAACTTGCCGGCGTTGATCAGGCCGGCGGCGGCTACGATGCGTGCCGCGTCCTGCTCGGCGCTCGCACGAGCCGGACCGGCGTACGCCAGCTCCACCGCGGCCAGCGCAGCAAAACCGAGAGCCAGTGCCGTCCGACTGCACGTTCTCCGCCACGAATCGATGCTCGCCATTGTTTAGTCTTCCCTCCCTGTGGACGAACGGCGCACAGTCGTGCGCCGGCGTTGCTTGGCGCGATATTGCCCGCAATTGCGCGCCGCATCGCATCGTCAGCGTAGGACCGGGCCGCCCGTGGCGCTACCAGATATCTGCTCGGAACATCGTTTGCCGGAGCCGGCCTCTTCCCTGCACGCGACCGCGCCAAGCCGGTTCCCGACAGCGCGAGAGGCCGCCCTGTTTTTGCTCGCTCGCCGGCGCCCATGACTTCCGGCCTGTTGCGTTTGGCGCGGGCATGTACTACAACTGTAGTACGACAAGTGTAGAAGATGACCTCCATGAGCAATATCGACCGCGACATCGCGCTGAGCGACCTGCAGATTGCCGTCGTGCGCGTGCTTTGGCGCAACGGCGAAACCAGTGTCACCGATATCGCCAAGGTGCTCGGCGACGAGCGCGGACTCAAGCACACGACCGTCGCGACCCTGCTCACGCGCCTGGAAAAACGCGGTGTCGTCGAACAACGCCGTGAAGGCCGCCAGTTGATCTATCGCGCGCTGATCAGTGAACCACAGGTGCGCCGTTCGATGGTCGCCGATCTCGTTGGCAGCCTGTTCGGCGGCGATTCGCGCGAACTGGTCGCGCATCTGGTGCGCGAATCCGAACTCGCGCCGGGCGATCTGGAAAACCTGCGCAAGCGCCTGGCGAGGAAAGCGCCATGAATTCCGAAACAATGATAGCCGCGACCGCAGGCTGGCTGCTGACCGTTGCGCTGCACGGCAGTTTGTTCCTCGCGTCGGCCTGGCTGATCGATCGAACCTGGCGTACGCCGGCGAACGCCTGGCGCGAACTGATGTGGCGCGTCGCGCTGTTCGGCGGCGTGATCACGGCAAGCTTGCAGCCGATCGCCGGGCAATCGCCGATCGCCGCGCGCTGGCAACTGGCCGGCTCCGCCGCGGCGTCGACCGCGGTCGCGCCGGTGCAGACGGAGGCATCGGTGGCCGACACGCAATCGATCTCGTTTGGAGCGCCGGTGGCCGCGCGTCATTCCGTCCTCTCGACGCCGCCGCCCAGTGTCGCCGGCGCTCTGGCGGCAACTCCCGGCGAGCCGCTGCTGTTCGCTGCGCTGCGCGCGCCGAAATGGCCGGCGTGGATCGTCGGTATCTGGCTGGCCGGCGCGCTGTTCGCCCTGACGCGCGTGCTGCGCAGCCTGCTGAACCTGCGCCGCGCGCTGCGTGATGCCGCGCCGGTCACACACGGCGCGGCGGCCGAACTGACCGAACTCGTCGAACATTCCGCGGTGCGCGCGCCGCGCCTGCTCAGTCTTGTCGGCATTGCCAGTCCGATGGCGACGACCGGTGCGCGCATCGTCGCTCCGGCCTGGGCGCTCGAATCGATGGATCGGCGCCAGCTGCGCGCGATGCTCGCGCACGAGCTCGCTCATGTCGTGCGGCGCGATCCGGAATGGAAAGTCGCCAGCGCAGTCTCTCGCGCGCTGTTCTGGTTCTTGCCGGCGAGCTTCGCGCAGAGGCGCCTCGACGACCTCGCGGAGCTTGCCAGCGACGCATTCGCCGTGCAGCAAACCGGCAATGCGCACGGCGTCGCCGAATGCCTTGCCGCCTGCGCCGAACATCAGCTTGGCCGCTCGCAACAGGGACGACCGGCCTACGCCCTCGCCGCCGCGATGGCCGTGCACGAATCGTCGTTCGGCCACGCATCGAATGCCTGCTCGAAGGAGTTTCCATGCAAACCAGCGTTCCCGGGACGCGCGTGCGCGCGCTCGCACTGATCGTGCTGGCGGCTGCCGGCTTGAGTCTGCCGACTTTCAGCCTGTTGAGTCCGCAGATCGCGAGCGCCGCGCCTGCTCCGGCCACGACACCAGCGCCGCAGAAACCGCAGACCCCGGCCAAGCCTGAAGCGTCCGGACACTCGAGCGTCAGCATCCATTCCGATGACGATGGTCACGACAAGATGACGATCAGCGTCACCGACGACGACCACAAGTTCAAGGCGAACATCGACGGCAAGATCGCGTTCAACGCCGACGAGACCGACGTCGCCAGCCTCGGCGCCGGCGGCACCGCGAGCTTCGAGGAAACGCGCGGCGGCGTGACCCATCGCGTCGAGTTCGCCGATCGCAACGGCAAGATCGAGCGCCGCTATTTCGTCGACCGGCAGGAGCAGCCGTTCGACGCCGCCGGCAGCAAGTGGTTCGCCGGCCTGCTGCCAGCGCTGATCCGCGAGTCCGGCCTCGGCGCCGAAGCGCGCGTGCAGCGCCTGTACTCCGCTGGTGGCGCGGGGCGCGTGCTCGACGAAATCGAACGCATCCATTCGGACTATGTGCGCGGCATCTACCTCGGTTTGCTGCTGGACCGCGGCACGCTGACGCCGCCGCAACTCGATCAGGCTTCGAAGATTGCCGGCGCCGCGAGTTCCGACTACGAGCGCCACCAGATGCTCAGTCGCATCTTCGCCAAGCAGCCGCTGTCCGCGGCCCAGCAGATTACGTTCCTGCAGCAGGCCCTGCGTTTCGATTCCGATTACGAGCTGGCCGAACTGCTGATCGGCGTCGTGCCGAAGCTCGCGAACAGCCCGGAGGTGCGCCAGGCCTGGCTGAGCGCCGCGCTGCGCGTAAAGTCGGACTACGAAAGGCGCCGGACCTTCGAGTCGATGCTCACGCGCGACAACTTCGACGACAGCCAGCTTGGCAGCATGCTCGAAGCCAGTTCCTCGATGGGCTCCGACTACGAACATCGCGAGTTGCTCGTTGCGATCGCGCGGCGCGCGCACGACGTCGACGCGCTGGCGCCGGCCTACGCGCACTCCACGCTATCGCTCGGATCCGATTACGAACGCCGCGAGGCGTTGCTCGCTCTGATCCAGGCCGGCAAGCTCGGCCCGCGCGGCACGCAGGCGGTGCTCGATTCCGCCGCACACATCGGTTCGGACTACGAGTGTCGCGAAGTGCTCGTCGCGCTGGCGCGCGTGATGCCGGACGACGCGGCGTCGACCAAGCGCTACCGCGAAGTCGCTTCGAAGCTGTCTGAATACGAGCGCGGCGAAGCGGAGCGGGCGCTGCGGCGCTGAGCGCCTTTGCTGCGCGGCGACAAGAGCGGGGACATTTCGCGCCTGCGCAAACCGCGTGCGCCACTGTTTAGCCGGAAAACGATCATCCGTGGGATTGGCGCGCCCGGAGGGATTCGAACCCCCGACCAATGGCTTCGGAAGCCACTACTCTATCCAGCTGAGCTACGGGCGCGTGGCGGCGGGAATGTATAGAAGTACATAACGCCGCATTGTGGGCGGCGGCATTTTAACAGCTTTCCGCCGATTACGCACAGGCCCTTGTCCCTGCAGCGATCCACAGACCGTTCGCGCTGAGCGCAGGCCCGCAGGGCCGAAGTCGAAGCGTCATAGAGTCGCTTCGACTCGCTCGCTGCGCGAGCTACGCTCAGCGCGAACGGCTTGGAGGTCTCCGGGACTCTCGCGCTTTCGGCACGCCGGAGCCCGTGAAGAGCAGACGCTCACGCCACCGAGAACGTCTTCGGCGCCGCCGCGCCGCGATAGCGGTTCGCCCGCGCGAACGTTCCGAGGTCGTTGAAGCGCACGCCGACCGCGCGCAGCGCGCGGTGACCGACCGCCGCAGTCCACTGGCGGATGTAGAACGGCTCCTTGACGACGAAATGGTGGATTGCGTGCGTGCTGCCGAAGTTGCAGCAGAACACCTGCAGCGGCAGCAGCCACCACACGTTCAGCACCTGGCACTGCTGCAGCGGATTGTCGTCTTCTATGTCGCCGTAGTAATGCATGTTCGAACTGATGAAGTGCAGGCAGAAGGTGCGCAGCACATTCGGCGCGATCCAGACGACGACAAGGAAGTCCACGCCGGACAACCAGCCCGGAGCGGAGGCACTCGGATCGCCGAACTGCCGCGCGACGAACAATGCCGCGTGCACGCCGAGGAACACATACCACAACCCCCAGTGCAACCAGCCGAGCGGGAAGAAGGCGAGGAAGCCGCGTCGCAGGATGCGCCGGCGCTGCGCGGCGTTCGTCGCGCGCGCGGCGCGGATCAGCACGGATTGGATGTTGTCGAATGTCATGACCAGGCGCGCCGGGCCCCAACGCTCACCGTTCGTTATCGCGCGTTCCTCGATGTCTACCTCGGTGCCGGAATGCTTGTGATGGTTGAAGTGCAGTTCGCGCCGCGCCCACGGATTCATCGTACTCGGCCGCGCGAGCCAGACCAGCGCGAACATCAGGTGGTGCACCCAGGGTTTCTTGCGGAAGTACATGTAGTGGATCAGGTCATGCTCGAGTTCGTGCGTGAGCGATGCGAAGAACGCGACCAGCGCAACGCATGCCCAGGCCGGCAATTGGCCGTTCGCGTAGGACCAGGCACAGGCAAGCATGCCGGCAAGCGAAAACGCGAGGATCAGCGCGCCGATCGCGTCCTGATGGCGCAGCCACGTGTGGCGGGCGCGCAATTGTTCGCCCGCGCGCAGGACTTCGCTGCGGACGTATTCGATCTTTTCCTTGTCGGCTTTCGAAGGGCCGACGGCGGTGTCCGCTTGCGTTGTCATTGCGCTTTGGGACGGGTGAGTTCTGCTGAAGTTTATACAAATTCAAGAGAGGATTTGTCGACAGTCAACACTATCCCCCAACCCTCCCCTTGAAGGGGAGGGCGAAGGCGCGAACTTCACTCGCTCTTTCCGCTGGGTCGTTCCGGCCGGTTCGGAATCGCCAGGCTGCCGTTTTCGTCGGCTTCGGTCAGCAGCTTGCCGTGGATCGATTCGAGCGATTCGAGCAGGCGCGCGCGCGCTTCGGCGGCGAACGGGTTTTCCTGCTGGATCGCGGCGAACAGGTGGCCGGCATCGCCACGCACGGCCGCGACCATGTGCTTGAGTCCCTGGAACGACGGCGGCGCCACGCTCATGTCATCGTCGACGCCCATGTTGACCAGGCCCTTGGCGATGAAGAATGCCAGCGCGTGCGTCCGCGCCATCGCACGATCGTGCGCCGCCGGCTCCTGGCCGATGACTTCGCAGCCCAGTCCGGCGAACAGGGAGCGCGCTTGCGCCGCCGCCTGGGGATGGTGCGCGCTCGCGCAGACGACGACGCGCAGGGGGCGCTCGCCGCGCGCGAGACTCAGCGGGCCGAACAGCGGATGCGTGCCGGCGTGCGGAATTTCGGCGCCGAGCAGCTCGTCCATCGTCGCGCACGGATGCAGCTTGACGCTGCCGACGTCGATCACGATCTGACCGGCGTGCAACAACGGCCGCAGCGCGGCAAGCGCGTCGCGCAGATGCGGAACCGGCATCGCCAGTACGACCCATTGCGCACCCTGGATGGCATCGGCCGTCGACGCCGCCGCCAGTCCCGACGGCACGGCGACATTCGGATCGTAAGCGCGCACGTCGTGCCCGGCCTGGACCAGCAGGTCGCTCAAGGCCTGGCCGAAGCGGCCGAAGCCGAGGATCGCAATCAGCATACGTATTCCTGGATCAACACGTTCCGCCAGCGCCATTGTTGCCAGTTGGCGTTCCGGCACTGCGACCATTGTCGCAGTTTGCAGCGGCGCGTTGAATCGGCCTCGTCTTCGAAACGCGAATGCGCCAAGAAGATCGTTGATTACTTCACGGCGATTTTCCCGTCTTCACCGGCTCCAACAGTCGCAACGTCTTTTCGTCGAACAGCGCTTCGTCCTGGCCGACGCGGACGAACAGCACCTTGTGCGCGCCGCTCGCGGGCTGCGCTTCGAAATACTGGATGCCGTCCGGTGCATCGCCCCAGTCGCCGCAAGGCGGATCGGGCACTTCGTCCGGGCTGGATTTCGCGTCGAGTTGCTTCTTCAGCGCGGCGTTCGGTGCGAATGTGTAGCGCTTGACGCCGGCCGGCGGTTTTTCCGCCGTGTACGGCGCGAGCACACACCGTGCGACCAGCGCCTTGTCAGTGGTGTGATCGGCAAAGATGCGCTTGATGCCAGCCTCGATCGATTCGCCTGCGCCGAGGTCGAAGACCTCGACCAGCGCGGAAGGATCGCCGCCGTCGGAGTAGCGAATCATGATCGCGTTGCCTTTCCAGTACAGGTCGATCTTGCGGAACCCGAAATCGCAGCGCTGCGCCCAGGCATCCAGACCGACATCGGCGTTTGTGAGTTTCTCCCACTTGCAGCCCTTGATCGGTGGGCGCGACGGTGCATCCTTTTTTGCCCATGCGGGATTGGCCAAGAGCAGGAGGCTCAACGCACCGTTTAGAAATATATTTTTCATCGAGAGCAGGCCCCTATTTCGCCACTTGTGCGTCGCCGCCGGCGCGCCTTATCCACCAGGAACGATAACGTCCGCCGTACAGATAGTCGACGATGCGATTGGTCGACTCCGTGTGATCGTCCTGCAGGCCCTGCACCGCGATCGCCCCAGCCTTGACGACGAACGAATATTCGCCGTAAACCTTGCCGTCGAGCGTCAAGCGTACCCGATAGGTGCCATCTTCACGCAGCACCTCGGCCGCCTTGAGGCGCGCATTCGCATCGCCGCCGGGCGACTGGAAATACAGATCGGCCTGTGCCCACTGCGGCGTGAGATTGAACTCGCCCTTGTCCTGCCCAAGCACTTTCCCGTCGCGCTGGCGCACGAGTTGTGCTTCATACGGCACTCGGCGCTTGGCTTCGTGCCCAGCCTTGTCCTGCACCCAGGTCGTGAAGCGCAGCGTCGATTCCGGATCGTTGCGCTGATAGAAGATGTTGCCGTACCCGCTCCAGGGACCGTCGATGAAGTAGCGCGTGCCGGCCGGTTGATACGGATCGTCGCTCGGCAGCGTCGCAATCGAAAAGTCGAAGCGGTAGAACGGCGCGCCTTCGAGCTGGAATTCGAGCGTGTAGCGCCCGGCGTCCAGCGCCTTGGTCGTTCCACCGACGACCTTGTAGTCGCTCAGTTCCCACAGGCCGCTGATGTTCTCGGCATTCCAGACGTACGTGTTGACGACCTGGCCGTCGGCGGACCTGACCACGGTCGCGAGCTTGCCGCCCTGGTCGGGGTTGTAAGCGTAATTCGAGTCGCTCGGCGCTTTCGGCGGGGGCAGGCAGACCGCGTACAGCTTGTCGATGCGCAAGTGGCCGTCGGCGTAGCCGACGCTGACGGAACCCAGCAGGCTCCAGTAGCTAATCCCCGGCGCAGTGCACGGCGCCGCGGACTTCTGCTCGACTGCGTAGGCGGTACCGCACAGGAGCATCGCGCAAAGGGGCAGGCTTGTGAGCTTCATTGTCGTCATCATCGAGCCATGTTGCGCCGCCCACGAAGCGCGCTGCAAGCGCGCCTTTGGCATAGCGGCGGTGTTTGGGGTCATAACGCGAACCACGGCAGGAATCGAACATCGTCCGCCCGGCGCGCGAACATGCCGGCGCAACGCCGTTCAGCTAATCTAGGCGCTCCTTCAACGCACGGGAGAGGTGCGCAATGATCCTCGGCATGTCGCTTTCGACGTTCACGCTGGTGCATGTGTTGTTGAGCCTGATCGGAATTTTCGCCGGACTTGTCGTCGTGTACGGCTTTCTCAAGGGTCGCCTGCTCGGCGGCTGGAATGGCGTATTCCTGGTCACCACGATCCTGACCAGCGTCACCGGTTTCCTGTTTCATTCGGCGCAATTCGGCCCGCCGCATTTCGTCGGCATCATTTCCCTGGTCCTGCTCGGCTTCGCGGTCGCCGCGCTGTACGCGTTCAGCCTGGCCGGACCCTGGCGCTGGATCTACGCGGCCACGGCCACGCTGTCGCTGTATCTGAATGTGTTCGTCGGCGTCGTGCAGGCGTTCCAGAAAATCGCGTTCCTGCAGCCGCTGGCGCCGACCCAGTCGGAACCGCCGTTCGCAATCGCCCAGGGACTCGTGCTGGTGATATTCCTCGCGCTCACCGTCCTGGCGTCGAAGCGGCTGCGCGCAGGCTAGGGAGTTTCGCCCGTGAACAGCGAGCGCAATCCGCAGGCCCAGCAGATGGGCGATGAATCGATGGCGCGCAACCTGGCGTTCCAGGCGCAGGCGATCTGGCCGCAGGAGGAGCCCTTGTTTGCGCGCTATCGCTTGTCCGGACCGCTGCGGATACTCGACCTTGGTTGCGGTACCGGCGAGATCACGCGGCGGCTTGCCGACCTGTATCCGCAGGCGCAGATCACGGGCGTCGATATTCTTGAAAGCAACCTCGAACTCGCCCGCCGCCAAAACGGCGGCCAAGGCAATCGTGTGCGCTACGAGACCGGTGATGCGTTTGCTCTGAACTACGCCGACGCAAATTTCGATCTTGTCGTCTGCCGGCACATGTCGCAATCGGTGCCGGATTTTCCCCTCGTGCTCGACGAGATCGGCCGCGTGCTGCGGCGCGGCGGCTGGCTGCATCTGCTTGCGGAAGACTACGCGATGCTGCGCATGCCGCGGCCGCTCCCGGCTCCCGGCGCGCCTGCCTCCCGCGATCCGGACCGCTTCTGGGTCGGAACCGTGCTGCCCTACCTCGAAAGCGTCCGCTGCGACGGCCGTATCGGCCGGCACACGCCACCGCTGCTGGTCGAACGCGGCTATACCGATCTGGCGGTCGACTACATCATCGTCGACACCGTGCGCGTACCACGCGAGCTCTTTGCCGAAATCCTGATCGCCTGGCGCGACGGCTTTGCCGAGGTGTTGGCGAGTTCGAGCGGGCGCGAACTGAGCGACGTTCGAGCCGATTTCGACAGCATGATCAATTCGATACGCACGCCTCCGGGCTACGCCGTCTGGCATGTGCCGGTGAGTTCGGCACGCCGAAGCTGACACCCTGCCAAGCGTCCAATCACGGGCGAATATTGCGGTTCATGGCCTTGACTGTGACGCGATTCACGTTATGCTCCGCGCGGGAATCCACCCAGAGTCTTAGCACAGCGTCCTCCCAGAGACCTACTGGATGGGCGCTGCTACATGTGTGATTTGCCCCGGAGGGGCGCGCAATCGCGATGACCATGCAGGAACTCGCCAGACCCAAAGATCCGCAGTACAGCGGACCGCTCGATGACTCGAACCAACTGACTTTTCCTTGGAGACGAGATACATGAATCGATTAAGGATGCTCACTGCATTGCTCGCCAGCGTTTGCGCTTCGGCGGCATTTGCCCAGAGCCATGGACCTGTCGAAATTTCCGACGCCGTACAGCAGGACGTACTGGGTTCGCTGCACGACGTCAAACCAAATCCGGCCGACTACCACAAGATGAAAGCTCGCGCCGAACATGATCTGCCATTGCCGCATGTCCCCGACAATCAGAAGGACGGCGCGCTGCAGGGTTCCGGCACACAGAGTCTGTTCACGCCAGCCGCAAGTGGCAATTTTCTTGGGCTAGGCAACGGTTTCCCCGGATTCACCGTACAGTACGCACCGCCGGACACGGTCGGTGCGGTAGGAGCAACGCAGTATGTCCAGGTAGTCAACGTCGGTCTGGCCGTGTTCGACAAGACAACCAAGGCGACGGTCCTTGGACCCGTGCCGACGAGCACCTTGTGGGCTGGCTTCGGCGGCGGTTGCGAGACCAACAACGATGGCGATGCCACGGTCGTGTATGACAAGGCCGCGAACCGCTGGGTCGTCTCGCAGTTCTCGGTGAGCACGACGCCGTACCTGCAATGCGTCGCCGTGTCGCAGACCTCCGATGCGACCGGGGCCTGGAACCGCTACGCGTTTTCGTACGGCAACACGGCGTTCCCGGACTATCCGAAGACCGGTGTGTGGCCGGATGGCTATTACACGACATTTAATATCTTCAATAACGGCTCGACCTTCGGCGGTGCCAAGCTTTGTGCGTATGACCGCACCAAGATGCTCGCCGGTGCGGCAGCCACGCAGCAGTGCTTCCAGCTGTCGACGAGTTTCGGCGGTGTGTTGCCGTCGGATCTCGATGGCGCCACGGCGCCGCCGGCCGGTTCGCCAAACTACATGATGAACTTCGGCTCGAACTCGCTGAACCTGTGGAAGTTCCACGTCGATTGGACGACGCCGGCAAGCACGACGCTGACCGGACCGACCAACATGAGCGTCGGCGCGTTCACCCCGGCCTGCAACGGTGGCGCCTGCATTCCGCAACCGGTCAACCAGAAGCTCGACTCGCTGGCTGATCGCCTGATGTACCGTCTCGCCTATCGCAATTTTGGAGACCATGAGGCACTCGTGGTCACGCATTCGGTCAACCCGACGCCGAATGTCAAGAATCCCAAGCAGCAGACGGCTGCTGTACGCTGGTACGAGATTCGCAAGACGGGTTCCACAGTAGCGGTCTTTCAGCAGGGTACCTATGCGCCCGACACGACTGCCCGCTGGATGGGTTCGATTGCCATGGACAAGGTTGGCGATATCGCGCTGGGCTACAGTGCGTCAAGCGCCAGCAGCCCGCCGTCGGTCCGCTATACGGGCCGCGTGCCGACGGACGCGACCGGCAGCATGGGAAGTGAAGTCACGCTGTTCGCCGGCACCGGTTCGCAGACCGGCAGCAATCTGTCGCGTTGGGGCGACTACAGCGCCATGACGCTCGACCCGAGCGACGACTGCACGTTCTGGTTCACGACCGAATACATCCCGTCGAACGGAGCGTTCAACTGGAGCACGCGCATCGGCTCGTTCAAGTTCCCGACTTGCCAGTAATCAACGCTTAATCCAGCAGCATGAGACGGCCCGCATCTGCGGGCCGTTTCTTTTTG
>Ga0157376_10002230_pt1 | contig 13065 bp, 13 predicted proteins | sample M45metaG_FD_121801 | JGI IMG/M metagenome (GOLD analysis project Ga0157376, IMG submission 121801) | Miscanthus rhizosphere microbial communities from Kellogg Biological Station, Michigan, USA - M4-5 metaG | ecosystem: Host-associated > Plants > Roots > Rhizosphere > Soil | place: USA: Michigan... | reverse complement strand
TTTTGGGTTTGGTGGCGGAAAGTTCGGCGCCGCTAATGCCGAGCGCCGGGAGGAGCTGTTTTTCCAGCGTGGTGGTGATGTCTTCGTGGAGTTTGAGAACATCGGTAGCCGGGACGTCGAGTGAGGTGCGCCAAATGACTTCTTGCTTGGCGACGTCCATGGCTTCGAGGGTGACGCGGAGGCGATCTTCATGGCTCAGGAAATGGCCGGTGACGACTTGCGCGACGCGGAGCTGGAGGCCGGCTTCATGAGGGTCGGCGTCGTCGCCGGCGAAGCGCTGCGACATGCTGAAAGGGCGGACGCTGAGCGTGGGAGCGTAACTGAGCGTGGTGACGATTTCATCGGGAAGCGCGGTGCCGAGGTATTCGAATTTGAGGTCGTGCGCGAGGTTTTGGAAAGGAAGGACGGCGACGGTTGTTTGGCGGGCTACACCGGGGGCGGGAGATGTGGAGCGTTTGTGGAGGAAGAGGCCCAAGGCGACGGCCGCGCCGATCAGTACGGTTGCAGAAGTGGTGGCGAGGAAGAGACGAATGCGGCGACGGCGAGTGACTTCGCGCACGGCAATTTTGGCGACGCCGGACTCGATGTCGCCCTGGAGGCGGAGGAGATCGGATTTCATTTCGGCGGCGCCCTGGTAGCGGAGGTCGCGGTCCTTGGCGAGCGCTTTGTCGAGGATGCGCTGGAGGTCGTGTGGCAAATCAGGGCGAAGCTGGGAGGCGCGAGGAGGGTCGGCGGTGAGAATGGAGCTGAACACGACGGATTGCGAGGAGCCGTCAAAGGCGCGTTTGCCGGTGGCCATTTCGTAGAGTACACCGCCGAAGGAAAAGATATCGGTGCGGGCGTCGAGAACTTCGCCGCGGACTTGTTCAGGGGACATGTAGGCGGCTGTGCCCATGACCGCGCCGGGATGAGAAAGCGAGAGCGAGGCAGTGGCTTCGGTGGTATCGGAAAAGGGATCGAAACGTTTGGCGAGGCCGAAATCGAGAATCTTGGAATCGCCGCGGGTGGTTATGAAAATGTTGGCGGGCTTGATGTCGCGATGAACGATGCCGTGCGCTTGAGCGGTGGCCAAGGCGTCGGCTACTTGGATGCTCCACTTCAAGAGTCGGGAGATTTCCATTCCGCCCTGGCTGCAGAACTGACGGAGGTCGGCGCCATCGAGCAGCTCCATGACCAGAAATGGCTGGCCATTGTGCTCGTCGATTTCGAAGATGGTGCAAATGTTGGGATGGTTCAGCGCGGAAGCGGCCTGGGCTTCGCGTTCGAATCGGCGGCGGGAGGGTAGATCGCCCGCATCGGCGGCGCGAATAAATTTTATGGCGACTTTGCGGCGAAGCGTTTCGTCTTCGCCGACGTAGACATCGCCCATGCCACCGGAACTGAGGTGGCGCAAAATTCGGTAGTGCGAGACCCGAGAACCTTCCAATGCTTCCGCCATTAGTTTGGATGATACCGCAAGTGCTTAACAGAGACAGCGCCGGATGTGGATTGGAAAGTATTGGCGACGCGCTGGCGGCGCAAAGAATTATCTAGCAAAGCGGCGGACACTATAGGCGACGGGAAGACCGATGACGACCATATGGACGGCGTAGCCGAGCAGCAGGTCTTTGAGTTCGTAGGGGCCGCGGGAGTGGAGCGCCGAGAGGGGTAGTACGATGAGATTCATAACGGACTCCACGGCCATACCGTAGAACAGGCCGCAGACCAGCGGATGTTCGATCAGGAAATGCAATTTGCGGCTGGCGGCGTAGTAGATGGCGGCTACCGTCGTGGCGATGAAAAAGTGCAGTAGGACGCCGAGAAGGTATACGGCGGCACCTCCGTGGATCGCCTGGCGGCCGAGGAGTCCGGCGGCGATGACCAGAGGAATGTGCCAGCCGAAGAGAATGCAGGCTTGTAAGAGGTCGAGGGTGCCGGCGATGAATCCGCCTACAGCGATAGGAAGGAAGGGGCCGCGGGTGGAGGTACCTGAAGAGGAGACGGCGATGGAGGATTCAGGCATGTGGGCACCTCAAAAGAGAGATCGGGGCTAGTGCCTTGCATTACAGCGCGACCGCACAGCTTGTTTAGACGCGGGATGTGGAAAAAGGCGGATGGGAAAAATGGAAATTTCAACATAGAAAGGCGAAGAAAGATAACGCTGAGTTGTGGACTATTTTCATGGGGTGAGGATTACTTTGCCGCGGGCGTGGCCTGTTTCGAGATAGCGGATGGCTTCAGAGATGTCGGCCAGCGGATATTGGCGGTCGATGACGGGCGTGACTTTGCCGGTGGAGAGCAATTCTTGCAGGATGGCGAGATCGGCTTGGCTGGATTTGGCGACGAAGAAGGGGATGAGCCTAGGACGGCGCAATTTCGATTGCAGCAGCGCGGAGAGCGCTCGAGCGAGAGGGCGGAACATAAAGTTATCGGTGGTGCCTCCGGCGGGAATATAAACGCCAGTGGAGTTTAGGACGCGTGTACAGGCGGAGAGCGAATGATTGCCAACGGCGTCGAAAAAGATGTCGTAGCGTATCGGGGTTCGGGGAATGGTTTTGGTGAAATTTTCGCGAGTGTAGTCGATGACACGGGTGGCGCCGAGTTGGAAGACCAATTCGAGGTTGCGAGTGCTGCACACGCCGGTGACTTCGGCACCAAAGGAGTGAGCGATCTGGGCGGCGAATGTGCCGACGCCGCCGGATGCTCCATTAACCAAAACTTTGCGCGCTGGCTGAATGGGCGGAGTATTGGCATCGAGTCCGCCGAGGCGAAGCCCCTGAAGTGCGGTGAGCGCTGCGATGGGAACGGCGGCGGCTTGCTCGAAGGTAATATTGCTGGGCTTGGCGACGATGGCGGACTCCTGGGCGCAGGCGAATTCGGCGAAGGCCCCTCTGCAGGAGCCGAAGACGGGGTCACCGGGCCGAAATTGGGTGACGCTGGCGCCGACGGAGTCGACTACACCGGAGACGTCTACGCCGAGGCGGGGATCTTTTGGTTTGGAGAAGCCAGCGGCAAGGCGAACTCCGTAGGGCAATCCGCGCATGAAATGCCAGTCGTACGGATTGATGGACGCCGCGCGGACTCTTAGCAGGACTTGCTTTTCAGTAGGAGTTGGTTTGTCGGTGTTGGCGAGCTGGACGACCTCCGGAGGACCATAGCGGGTGTAGAGGGCGGCTTTCATGAATGCTCCGTTACGGGAATGCAGTGGGGAGCTTCAGTTATACCGGAAACCGAAGCGTGTGGAGGAACCGGCTTCAGGACGTGGAGACCAATCGGCCGACCGGGTCGGATCTTTTTGTTGGAGCGAGGAAGAGCAGCGGCAAGCCAATGACTACGAACATCAACGTGCCGAGGAGGAGATGGGTGCGCTCGGTGGCGTCGAAGAAGGACTGTACCGCCATGGTGGCGGCGTGGGCGAAGCTGGACCAAGCGGCGAAGGCAATCAGGCTGCGATAGGCAGACGGATTACGCGCGGCAAGCAGCAGAAACACGCCGAGTGTGACATAGAGGCTCAGCATCATTTGCAAGGCGGGCTCCTGTCGCACTAGGAACACCATGGGATAGAGCGCGGCTACGAAGAGAGCGCCGAAGATTACGAGGATTATCTTTAGTATGTGTTCACGATTCATGGTGGCCTCCTGTTAGGTAATTGGCAGAACAATTCTGGATCGGAGCTGAGCGACTTCTGCCTCGAGTCTGCTTTCAGACATACACAACAACTCCACAGCAACAGGATCGTGCAGGGCTAGAACCCAGCACCACAACATCGCGGCCGCGGCGAAATCCGGGTTGAATAACCGAAGCGCGACGGCAAAGGGCAGGGCTCCCGACAGGGTCGGGACGTGTGCCGCCCAGCAATACATTAAGAAATTCCCGGCTGGATGATGGCTGGCTTTTTGCGGTAGGAGGAAGAAAACCAGACGCGCAAGAGCCAGAAAATCATCAGGGCCAACGGCAAAAGAGCCGGGATAAAAAGTACAGGCGAACCGCGCATCGACACGGGGAAAACTTGTTGCTGTCCGAGAAAGAAGGAACCGGTGGCCACGAACAGCCCGAAGCACATGCGCCAGAGATGGCGGACGATGCGCTTGTTGCCGAAGACGCCGCCGCGAAGAAGCATGCGGAGGTCACCGGCAGCCGACAACAACATCACGGAACCCATGAAGAAGTACATCGCGAGAGGAACGCCTTTTGCGGACGTGGCCTGGCCGAAGACTACCCGCAAGCCTAAGGTCAGCAGGCCGATCCCGACCACCGAAGGAATCAGCAGTGCCGCCCAATCGAAGATGCCCGTTTGGCCTTCGCCGCGTCTGGCCGTAGCCCATGCGGTGGCGATCAGATAAAACGTGAAAGTGCCGCCGAGGACATTGCTGGTCTGGTTTTTCATGATCGCCAGGTAGATCGCGCTGCAGGCCATGGTCAGCATGGCGGCGACAAAAACTTTTCCCGCGAGAACGTGGCGAGGGCCACCTTTGCGGAAAGACAAGGCTGCGGTGCCGGAGAGGATTCCGACCATGCCTGCGATAATGTGAACAGGCAGTAGGGGCGAATAGTGCATCGAGGGACTTCTTTCTTAAACTAAGTACGTCGAAGCGAGCCAGATAGTTTCGGCAATAGAATCTTGGAGCTCAAACATCGCAGAGATGCTGCAGGTTGTTTGATTGCCGCGACAGTGTTCTACCTATCTCCTTACGCGAACCGTGAATCGAGTGTGCGTTCGTATCAGATCGGTTGGCGATGCTGCCGCAGTCGCACGGCGATAACCAGGAAGAGCGCGGCGACTGCCAGGCCGGACCACAGGCCTGCACTGCCCAGGAACTGGAATAGAGTAACTGGCGTCAGCGCGGCCATGGATATGGCGGTCGGAGTAGCAGTGCTGCCCTCGGGCGCGCCGGCGATGCGGTTTAACAACATCGCGCCAAAATACGAAGTGCTGAAGGCAATTTTTTCTACGACGCCGATGGCGAGCAAAGGTAAGGCAGCCCACAGAAATGGCGCGCGCCGAGCCCAAGCGGAAACCATCAGCAGCCAGGCGAAGAAGGGCGCATACCAGAGGGAATGAACGGCCAGTAGGTGGTAGAGCAACATCGCCCACGACTGAAACAACGACAAATGATTCCAGAGTGGTGCGATACCGAGGCCGCTTCCCAGCAGTACCGCGGAATTGATCAAGTAGATGATCGATTGGGTGGCAACGGTGAACGCGAAAGTGATCAGCGGAAGAATAAAGAGGGGAATGGCGGCTTTGGAAAGCACGGTGGCGAAGTCGGAGATTGGGAGCGACTTCCAGAAAAGAATGCTGCGGTCGCGGCGTTCCCCGTGTAGCGCGTCGAGGCAATAAAAAATCGCGACAAGTAATGTGGCTCCCATAATCAGAAGAGCGGAGAAGTCGTATGGCCGCTCGATCAGTTGATGCAGCTTCAAGGGGTCTAAGGCCAACGCATCACGCATCCTGCCGGGCAGACGAAACGTGCTGATCAAGAAACCCAGAAGCGTGAGCGCCGAGACGGCTAGGGGAGCGATCCAAATCGAACGGTTCTCCCACAGCTCGCGGCGGACGGACCAGTAGAAACGGCGGCCGGGAGAAATCAGTGACGGCGAGATTGCCTGTGATTCAAGAGAAGTGCCGGGCACGGCGTTTGCGGATGTGCTCGGAGGATTTGGCGGAGTGCTCATTGGGCTGCCCCCTGTGCTTGTGGAGCTTGGTTCATCTGGTTGCCGATGATGGCGACGAACAGATCGGCGATGCTGGGCTTGTGAACTTCGCCAAGCGCGGCAAGTCGCTGGCGATCAATGCGATCGAACAACAAGACACTACGGCCGAATACCTGGCGTTCATGGATCGGCTTGAGGGCGTGTGCTGTGGCGAGTTGCTCCGGATGCACTGAGACTTCCAGGAATCGGGACTCAAACTCGTCCACGCTAGAGCTGAAAGCGATCCTGCCACGATTGATGAACATAACATCGGTAAGGACGTCTTGGATCTCTTCCACTTGGTGAGTGGTTACGACGATGGTGCGGTGGCCATCGAAGTAGTCGTTCAGCAGGGAATCGTAGAACTGCTTGCGGTACAGGATGTCGAGGCCGAGAGTGGGTTCGTCGAGAACCAGCAACCTGGCGTCAATGGCCATAACCAATGCAAGGTGGAGTTGCGCGACCATACCTTTGGACAATTCGCGAACTCTGTTGGAGTTGCGGATGTTAGTCTTTGAGAGAAAGCTTTCTGCTTTGCGGCGATCAAAGCGCGGATGGACTCCAGCAACGTAATCGAGCGTCTGGGAAACTTTGATCCAGCGCGGTAGCACGGCGACATCAGAGATGAAGCAGACGTGGTTCATCAGTTGATCGCGCTGGGTCCAAGGGTCGCGCCCAAGGACGCGTAGTTCTCCGTTATAGGAACTGAGGCCAACAATGGCGTTGAGCGCAGTGGTCTTGCCGGCGCCGTTCGGGCCGATCAGCCCGAGGATGCGCCCGTCTTCTACATGAAGATCAATCCCGTCTAGTGCGATGGTGGTGCCGAAGGCCTTGCGGAGGTCACGCGCTTCAATGACAGTCATGGCTTCATTGCTCCTCGCTAATTTTGGCAGCGGATTTTGATCGAGGTCTTGCGTTCCCGTCGAGCAGATCTTCCGGCGTTAGGCCGAGGCGCTGAATCGTTGCAGAAACCCGGGGCCAGTCCTCAACCAGGAATTTCTGGCGCTCGCTTTGCAGCAACAGATTTCGCGCGCCGGTTTTGACAAACATGCCGAGACCTCGCCGGGTCTCGACCAGACCTTCGTCGACCAATTGCTGATAGCCCTTGAGAACCGTGAGCGGATTGACGCGATAGTCGGCCGCTACAGTGCGCACCGATGGCAGCACCTCGCCTTCCTTGAGAGCTTCGTCGAGTATCATGGCCACGACGCGATCCCGAAGCTGACGATAAATCGGCTGATTGTCATTCCACTCACGGTCCATCAGGTTTTCCGAACCTCAGTCAAGATTTGCAATCCTCATTTCGTGCGTTGGAGCTCGAAGTGTGCGTGGACCGGTTTATCTCCGGGCATCATATACGTCCAGTCCTCGATGTGGTGGTTCGCATCGACTGCGGTGAAAACAGCGTGGTGCATGTGTCCGTACTGTGTGCTGCCGGCGACGTCCAGAAAATCGAATTCTACCGTTTTTCCGTCCGGTGAAACCTTGCCGGTCATGCGCGGCCGGTTTCCGGCGTCACAATAATGCGTCAGGAGCAGGCGATCCCCATCGAGATAGAGCATGGTAACCGGATGGTCATAAAGCGCCGGGTCGTCCGGCTTTCCGAGTTCCTTCATTTCATGGACCATTGAGTTTCCACGGGAGGTGACACGAAGGAAAACTTGGGTGAACGAGCCATCGCCCATGCCAGGTTGCGGCGGGGCGACGGTCACCGGGCCTTCCCAGGAACCGGCAAGAGTTTTTAGTTTGTCGAAGGACTTTTGCGCATCTGACTTTTGTGGTTCGGGATTTTGCATGTGAGATTGCGCGAACGCGACGGCCGACAATATGACAAAGGCGAGGACCGACAGCACACGAGGAAAGAAATTCATAATTCGTTCTCCTTAAGCTACCTTGGGCCAGCTTGATCGCTCGCGAATACAGCCTCGAGCAATTCCGCAAGAACGGCCATAGGTGTTATAGTGAACTATAACACTAAATCAGATGCAAGGTTTTTCTTTTCTTAGCCTAGACGGCCTTCGCCAAGTACTGAAATACATGCAAGTTCGGCGCGTATACCCTGCTTGGGAACGCTAGCTGCCGTCTAGTAAACACGAGAGAATTGCTGACATGTGGGCGATAGAAACCGCAAGAGCCCTGGAGACCGCAGTGCGATACGCAGCTGTGGCGGCTTTGGCATTCTATGTTTTGAATCAGGTTCGAAAACCCGACCGATGGACGGGAAGATTATTTCTGTGGATCATGAACTACTCACATTCCGGAGTGACCGACTGGGGACTTAGGCACGTTGGAATCGAGCGCGATTTCAAAATTCTCGATGTGGGTTGCGGCGGTGGAAGGACGATTGAAAAATTGGCGCAACTGGCTCCCGATGGGATGGTCTACGGAATAGATTATGCCGATGGCAGCGTGGCCGCGTCTCGTGGGAAAAATGCGAAGCTGCTCAAGGAAGGCCGAGTTGCACTTCAACAAGCTTCCGTCTCGCAACTACCGTTTGCGGAAAACACGTTCGACCTGGTTACCGCCGTGGAGACTCAGTATTACTGGCCGGACTTGTTGGGAGATATGCGGGAGATCTTGCGCGTGCTGCGGCCTGGTGGAACTTTGATCGTGATCGCGGAAAGCTATAAGAAGGGGGCAAACGAAGTCTTGCAGCGGCCAGTAATGAAGCTGCTGCGGTCGACAAATTTGAGCGTGGACGAGCAGCGGGAATTATTTTCCGCGGCGGGTTATAACGCCGTTGAGATATTTGAAGAGCGTTCGAAGGGATGGATTTGCGGAACGGGTACCAAGCCGATGCCGTTGAAATGAAGCCGGATCAGAAATGAACCGGGCTAGAGGCGGCCACTACTCGGAAAACGACGGAGAAAAGAAAGAGCAGGCCGGAAGCCCTGCACTACATGGGCGGGATGGCCATCCGAAGGTGGCCGGTACAGGAGCGAATCAGTGGGCTTGGACCTGCCAGGTGTCGCCACCGCGCAGGAGTTTTTCCAGATTGCCCTTGCCGCGTTTGGCTTGAACTTCGGCGATCTGCTGGTTGACCAGGTCTTCGTAGCGAGGCAGTTCGCCCCAGGAGCGCAGCACTCCGATGGGAGTCGGGAAGCCTTCCCGATTTTCCATGTGAGAGAGCTGGAAAGCATAGAACGGGCGCGGGTGATGCGCGTCGTGAATAATCAGGTCGGCTTCGGCGACGCCATTGCCCAGTTGGATGACTTCGATGTCGCCATCAGCCGTGCGGCGAATACCTTTATCGCGATTCTTGCCGAAAATGAGTGGCCTGCCGTGTTCGAGCTGAATGACCCGCTCGCTGCGGGCATCTTTCTCAGTGATGCCGGTCCAGGCGCCGTCATTGAAGATGTTGCAATTCTGCAAAATTTCGACGAAGGCCGATCCTTTGTGGGCGGCAGCGTGCTTCAGCGTGTCTTTCAGGTGAGATTGGAAAACGTCAACGGAGCGAGCGACGAAAGTGGCTTCGGCGCCGATGGCCAGTGAGATCGGATTGAACGGACGATCGAGCGAGCCGTACGGAGTGGACTTGGCTTTCTTACCGAGTTCGGACGTCGGCGAATATTGGCCTTTGGTGAGGCCGTAAATACGGTTGTTGAAGAGCAAGACTTTCAGGCCGACGTTGCGGCGCAGCATGTGAATGGTGTGATTGCCGCCGATGGAGAGCGCGTCACCGTCACCGGTCGCGACCCAAACTTCTAGATCGGGACGAACGGTTTTGAGGCCGGTGGCTACGGCGGGGGCGCGGCCGTGAATGGTGTGGAAGCCGAAAGTGTTCATATAGTACGGAAAGCGGGAAGAGCAGCCTATGCCGGAGACGACCACAAAGTTTTCGCGCTTGATGCCGAGTTCGGGGAAGACGGCCTGGACGGCGGCGAGGATGGCATAGTCACCGCAGCCGGGGCACCAGCGGATTTCCTGGTCGGTCTGAAAATCCTTCTTGGTTAGGACGGGCAGTGTTGCGGTGGTCATTTTTGCTTTCACCCCAAAAAGTCGACAGTCGAAAATTTGCCGGTCTGGCCTGGCGCTACAAAAGCTAGGACACGAGTTCGGCGATTTTTTGCTCTAGCTCGGACTGTTTGAACGGGCGGCCCTGAATTTTGTTGAGGCCGGTGGCGTTCACCAAATATTTTGCGCGCAGCAGCCACAAGAGTTGGCCCATGTTGAGTTCTGGGACCAAGACTTTCTTGTAGCGCTTGAGAATTTCGCCGAGATTTTTCGGCAGCGGATTCAAGTGGCGCAGATGGGCGTGGCCGATGCGGTGGCCCAGTTCGCGCTGGGACTTCACGGCAGCGGTGATGGCGCCGTGCGTGGAGCCCCAGGCGACGACGAGCAAATCGCCGTCAGGATCGCCGGCAGGAACAATGTCCGGGATGTCCTGCACGATGCCTTCGACTTTTGCGGCGCGAATGCGAACCATGTTTTCGTGATTGAGCGGTTCGTAATTGATGTTGCCGGTGACGTCCTGCTTTTCCAGGCCGCCGACGCGGTGCTCGAGTCCGGGCGTACCGGGAATCGCCCAGGGGCGCGCGAGCGTGTCGGGATTGCGGCGATAGGGTTTGAAATCCACCGGATCAGAAGCAAACTTCACTGTGAAATCGGGGATGGAGTCGAGATCAGGAATTTTCCATGGCTCGGCGCCGTTGGCGAGATACCCGTCGCTCAAAATGATGACCGGGACCATGTACTTGACGGCGATGCGGGAAGCTTCGACGGCGGCCCAGAAGCAATCGCTGGGCGTGGCGGGTGCGATGACTGGAATCGGCGCTTCGGAATTGCGGCCGAAGAGTGCTTGCATCAAGTCGGCTTGCTCGGTTTTTGTCGGCAGGCCGGTGGACGGTCCGCCGCGCTGAATGTCGCAAATGACCAACGGAATTTCGACGGCAACCGCGAGGCCGAGGGCTTCAGTCTTAAGCGCCATGCCCGGGCCGGAAGTGGTGGTGATGGCCAGCGCGCCAGCGTAGGCTGCGCCGATGGCGGAACTGATCGCGGCGATTTCGTCTTCAGCCTGAAAGGTGATGACGCCAAAATCTTTGTACTGCGCAAGTTCGTGAAGAATGTCCGATGCCGGCGTGATGGGATAACTGCCCTGAAAAAGTGTGAGGCCGGATTTTTGTGAAGCAGTAATAAAACCAAGCGCGAGCGCCTGGTTGCCGCTCATATTGCGATAGAGGCCGGGTTCAAGCTGCGCCGGCGGAATTTCGTAGCTGATCTGAAACGCTTCGGTGGCTTCGCAATAGGAGTAGCCGGCTTTCATGGCCAACTTGTTGGCTTCGACGAGGAGCGGCTTCTTGGCGAACTTTTCTTCAATGTAGCGAGTGGTGCCATCCATCGAGCGGTTGTAAAGCCAGTAGCACATGCCGAGAGCGAAAAAGTTTTTGCAACGGCTGATGGACCTAGCATCGAGGCCGAGATGTTCGAGTGCGGCCTTGGTGAGTCGTTCGAGTTCGACGGGAAAGAGGCGGTATTTATCGAGCGAGTGATCTTCCAGAGGATTGACAGTCATTTGCGCTTTGCGCAGATCGGTCTCGGCGAACGCTTCGGAGTTGACGATGAGGATGCCATTAGCCTTCAAATCGGCCAAATTCATTTTGAGGGCGGCGGCATTCATAACGATGAGAACGTCAACGGCGTCGCCGGGCGTATATATTTCGTTGGATGAGAAATGGAGCTGGTAACCGCTGACGCCGGGAAGCGTGCCCGCAGGAGCGCGAATTTCGGCGGGGAAGTCCGGGAAAGTGGCGATATCGTTGCCGTAGAGGGCGACAGTATTGGTGAACTGGCTGCCGGTGACCTGCATACCGTCGCCGGAGTCTCCGGCAAAACGGATGACCGCGCGGTCAATGACCTCGCGCTTGTGTTTAGGCAGCGGAATATCTGTGGTCGTGGCCATGCTTCTTTGCAACTCCCTTAGAGATCGACGTGTATCGGGTCTCCCTGCATTCCGGAATGCCCCGAAGGAGACGGCCTGCCAGTGGCAGGCAAGACTGGCGAGGCAGTCAGGCTCGACGGAGCCGCTCGAAAGCAAAAGGCGAACAGAGCGACCGGACTGGGCGGAACGGCGTGCAGGCTTAAAAGCCGAGGCCAACCGCCAGGAGCCTGGGTAAAAATGATAGCACAGCGCGGCGCGGCGGGCGCGGAAGTGCTTGCAAGTGCAACAGACGGTTTGAATCGGAGTGAAAAAGAGAAATGGTGCAAGAGGGCAACGGCAGATTCAGTGTAAGGGCTGCGGAAATCGCCTTCGCCTGGTCAGTCTCTAGTTGGGTTAGGGGGGACTGCCGACGCTCGGTCGGCGGCTGCGTAGAATTTGCGTTGGCAAACAAAAAGGGCGATCAGTATTGCGATTGGAATGAGCAGTCCGAACGTGGCCAAGTATCGGGTGTAATGGACCCTCTGGTCGGCGCCGAGAATGAGGTCTGGCAAGTTCATCGCGGAGAGCATTTCGCCGATGCTTTGTTCGCAAGACGGGCTAAAGACAGAGAAGACTAAATTGATGCAAGTCAGAATCTGGGTGGCGTAGTTGAGCCGATAGCTCCAGCGTTTCAGCAGCAATAGGCCAAATCCTGAGACCACGAGCAAAGCGAAGCTGAGAAAGTAGATTCCGCTGGCAGCGGGCCCGACGAATACGTGGCCAAACAAAAAGGCAGGCAGACGGGCAGGTATGAACGGAAGCAGCGGCAAGAAAAATACGAAGGAAGCGAGGTACCAGCCGACGATTCGAACCGGAAGTGGACACATCGGGTTGTTGAAAAGTGAAGCCGCGTTAGATGCCGATGATGGAGCGGAAGTAGCTGAGAGCGCGGAAAAATTCTGAAATTGGGCTGCTACCGCAGGTCGGGTGAAGAGAATCAGCCACCACACCGAAATCAAGATGGGGATACCGTAAACCACCCCGAGAACTGAGGCGAGAAGTGCTTTGGAAATATTCGGGTCGGGCATGGGAGTGAGGTAGAGGGTCACGAAAATGACCACGATGCCGACGACTCCAAAGAAGAACAGACAGCCGGCGATGATCAACAACGAGATCCGTGCCCAATTGCGCAAGCGAATCGCCTGAACTCCGCTGATCACGACGAAAACACCACATAGCAGGAAAAAAATCCAGAATCCGTTCATGACCGGGCGCAGTGCGGCGGGGAACGGTGCAGTGGCGGAGAATCTAGCGGAAGAAAATAGCAGCAGTGCTAGCAGGTTGGAAAACGCTGCGAGCGCTCCCAAAATGATCGCGACAACACCGGCGGCCACGATTGAGCCGGAAGCTTTCTGAGAGGACTCCATCGGATTGTTTATAACAGGGGTGGAAACGGCGAGGAAGGAAATCAGGGCAACAGGGCTCTTGACACTTCGCTTTCTTTTCGCCTAGAGTGGCTCTTGGACAAGTAGTTG
>Ga0157376_10002229_pt1 | contig 13065 bp, 29 predicted proteins | sample M45metaG_FD_121801 | JGI IMG/M metagenome (GOLD analysis project Ga0157376, IMG submission 121801) | Miscanthus rhizosphere microbial communities from Kellogg Biological Station, Michigan, USA - M4-5 metaG | ecosystem: Host-associated > Plants > Roots > Rhizosphere > Soil | place: USA: Michigan... | reverse complement strand
GCGACCGACACCGAGGCGGAAAGCGCGGCCACCCTCGACACCTCCACGCTCGCCACCAGCGAACAACTGGGCGCGGTGCGCGAAGACCTCGCGGCCGTCAAGGAAACCGTCAGCTCGCTCAAATGGATGTTCGGCATCACCTGGACGTTTCTGGTGCTCATTCTCGGCGTGGTCGTGCAGCTCCTGCTGAGGCGGCCATGACCGACATGGCGGACATTCGGGCCGTCTATCTGCAGAGCCTCGAAGACTGCCGCATCATCAACGAGAAGATCGGCGTGCTGCAGAACGAGAACGCCACACTGACCGCCGAGCGCGACGAAGCCCGCCACACCATCCGCCTGCTCTGTGACCTCATCGCCAACCACCCCAATCCCGCGCTCACCGAACTGATGGACGACATCCTCGACCCGAAAGAGCGCGGGTGAGTCTCGCGGTCTATCGCGTGCAGGACGCGTCTGGACGGGGCCCGTGGCGGCCAGGCCTCAGTCACCGATGGATGGACATGGCCGCGCCGGTCGGCCATCTGTCGGAAACACTCGCGGACCTGATGACCCGCGACGAACTCGCCCTCCTCCCCGCTGGCTATCACTACGGCTGCGCGTGCCGCACGCTACCTGCGCTCCTTGAATGGTTTCAGCCGCAAGAAATGACCAGACTCCACGCGCTCGGGTTCTATCCCGTCCGTCTCCTCGTCGACCATATCGTCAAAGAATCGCCCACGCAAATGGTCGTCGCCAGACGCCGGCCGTTTGCCGACGGAGCCACCCGCCTCAGTTGGCCCGGGCGCGAGGTAACCATTCCTCGCGGGCCCGCATAATCGCCCCGGCCGCTATCCCGAGCGCCAGCAGTTGCACGGGGTCCGCCTCCGCACCCTGAAGCGCCCGCCCCCGCACAAACAACTCGTGCGAGAGCGCCTCTAACGCCGCCGCCACCTCCGCGTCCGTCATCCCCGTCGTCATTGCGGCCGCTCCTGGTCGACGACGGTCTCAGGACCAATCAATGTCCCGAGATAGGCACGCATCGACTCCTCAGTCTCACCCGCGAAGATCATGATCTGCAGCCCCGCAGGGATCGCCATCCCATGCGAGGCCCGCGAAATGTCCATCGGCTGGCCCGCCGCGAGCCGATCGCGGTTCTCCTCAGACAAGCCGAGAACCAGCAACGTCCCCCCATCCTCCAACGCCGCGCGCGCAATCAACATGACTCGTCCCTCATCGCCACATCCTAACGTCACACACACCCACTTCTCACTGTCAGAATTTTGACACCGGCGCGTTTTTGTGCTAGCCTGGCGCCTAGCGCGATGTAAAAACCCTCCTCACTAGATCTAGATCTTCAGAAGTACATCTAGACGCGTCGAGGGCGCCGGCAGGCCCTGAGACGCGGCGCGACCACCCCCCGGGCATTCGTGCGGAGCACGAACCATAAGCGCCCCTCGCGCTGGCGAACGCGTGAGTGAGCCTCGACGCGGGGCCGCGCGTATCCGTTCCGAAACGCTCTACGCTCTTTCCGTTCCGTTCCGTTCCGTTCCGTGCCTTTTCAGGTGCTGAAATTCACCCACACCCCACACTTCGCTTGGGATGCCACACCTCTGTCCGCCGACAGCGCGGCCACGCGATGACGGCGTTGAACGAGCGTGAACGCACGTGAACGCGAAGTGCGCCTTGATGCACGAACGTCCCTCCCGTCCACATCCAGCACGAACACGAGCGCGAATGCGCGCGTGAACACCCCAACGGAAAAGCGAAGCTCGCCTCACACCCTCGCCAGCCATGGCCATGGCCTGGGGGCCCTGGCCGGCGGCGTTCCGCCGCGCCAGGCCGGGACTCGGATGCACGAGAGTCCTACTCTCTTCGATACTCCAAGCTTCACGAGAGTCCTACTCTGCCAGGAGTAGGACGAGTCTGATAATGGCCGTTAGGTTTAGAGTGTCGAACCCACGCGAACCCTTGCGCTATAAGGGTTCGTCGTGGCTGGGTAGGCTGGGGATGGGGTTATGGGTGGGTTCGGAGGCTACTTTCGCCTCGATACTCTGCGGAACAGGCAGGATACTCACATCACCGGACCCCACAATGACGGTAATACCTTGCGCCTGCGGGTCAGGCGCAACAACCCCTGTCGCGATGAGTGCATCGCGCATCGGACGATGCTCGCCACGTTTCACAGCGACAGCGAAGCTTCGTACCCAGTCTTCAGCAGCCTTGAAGGAGTTTGCTCGAAGGACATCCATGGCTCGGGCGGTTGTGGGTTTGTGCTTGGCGATGATGTCTGAGACGGACTGCTGCGTGATGCCTATGATGCGTGCAATTTCGAGTTGTCGCACGCCTTGCTGGTCGAGGTCGAGAATTTGGATCTTCTCGCTGATGGTGGCTTTCTTGCCTTTGGGCCGTTTGGCATTGGTCGGCAGTTTGGCTGCGGGCGTTTGGGCCTGGGTGGCGCCACAGGATTGGTCATCCATGCTCCGGCATTTTACGCGCATCGTGCGTTTTTTTTGCAATTCGTGTTCTAAACCCCTTGACATCTTAGGCTCATTGAGCCTATCATTCTGTTATTGGATGTTCGGACGGGCCGAACATCACAACGCGCCTCGGATGGGGCATGGAGAGAAGTGATGAAGCTGGTATGTGCGATTCGGCCGTATGTGATGACGGCGCCTGGGTTTGTTGGGGTGCTGACGTCGGAAGAGACGCAGCGGGTGCTGGATGCGGCGGAAGGGTTTGTCTCGTGGAGCGGCCGGGGTGTTCAGGGTGCCGTGGGGAGGTACAGACGGACGAGGCGCGGACGTGTCCGACGTGCGAGGACGTGCTGACGGACAGGGTGGAGGCTGGCCTTTTCACGTATTGCGACACGTGCGATAGGGAGATTGAGGAGGGGTGTCCCGAGTGCGAGCGTTCGAACGGGCCGCATTACACGGGTCCGTGCGAGCACGGCACGGAGGGGAACTAATCATGACGTTGACGAATCTGCGGCCTGTGGCGGCGAATGCGCTTGACGAGGCTTTGATGGGCGTACGGGCAGGCCGTCGATTGGTGGTGCGGACGGTGTGGCGCATCACGATTATCGACGCGAAGTGTCTCGCGCGGTTTGAGCGTGCGGGGCACTGGCTGCTGAAGGCTGAGGGGGAGGGGTATCGGCTGCGCTCGGGGAAGAGCAGCGTGTATGTGCTGCCGGGACAACTTGAGCAGGAGATGAACTAATCATGACTCCACTTACACGAGGCACGTTGATTCAGGATTTGCTCGGCCATTGGTACGACGTGGTGGAGCCGCCAGCGGGGCCGTATGCGCCAATTCGGGTGCAGGCACTGACGCCAGTAGGGGAGGCGTTGCGGCCGCTTGGAGCGCCGTGCTGGGCCAGCCGCTCCATGTTCAAGCCTGAGCACGTGCGGTAAAGGGTGACGGCTGGGGCGTCTTCGGACGCCACAGTAAACCCCGCGTCTGGTCCGAACGCCAGACACAACCTAACCGCCGCGTAGGGTTTCGTGGCACATACGGAGTAATTCATGCCGAACAATCTCGCTGCAGAAGTTACCGAACGCATTCTCTCTCAACTCAAGGCGGGCACGTGTCCTTGGAAACAGCCGTGGACGGGTACGGGTTCGGGCCTCATGCCACGAAACGCCGTGACGGGCCGAGCCTACAGCGGGGTCAATGTCCTGCTCCTCTGGTCCACGGCGTCCGAGCGTGGGTATACGTCGCCTGGGTGGCTAACGTTCAAGCAGGCGCTCGACGCGGGCGGGCACGTGCGGAAGGGTGAGAAGGGGACGCGCGTGGTGTTCGTCTCGACGTTTGAGAAGACGGACAAGACGACGGGTGAGACGGAACGACGTCCGTTCTTGAAGTCGTTCACGGTGTTCAATCGCGCGCAGTGTGACGGTTTGGCGCTCGAAGGCGATATTGTCCTGGCACCGAAGCATCAGGACAGCCGGGACGACGACAGCGAAGCGTTCCTCGCGGCCACTGGTGCGGTTATCCATCACGGCGAAGGCCGCGCGTACTATCGGCCGTCCACCGACGCGATTATGCTCCCGTCGTTCGAGACGTTCACGGGGGCCGATACCTACTACGGGACGGCGTTTCACGAACTCGGCCATTGGACGGGCGCTGAGTCGCGTTTGGCGCGGACGTTTGGAAAGCGTTTTGGTGATGACGCGTACGCGGCAGAGGAGCTGGTGGCCGAACTGACCAGCGCGTTCATCCTGGCCGAGTTGGGGTTTGCCCCGACGGGGTATGACGCGGCGTACATCGCGCATTGGGTAACGTTCCTCACCGAGCATGAGACGGCCATCATGGCGGCCGCGTCGGCCGCGTCCAAGGCGGTCAACTACCTGCGCGGGCTCGCGCTGGCCGATGAGGGCGAGCCGGAGGCGATTGCCGCGTAAAGGGTGACGGGCGGCGGGCCTTCTGGCCCGCTGTTAACCCCCGCGCTCGGGTCCGAACGCCCGAGCACAACACGCCTCCGAGGGGTTTTCGAAGTGGGGCATGCAAAGGAACCGCACGTGAGTACGTACACGCCCGAATGGGCACGCACCGACAATCCGACCACGGGCATGAGTGAAAGTCAGCTCATCGCCTACTACAAACAGCACAGTCTGGCAGGCGATGCGCTGTTCGCGCTTCGGCCCGGCACTGAGACACCCGCCGTCATCCTCGACGGCTGGCGGGCCGTCTTGGCCGAACTCGGCAAGCGCAAGGGCGGCAAGGCCACGCCGGCCTTAAAGGCGGAAGGGAAGCGCCTTCGGACGCTGACGCGTATCTGGCTGGCTGAGCAGCCCGTGGCGCGGCCGATGTTCGTTAAAGAGACGGAGGCCGCGTAATGGCGAATACCTCCCTTTCACACGTCACGATCTTCCGTGGGCCCGTCTCGTGGATGATCGATCTTCGCGACGACGCCACGGCGGCCGAAACCCTCGACTTGTTCGGCTCGACGATACTGCCCCTCCCGTACACGCTCGCGGCTTCGCTCGATCGCGTGGTGCTGGGGCTGCGACGCCAGCACCCGGCCATTGTGATCCGGTTCTCCGAACGCGCCGAACGTCGCGTGATGGCTGGGGGTGCGCGATGAGTTACAGCCTCGACAGGGACGAAACCGTCGCGTTGCTCACGGACGAAGGGCTCGACATCCCGGCCATTCGCGTTATCTTGCGCGCGGCTCAGACGCTGCATCGCCTGGCCGTCACGCAGTGTAATGGGGACTGGCCAGCCGACGATGGCCGACCTAGCACCCTCGAATGCGTCAAGTGTGGCGACCGTTGGGAGCCGAGCACGATCGCGAAAAACGGCCACTGCCAGAAGTGCCGCACAGAGGCGCGCGTGCGTGAGGTACTGCCGGAAGGGTTTATGCCAGTGTTTGGCGGTGACCCGCGTGGCTGCGTGCTGAAGATCGCGGTTCCGAGCGGCAAGACGGACGATCACGCGCGCGAGGGCCTCTGTATCCCGGTGAGGAACCGATGAGGCCGGTCACGGAGGACGAAGCCGCCGCCTTGATCGCACTTCATCACGCAGAAGAACGCATCCGTGAGCAAGCACGCGAGGCGCGGGCGGACTTCTGGACGGAAGCGCTCACCTGGACGTTCGTTTGGATATTCGGCTTGGCCTGCGCGGCCGGCGCTCTCTACGGGTTCGTGAAGTTCATCAAGTGGGCCTGGGAGTCCTAAAGAGTCAGTCACAACAGGCGGTGAGGTGTACGACCCGCGCCCCAGGGGTTCTGGGGCACTTTCCATTTGAGGAGAACATCGTGACGAACCATCCAAACCGAGGCCCGAACCCGAACCGGCCAGGCCGCACGCCACGGCCCGAGGAGATCATCGCGCTCCGCGCGCAGCTCGGGCTGACGCAAACGCAAGCCGGGAAAGTCATTCACGCGAGCCTGAAGGCTTGGCAGCAATGGGAGGCCGGCGACAGACGGATGCACCCGGCGTTCTGGGAATTGTTCCGCAAGAAAACGCGCGCCTCGTTGCCGGCGGCCGCACCCGCGCCTGCAGCACCTGAACCGCCGACAAAGGGCGGCGAGCCCGAATGAGCCGCTATCCGCGTATCACCCGGATGCACGATCACGAGTTAGAGGAACGCCGGTACATGGTGGATCTGGGCGGGCCGGAACTGACGGGGCCGAGTTTTCTCACCCGTGCTGAGGCCGCCGTCTATCTCGAGGCCGTGCGCGCCAGGATGCCGCCGAAGGTGCCGAAACCCCCGAAACCGGTACGCCGCTATTGCGCCGTCTGTGGCGTGTGCCTGCGCCTCGAATGGATGCCCGCCTGCTGCCGGAAGTGTGGAGGCGTGGGGCCCGTGTGGAAACGGCCCACGAAGGCCGTAGAGGCCGCCTGAGCGACGATGACGGCCCGCCCAGGTCAACCCCTGCGGCGGGCCGTTTGTTGTTTTAGCGGGGTTCTGGCTCGGCGCTGGCCTTGAAGCACGCCTCACAGAGGCCGCTGATGCGGTACTCGTCCCGCCCGAGGTCGGTTTTGAACGCCGGCGGCTGTTTGCACGACAGGCAGATGCCGGCCGCGTGCGCCTGGTCGATCGTCATCCCGTGCGCCTCGACGGCCAGCTGGTCTCGTAACACCTTCAACCCGCCCAGCATCTTCCCGAAGCCCTCCAGCGGTTTCATGGCTGCGCCTTCAATAGTTCGTCGCGCGCACGCAGAATGGCGCGGGCCGCAATACCGATCGCCTCCAACCTGGCCGGCGGGACGTCGCCGTTGTCGCAGTCAATTTCAGGGACGGAATAGAGCACGCGCACGAGCGCCACGAGTTCCTGCTCGACAGTGAGGTCTCTTTGCTGCAGCAGTTCCTCAACGGGGAGTGACATGCGGGCAGTGTAACCGAATAAAGTTCGGCGCTACAATGCCCGACATGCCAACGATGACGAACCTAGAGAAACTGATCGCCGCGCACGTCCAGACCACCGTCGTCGCCACACTGAGCGCTGCCACGCAACGGGTCGCCGAGGAGATGGCGCGCGAGGCGCTGAAAGACCCGGCGTGGCGCAAGGAAATGCAGGCCCTGACGCGGAAGTACTTTGGCGAGACGCTGGAGGCACTGCGCCAGCCTGGGACGAACGGCGCGGCTGTACGGCCGCGTAGGCGGCGGAAGGCCCTGAACAAATGACGCCCACAATTGACGAGCTGTTCACCGTTCAGGACCACGCATGGGCGGACGTCTATGACCGCGCCAACGGCCCCAGCGAGACCCGACATCTTGATCGCACCGGGCACCCCCTCACAGCGGGCCAATGGACGGTCATCATCGCCAATCACCCGGAGTACGTGAACGTGGCGCAGACGGTGACAGGGACCGGCCAGGTGCTCACCCTGTGGCTGGGGATCGTCGAGGAGGAGGAGAGCGAGGTGTGCCTCTTCGAGACGACCGTCACAGAGGACGGCCAGGAGACAGTTCGGCTGTGCGCGCAGACGGAAGATGAGGCGCTCGCCAACCATGCGCGTCTCGTCGTGGAGCAGGACTGAAATGAGGCGATGATGAGCAAGATGGGGAAGTTCTTCGCGCGCTGTCTGCGGTGCGGCCAAGTCTGGACTGCGCCCTCCACTGAGGGGCATTCGTGCGCGTCATTCACCGGCAGCGACCTCCAGCCGGCATGGTCCGTGTTAGTGGGGGAGGCGGATACCGAGGTGGTGGGGGAGCGGCAGTGGACGCGCGAGGAATGGGAAGCCTTGAAGCCGGCCATGCGTGAAGCATTTGAGAAGTGCCGGAGCCCGAAGGAATGAGCAAAAGTTGCTACTCGGCGGTTAGAAGTTGCAAGCCATCAAATTGCTGAGCAAATTTGACGGTTTTTCGCCCTCCTAAGGCGGGGGTCAGCCGTTCAAATCGGCTCGGGCGCACCACCAAAAACCCTAGCAAAAACGCAGAAAAGGCCTGAAATTGGCCTTAAGACCGACGCCATTTCGACGATTGCAGGAATGACCAAAACACTCAGCAATTTCACACAACTCGGTTTGAGAGTTGCAAGTCCAGGCAAAAACATCGAAATCATCAATGAATATGGGGTTGCAAGTGGCTTGCAAGTGGAAAACCCTAATGAATTTGCGAGGTCTTCGAAGCGCCATATCGGGGCACGGCGCGGGCTGGGTTCGGCCCGGCCGGACCATACACGTGCGCGTAGAAATCGACCAGGACCGCCCTTAGGAGATTCACCGTCCGCACGGTCGAACCCGCCCAGACGATCTGGATGATCAACTGCTGATGGATCTCGGCGGGAGTGACCGACGCGGGATCGCGCGTGCATCCAAACACGTCACGCCACCACCGCATCACCATATTCCGACGACGTTCATTCTCTCGAATCGTCTCAATGACCCCAATGCGAACCCGCCGCCGTCTGGTCATCGCGCGGCCTTCTTCTTCACGAGCCGTGGTCCCGGCTTGACCATTGGGATCGCCTTCGCCATGGCGTCAATCGTGGCCTGGGCGCGCGTGCTCGCCGCCTGGCGCGTATAGCGCCACGTCTGCTGGGGCGAGGTGTGGAGCATTAACTCGGCCGTGCCGCGCTCGTCGTGGGAATTAGCCACTAACTCCGTCCCGAACAGATGGCGCAAATCGTAGACGCGGAACCGCGCCACGCCGGCCGCATCGCAGCCGCGATGGAGTGTGCTGTGGAGCGCCGAGCCGGAAAATGGGCCGTAGGCGTTGAGCGCATCAAAGGCCTTCAAGGCCTCCATCGCTTGCGGCATCATCGGGATGGTCTGCGGCTTGGTGCCGCCGCCCTTCTCACGCCCATGCACTATGACCCGGCGCTCCTCCCACTTGATGTCATTCGGGCGCACTTTTTTTAGAATCTTGGACGGCCACCCCGTCCAAAGCAGCACGCGCAATCTGGCTTGCGATTTCGTTCCATCCTTGCGCGGCTGCTTTTGATGAATGGCGTGCTCGACGGCTCGTGTGGCCTCATCGCGCGTGGGCAACTGAAGCGGCAATTCCTGTTCGTGATACTTCGGCACATCGCGCACTGGATTGAAACCGCTTGGGCCGTTGAGCACGGTGTAGAAGTCCATTAAGGCCGTGCGGTACACGTTTAATGTGCCCGGTTTCGCGCCGGCCTTGCGCTTCGCTTCGAGATGGCGACGAATCTCCACGCTGGTCACGCTGTCGCGCGTGCGATGACGCCCGACCGTGTCACGCCACCATTCGACCCGCTGCGTCCGATCGGAAATCGTGGGCATTCCAGCCTTGGCCTTGAGATAGCGTTTCACGTCGGCCGCGAAGGCCTTGTCGGCCTCTGCTGCCGTCGTCGTGAGGCCGAGCTGGGCCGTGGCCACGAGATTCTTGCGCGCCTCGATCAAGGCCGCGAGCGGCGTGTCGAGCGGATAATGCTTCGAGACGAATTGCCCGCCGACGCTCGCGAACACTTGCCACCCATGCGTCGTTTGTCGCACACCTTTCGCAATCTTCTTTCCTGTCATCTTTTTATGTCTCCTGGGGGTTTAAATGCTATCCCGTCATCTTGGTGGGCTTACGTCGTTTCGTCCGCGCGTCGGGGAGACGCGCCTTGAGTGGCCCGGGACGCGGCCGGTCAGGCGATCTTGCCGCGTCCCGTTCGTACGCTTGATGAATTGCTAGACCGAGCACTCGACCGGCGGCTGGATTGGCGGCCCACTCGTCGCGCAACTCCTGGCAAGCAATCGACAAAGATGCGGACTCGGGCGTTCTCGTCGAGTTGTTCAATAGCGAGGCGGGCGATGTGCTGGAACGTGCTTTCCTCTGCGGGACCACGAGCCTTAGAGGCGTGCGCGGCATCATGTACCGAGCCTTTCACGGAAGACACCAGCAACGGGGTGGTGCGACTAGGAGCCGCGCCAAGCGGAACGAACAGATCCGAAACCGGCACGTTCATCACCGCCGCAATAGCGTCGAGTTTGTCGAGTGCGGGAAAATACTTCCCGCTCTGCCATTCGCTCACAGTGGACGGGTCCACCCCGGCCAAGCGGGCCAGTTCGGCCGACTTGCCACGCACCTTGAGCAATTCCTGCAGCCGCTCCTGCAGTACCGCCGTCGCGGATCGTTCTTTGTCCATGTCAATCACATCTATAACATAACTTTATTCTCCTTGACAGAACCACCCCAAAAATACTAGTTGACACGCTTAGTTGGATGATCCTAACCTTCCGGCTATGCCAACAACCCCTGACCGATCCAACCGGGCCCACCTGCCCATTAAGCGGCGTGTCCGGGTCTATCTGGCTGAGAACGACATGACCCAGGTCCAGCTTGCCAACATGCTCCGCATCAAACCGGGGCACCTGTCGGGCATCCTCGCGCAAACCCAAATCCCCTCACTCCGGGTCGCGGTCGAACTCGAAAACCTCACCGGCATTCCCGCCCGCGAATTCAATGTGGATCTCCATGAGCAGCATCCTGTCGCGGGCCGCTGAGACGTACCTGCCGCTCTCGGTCGCCTGTGCGGCCATCGGCTACCCGCCAGATCGCACGGGCCAGCGGAACCTTCGCCGGCAGATCCGCCGCAAGGGGTTCGAGGTCCGGCGGCTGGGCAATTCATTCAGCGTGCAGGTGAGCGCCTGGCAGGCCTATCTGACACGGTGCCAAGAAGACAGCGCAAAACACCGCGCCACCATCAGCGCACAGGCCAAGGCCCGCTGGGCCGCGCGCCAGGCGGCGGAGTAACGAGGTGTCCGCTCGGCTCATTCGCTGGGACTGTCCGGTTTCTTCCTTTACGGACGGCCCCCTGTTGGGGGGATGAGTCGGGCGGCACAAATGACTTGGACCAAGGAGGAACGCACCATGCTCGACGTCATGCGGCAGACGGGTGCATATCGCTCAGATGACGATCTGCTGCGTGGGGCCTTGTTTTGGTACGGCCGGTTTCTCGGGCTCAATCTGCATCACGACGTGTTTGCCCTGGCCAGGCCCGTGGCCAGACGACGGAAGGACAGCCACAGATGCGACTTACCCTCATCGATTTAAGCAGTTTAGCTTTTCCCATCTGGCACATGGCGGGGAGTGACCCGAACGTGAATGCCGTCTCCGACCAACTCGTGGCGCGCGTGCGTGCGCTCGGGGACAACCACACGGCCATCTGCTGCGATGCGGGAAAGTCGTTTCGCAACGAGGTGAGCGCCGACTACAAGGCCAATCGCCGGCCGGAAGACCGCGCCACGCTGTATCACCAAATTGACCTGGCGCTCGACCGGCTGCGCGGCGATGGGTTTCCCATCTGGAACGCGCCTGGCTTCGAGGCCGATGACGTCATTGCGTCAGCCTGCAACAAGGCCGCTGAAGACGGCCACGACATCATCATCGTCAGCGCCGACAAGGATCTGCTGCAACTCGTCACCGACCGCGAAGAGGGTGCCGGCGGTATCGCCGTCAAGTCCATCAAGACCGGCGACATCCTCGACGAGGCCGCCGTCGAGGCGCGCTTTGGCGTACGGCCCCGTCAGATGCGTGACTGGCTGACCATCGTCGGGGACGTAAGCGACAACGTGCGCGGGGTGGTCGGCATTGGAGAAAAAGGCGCGGCCGCGCTGCTCCAGACGTACGACTCGCTCGATGCCATCTACACCCAGCTCGACAGCCTCATCGAAGCGAAGGACATCAAGCCGTCGCAGGGGCTCGCCTTAAAGGCCTTCGCCGTCAGGCTCGAAGAAGTCCGCACGCTCATCACGCTTCGGACGGATGCCCCGGTGCCGTTTGACGACATTCTCGAACCGCGTACCCCCAAGGATGTGCCCCCCATGATTGACGAACCCGAACCCGAACCGCCGCCAGACGATATCGACGAGGCCCTGCCCTCCGTGCCCACGCCCACCCCGGCGCCACCGGTGCCGCCACCGCCACCGGCTCCAGCCAAGCCGGTGAACGGCACGTTGACGGTCATGCCGGAGGCGACGGGGTGGAACGAGGCCCTTGAACCCAGAACAATGTCAGACGCCATCACGCTCGCGAAGCACGCGTTTGATTCCAGACAGTTCAGCGCGTATGGCACGCCGCAGGCGGTTCTGATGTCGCTGCTGGCTGGCCGCGAGCTAGGCCTGGCGGCGATGGCTTCCTTGCGAGCCGTCCAGATCATTGAAGGCAAGCTGACACTCAGTGCCGATTTGATGCGGGGCCTGATTCTGCGTTCGGGCGCGGTGAAGTACTTCCGCTGCATCGAGCGCACCGCTGAACAGTCGACGTGGGAAACGCAACGCGGTGATGATCCCCCTGTCAGGCTGACCTACACCATCGAAGAGGCCAGACAGGCCGGCGTCGTCAAGCCCGGGAGCGGCTGGGTGAAATATGCCCCCGACATGCTCGTGGCCCGCGCCTCAAGCAAACTCGCACGGCTCGTCTGTCCAGACATCCTGCACGGCATCTACACCCCGGAAGAACTGCGAGAAAACCAATGAGCGCCGACACCGCGATCACCCTGCTCGTGGAAATTCGCAACGCCTTGCGCGAACTCGTGGCGCAGTCCAAAGGCAAGACCACGGCCATTGTCCCGAGGGCCGTCAATCCCGTGGCGACCGATGGCGACCTGGATAACCCAGTCTATGGTGACCCGGAAATCAAGACGGCGCCACGCGATTGGACAGGGCCGTTCCGTGTCGGCCAGCGGATGAGCGAATGTGAGCCGGGCTTACTCGATCTGATCGCGGAACGCTACGACTATTTCGCCCAAAAGAACGACCGTGAGAATGCCGTCACCGACAAGGGGTATCCCAAGTCCAGCTTCGACCGGAAGGCGGCGGCCAAGGCCCGAGGCTGGGCCAAACGGTTGCGGAGTGGGTATGTTCGCCCAGGGCCCCCACCGTTCCACCAGGAACACTCAGGAGGGCCAGATGAATTCTTCTGAGTCCCCTCACCACCTCACAGCCGGCATCCCTGGCGCGGAGTTAATTCGGCGGCGGGCCAAAGGCCTCTGCACGGCCTGTGGCGTGACGCCGGTCTTCGCGCTCAATGCGTCCAGTGACCAGCCGTGGCTCTGCGCCCGCTGTCGCGGCCGACTCCCGAAGAAACGGCGGTTCGATACCAAACAGCACCGAGAAGAAGGGATCCGCAACCTGGACCGACTGGAGCGTGAACGATGATGCGTTGGCTGCTGCGCCTGCTCGGCG
>Ga0157376_10002228_pt1 | contig 13065 bp, 7 predicted proteins | sample M45metaG_FD_121801 | JGI IMG/M metagenome (GOLD analysis project Ga0157376, IMG submission 121801) | Miscanthus rhizosphere microbial communities from Kellogg Biological Station, Michigan, USA - M4-5 metaG | ecosystem: Host-associated > Plants > Roots > Rhizosphere > Soil | place: USA: Michigan... | reverse complement strand
CCCTGAGTGAGAACCAAGCTGGCGGCAGCCGCCGCACTTTCTTGCGCGGCATTGTTGGCGCGGGGGCGTTCGTGCTTTCCGCCCGCTATTTCCCCGGCGACATTTTCGCGGCTGCGAACTCCACGGCAACTCCCAACGGCGTCGCCGACATTTCCTTGAAGGGACCGCTTTCGCCCAGCGTTTATCTAGCGATTGATACCGACGGAACGGTTTACACCATTGCGCATCGCTCTGAAATGGGCAGCGGCAGCAAAACCGCGCTTCCCAGAATTATTGCCGACGAGCTGGACGCCGATTGGGCGCGGGTAAAGATCGTACAGGCCACCGGCGATGAAAAATATGGCGATCAGGACACCGACGGATCGCACTCGGTGCGCGGCTCGTTCGAAACTTTGCGCGAAACGGGCGCGTCCGCTCGATTGATGCTGGTGCGCGCGGCGGCGCAGCAATGGGGCGTGCCAGAAACGGAATGTTCTAGCGGCGTGCACGAAGTGCTGCACGCAAAATCCGGCAAGAAAGCCGGCTACGGCGAACTGGTGGCGGCCGCGGCAAAACTTCCGGTACCGAAAAAAGGAGAATTGAAATTGAAGCCGCGCAATCAATGGCGCTACATGGGCAAAGGCGTGGCCAGCTACGACCTGAAAGATATGATCACCGGCAAAGCCGTCTATGGTATCGATACCCACATGGACGGAATGCTGTATGCGAACATCGCGCACCCTCCGGTGTATGGCTCTACGGTGAAATCGCTAGACAACAAAGCTGCGCTTGCGGTGCCAGGCGTGAAGCAGACCGAGACTCTTGATGCATTCAAACCCCCCATACTTTTTCAAGCCCATGGCGGCGTTGGCGTACTGGCCACGAATAGTTGGGCAGCAATTCAAGGTAAGCAAAAACTGAAAATCGAATGGACTGACAGCGAGCACAAATCGTTTTCGTCCGATGCATATAAGGCGGAGTTGCAAGCGGCCTCGCGCAAACCAGGAAAAGTCGTGCGCGAAATCGGAAACGTGGATGAGGCGTTCGCCAAAGGCGGAAAGGTTTTGGAAGCGGAATATTACGCGCCGATGTTGGCGCATGCTTCGATGGAACCGCCGGCGGCACTGGCAAATTTCAGAGACTCCAAAGTAGATGTGTGGGCAGCGACGCAAAATCCGCAGGGCACACGCGATGCCGTGGCCGCGGCAGTCGGTTTAAAAAAGGAAGACGTCACGGTGAATGTGACGTTGCTTGGTGGCGGATTCGGGCGCAAATCATTTCCGGACTATGCCATTGAAGCCGCGGTGCTTTCCAAAAAATCCGGTAAACCGGTGAAAGTAGTCTGGACGCGCGAAGACGACATTCAGTTCGACACGTTTCATAGTGTTGCCGCAATGTATTTGAAAGCTTCGCTGGGCCCGGATGGAACACCAACCGCGTGGCTGCAGCGCAGTACTTTTCCACCAATCGCATCCACCTTTGATGCTAGCGCGCTGACCGCGGACGCCGGAGAAATCGGCCTGGGCTGGAGCGATCTGCCCTACGCGATCCCTAATCATCGCGCGGAAAATGGCGACGCGAAAGCGCACGTGCGCATCGGGTGGCTGCGCAGCGTGTGCAACGTATTTCACGCGTATGCCGAACATTCTTTCGCGGATGAACTGGCGCATGCTGCGGGAAGGGATCCGCGCGAATACGTTTTGGCGCTGCTGGGGCCGGATCGCATCATTCCGAAAACGGAGTTGCCAAAGGACTACGCCAACTACGACAGCGACTACGCGCAATATCCGATCGACACCGCGCGATTCCGCCGGGTGCTGGAAATCGCCACCGAAAAAGCCGGCTGGGGCAAAAAGAAAAGTGGCAACGGCTTCGGCATGGGCCTGGCGATTCATCGCAGCTTTTTGACATACGTCGCGACGGTGGTGCAAGTGGAGATGGGCAAAGACGGCAAAGTGAACATCGGCCGCGTGGATACGGCAGTGGACGCTGGAACGATTGTCAATCCGGAAATGGCGCTGCAGCAATTTGAAGGCGCAGCGACGTTTAGCACTAGCATCGCGTACTTCGGCGAAATCACTGCTAGAGACGGTGTGATTCAGCAAAGTAATTTTGACGGCTACCAGATGGCGCGCATGAGAAATGCTCCGCGCGAAGCGCATGTACATCTGGTGGAAAGCGATGCGCCACCCGCGGGCATTGGCGAACCGGGGGTGCCGCCATTCACTCCGGCACTGTGCAACGCGATTTTTGCGGCTACCGGAAAACGTATTCGCGAATTACCGCTAAGCAAACTGGGGCTTGCCTAGACACCCGCGCGGGCACGATACTTGGCCCGTGAAAAAATACCCACTTCTACTTATTTTTGTAGCCGCAATTTGCTCGCCGCTCGCTGCGCAGCGCAAGCCGGTGCTGCCACAAATTGATCTTCCGCACTCCTACTACTATCGCGAATTATATTTGCCGCAGCTGACTAGCGGGCCGAGCGGCGTGGCCTGGGCGCCGGACTCCAAGGAACTGGTGTACTCGATGTCCGGCACATTGTGGCGGCAGAAACTGGATTCGCGCGAAGCGGTGCAACTCACCGACGGCGCAGGTTACGACTATCAGCCGGATTGGTCGCCCGACGGCAAGAGCATCATCTACGTTTCTTACCAAAAAGACGCAATGGAGTTGTGGTTGCTGGACACTGTGACCTACAAGACCACGCAATTAACCAACACTGGCGCGGTGAATGTGGAGCCGCGATGGTCGCCGGACGGCAAACGAATCGTTTTTGTCTCCACGCAATACAACAAACGCTTCCATATCTTTGGCGCAGACGTGATCGGCGGAAAACTTGAAAATTTGGTGCGGCTGACCGGTGAAAACAAGAGCGATTTGCCACGCTACTACTACAGCCAGTTCGACACCGAAATCAATCCAGCCTGGACACGCGACGGACAGGAAATCCTTTTTGTTTCTAACAAAGGGCACGTTCACGGCACCGGCGGCTTTTGGCGAATGACAGCGGCGCCGGGCGCCACGCCGCGCGAAATTCATTACGAAGAGACGAACTGGAATGCGCGGCCGGATTTTTCGCCGGATGGTTCGCGCATGGTTTACAGCTCGTATCTCGGCGGGCAGTGGCACAACCTTTGGCTGATGCCGGCCAATGCCGGTGACGCGCTTCCAATTTCGTTTAATAAGTTTGACAGTACCAATCCGCGATGGTCGCCGGACGGAAAGAAAATCGCGTTCATTTCCAATTTCAGTGGATCGACGGTGGTCGAAACGGTGGACATTCCCGGCGGCGCGGTTTCGCAAATCACCAATTTTGAGGCCAAGAACTTCAAGTTTCTGCAGCCAATGGGTCGCTTGCGAATTGTGATTGTGGACGAATCCGGGCATCCGGCCAGCGCACGCGTTTCGCTGGTGGATGGCAACGGAAAATTCTGCCATCAGGAAAGCGCCGACGTGCACGCTGACGATGGCTTCGACCGCGGCGAGCGACCGTTTGAGCGCCACTACATTTATGTCCACAAAGGCGACGATTTCATTGCGCCAGAAGGCGACGCCACACTGGAAGTTTCCGGCGGACTCGACTATTTGCCCGAAACGCGTGTGGTGCATTTCGAAGCTGGAAAAGCGAAGCAAGTGACGGTGCGGCTGCGGCGTGCTGCAGTGCCGTGGCCGAAAAATGAACATTGGGCAAGCGGCGACTTACACGTACACATGAATTACGGCGGAACGTACCTGATGAATCCGGATTATTTGACGATTCCTGCCAGCGGTGAGCACGTGGAAGTGGTGAACAATCTGGTGGTTAACAAAGAGCAGCGTTTTCCGGACATTGCGTACGCCGACACCGGATTGGATGAAGCTTCGCAACCGAATTTGCTGATCGTGCATGGACAGGAGTTTCACACCAGCTATTGGGGCCATCGCGGAATTCTGAAGCTTCGCCAAAATATTTTACTGCCTGGTTATGCCGGCTACCCGAATACTGCTGCCTCGAGCTTGGTTCCGATGAATGTGGATGTTTACGATCTGGCGCATGCGCAGGGCGCGGTGGTTGGCGCGGTACATCCATTTGATCAAACACCCGATCCGTTTGCCACTCCCGCCCAGCGAATTACCGACGAACTGCCTGTAGATGCTGCGCTGGGAAAACTGGACTACATGGAAATTGTCGGGTTCAGCGATCACAAATCCACGGCGGCAGTGTGGTACCGGTTGCTGAATCTTGGATTTCACATTCCGGCTGGCGGGGGGACCGATGCCACCACAAATTATGCGGCGCCGATTCGCGGAGATGTCGGATTCGACCGCGTATTCGTGGAAGCCCCAGCCGGCCCATTGCGCTACGAAAGTTGGATCGATGCGCTGGTGCATGGAAAATCGTTTGCCACCAACGGTCCGCTGCTGAATTTCACATTGGGCGGTCAGAAAGTAGGAAGCGAACTCAAGTTTGATGTGGCGCAGACAGCGGTTCGCTACACAGCGCGATTGAACTCGATTGTTCCGGTGGATCATTTCGAGTTGGTCTGCAACGGAAAAGTCGTGCGGGACTTGAAGATGGACGGCGCGCAAAAGTCCGGCGATGATCAGGAAGCCATACCCATTTCCGACAGCGGATGGTGCGTGCTGCGCGCGTGGAGCGACAAAGCCGCCTATCCGGTGATGGACAACTACGCCTACGCCACCACCAGTCCGATCTATATCAATGTGGGCGGCAAGGCGGCGCGCTCCGCCGAGGACGCAAAATATTTTGCGGCGTGGATTGCGCGGACCGCCGAAATCACCTCGCAATATCCGGATTGGAATTCGCCGCAAGAAAAGGAATTGGTGATGGGCCGGCTGCAGCAGGCCAGGGAAGTCTACGAAAAGATGCAATAGTCGCACCGCGATGCCGCAGAGGTTTTAGTGGACATTCCTGCAATAGTGGATAGAATGCGGAAACGGTGTACACGGGATGATCGTGTTCGAACCGGATACTGAAACTTGGATTGTTGAAAAAATTCTTTCCCGGCGTGTAAGAGTTGCCATTTCCCTCACCACCTGGCGCTGCGGCCGAATTAATACTAAAACGATTTACTACTGCCGATTTTCTGATTTTATAGGAGCCTGGTCATGATTGTGGGCGTGCCGTGCGAAAGCTATCCTGGCGAACGGCGGGTGGCGCTGGTTCCCGCGGTGCTGAGCAACCTGGCCAAGGCCGGACTACAGGTGCTGATCGAAGCGGGCGCCGGCGCGTCCGCCGGTTATCCGGACGCGGAATATTCTGAGAAGGGCGCGAAAGTTGTCGCTACTCGCGCGGAAGTCTTTTCGGAAGCTGACATCGTGGCACAGGTGCTTTGCCACGGCTCCAATGACAAGACCGGGAAGGCGGATTTGCCGCTGCTGAAACGCGGACAAATTTTGGTGGGATTCTTGCGGCCGCTCGGCGCGCCGGAAGCTTTGCAGGAAGTTGCGGCCACCGGGGTGACTTCGTTTGCCGTGGAGCTGATGCCGCGAACCACCCGGGCGCAAAGCATGGACGCGCTCTCGTCCATGGCTACCATTTGCGGCTACAAAGCGGTGGTGATGGCGGCCGACACGCTGCCGCGCATTTTTCCGATGCTGACCACCGCCGCCGGCACCATCACTCCGGGGCGCGTGCTGATTATCGGAGCGGGCGTCGCCGGATTGCAGGCGATCGCTACCGCCCGTCGGCTGGGCGCGGTCGCTTCGGCCTACGACATGCGGCCCGCGGCAAAAGAGCAGGTGCAAAGTCTCGGCGGCCGATTTGTGGAGCTTCCCATCGAAGCGAAAGACGCGCAGGACGCGCGCGGTTACGCGACCGCACAGGGCGAAGAGTTTTACAACAAACAACGAGAGTTGCTGGGTGAAGCAGTTGCAGCGAACGACGTGGTGATCACCGCTGCAGTCATTCCCGGAAGAAAATCGCCAGTGTTGGTCACCAAAGAAATGGTGGCGCGGATGGCGCCCGGCTCGGTGATTGTGGATCTGGCCGCCGAACGTGGCGGAAATTGCGAACTGACGCGCGCCGGCGAAACCATTGTCGAGCACGGCGTGACCATCATCGGAACGCCCAACCTGGCGAGTTCAGTGCCCTATCACGCCAGTCAGATGTATGCGCGCAACGTGAGCGCGTTTCTCTTGAATCTGGTAAAAGACGGCCAAGTGCAAATCAACGAAGCCGACGAAATTCACCGGGAAACTTTGGTGACGCGCGAGTGCGAAATTGTGAACACGCGAGTGCGAGAATTTGTGGGATTGGCGGCGCGTGCCGCAGAACCGAAGGGAGCCTGATACCGTGAAAGTTGATCTGATTTCAAGTCTTTATGTATTTATGCTGGCGGCGTTTATCGGATTTGAAGTGATTCGCCGCGTTTCGCCGCTGCTGCACACGCCGCTGATGTCGCTAACCAATGCGTTGGACGCGATTGCGGTGGTCGGCGCGATCATCCTGGCCGGCGAGCATAAATCCACGCTGGCAACAATATTGGGAACGATTGCGATTGTCTCCGCGACCAGCAATATTGTGGGCGGATTCATCATCACCGACCGCATGCTGAAAATGTTCAAGGCCAGCGGGGCTAAGAAGGCATGAACCCGATGGCCACCAGCGAAATTCTGATTGAGGCCGCGTACATCATCGCGACTGCTCTATTTATTTTGTCGCTGAAGTGGCTGAGCTCGCCTACTACAGCGCGGCGCGGGGTGTTTGCCGGCGAAGCAGGCATGGTGCTGGCGATTGCCGGAACGCTGCTGCATCACGGCATCGTGGACTACAAGTGGATCGCCATGGCGCTGGTACTGGGCACAGTGATCGGCATTCCATTGGGTCGGGTGCAGATGACCGCGGTGCCGCAACGAACGGCGCTGAGCCACGCGTTCGGCGCGTTGTGCGTGACACTGGTGGGAACCGCGGAATTTTATTTGCGCGCGCCGAACGTGTCGAAGTTCATGATGGCCGTGCTGTCGATGGAAGTGATTCTCGGTTCGCTGACGCTGACCGGAAGCTTGATGGCCGCCGGAAAACTGCAGGAAGTGTTACCGCAGCGGCCGATCACTTACAAAGGACAGAATCTCGTCAATCTGTCGCTGCTGGGAATCTCCATCGTGATCGCTCTGATGCTGGTGCTCGATCCTTCACGCACCTATTTGTATCCGCTGATTGTGTTCATTCCGCTGATTTTTGGAGTGATGATGATCGTCCCGATCGGCGGAGCGGATATGCCGACGGTGATCTCGCTGTTGAATTCGTACGCCGGACTTTCCGCGGCGGCGATGGGATTTGTGCTGGACAGCAAACTGCTGATTGTTGCGGGAGCGCTGGACGGAGCTTCGGGCTTCATTCTTTCCGTGAATATGTCGAAAGCGATGAACCGCTCTTTCACCAATGTGTTGTTTGGAGCTTTCGGCCAGGAGCAAACAGCGGTCACCGGAAAAGTGGAAGCCAAGCCGGTGCGCAGCGCGACTGCGGAAGAAGCGGCGGCGATTCTGGCGGCGGCGAACAAGGTGGTGATTATTCCGGGCTACGGAATGGCCGTGGCCCAGGCGCAACACAAAGTGCGTGAACTTTATGATTCGCTGACCAAGCGCGGCGTGGACGTGAAATTCGGAATTCATCCGGTGGCTGGCCGCATGCCGGGCCACATGAACGTACTGCTGGCCGAAGCGGATATTCCCTACGACAAGTTGCTGGACATGGACGAAATCAACGGCGATCTTCCGCAAACGGATGTGGCGCTGATCATCGGCGCGAACGATGTGACCAATCCGGCGGCGCGCAGCGATACCAGCAGCCCGATCTACGGAATGCCAATTCTGGATTGCGACAGAGCGCGCACCGTGATGGTGATCAAACGTAGCATGGGCGCGGGCTTCGCCGGGATCGAAAATCCGCTGTACCACCTGGAAAAAACGCTGATGCTTTTTGGCGACGCCAAGGGATTTGTGGGAAATATTGTGCGGGAACTCTCCGGTAGCGGGCACTCCTAGCCGAACCGAATTCCCCTCCAAAACACCACCAACTTTATCCTCTTTTTTGGCCTAAAAAGTGGCCCATTTGCACTTCCTGGAAGCGAAATAACTCCTTTACTTTTCAATAGCTTGGCCATATTCTAGATTTCAGAATGCGTATCCCACCGAATGCAATTCGGATGACCAAATTCCACAATTTTTTTGGGTGCCGAATGGTACTTTTCCTGCTGATGTTTTGCTTGGTTCTGCCCGCCAGTGTGTTGGCAGATGGAGGTGGCAAAACGGAGTCTGCGAATACCAAGGGACTGGAACCGATTCTCGGCTACATCTCGAAATCCTGGGACACTCTCACGCGTTCGCTGGAGGAATGCACCACGGTTGTGGACCCCAAGCTGGCCGAAAATTCGGTGTTGTACCTCCCAGCGGACATGGCCATTCCCACACAAGTGAAGGATTTGCAGAAGCGCTGCCACATCCAAGTGAAGATGCTGCCGGAAAAGATCACGCGGCCGGGACAGCTGGATACCAGCAAACTCGATCCGCCGGGACTGCTGTACCTAGAACACAAGTACGTGGTGCCGGGCGGGCGCTTCAATGAAATGTACGGCTGGGACAGCTACTTCATCGTGCGCGGACTGGTGCGCGATGGTCGCGTGGATTTAGCGAAAGGCATGATCGAGAATTTTTTCTTTGAGATTGAACACTACGGAACAGTTCTGAATGCCAATCGCAGTTACTACCTGAGCCGGTCACAGCCGCCGTTTCTGACTTCGATGATTCTGGCGGTGTATGAAGCAGAAAAAGCCGCGGGCCATGAAGACAAGAAATGGCTGGAACGCGCCTACGGCTACGCCGTAAAAGATTGGGAGATGTGGGCGCGCGAGCCGCACCTTGCCGGCGATACCGGGCTGGCGCGGTACTACGATTTCGGTGATGTGCCGGCGCCGGAAAGTTTGAAAGACGAAACGGATCACTACCGCAAAGTGGCTTCGTATTTTCTGAACCATCCAGAGCAGGATCACGGATACCTGGTGCGTGCGACTCCGTTAGACGAGAACGGCAGCGACGAAACGACTGGGCGCCGTTACTCCGTGCAGATATGCGATTTGCCCACCCCCACGGACAAAGCGGGCTGCGACGAGACGGAACAGATTACGCTGAGCCGCGATTTTTATCGCGGCGATCGTTCCATGCGCGAATCAGGTTTTGATGTTTCCTTTCGATTTGGTCCGCACGGCGCGGCGACCCAGCACTACGTCGCAGTTTGTCTGAACAGCTTGCTCTTCAAGTACGAAAAGGATTTGGAAGCGATCAGCACCTTACTCGGAAATGCAAAGAGTGCGGAAGAGTGGAAAAAACGTTCGCTGCAGCGCGGCGCAAATATTCAGAAATACCTGTGGGATGCTAAACAAGGATTTTTTTTCGATTACAACCTGGACCGCAAGGAACGCTCGACCTACCTATACATCACCACGTTTTATCCGATGTGGGCGGGCGCAGCGACCAAAGAGCAAGCTGCGGCGATGATGAAGAATGTGGCCAAGCTGGAGCAGGCCGGCGGACTGGTGATGAGTCCCTATGAAACCGAGGGCCAATGGGATTTTCCGTATGCCTGGGCGCCGACACAGCTGCTGGCGATTGAGGGGATGCGGAAATACAGATTCAACCAGGATGCCGACCGCATCAGCTTCAACTTTTTGAGCATGGTAGCGCAAAATTTCCGGCACGATGGAACGATACGCGAAAAATACAATGCGGTAACGCGATCGTCGGAAACCGCGGTGAAGGCCGGGTACAACATCAACGTAGTCGGCTTCGGATGGACCAACGCAGTGTTTCTGGTTTTTCTCCACGACTTGCCGCAAGAGCTAGTTGAAAAACTGTCGGAAGAGCAGTTGCACGAAGTCCGTTAGATCCTCAAAAAGCGCATCAATTGGTAGTACTGGAACCCATTCTCCGTTCCAATTAGAAAACCCAAGATTGTCGTAGCTAAAGTGTGGAATAATACTCGGCAACTTTGCCGCCGAAAGTTTCCTTATTGGGAGCAGAACGATGCAATTGAAAGAACAGTTGGCGGACGTTTTAAATTTGAAAACGTGGTGCGCGAGGCACGGCGTGGTGTTGGCGAAATACACTTCAGGAGATCGGAAGACACGTTTACAAGAGGTGGTCCGACTTAAGGATGAAGGACGACTTTTGCAAAGCCCGGCAGAAGGATGCCAACTGATCAGCGCTTTGCTGGCGACCAAGTCGGTGAAGGGAGATATCGCTGAAGTGGGAACCGCAAAGGGCGGTTCGGCGCGGCTGATCGCGCAGTATGCGGAAAACAAAACACTTCATGTGTTTGATACGTTTGAAGGATTGCCAGCGCCGGGAGAGAAAGACGCCGGATTCGTAAAGGGTTCGTACGTGTGCAGCCTAGAAAACGTACAGAATTATTTGAAAGATTTGCCGGTGGAGTTTCACAAGGGAATGTTCCCACATACCGCAGCCGGAATGGACCATCACCGTTTCTCGTTCGTGCACCTGGACGTGGATCTTTACCAAAGCACGCTGGACTGTTTGGAATTTTTCTATCCGCGCTTAAATCCCGGCGGGATCATCATTTCGCATGACTATGTGCATGCCGAGGGCGTTAATCTGGCGTTTGCGGAATTTTTCGCCGACAAACCAGAAACGCCGATTGAGCTAATCGGATATCAGGGCATGGTCGTGAAATTGGCGGAAACGATTCCGTTGCAACGAGCGGCACACGCCTAAGTAACGCGACCTTCACTAGGAAATATTGGGCATGCCACAGTAATGACTGAGGGCACCGAGATAGGACGTATAGTTCCCATTTTGTGGCGAACGGCGAGCGCTTGCGGCGATTCACGCTTCTCAAAAACTGGCGGCGGAGGCAATGAGCGGGCAGGCGGCCTGAGCGCAGAACTTCCCAGGCAAAGCGCAGTTGAGTGCGAAAGAGGCATCTAGTGTACTGAGGGACGTGATTTTAGAACTGGACTTTGAGCTGGCCTTCACCTCCAATTGCTTACCATGGTTCGATCTGGACTCGCTGACCTATCCTGGCGCGGCATTGGAATCCGTAAAAACCTGTGCGGTCGAAATCAGGGGTGCGGGACCGCGCGGACTTCCGCGAGGATCTCGGGATCGGCGGTGGGAGTTGCGCCTTCCTGAGAGGCGACCCATGCGCCCATACGGTTGGCGGCGGCGTTCATGGTGGCGAGCGAAGAGCCGCGCAACGCGTGATGAACAAGTGTCGCGGTGAAGGCATCGCCGGCTCCGACCGTGTCGGCAATCTTGACAGAAAAACCGGGATGTTCGCTTAACGAAGTGTCGGTGACCAGCAGGCTGCCAGCACCGCCGCGCGTGATGCAGACCAACTGAATTCCGAATTCGCGGCAAAGCCAGCGGGCAGCTTCGACATCGGAGCGTCCGGAATTCTTGAGCGGACACTGCAGTAGATCGAGGAAGCGGGGAAATTCTTCGTGATTAAGTTTGAGAACCTTGGCGTGGCGCGCGGAGTCGCGCAGAACTTCGCTGTTGAAATAGGCCTGGCGAAGATTCACGTCAAAGATTCCGATGGCGAACTCTGGAAGGGCGGAGAGGAATGCTCTAACGGCAGCGCGAGACACCGGATTTCGTTGGGCCAAGGAGCCGAAGCAGACGGCGTGAGTGGTGCGAGCCAGCGAGAACCAGTCTTCGGAAAATTCCATGTAGTCCCAGGCGACATTTTCGATGATGTGATATTCAGGCTGGCCCTTGGTGTCGACTTCCACTTTGACGGTGCCGGTGGGGTGGAGTGGATCGCGTTGAATGCGGCTGACATCGAGGCCGCTGGACTTTAGATGCCAGAGCGCTTCCTGACCGAGCCGATCGTCGCCAATACGGCTGGCGATAATTCCAAAATCGCCCAGCAGCGCAGTGATGTATGCGAAATTGGCGGGAGCGCCGCCCAGTTGTTTGCCACGGGGAAAAAGATCCCAGAGAAGTTCGCCGAGGCCGACGACGATGGGGCGCGGGGTGGGAGATGGATTTGGCATTTTCAGAGGAGATCGGCTAAAGGTGTAATGAATCGAAGCATGGCAGCGCTGCGCACACCGGGTACGGACGGGATTGCCTGTGCTACTGGAGAGCGCGGACTTTTGGTTGCGAAGGCCACGGGTTACGGTTTCGGATTCTCGCGCGATTGCAATTGCTCCGCCAACTTCAATTCGCGTTCGGCGTCATCGGCTTGGCCAAGATCGCGATACGCCTGGCCGAGCAAGTGGTGCGGAATGCCGTTGTTGGGGTCCATGGAAATGGCGCGCTGCAAAGCGCGGATGGCTAGCTGCGTTTCGCCTTTTTTCTGGAGTACCTTGCCAAGAAGAATGTACGGACCGGTGGAAGTGGCATCGAGCCAGATGGAACGCTGGAGGAGTTTTTCGGCCTCGTCGAATCTCTGAACGCGGGAGTAAGCGTCAGCGAGCTTGTAGTAGGCCACGGGATTGCCCGGATTGATGATGAGTTCCTGTTCGAATTGCGCGGAGGCTTCCGGAATCTTTGATTGGTAGAGATAGAGTTCGCCGAGAAGCTGATGTGCCAAGGGCAGTTTGGGATCGAGCTCGATGGCCTTCTTGCCGTACTCTTCGGCGACCGGCCCAAAATCAAAGCGCAACAAGAGGCGCGCAGTGAAAAGATAAGCGGCAGCGGAGTCCGGCGGAACCTGAAACATTTTAGCGAAAGCAGCGCGCGCTTTACCGTAATTCTTGGTTTGAATGTAGGCAACACCGAGAATGTAAGAAGCGTCCACGCTGGCGCTGGGATACCAAGACTGCACTTTTTCTAGATACGGAATGGCTTCGGCGGGATTCCCAGAAAGATAGAGGGAAAGTCCGGCTAGTTGCGCAGCCTCGGAGTCATTCGAATCTTCGGCGATGGCCCGTTTAAGAAACTTTACGGCGTTCAAATAGTCGCCTTTGCGGTAATAGGTGACGCCGAATTCGTGCGGTAGGTTATTTGGGGGAGGTTGAGAATTGGAAAGTTGGTTTAAAGCGGCCAGGGCTTCATCGAATTTTCCTTGTTCGGTGAGGCGGTGAATCTGACCAAAGGGTTGCGAAGGAGAAGGCGCGGGAT
>Ga0157376_10002226_pt1 | contig 13069 bp, 13 predicted proteins | sample M45metaG_FD_121801 | JGI IMG/M metagenome (GOLD analysis project Ga0157376, IMG submission 121801) | Miscanthus rhizosphere microbial communities from Kellogg Biological Station, Michigan, USA - M4-5 metaG | ecosystem: Host-associated > Plants > Roots > Rhizosphere > Soil | place: USA: Michigan... | reverse complement strand
CTGGCTGATCGGATCCTTGGGGTTCCCTTCGAGTTTCTTCGCGACCGACATGGCCACCACGCCGGCTTCACCCTTGCGCGTGGTGTCGACATCGGCGCTCATCACGCGGACGTTCATGCCACAGCCGCCCGCGCACATCGGACAGATGCTCGGCTTCCACTCCGCGATCCCCGGGACGATGTCCTCGTCGGGCACGAAGCGAATCAGCTGGTGCTCCGGGTTCCCACAGCTCGCCAGCGTGGCGCTGGTGCCCGTGATCGCCGTCAGCTTGATGAAGTCTCTGCGATCCATGTCTAGTAATCTGTCGCCGCGTCGGGCAGGCCTAAAGGCCTGCACTACACCCGCTTACCTACCAACCTACCTGACCTACCCCACGCCCGCGACCCACCTGACCTACCCGACCCATGTGACCCACCCGACCTAGTAGTGACACGTCAGACACTCGTTGGGCGCGTTCTTCTGCCGGTGGCAGTTCACACAGAAGCCCATGGTGTGATTCACGGACCGCTCCGCGACCGTCTGGTTGGCCAGGTCGCCGTGGCACGTCGCGCAGTCGACGCTCGCGCGGATGTGCGGCGCATGGTTGAACCGCACGTGCGCCTCGTGAGTGAACCCGTAGACCCGCTGCCACGGAATCTCGACGCCCTTCTCGGAATAGCTCGTCACCTGCTTGATCAACGGCCGGTCGGTGGCGATCTGGCTGTGGCAGATCATGCAGGTCTTCACGCTCGGGATCCCGGCGACGGGCCCCTTGTCGGCGGTCTCGTGGCAGTCTGCGCACACCGCTTTCTTGGCGAGATGCGTCTTGTGCGGAAACGGAATCGGTTGAACAGCGGCGGGACGTATCGCCAGGAAATCGCGCAGGGCTTCGCCGGTCGTCCGGTGCGCCGGCGTGAACACCGTCGAGGACACCTGCGGGGGCTGCGATCCGCAGGCCGCTGCGGTCAAGAGCGACACCAGGGCCAGGAGCTGAAGGCTGAGGGCAATCAGCTTCGGCCGAGCTCCGAGCCGTGAGCTCCGAGCCCTGCTCGACGATCGCATTACTTGGCCTGGATACTCCGGAGGTAGTTAACGATGTTCCAGATGTCGTTCTCCGTCATCTTGCTCTTGTAGCCCTTCATGTCGAACTTCGGGCCCGCGCCGTCGCGGATGACGAGAAAGATTTCGCCGTCGGTGGAACCGCGATCCCACTTGTCATCCGTCAGGTTCGACGGGTGCGTGCCTTCGGGCGCCATCGGGCCGTTGCCCTTCGCATCCGCACCGTGGCAGAAGCGGCAGTTCTTCTGGAATGCCGCCTGGCCCGCTTTGATGGAATCGGGCGACGAGGCGACGGGGTTCTTCATCTTCTTGCCGTCGGCGCTACCACCTGGATTCTGCGCACCGGCGAGGGCGGCGCCGAGCGCAACGAAGGACAGCACGAGCGCGGGGACAAGGGCAGTCGATACACGACGCATGATTCGATTCATCTCCTTCATCACGAGCAAGATGTTGGCCCCGACAGGTGGGTTCGAACGCCTGATTCTTCCACACCTCTCCACCGACTGCAACGGCTCGATCGCTGCGCCGCGCGAGACTCTCTTGAATCGACGAGATTGCGTCGTGTGCTGGCGGCAGCCGGCTCAGCGGACGACGACGATTGTCACTTCTTCGTCTGCGACGAGCGCACCATCGTCGGCACGGCAGCGGAGCACATAGGTGCCCGGCTCCGAAAACGTCACTTGAACCGGCTGCAGTCCGTCGTCGGGAATCTTCGGTGCGGTCCAGACCGGGGCCCACGGCGAGTTCGCGCCGGCGCGTGTGTCCTCCCAGGGCTTGACCTGCGGCGGATCGAACGTGACCTTCGCATTCGCCGGCCCGCGGTACACGAACCAGGAGACGTGCAGTCCGACGTTCTTGCCGACCGTGATTCGCGAGGGCGGCGCCATCGCAGGATTCCTGACCTGCGCCGCAAGAACCGGATCGGCCGCCAGGCGCGCCTGCGCAGCCTGGAGCGTCGCCAGCGAGGGCGTGCGCCGCTTCGGAATGCCGTCGTCCTTGACGTCGCTGACGACCGTCAGCGGTTCGCCGGCCTTCACCGTGCGCGACTTGATTTCCTGAATGTGAACCGTCGGCGGCTTGTTGGCGCGCACCTCGGGGCTGCTGGTGCCGGCGCCGAGCGCGCCGGTCTCCGACGCCTTCACCACATCGTCCACGACATAGTCGGGACGGAGCGTGGCGTACGCCTTCTCCGTCTTGCCATGGGTCGTGAGCGTCCAGATCAGCTCGTCCTTCTCGGTAAAGCCGGCAGGTACTTTGACCCGGAACACGAAGCGGTTGCGGCGCGGGAGGAAGTGCGTCGGCTGCCCCTGATCGGCGGCGCCGGGATTGAACCCGTTCTCAGGACCAACGGGAACATCGATTTCCTCTTCCCAGTTGCGGTTCATGTAGCCGAAGAGGAAGTACTTGGATCCGTCAGACGCCTGTTCCCACCCCTCGTACGCCGGCGAAATGTTCTGGCCCTTGGTGTACGAAAGCGACTGGGCCGCGACGAGAGGCGCAATCAGAGCGACCGCGCCAACGCACGACCCAATCCATGACCCAATCCGCAATTTCTTCACTGCTGTGGCGCTCCTGCTGTCTTCATCGCCGCCGGCGGGATCACGTTGCACAGCGGGCAGCCGATGACGTTGTCGTTCTTCGTGACGTGCAGATGTTCGCGGCGCTTCGCCATCTCTTCCTGGAACTGCTCGTCGGTGAGCGCGACGCGCATGCCGAGGTCGATGAACATGTTCGCCACCGAGCGGTTGCCGGATCCCTGCCAGTTGCGCGGGTCAGGCACGTTCTTGTTCGTCGGCGAGTTGTCCATGAACCCGACGATGTGAAGGATGGTGCCCTTGGGCAGCAGCGGCGCCGAGTCGTCCGTGTAGTCGTAGCCGCGGACCCAGTTGTGATCGTAGCCGACGCAGTTCAGCGTCTGGATGTTGTAGCCCCAGATCGCCTCGAGACACATTCTCTGACCGGGCGCGTGGAGATGCGGCTCAAACGAGATGATCTTCGTGTGCTGCTGCAGCACGGTGTAGGCATTCAGCTGCTGGTTCGCTTCCATGCCGCGGATGTCGATGTCGACGCCGTTGCCGAGGCCGAACACGGCGCGCTTGTAGGTCGGCTTGTAATCCTTCGGCATCAGCTTGAAGCCGATTTCGAGGTGCGCCTTCGTGTCGCGGCCGTTCGAGTGGAGGTGGACGGAGTCGGACACGATGCTGGACCCGGCCTTGAGAAGACGCGCCGACTTCGGATCGAAGAAGTCCGCGTTGCGGCCGACCTCGTGCACCGGCCAGTTGACCGTCTCTTCGTCGAGGATGAACGACAGCGGATCGGCCTGCTCGGATGTCTTGTTGACGTCGAGCACCTGCGTGCGCCAGATCATGTGATGGAACACGAAGCGGCCGCCGACGGTGGCCTTATTGCCCGCGTTCGACGAGGGCACGTCGTTGACTTCCTTGATTTCGAGAGCGGCGACGTAGCGATCCTCGGTGAGACCGGTCGGGACGCTCGGAATCTCGCCCCACCAATCCGGCGCGCCGCCTTTGACGGTGAGTTCGTTGGTCTTGATGATCAGATCCGGCGTGCCGATGGCCCACGCGTTGCGGTCGGCGTACACCTTCGCCGGCGGCATGTCGGCCGGGTTGCCGCGCTGAGCGCCGGTGTCGGCCCACTTCGCGAGCGTCGCGATCTCGTCGTCGCTCAGCGATGGATCGTTGTGGAACTGTTGAATGCCGATGTTCTTCTCGACGTACCACGGCGGCATGACGCCGGCCTTCGGACCGATGCCGGTGCGCTGCTTGATGGCGCGCGCCCAGGGCCGGACCTCTTCGTAGGTCGACAGCGGCATCGGCGCGACACCGTCCGCCCGATGGCAGTTCTCGCAACTGCGTTGCAGGATCGGCGCGACATCCTTCGTGAAGGTGACCTCATTCGGCACGGCACCCGGTGCGGCATTGAGCGCGTGCGGTGCACCCAGCCCCATGGCCGCTGTCAACAGCAGGCCCAGCCCCAAGGTGAACTTCCCGGAAGCCGTCATTTCACGTTTCATCGCGAACACTCCTTCACCAATAACTACCGCCTGGTCACCATATTACGAAGCTACTATACCTGCCGTCTCAGCCGTTGACAACAGAATACAACTTCGACCGGCACGCACTCAGGAGTGCGAAACCGAAATCGAGAACGTCGTCGTGCTGGCCAGGTTGCCCGGGTCGTAAACCTGCGCGCAGTAACTGCCTGCCACTTCGTTCACCGAGATCTGTGCGGTCGATGAGGGTACGGCCGAGGTCGTGAAATTGGTGAGCGTGCAGCCAGTCGTGCCGCTCGGCGTGCCGAGACCCAGCCCGATCCCCGACGTGCTCGACGGGCTGACCGTGGTGAGTGTCACGGCAACGGGTCCGTCAGCGGCCGTTGTGAAAGTAAAGAAGACGGGCGCTCCGCGCGGCGCGAGCGTGCCCGAAAACGTGGTCGTCGTCGCGTTGCTGCTCGGGGACGTCGAGTCGTTCAGCAGGTTGCAGCCGGCCGCGAGCAAAACGGCGACGACAATCAATCCGCCAGTCCAGGTTCGCCCGATCACAGGTCCTCCGCTTTACCGTGCCCACTTCCGGCAGGCACTCAGGACCTCGTCGCTCGCGGGATGACCGCGCATCGCGCGTGCGAGCGCAAGCCCTCCGACACACAACGCAAGGGTCGCATAGGCGCGCTGCCGTGCCGACGCGCCGCGCTTACCGGGATTCTCGCGCGCCAATTTCTTCGCTCGAACGTCGATGGCCCGAGCCAGCGCCATGCGCGTCGCCTCGTCGGCGCGGGCGATCTCGGACAGCATCGCGGGAAACGGACAGCCATGTCCAGGGTCGTCGCGGTGGGCGGCGGAGAGATAGCGATCGACTGACCAGGGGATCGATGAATTGCCGAGAGTGGCTTCCACCACTTCGGCGTCCATCGCCTGCTTGGAGCGGAAATGCGCGTAGAACCCGCCGATCGTGAGGCCGGCGCCGTGCATCACGCGACTGACGCTGGCGGCGGCCAGACCGTTCTTACGAACGATCCGGCCGGCGGAGGCAATGATGCGATCGTGGGTCCGGCGTTTCTTGAGCGTTTGCCGAGACGTCGTGTTCGCCATGGAGCGCCGATGCTAATACATCGGCCGTCTGCTGCGGTGTTATTTCGCGCCCTTGACGTACTGGTTGTACGCCTTCACCCAGTCCTTCTTGATCGCGTCCTGCGCCGCCTTCAGCGTGATCGTCTTGTCGCAGACCATCTGATGAAGCTTGAGGTCGAGCTCACGCTTCTGATCCGGGCCCATCTCCTTGTTGGCGGGCAGCGGCCAGATGTTGTCGGGATCGTTGGAGCCGCCGAGAGAGATGGGAATCAGGTGATCCAGCTCGCCGGTGAAATCCTCGGGGCGCTTGCCGTAGCGCTCGAGCGCCTGATCGCGCTGCCACTTGGCGATCGGCTTGGCCGATGCCTCGAAGTCCGCCGCGCACACCTGCGCCTCGTTCGCCTTCCCCTTCGCGCCAGGTGTCTGGAACGAACTGGGGAGTTGCGCGCTCGCCAACGCGGGCACGCCGATCATTGCCGTTGCCGCCACGAATGAGAGCCACGCCGTTCTAACCGTCATGAAGCCTCCTGCAAAAAGATGATGACCATAATATTAGTGTTACGAGCGACGGGCGACATTCGTTTACGTCACGGAATTGTCTCTGCTTATCGCGGGCCCAGTGTTTCGCTTTTGAAACAGCCCCACCGAATATCGTCAGCGGGATCGGCGCCGGCGCACGCTTCCAGGCGCGACTCCATCAACCGCCGGCCGGCCGTGTAAGCCGTGACGTAGCTGCGATATTCATTGATGTATTTCACCAGCGCCTCGGCGTGAGGCACCAGCGCCTGCTCTTCGAGCGCGGTCACCGCACGTGCAAACTCCAGCCCACCGTCAAGGTAGCGCCGGGCCAGATCGATTTGCGCCATTTGTAGATCGCCCGTTAGACGCTCGACCTCCACGTGACGGTCCGCGTCCGAACCGTCCAGGCCCGCCAGCGGAAACAGCCGCTCCCGGACGAAGCGGATACGCTCGTCCCCGGGGAAGGCCATATCCACGGCCAACATCCCCGACCCTTCCGAGTCGAGCCCTTCGGGCGTGAACATCAACTGGACCGAGCGTTCCGGCGCACGATTGACTTCGTTGCGGCTCGGCGCCTTCAAGGTGTTCCTGGCGTGGTGCCCCGGGTAGCCTTCGTGACACGCCAACTGGAGCACTTGATCGACGGTGAACTGAAAATCGCTGTTGATCTGAATCCTGCTGCGGGCGTCGCCGAGATACCGTGAGAACGCGCTCCAGGGCTTGTCGCGGACATATTCAACTGTCACTTGTTCGCCAGGTGGCAATGCGACGTGCGCGAGCGTGCGGAGCCGGCACTCGTCCAGGGCCGCCCGCATCACGTCGGGGAGCCGGTCGCCCGGCACGATGAATCGCCCGGCGAACGCGGTGTAGCGATCGACGAGCCGCCCTCCCGACCCGACGAGCTCGCCAATCCGCGATCGGATGACAGCAAGCCGGCGCTCATCGACCGGCGCCGGCACAACGCCAAAAAAAACGTGGCTCTCCTTATCGAACGACAGGCGCGTGCCGGTCAGAAGATCGACGCGCGCCATGATCGCCGCGAGATCCGCGGATAAGGCACGAGCGCGGCCGGCTTCGGCGGGCTCGAACGGTTCAGAGGCAAGCCGGCGAGACAGCACGCCGGCGTCCTGCTTGATCGCGGTCAGCGGAGGTGGGTTGCGCCGCACGTCGGCGACGGCGTCCTCGGGCCCGGCGTAGAAGTCGAGCGAATCCGGATCGCGCTCCCCCAGCGCGACCGCGAGCCGCACGTACAACCTCGCCTCGTCGTCGAGTGGCGTTGGTCGGCCGGGCCTGCAGCCAGTTATCGTCAGCGCAAGCAGCGCAACGGACCACGAAATGCGCGAAATGCCACGGCTCACGAAACTCACGAAGAAGAACTCTCTTTTTTCGTTTTTCGTGACGGTCTTTCGTGCGTTTCGCGACGTTCTTTCGTGTGTTTCGTGCTATCGCGGGAACGGCACATCGATGAAGTATGGCTTGCCGTGCGAGGTGTAGGCGACGCGGAGGTTCGCACCCGCCGGATCCTCGACTTGCCGGCCCCGCCCGATCCAGCTCTCGCCGCTGTCGTCGATGTGCAGCGCCACCACGTCGGCCGCCTGGCCCTTCTGCGAGATGGTGACGGTGACCTCCGACGCCGTCGCAGCCGGCAGCTCCGCGCGCGTCGCATCGCTGAAGTAGACGCGGCACACGCCGCTGCGGCTGGCCACGACCTCGAAGTGCACATCCCCGTTCATCAGGACGATGCCGCCGTAGTGCGGGTTGTGATCGCCGTGCGGCACCACACCGTTCGCGCCAGTGGACGCCGCGGCGGCGGGAGGCTGCGCCGCCAGCGTGGGCGTCGCGTCATCGGCGCGGCCGCAGGACGCGGCCAGGCATGCGCACAGCCCGACACCCGCAACCGCCGCGCGCACGAGGGGCCTCACCGATTCAATACCGGACATCGAATCGCCTCGAAAATACGAAACACACGAAACCATCAATCTCTTTCGTGATTTCGTGGTTTCGTGGCTGCAACATCGCACTCACCTGACTACTCGCACCTGAGCGCGTCGATCGGATCCAGACGCGACGCGCGGCGCGCCGGATAGAAGCCGAAAAAGACGCCAACCGCCGCGGCAATGCCGAACGCCAGCGCCACCGACGCGGGCGACACCGACGCCGGCCATTCGAGCACGCGCGTGACGATCGCCGCCGACGCGAAGCCGAACGCGATGCCTACGAGACCGCCGCAGCAGCTGAGTGCCACAGCCTCGACCAGAAACTGCAGCAGCACGTCCCGGCGACGGGCGCCGACCGCGCGCCGGAGACCGATCTCGCGCGTCCGCTCGCTCACGGACACGAGCATGACGTTCATGATCCCGATGCCGCCCACGACGAGCGAGATCGCCGCGATCGCCGCGAGGAGTGCGGTCATCGTGGTGCCGGCCCGCTGCAAGGTGCCGCTCATCTCCTCGAGATTCACTTGATCGACTTTCGGCATGTTCGCGAGGACGAACGCGGCGACCGATGTGTAGAGTCCCTTGGTCAACGCCTCGGCCGCCTGCGTCTTCACGGTGAAATCATTCGGCACACCGAAGCTCGAACTGGGCGCCTGATTGCCGAGCAGGCCGCCCTGCCGCAGCCGCGCCAGCGCGGCATCGGTGTCGAGATGATGGCGCTTACGAAGCAGCGGCTTGATGTCGTCCGCCAGCCGGGTCGCATCACCCGCCTGCGCCGCCGCAACCACGACGCTGTGAACGTGCTGGATGCCGACCACGCGCTGAAGCATGGTGAACGGCACGAACACCATGTCCATCTGTTCCTCGTCGCCACCCGACACGACGCCGATGACACGCACGGTCGCGTCGCGAATCACGAGGTCGCGTCCCACGGGATTGACGCCGTCGCCGAACAGCTTGTCGCGCGCGCCGGTGCCGAGCACGGCGACCGCGGCTGCCGCGGTGACGTCTGCGGGGGCAAAGAAGGCGCCGCGTGCAGGCCGCCATCCGTAGAGCAGCGAGTAGGACGCATCGGTCCCAAGCACTTGCAGGTACTCGCGGGTCTGGCCGTTCACGACCCAGCCGCGCAGCTTCACGACGCTCGAGGAGTGTTTGACGCCGTCCATCGCGGCGATTGCCGCGGCGTCATCCGCCGTGAGCGTGTTCGCTGAGCCGAGCCCCGTCGCGATCTTCGACTCCTCTCCTCCACGCGTGAAATTACCGGCGTCCACCCGGATCAGGTTGGTCCCGGCCGATCGCACATCGTCGGCCACGGTTTCCTGCGCGCCGGTACCGAGCGCCACCATCGTGATGACCGCGGCAACGCCGATCGTCATCCCGAGCGTGGTCAGCGCGGTCCGAAGTTTGTGGCGGCCGAGCGCGCGCAGTGCGATACGGAGGGTGTGGGGCATGTGTCTACGGGAGCGCGAGCCTTTCCCCTCGACGCACTCGGGGCAGGCAGGCGAGGGCTTCACTCATATCGCAGCGAATCGATCGGATCCAGCCGCGATGCCTGGCGCGCCGGGTAGTAACCGAAGAAGACGCCGACTGCTGCGGCAACAGCAAACGACAACGCGATCGACGCCGGCGAGACCGACGTCGACCACTTCAGCATCTGCGCGATCACACCCGAAGCCACCGCGCCAAGGGCGATGCCCGCGACGCCGCCGATGACGCTGAGCGCGATTGCCTCCGCGAGGAACTGCCGCAGGACGTCGCCCGCGCGCGCGCCAACGGCGCGGCGGATGCCGATCTCCCGGGTGCGCTCCGTGACCGACAGCAGCATGATGTTCATGATGCCGATGCCACCGACGATCAGCGACACCGCCGCGATGCTGCCGAGCAGCGCGGTCATCGTCTTCGTCGCGCGATCGAGCGTGCGGCCAAGCTGCTCGAGGGTCACCTTCTCGAGACCGCCGACGTTGCCGACGACCGCCCGCGCGACGTCGGGGCGCAGGCCCCCGCGCGCGAGCGACTGCCGCGCCTGCGTGGCGACGGTGAAGTCGTCGGGGTCCTTCATGCCGATCCCGTGGCGGGCGCGCAGCAGTTCGGTCACGTCTTTCGAGACGCGGCTCACTTCGCCCGTCGAGGCGGCGGTAATCGTGATGTCGTTCAGCTTCGAGAGGTTGAGCAGCTTGTGGATCGTTGTGAACGGCACGTATACCGCGTCGAACTGATCGTCGCCCGCGGACGGCGCCACCATCCAGCTGCCGCTGCCGACGACTCCAACGACCTGGAACGGCTGCTTCCAGAGCAGAATCTGCTGTCCCACCGGGTTGGCGGTGCCGAACAGCTTCTCTGCCGCGAACGCGCCGAGCACCGCCACCGGCGCGAGGCGCGCCTGTTCGCGCGCGCTGAAGAAGCGGCCGGCCGTGAACGTCCACGAACGCCTGATCGACGGCAGCTCGACGTCGCCGCCGTGAAGGCGCGTGAACCAGCGCTTGTCGCCGGCGGTCGCGTGGACGTTCTCGTGAATGCCCTCGGAGACGAACTGCACGCCGCGCAACTGGCGGATCGCGTCAGCATCGGCCGGGGTCAGCGTCGCCGCGGCGCCGAGGCCCGCCTCCGTATCACCCAGCCGCTGACGCGCCGTCGGATGATCGTGCTTCTCCATGGGGTCATCTTCGGGGTGGAAACCGGTGAGGACAACGTCAGGCCTAAGGGCTAATGGCTGAGGGCTGAAGTCAGAAACGTTCTCCGCGGTAGTGTCCGGCTTTAGCCGGACCCTCGGACGGTCCGCCTGAAGGCGGACCCTACCCAGATCTCGAAACGGCTCCAGCCGTGCCTGGTGATCGACGACGCCGCCGCCGTCGTCTTCGGTCTTGGTCTTGTAGTTGCCCGCCGTGACGACGATCAGGTTCATCCCGGCGGCGCGCACCTGCTGCTCAATCGCCGCTTCGGCGCCGGTGCCGAGCGCGATCATCGTGAGCACGGTGGCGACGCCGATCGTCATACCGATCGTCGTGAGCGCCGTCTGCAGCTTGTTGCGTGACAGCGCGCGGAGGGCAATCGTGAGGCTCGACCCGACTGTCATGAATGGCTACCCCGCGGGAAGCAGTGCCAGCTCACCCATCGCGACGCGCTGCCGATCGTTGGCCCGGTCGGAAACGATCTGTCCGTCCTTGAAGGCGATGATGCGGGAGCCGTACTCGGCCACCTGCTGTTCGTGCGTGATGAGAACGATGGTGATGCCGCGTTCGTCCTTGAGGCGCTGAAAGATATCCATCACCTCGACGCTGGTGCGGCTGTCGAGATTGCCGGTCGGTTCGTCCGCGAAGAGGATTGAGGGATTGTTGAGCAGCGCCCGCGCAATGGCGACGCGCTGCTGCTGTCCCCCGGAGAGCTGATTGGGATGGTGCTCGGCCCGGTCGGCGAGGCCGACGGCCTGGAGTGCCGCCGATGCGCGCTTTCGCCGCTCGGCGGCGCCGATCTTCGCCGGACCGTAGAGCAGCGGCAGCTCCACGTTCTCGACGGCGGACGTGCGGGCGAGCAGGTTGAATCCCTGGAACACGAAGCCGATCTGGCGATTCCGAATCGCCGACAGATCGTCGTCGTTCAGACGCGACACGTCGCGGTTTTCGAGCCAGTACTCGCCGGACGTCGGGCGATCGAGGCACCCGAGAATGTGCATGAACGTCGATTTGCCGGACCCCGAGGGTCCGACGACGGCGACGAATTCGCCTGCCTCGATTTCGAGCGTGACGCCGCGCAGCGCGCGGACCGCCACGTCGCCGACCTGATACGTCTTGACGAGATTGGTGACCCGGAGCAGCGGCATCAGTTCGTCTTGACCGGCGCCGCGATCTTGTTCTTGCCGGCGAAGTTGTAGATGATCGTCGCCGCCACCTTTTCGGCGCCCGCCATCCCGTACACCTTCCCGGCGCCCTCGATGATGTAGTACTCGTTGGCCGCGTGCGCGTTCCCGCCGTGGCCCGCGCCGCCCATGCCGATCGGCATCGAGACCGGCGCGACCTTCTGCCCGACTTCCTGGTTCGAGAACAGATACGCCGGCCAGTAGCCGCCGAGGATCGACGCGTAGTGCGCCGGCTCGCCGTGCGGGATGTTGAACTGCGTGTACGCGTCGGTCATCGCGCGCGCGATGTCGGTGTCGTAGGACATCTTCGACCACGGCACGTCGCCGATCACTTTCATCTCCACGTCCTTGTAGCCGTTGCGATCGAGCTGTTCGCGGATCCGCTTCACCATCTCGAGCCCGTTCATCTTCGGCACGTAGCGCATGTTGTGCTTCGAGGTGATCTTGTTCGGCAGGATCGCGCCGGCGCCGCCCGCATACATGTTGCCGCTCCAGATGCCGTCCATGTTGAACGAAATGCCGTAGCGCTGCATCTTGAGCATCGTGAACGGATCGTCGGAGATGAAGCGCGCCACGCCAATGTTCTCGGCGGCGACCTTCAGGTCGGTCTTCTCGGCGGCCTTCTTCATCGCCTCGGTCTCTTCCTTCGACATCGGCTCCATGCCCTGGGTGAAACCCTGAACGAGCGGCGTATTGCCGTCGGGAGAGACGAGCGACGAGAGCATCTTGATGTGGCGCCACGCGGGGCTGTCGACGCCGCGCTTGTTGGAGCCGTGAATGTCGGATTGCACCGGCCCGCGGCCCCACGACTTCCCGCTCGTCGTCAGCTCGATGTAGACGCACCCTTCCGAGCCGCCGCCGACGCCGGCGCTGCCGCTCGGGCTCTGGCCGCCGCCTTCACCGATGAGCGCTTCGGCGCCGGCGAACAGATCCGGATGATCCTTGACGAACTTGCGCAGACCGATGTCCATGCGCTCTTCGTCTCCCTCGGCGACGAAGATCAGGTTGACCGGCATGGTGCCGGTGACCGCCTTGATCGACATCAGGGCGTTCCAGTACGCGATCTCCGGCCCCTTCGAGTTGGTGGCGCCCCTGCCGATCAACACCTTCTTGTAGGGTCCCTGCTCGATCAGCTTGCCCTCGAAGGGCGGCTCCTTCCACGCGTCGGGCTGCGTGACCGGCATCGTGTCGTACTGCCAGTAGATGGCAATCGTCCGCGGCGCGCCGTAGTCGCACTTGGCGTAGACCACGGGATTGCCCGGTGCGCCCCACTCGGTGATGCCGACGTCGTACACCCGCGCCGTCTGGCAACCGAGCTGCTCGAAGAAGCCCTTGACCATCTCGGCCTATTCGGGAATGCCCTCGCCGCTGTTGGAAATGCTGGGCTGCCGAATCCACTTCTGCAGGTTCTCCACGTGATCGTCGATGTGCTCATCGATGTACGTGTAGACCTTCTTCAGCTCGTCGGACGAGATCTTCGTCATGTCGGGCTGGATTTCGGTGTCGCCGGCGGGACGGATGCCGAGTTTCGGCTTGGCCGCCGCCTTGGGCGCTGGGCCCTGGGCGGTGGCCGACGGTGACGAGCAGCCGGCTACGGCAACGAGCGCGGCCGCGAATGCGACGAGCAGCGTGCGT
>Ga0157376_10002224_pt1 | contig 13076 bp, 11 predicted proteins | sample M45metaG_FD_121801 | JGI IMG/M metagenome (GOLD analysis project Ga0157376, IMG submission 121801) | Miscanthus rhizosphere microbial communities from Kellogg Biological Station, Michigan, USA - M4-5 metaG | ecosystem: Host-associated > Plants > Roots > Rhizosphere > Soil | place: USA: Michigan... | reverse complement strand
GCCAGATGCGCATGGAGACCATCATCCAGGACGGGCTGCCCAAGGGCGCCTACACGTTCCAGGCCACGCTGTCGAACGGCAAGCGCCCCGACTGTGTTCTGCATCTGCCGAACACATCCGCCGGTGTCGTCATCGACGCCAAATTCCCGCTCGAGGGCTTCGAGGCGTTCCGCACCGCGCGGCGCGACGAGGAGAAAAAGGAAGCGGCGAAGCGCGTACGCATCGACGTCATCCGGCATATCGAGGCGATGGCCGAGCGCTATTTCGTTCCCGGCGAGACGCAGGACACCGCCATCCTGTTCGTACCGTCAGAATCGATTTATGCCGATCTCGCCGAGCATTTCGATGACGTGGTGCAGAAGGCGCATCGCGCGCGGATCATGATCTGCGCACCGAACATGCTGATGCTCGCGGTGCACACCATGCAGGCCATCCTGAAAGACGTGAAGATGCGCGAGCAGGCGCATCTCATTCAGCGCGAAGTGATTCATCTGATGGAAGACACGGAGCGCTTGCGCGAGCGCGTGCTAGATCTGCAGCGGCATTTTGGTCAGGCCAACACCGATATCGAGAAGATCTTGACCTCGTCAGACCGGATCAATTCGCGCGGGCGGAAGATCGAGGCGCTGGAGTTTGAGGCCGAGGTGGCCGTGCTTCCGGTTGAGCATACCGCCAACGGCGTTCAAGCCTCGGCAGCCACCCCACCAGTCGCGGCAGAGAAGCACAAGCCGGTCACGGTCGTGCGGCAGCCGGATCTGCTGGCCCGCGAGACGCATTAGACCGGCTTCACTTCTTCTTTGGTTTCCGTTTGCGGCGTGCCTGCGCAGTTTTCTCGTGGCGCTCGCCCCATTTCATGCCTTCGAATTTCATGCCATCGGGATCCAGGAAGAACACTGCGTAATAGTCATCGTAATATTCTCCCGCGGGATCCACGATCTCGACGCCCCGCTCCTGGAGGAAGCCCTGCAAAGCGTCTACGTCCTTCCGGTTCCTGAGCTGGAAGGCGTAATGGTGGAAGCCGACGTCACCTTTGCGATATTTATGCTTCTTGCCTTCCGCGTCGGCCACAGCGATCCAGAGGCGGGACTTGCCGTTTGTCCACCCCATCATTTCCGGATATTCATCCAGAATCTTGAAGCCGAGGAAATTCATCAGCGGGCCGTAGAAGGCCTTGGATTTTTTGAAATCTCCGACGGTGATGGTGAGATGATCAATTCCTGCAACTCGGACCATGTTCGCTCTCCTGATGCGCCATTCTACGCTGCTACTAACGCACTCAAGTGTCACTGCGTTCGATACCAATTGCGAGCCATGACGCGCTAGGCTTCGCCTGCTATGCAAGGGTCATGACCACGGGGGAAACAACCGAAAAGGCCGGTCTGGGCAAGCGTTTCGTGCGCGCGGCCAGGGTGTTTCTCGACCCCAAAGTGCTGATCATTCTGCTGCTCGGATTTTCCTCCGGGCTGCCGCTCGCGCTTTCCGGCTCGACGCTCCTGTTCTGGATGAAGGATGTCGGGGTCGATCTCACGACGATCGGGCTGTTTGCGCTGGTCGGCCTGCCCTACACCATCAAATTCCTCTGGGCGCCGATCGTTGATGCCTTCGATGTTCCGGTACTCGGCCGCCTGCTTGGGCACCGCCGCGGCTGGCTGGTGCTGTCGCAACTTTTGCTGATGGTCGCGATCGTTTTCCTCGGGGTGCAGAATCCGCTCGCGGCACCCTGGCTGATCGCGCTCGCCGCAGTCACCGTGGCGACGGCCTCGGCGACGCAAGACATCGTCATCGATGCGTTTCGCACGGAATATCTGCCGACCGACGCGCAAGCCGCCGGCATGGCCTATTTCGTCGCGGCGTATCGCATCGGCATGCTGGTCTCGACCGCTGGCGCCGTGGCGCTCGTCGCCTATCTCGAACATATCGGCGTCGATCGCAGTCTGATTTGGACCTATGCCTACATCGCCATGGCCGCGCTCGTCGTCATCGGCATGGTGGCGGCGCTTCTCGCCCACGAGCCCCACGCCAAGGAGCGTGAGGCTGAAGCCAAAGCGCTTGATGAACGACAGGCGAATCCGCTGCTGCGCTTCTTCCGAGCCGCCTACGATGCCTTCGCCGATTTCCTCTCCAAGCGCGATGCGTGGCTGATCCTGCTCTTCGTGGTGCTGTACAAGCTCACCGATACGTTCGCAGGCGTGATGACCGGACCGTTCGTGCTCGATATCGGCTTCGACAAAGCGAGCTACGCGGCGATCGTCAAGGGCGTGGGTCTCGCCGCCTCGCTGGCTGGCGGCTTCGCAGGGGGACTGCTCGCTCGCGCGCTGCCACTGTCGAGGGCATTGCTGGTCGCGGGCATCTTGCAGGCGGTGGCGAATTTCACTTTTTCCTGGCTCGCCTCGATTGGGGTGAGCCATCTCGGCCTCGCAATCGCCATCTCGACTGAGAATTTCACCTCCGCGATCGGCACCGTCGTGTTCATCGCCTATCTATCGGCGCTGTGTACCAGCCCCGCGCATACCGCGACGCAATTTGCGCTGCTCACGGCACTTTCCTCGTTCGGCCGCACCACGCTCGCGAGCGTCACGGGCTTTGTCGCGGCAAGCGTCGGCTGGGTGTGGTTCTTCATGCTGTGCGCCGCGGCGGCGCTCCCGGGCCTAGCACTTCTGTGGCTGCTCACTGCCCGTGGCGATTTCGAGACGATCGAGAAGAAAGAGGCAGCGGCGACCGGCTAGCCTTTCAGCCAGTTGGAAATCGTTCCAGACCGCCGAGTAGGCGATGGTATCCGGCTCGCGGATCTTACGCGGCCATGCAATCGGGATCATCTCCTCACATCACCTTGCGCGCCTTGACGGCGGCAGCGAGGGTGCCGTCATCGAGGTAATCGAGCTCGCCGCCGATCGGCACGCCATGGGCGAGGCGCGACACGGTGACATTGCAGCCTGAAAGCTGGTCCATCAGATAATGCGCGGTCGATTGGCCCTCGACCGTGGCGTTGAGCGCGAGCAGCACCTCATTCACTTCGGGGGCGCTGGCGCGCTCGATCAGCTTGGCGATGGTCAATTCCTCAGGGCCGATGCCGTCGAGCGGCGACAGCGTGCCGCCGAGCACGTGGTAGAGCCCGTTCAGGACATGCGCGCGCTCCAGCGCCCAGAGGTCGCCGACCTCTTCCACAACGCAGATCAGCGAGCGGTCGCGAGTCTCGTCGCGGCAGAGCGTGCAGGGCGACACGGTGTCGAGGTTGCCGCAAATCTCGCAAGTCACAATGGTGTCGCGCGCTTCGGCGAGTGCTGCCGCGAGAGGGCCCAGCAATTGCTCTTTCTTCTTCACCAGTGCGAGCGCGGCACGCCGCGCCGAGCGTGGCCCGAGCCCCGGCAGCCTTGCCAGAAGCTGGATCAGACGCTCGATTTCGGGACTAGCAGCAGCGCGGGCCATTAAAACAGCTTCAGGCCGGGAGGCAGGGGCAGACCGCCGGTCAGAGTCTTCATCTTCTCTTGGATCAGGACTTCGGTCTTGGCCTTGGCATCGTTATGCGCGGCGACGATCAGATCTTCGAGGATCTCGCCCTCCTCGGGCTTCAGCAGCGAGCGGTCGAGCTTCAGCCGCACCATGTCGCCCTTGCCGTTCAGTACCACCGTCACCAGCCCGCCGCCGGAGCGACCTTCGCATTCGACGCGCGTCATCTCGGCCTGCATCTCGGTCATGCGGCCTTGCAGCTCCTGCGCCTGCTTCATCATCTGCGCGAAATTCTTCATCAGTTGGTCCCGTCCTCCTGGAAAGGCTCATGTTCGGGGTCCGGCGCGGTGCGTTCGGCCTCCGTCGACCGGACGGCCGCAATGCGCGCATCGGGGAAGTGCTGCAAGACTTGCTTTACGTGCGGGTGCTCGCGAATGCGTTCGATCTCGCTTGCTTCCCGCGCGCGACGTTGCGCACCAAGTGGCTCTGCACCCTCTTCCGCGCTCACGGCCACGATCCAGACCCGGCCCGTCCAGGCTTTTAGCTTCCGCATCAGCTCCTGGCCAAGCTCCCGCGGCGCGGCTGGCAGGGGATTGATCTCGAGATGACCGGGGCGGAAGCGGACGAGGCGAAGCTGCTCCAGAAGCGCATGTTTCAGTTTCAGATCGCGCTTCGCTTCGGCCAGAGCAACCAGATCCTCAAAGCTCTGCGGATTGTGAAGCTCCGATGTGCTCTCGACTGCGGCCTCGATCGGCGCAAATTCCGGCATGTCTGGCATCGTTGGTGCCGTGGCGACGGGGTCGCGCTCACGCGGCGCTGGCGCCGGTCTCGAGCGCTCCTGTGGTTCGCCGCTCGAACGGCCCTCATCGCGGCCGCGCCGCAGATCGGACGGTGTCGGCAGATCGGAGGCATAGGCGATCCTGACCAGCACCATATCGGCGGCGGCGAGCGGCCGTGGCGCGGCACGAACCTCATCATAGCCCTTCAGCAGCATCTGCCAGGCACGGGCGAGCACCGGCATGGAGAGCCGCGAAGCGAGCGCAGTGGCGCGCGTCCGCTCCGCCTCACTCTCGGGCGCATCGGCGGCCGATTCTCCCGCGGCCTTGATCCGGGTGATGGCGTGCACGGCATCCGCAAGATCGGCGATCACTTGCGCAGGCTCGGCGCCGTCGCGATTGAGCGCGTCGAGATCGGTCAACGCCTTGCCGGCATTGCCGGAGAAAATCGTCTCCAGCAGATCGAAGATGCGGTCGCGGTCGGCGAGACCGAGCAGTCCGCGCAAGGATCCTGTCTCCACCTTGCCGGAGCCGAAGGCGATGGCCCGATCTAGGATCGAGAGCGCATCGCGGACAGAGCCTTCGGCGGCGCGCGCGATCAGCATCAGCGCAGCGGCATCGGCCTCGGCGCCTTCCTTGGCGACGATACCGGCGAGGTGCTTGCTTAGCTCGTCGGCTTCGATGCGCTTCAGATCGAAGCGCTGACAGCGCGACAGCACGGTGACCGGGACTTTCCGCACCTCGGTCGTGGCGAAGATGAACTTCACGTGCTCGGGCGGCTCTTCCAACGTCTTGAGCAGGCCGTTGAAGGCCTGCTTCGACAGCATATGCACCTCGTCGATGATATAGACCTTGTAACGCGCGGTGTTCGGCTTGTAGTGGGCGCTGTCTATCAGTTCGCGCACGTCGTCGATGCCGGTATGCGAAGCCGCATCCATCTCGACGACATCGAGATGCCGGCTCTCGAGAATCGCGCGGCAATGCACGCCCTCTTCTCTCATTTCCAGCGTCGGGGCGCCGCCACCTGCCATAGGCTCATAGTTCAAGGCGCGCGCGATCAGCCGCGCCGTCGTGGTTTTGCCGACGCCGCGCACGCCGGTCAGCATATAGGCTTGGGCGATGCGCCCGGTCGCGAACGCGTTCCTGAGCGTCTGCACCATGGCCTCTTGGCCGATCAGCTCGGCGAAGGTCGCGGGCCGATATTTCCGGGCAAGCGCCGCATGCGCCACACTGGTGGCGGCAGGTTTCGAGGCGTCGGCTTGGTCTTTGGCGTTGGCCATGGACGAGGAACTTTCACGCGAAGGGGGTGGGAGGCTGGACGAGCAACCCGCATCAACTCGTTAGGGCTGCTTCCTTCCGGACCTGACCCGGTTGGCGAGCGATCCGCCTGCCGCCAACCTCCCTGAACACTATATCGGGGATGGGTGCTTGTGTGGCAAGCTCCTCGGCCGAAGCCAACGATTTCCACGATTTATAGGGAGCGCGCTTTGAGCTACATCCAACAAGTCCTGCAGCCGGGAGAAACGGTCCGCGTGAGCTGGGTGCTGTATTTGGTGCCGATTGGCCTCGCGGTTGCAGGCATTATCGCAGCAGCGCGGCACTGGGGCGACGCTCGAGCCCTTTCGCGACATCGACCGTCCGATCGATTTCCGCAATTAGGTCGTGGCAAACTGATGCGCGTTCAGGCCTTCAGTTTGGCGCGGAACCGACTCGCCGGATAGGTCCCGAGAATCCGCACCTCGCTGGTGAAGAAGGCGAGCTCCTCCATGGCAAGCTCGACGGGGCGCTCTTTCGGGTGGCCTTCGATGTCGGCGTAGAACATCGTGGCGTTGAACGAGCCTTCGAGCTGATAGGATTCAAGCTTCGTCATGTTGACGCCATTGGTGGCAAAGCCGCCGAGCGCCTTGTAAAGCGCCGCGGGCACGTTCCGCACGCGGAAGACAAAAGTGGTGATGACCGGACCATTACCGGGTTTGGCGTGATCCGGCTTCACGGCAAGCACGACGAAGCGCGTGGTGTTGTGCTGCGCGTCCTCGATATTCGACTTGATGATGCGGAGACCATAAATCTCGGCGGCCAACGAAGATGCGATCGCCGCGCGGCTACGATCCTTCAGCTCGCTCAGATGCCGCGCAGCGCCGGCGGTATCAGCTTCGGCGACGGTCTTCAGCTTCAGCGCCTTGATGACTTTGCGGCACTGGCCGAGTGCCATGGGATGGCTGTGCACCGTCTTCAACTGACTGAGTTTGGCGCCGGGAAGCGCCAGGAGCTGCTGCCGGATGCGCTCGAAATGCTCGCCGACGATATAGAGCTTCGAATCCGGCAGAAGATGATGGATGTCGGCAACGCGGCCGGCGACCGAATTCTCGATTGGGATCATGGCGAGCTTCGCCGCACCTCTCTTCACCGCGGCAAGCGCGTCCTCGAAGGTCGCGCATGGCAACGCCGCCATGTTCGGGTAGGCGTCGCTACAGGCGAGATGCGAGTTGGCGCCTGGCTCGCCTTGGAAGGCGATTTTGTTGGGTAGAGTTTTTGCCATTGGTGTCGCGGGCGAAGGATTAGCGTCGGGACTTCAGGAGTTCACGCGCCCGCGCAAGTTCGGCCGGAGTATCGACACCGAGGGGGACAGTGTCAACGAGGGCGACATCAATGCGTAAACCCGCCTCTAACGCCCGTAGCTGCTCCAGTCTCTCGCGCTTCTCGAGCGCCGATGGTGGCAGCTTGACGAAGCGCTCCAGCGCATCGCGCGTATAGGCGTAGATGCCGATATGGTGGTAATGCGGCCCCTCGCCGTGGGGCGCAGTGGCGCGGGTGAAATAGAGCGCGCGCATTGTGCGGCCACTATCGAGGGGAGAGCCGACGACCTTCACCACATTCGGATCAGTCCGCTCCTCCTCGCGCCTGATCTCGGCGGCAAGCGTGCCGATATCGGCCTTGCCGCCTTGGATTGTGGCCAGGCAGCTGCGGACCAGGCTTGGATCGAGCGTCGGCAGATCGCCCTGCAAATTGACGATCGCAGCGACCTTCCTCCCGGAATCGACGCGGGTCAGCGCCTCATAGATGCGATCGGAGCCGCTTTGATGCAGTTCGCTGGTCAGCATGGCCTCGCCGCCGGCTTTGCGGACCGCGGCCTCTACGGAAGGCGCATCGGTCGCGACCAGGACCGGCCCGCAATTGGCCTCCATGGCGCGCCGCCAGACATGGACGATCATCGGCTCGCCCTCGATCAGGGCAAGCGGCTTATCGGGGAGCCTGGTGGCCTTCAAACGGGCCGGAATGACAATTAGAGTTTCTAGCATGGGAGGCTTGGTTAGCACGCCGAAGCGGCGCCCGCGACACCTTGGCTGACCCCCAATTCGGTCAGTTGCAACAGGCGTTTGCCCCCGCTAGTCTCCGGTCCGATATAAGGGCTCTTAATAACAGCCTCTGACTCCGGGGGGAAACTAGACCATGAAGCACTATCGCCTGAACCAAATCGCCATGGCCGTGCTGGGCGCGTTGCTGCTCTTTTTCGGCACCAAGACCATCATCAATATCGCCAATGAAGAGCCCGAAGCCGAGAAGCCCGGGATGGAAGTCGCGGGCAAGCCCGAAGCCGCCAAGCCCGCCGGCGAGGCGGCTGCTCCAGCCGCCTCAGCAGGCGGTGGAGCATCGGAGGTCGTACCGCTGATGGCGACCGCAGACCCGAAAGCAGGCGAGGCCGATGCCGGCCTGTGCAAGGTCTGCCACACATTCGATAAAGGAGGAGCGACGGTCGTCGGGCCCAATCTCTATGGGGTCGTCGGCCGCAAGATCGCCTCCGTCGAAGGCTTCAACTACACCGGCCTCAAGGGCAAAGAGGGCACCTGGGATTACGCGACGCTCGATCATTGGCTGACCAACCCGCAAGCCTTCGCACCCGGCACCGCCATGGCCTTCCCGGGCTTTCCCGAGGCCAAGAAGCGCTCGGATGTGATTGCCTTCCTCCGTGAGCACGCCGATACGCCAGCGCCCCTACCTGAGGCCGGCGCCGGGGGCGCGGCACCTGTGCCCGCAGAGGCACCGAAGGCCGAAGCCCCTGCTGAGACTCCGAAAGCCGCGGCTCCCGCTGCGGACACCGCACCAACAGGCGGCGAAGGTCAGTCGGCACCGGCTGAGAATTCAGCGCCGGCAGCGCCGCCCCAATAAGTGGATCAGCAGAAATGCTCAGGACCGGATGGACCGTAACCCGCTCCATCCGGCCTTTGCTTAATGATGACCATGAAGGAGAATTCATTTAGCGCTCCCAGGGCCTATGCTAAGACCCGGGGGCCAAATTCGCGGCCGGCGGCTTAAGCTCTTCCGCGACAAGATCAATTTCACACCGGCGGGAGATCAATTGCCGATGATGCGTCCTTGTCGCTGGTTGCTTCTTGCGGTTTTTGCCTGTGCCCTTCCCACCCTTGCCGGGGCCGAACCGGAACACCGGCACGCTCTGTCGTTGATCGGCACGCCGCAATACAAGGCAGACTTCCCCCATTTTGGTTACGTGAACCCCGACGCGCCAAAGGGCGGACTGGTCCGCATGGCCGATATCGGGTCGTTCGACAGTTTGAATCCGGTGCTCTATCGTGGCGATGCGGCGGCGGGTCTTGCCCTCGTCTACGAGACGCTGATGCTCGACAGTCTCGACGAGCCCTCGACATCCTACGGGTTGATCGCGGAATGGGCGTCTTATCCGGACGACTATTCCTCGGTAACCTTCAAGCTTCGCGACAATGCACGCTGGCATGACGGAACGCCGATCACGGTCGGTGACGAGATCTACAGCCTCGGCGTCAACAAAGAAGCCAATCCCCGGATGGGGCTTTACTACAAGAATGTCGTGAAGGCGGAAGCGACCGGCGAGCGCGAGGTAACCTTCAGCTTTGACGTGAAGAACAATCGCGAGCTGCCGATGATCATGGGGCAGCTCACCATTCTTCCCAAGCATTGGTGGACCGGCAAAGACGGCAAGGGCGAGCAGCGCGACCCGATGAAGACCACGATGGAGATGCCACTCGGCTCCGGTCCCTACCGCATCAAGGGCATGTCGGCGGGACGCTCGATCACTTACGAGCGCGTGCCGGACTATTGGGGCAAGGATCTGCCCGTGATGAAGGGGCAGTACAATTTCGACGAGATCCGCTTCGAATATTATCGTGACGAGACTGTCGCGTTCGAGAGCTTCAAGGCCGGCAATCTCGATTATCACATGGAGACGAGCGCCAAGAACTGGGCGACGGCGTACGATTTCGCCGCGGTGAAGGACGGCTACGTCAAGAAGCAAGAGGTGGATCTCAAGGGCGCGCAGAGCATGCAATGTTTCGTGCTCAATTTGCGTCGCCCGCAATTCGAGGACCGGCGCGTACGCCAAGCCTTCAACCTCGCCTTCGATTTCGAGTGGGCCAACAAGAATTTGTTCTTCGGGCAGTATGCGCGGGTTGGAAGCTATTTCCAAAATTCGGAGCTCGCCGCTCCGCAGGCGCTGCCGCAAGGCCGCGAGCTCGAGATCCTGAATGAAGTAAAGGAGGGTGTGCCGGCGGAAGTGCTCACGACGTTGCACAGCAATCCGGTGAACAACAATCCGGACGATGCGCGCAACAACTTACGCAAAGCCGCCATTCTGCTGAAAGAGGCAGGCTACCAGATCAAAAATGGCGTGCTGACCAACACCAAGACCGGCAAGCCGCTCACGGTCGAGTTCCTGCTGGTCTCGCCGCTGTTCGAGCGTATCGTGCAGCCTTATCTGCACAATCTGGAGCAGCTCGGCATCAAGGGCACGATCCGCATGGTCGATTCCGCGCAATATTCACGCAGGTTGAATGGCTTCGACTATGACGTCGTCGTCGGCAATTTTGCCCAGTCCGACTCTCCGGGCAACGAGCAGCGGGATTTCTGGGGCTCGGAAGCTGCGGGCCGCGAAGGCAGCCGCAACATGATCGGCATCAAGGACCCGGCGGTCGACAAACTGGTCGATCATGTCATTTTCGCCAAGGACCGCGAGGAGCTAGTGGCGGCGACCCGCGCCCTCGACCGCGTGCTGTTGTGGAACGATTACGTGGTGCCGCAATGGTATGCGCCGAAAGTCCGCATCGCCTATTGGAACCGCTACGGCCAGCCCGCGACATTGCCGGGGCTTACGCCGGGATTCTTGCAAGTCTGGTGGTACGATCAGGCGAAGGCAGACCAGCTGCCGAAGCGGTGAACGGATAAGATGCCGGAGCTGTCCTTACGCAAGATCTGGTTTACAACTTATCTCGCCGCGTTCATTTTGGCTTCCGCTCCCGCGTTCGCCTCGGAGCCAAAACACGGACTGTCGGCCTTCGGCGACCTCGCCTACCCCCCCGATTTCAAGAACTTCAACTACGTCAATCCAGACCCGCCGAAGGGCGGTACGTTTTCGCTGGTCGGTTGGGGCGGCGTCGCCACCTTCAACAGCCTCAATAGTTTCATTCTCAAGGGCGATGCCGCGCAAGGGCTCGAGTTGTTGTTCGATTCCTTGATGACGCGCGCGGCGGACGAGCCTGACGCGGTCTATGGGCTGGTCGCAGAGAGCGCACAAGTGGCGGACGACCGTATGTCTGTGACGTTCAAGCTCCGTCCCGAGGCCAAGTTCAATGACGGCACTCCGATCACAGCGGAGGACGTCGCGTTTTCGTTCGAGACGCTGAAGACCAAAGGTCACCCGATCTACGCGCGGACCTTGGCAGATGTGGAGCGGGCCGAAGCGCTCGATCCCGCTACGGTGCGCTACACCTTCAAGGGATCGCTGGTGCGCGATCTGCCGCTCACCGTGGCGGGGCTCCCGATTTTTTCCAAAGCCTATTATTCGACGCGGGATTTCGCAGCGACGACCATGGAGCCGCCGCTTGGCTCTGGCCCCTACACTGTCGGCAAAATCTCGCAAGGCCGCACCATCGAGTACAAGCGCAATCCCGATTATTGGGCGAAGGATCTGCCGGTCAATCGCGGGCGCTGGAATTTCGATATGATCCGCTATGAATATTTCCGTGACCGTACCGCAGCACTGGAAGCCTTCAAAGCCGGAGCTTACGATTTTCGCGAAGAGTTCACCTCCAAAGTCTGGGCGACGGAATATGACTTCCCGGCCATAAAGGAAGGCAGAGTAAAGAAGGAAGTGGTGCCCGACGAAACTCCTTCCGGCACCCAAGGCTTCTTCATCAATACCAGGCGCGATCAGTTCAAGGACCCGCGCGTGCGCAAAGCGCTCGGGTTGGCCTTCGATTTCGAGTGGGCCAACCGTTATCTGTTCCACAATCTCTATTCGCGCACGCAGAGCTATTTCGAGAACTCGACGCTGAAGGCGACTGGCGAGCCTTCCGAGGCCGAGCGCAAGCTCCTCAACGAGCTCGGCGTACCGGTTTTGCCGGAGGCTCTCGGTCGCGCCGAACTGCCGCCCGTCTCGGACGGGTCAGGTCAGGACCGCAAATTGCTCCTGGAAGCATCGAAGCTGCTCGACGACGCAGGCTGGAAAATCAAAGACGGCGCACGCGTCAACGACAAGGGTGAGCTGCTCAAGGTCGAAATTTTGAACTTCGAACCAGCCTTCGAGCGCGTCAATGCGCCCTATGTGAAGAACCTGCAATTGCTCGGAATCGATGCGAAAATGCGCATGGTAGACCCTGCGCAATATCAGCAGCGGATGAAGAATTTCGATTTCGATATCACCACAGAGCGCTACACCATGCGCGATACGCCGGGCGTCGAGCTTCGGAGCTATTTCGGATCTGACGCGGCGAAGATCGACGGTTCGCTGAACCTGGCCGGCATTTCCGATCCTACCGTCGACGTATTGATCGAGCGGGTGATCGGCGCCAAGAGCCGGGATGAATTGACCACGGCATCACGCGCCCTCGACCGCGTGCTCCGGGCAGGTCAATATTGGGTGCCGCATTGGTATAAACCCTCGAACAATATCGCTTATTGGAACAAATTTTCGCGGCCGGAAACCAAGCCCCGCTATGATCGGGGCGTGCTCGACACATGGTGGTACGACAAGGATAAAGCTGCGAAACTGGAAGCGAAATGAGCGCCTATATCCTCCGCCGCCTGCTGCTGATCATCCCAACCATGATCGGCATCATGCTGATTACCTTCATCATCGTGCAATTCGCGCCGGGTGGCCCGGTGGAGCGCATGATCGCGCAGCTGACCGGCACCGATGTGGCGGCGACGGCGCGATTTAGCGGCGGCGGCAGCGAGGTCGGCGGAGGCCGCGCCACGATGGCTCCAGGCGATGTTTCCGCGCCATCCAAATATCGCGGCGCGCAAGGCCTCGATCCCGAATTCATCAAGAGCCTGGAAAAGCAGTTCGGCTTCGATAAGCCGGCGCCGGAGCGCTTCGGCATGCTGCTCTGGAACTATCTCCGCTTCGATTTCGGCGACAGCTACTTCCAAGACAAGAGCGTGCTCGCCCTCATCAAGGAACGCATGCCGGTGTCGATTTCGCTCGGGCTGTGGATGACGCTGATCACCTATCTGATCTCGATTCCGCTCGGCATCAAGAAGGCGGTCCGGGACGGCTCGGAGTTCGACGTCTGGACCAGCACAGTGATTGTCATTGGCTACGCAGTGCCGGGCTTTCTCGTCGCCGTGTTTCTCATCGTGGTGTTCGCCGGCGGCTCGTTCTTCCAATGGTTCCCGTTGCGCGGGCTCACCTCCGACAATTGGACTGAGCTGCCCTGGTACGGCAAGGTGCTGGACTATCTCTGGCATCTCGTGCTGCCGATGATCGCCATGTCGCTGTCGGCCTTCGCGACGACGGCCTTCCTCACCAAGAATTCGTTCCTCGAGGAAATCCGGAAACAATATGTGATGACTGCGCGAGCCAAG
>Ga0157376_10002223_pt1 | contig 13083 bp, 30 predicted proteins | sample M45metaG_FD_121801 | JGI IMG/M metagenome (GOLD analysis project Ga0157376, IMG submission 121801) | Miscanthus rhizosphere microbial communities from Kellogg Biological Station, Michigan, USA - M4-5 metaG | ecosystem: Host-associated > Plants > Roots > Rhizosphere > Soil | place: USA: Michigan... | reverse complement strand
TGGCCTGCAAGACAGTCTGGCTGGTATACTGTGGGGTAAGGCAAAAGGCTATGACGTTGAGAACTACACCGAAGGTCTGGCATTTTCCAGCGCAAACGGTGAACGATTACTACGCTGACATCTGTAGAATTCTGATGCAGCAAGGTACCGAGACTGCACCAAAGGGTGAGAAGACCAGAGAATTACACCCCACTACAGCTCTTATTGAGGAGCCACGCAAGCGTCTAATGAGCTGCTACGGTAGAGTGCTTAATCTACCGTTTGCCCTGGCCGAGGCAATACACATTATCACAGGCCAGAACGATGCACAGGCTATGGCATACTACAGCAGCAACATCATTGCCATGCAGGGGGATGGACCTCGTGGCATTCCAGGCTGGGAGAAGAAGGTAGCTACTTTCAATGCTGCGTATGGCGAGAGAATGCGCGGGTTTATGGTTGGCACACAACGTGTTGACCAGCTTGAGCATGTAATCCAAACCCTGAAACATGACCCTGACAGCAGACAAGCTAGTATAGTCATTAGCCACCCTTACTCGGACAACTTCCGGTTCACGACAAATGACAAGGCTTGCAACGTCTACGCGCATGCCATGATTCGGGGTGGCAAGCTAGACTGGATGCAGGTAATTCGTAGCAACGATGCAGTCTGGGGTATTCCGTACAACGTTGTTCAGTGGTCGCACGTGCAGGAGTGGGTGGCTGCGGCGCTAGGTGTGCCGATGGGCCATATGTTCATCGTACAGGATAGCTTCCATGTGTACGAACGGCATTACCGGGAGTGTGAAGAAGTAAAGCTGTTCGACCTGTACGAATATCTGGAGCAGCCCCCTATTCCCATGATTGCGAGTGAGGAGATTTCTCACAAGCTAGCTCTGGCTGAGAGAGACATCAGGCACAACGTTATCTACAACGAAAGAGTGTTAAGAGAGCTGGAAGCAGAAATTGGTCCGTACTGGCGGGCTGTGATTGCTACGTTGCAGGCGTTTCGGGAATTCAAGTCTGGTGCCGACGACGTAGCCCTTGAGATGCTGCCAGAGTATTCAGAGTTCAGGGCACCGATGCTGCGTCAGTTCTGTTACTACCGCTGGAACAAAGACAAGTCGAAGTACGCTAACCAGATCCAGCTGGCATATCTAGAACTGGCATCTTATGGAGTATCTTATGAGGAGGTACGCAAGTGGCTAGGGAAAGCAGAGTAGCTACTTTTGTAGAATTGCTCAAGCAGGCGTGTGAGAGCAACGATGTGCGGGCAATTATCGAAGCTATGCGCATCTGTGGTTACATCAACGAAATACAGTATTCGGCACTGAATACTGAGTGGAGCCAGAGGCAACCTTCAGGTATGGTGCGTAGTGATGGGGCTGAGACTATTGAATTGTCTCGTGACCCAGAAGAGATTCTACCTAGTCAATATTAGGTCTACTGCAAATTTGCCAATTGCCAGCAAGAAGCCTGCCATGTTACACTGCCTAGTGTGGCAAAAAGCCGCCGCCCATACCCATACAGGGCAAAGGAGTAGGACATGGTAATGGTACGCAGGAAGAAGCGGCGTGTCGAGGTAGATGACGAGCCTGAGCAGGCAGAGCCGAGCAATGGCAAGATTACTATCTTGCGGACAATCAACCGCAACGATGTGCCCAAGGGACGTACACCCGGAGCGCGCAACCCAGAGTATGAGAAGCTGGTGCGCAGGCTTATCCGGCTGGAGCCCGAGGAAGAGGCTGTTGTTATTCCGGTAGCCAGCAAGGTCGAAAAGGTCAAGATTCGTGAGGGCGTGCGCAAGCCGCTACGGGTGCGCGGGTATGACCTGACTGCCGTCACCGACTACGATGACGAAGTGGGCGAAGTGCTCATGCTGTTTGCTACCAAGCGTGAAGAAGAGGAACCTGACGACGAAGACGAAGAGGTTCCTGAGGAAGAGGACGAGGCCGAAGAGGAAGAGGAGGAAGAGGAGGAAGAGCCTGCTCCGGTGGTGGTGCGACGGAAGAAAGTACGTCGTGGCTAACCATCGTGCTGACGGTAGTTTCAGCAACTCCGCATCATCATGACAAGGCGGTACTTGAGGCCTGGCTCAAGGAAGACGTAAGTCTCTACCCGCTATCAACCATATCTCGGCGGGCGTTGACCCGTGACTATATATTAGACGTTACCGCCGAGATACGCACCAGTGTGGAACGAATCTGGGCAGGAAGCCGTGTATTCTTCCTGGTGACTGGACATGCCTACTTCAACGTGGTGGCTGTTCAGGCATTGCGCCAGAGACTCAACCATCCGTTTGTGATTCTCGTATACAACGAGAACGGAGGGTTCGAGCCGTTCCCAACCAACTTCGTGTTTGACGCTCCTCTAAGCGTCTAACGGGGTTGCCCTGTGGATAGTCTACCGCGTACAATTTAGGCAGGCACCAACGGGTGCCCAAGTACATGAACAATTAAATAGGAGGTAGGTTTGCAGATAGGTAGTAAGCCGGGCCAAATGGTATTCCGAGGCAGGGAGTCACAAGATACGTTTTTGGTGTTCGATGCTGAGGAGGAGACATTGCATCTGTACGTAACCGTGGAGACACTGTTGCGGCCAGGGCTAGAAGTCTTTGCAGAACGGCAGGATGAGCCGTATTTCTGGTCGGATGCCACTGGTATGATGAGCATCTTGTCCAAGGTAGATAGTCGTGGATTTGGGCATATTGAAGGCCCTGAGGATGCTATTGGTATCCTACAACTAATGGAAGAAAGTCTGACGACGTTGTAGTGGCAGAAGTTGGGCTTCTACTTATACTCTGTTTCGTCTGGTACATCGTACACGCTTGATCTGTACCAGTGTCAGCAGTTGCTCCAGAGCGTCTGGTGAAGCTGTGACAACCGTTCCTACACCCCTTGCCACGGGGAAGTCCAGCCTGGTAAAGTGTAGTGTGGCAAGCAAATTGTGCCCCATGTATAGGCGCAGCGAGGTACTGCCAAGTGTGCAGGAGCTAGCCGTGTCTGTAGCTGTGGGAGCAGGTGATTGCAGCTATGTTCAGGCGGTAAGATAGGAGCATGCGCGCTCGACTGCAAGTTACGCACTGTTATCGCTGGTGTGGTGCGTGACTACAATGAACATCGACAAATGACCAGCCTTTCTGAGGAGAAATAGCGGGCTAATGGCCGAAGCAAAGAGCAAGAGCAAGACAACCGTGGTTTGCACGCTGTGCGACAAGCCGATTACGACGGGCAAGCCAGTGATGATTGACGACGACCCCTTCCACAGCGACTGCGCCAAGGCAATGGAGCAGAGCTCGGGTGCCACCGAGGAGACTGAGGAAGACGAAGAGGAGGATGAGGAGACCGAGGACACCGATGGCGAGGACGAAGGCGACGAAGATGAGGAGGACGAGGAGGAGGACGAGGAGCCTGCCCCTGCCCCCAAGGTCGTTGCAAAAGCCCCCGCGAAGGCAGCCAAGCGCGCCCCCGTCGTGATCGAGGACGATGACGAAGACGACGAGGACGAAGATGACGAGGATGAGGACGACGAGGAAGAGGAAGAGGTTGTCGTCACCCGCCCCGCCGCCAAGAAAGCGCCTGCCAAGGCCCCAGTGAAAGCCCCCGTCGTTGTGGATGACGACGAGGATGAGGACGACGAGGACGAGGAGGAGGAAGAGGAAGAGGTGGTGGTGCGCAAGCCCGTCGCCAAGGCCGCTGCCAAGACCAAGGCCACCGTCGCCAAGCGTGCGGCTGCGGACTACGATGAGGAGGACGAGCCAGAGGCGCGCCCAACCAAGGCGAAGGCCAACGGTGTCGCCAAGAAGCCAGCGGCTCCCAAGGTGGACAACAGCGGGTGGGGAAATCCCGCCACCGAGGGCAGCAAGCGGTACTTCACGTATCAGGCCCTGAAGGAAGTGACCAAGGATGACCTGGCGCAGGCCGATGGTGCGGGTAAGCCCGAGAAGGTGGTCGCCCGAGCGAAGCGGCTGCACCGAGATTGGGCCAAGGCGACCAAGACCACGCTGTCGGAGAAGGACCAGAACTACACCAGCATGAACATCGGGTGGATTTACAACCACGCCGACGAGCTGGGTCTGGCGATGCGCCGCAATGAGGAGGCGGGAACGTACCGCATCCTCAAGGCCAAGGCCGCCGATAGCGACTAGGAGGGACAGAGGTGGGGGATAGCACCCCCACCTCTACTTCTCTTATGCGGTTGATTATGTGGCTAGTAGCTCTAGCCGTCTTGGTGTGGGCAGCAGTGACTATGTGGCCGACTATAACTATGTTCCTGAATTATTACGTCAGGTTCTAGCTGCTGCTTGCACCAAGACGTCTCAGGGGGGTAAACTGTTGTACGGCATGTTTACGTACTTAGGCAAGAGTAAAATGATGCTGGCGGAGGGTAGAGTACAGAAGCCAGTAGATGCCATACTGTGGCAAGATACACCCCGTGGAGGAGGGACCCAGAGACACTTCCTGGTCAGGCCCAAGAGCCCTAAGCAATACCACTTGCGCATCATCGTAGGTACCGTAGTGACTACGGACCGCGACAGCGTCGGCAAGGGTGAGGTATTGCGGGCGGCTAAGCTCATGGGCATAGACGTGGCTGACTCGCATTGGAGTGAAGTAGACGCACTACTGTAAGAGGGCATATGATTGTAGACGTACTCTACCGTGCAGACGACGGCAAGCGTCACGGGTGGAGAATCATGGTTCGCAGCAATGCGAAACCATATATTATCACGGTGTGGGGTACACCCGAGTTCTTCGGACTCAATAACGAGCGGGCAATAACCGAGGCGCTGTGCAGGAACAGGCCAACGTGCGCCCGCGTTATAGTGATAATATGGTCCAAGTTTATGAAAGAACGGAGGATACTGGTCGGCGAATGCCAGCACACACAGAAACACAAACGTGCTATACTGAACACAGCAGCGGTGTAATCTTGCCGACCATCGCTGTATTAGAGAAGGTCCGCTCCCTCTATGCCCTCTTGGGAGCGGGCCTTTTTCTATGAAAGCGTTACCTGTCCACGGGCACGTGATCCCCCTGCCTTCCCACGTCATGTTCATCGGGCGCAACAGCAAAGAGAAGGCTGTAGTGGTAATCTTTCGCAGTGGAAACAAAGGTTATGCCTATAGACTTGGCGACAGCTACAATAAACGATTGTGCTGTATGCTGTCTAAGCATCCACAACCTGGGACCTTTGTGAGCAAGTTTTTGCGCAAATTTCCCACCGTGGTTCTCGACTGATGATAATATCAACTGGGAGTATGTGTAGTCACTACTGCGCAGGATGTGGAGTGCGCATTGTGTCACACCGCATACCTGGCGGACAGATGTGCCGCATCAACAATCCCAACCTCAAGTGCCAAACCTGCCTGAAAAAGGCCCCTTGAAAGAAGTGCTAGCATGGATCCAGTTCGGATTCTCCAATCTCTAGTCGAGCACCTGAACGAGAACGACATCGACGGCGAACGGCTTGCTACGGCCGATGATCCCGAAGGCGACAGCGAGACTGCAGAAGTTCGGATCAGCTGGGGAGGCAAAGACCTGTTCGACCTGACAATCACACGTATCTAGCCACAGATTGCGGGCAGGAAGTCTGTGGCTGTATGCTTATAGGGTGCAGCAGTGCACCAAGAAATGCGCATAAGCGCAAAGGAGTATAGACGTGGCAGTTAAGACGGCTAAGAAGGCCGCTCCGCTACCGGAGTGGAAAAGCCCAGAGGCGGAGACGCTGATGAAGCGTCGCACCAATGCCTTCATGGCAAAGCATGGCACGAGCGAGGCCTTCGCGGACTTGCAGGTGCTTCTCACCCTCAGCACCAAGCTGACGGGTTACCGTCGTCCCGCGCAGATGATTTGCGCGTACAAGGCCCCTGAGCCTGAGACCGAGGAGCCAGAGGCTGAAGCGGCTGAGGAAGAGGCAGAGGAAGAGGAGGAGTAGCATTGCCTACTGCTTTTATCACCTGCCAGGTTAAAGACCTGAATGAGGACGAGGAAGTCTGCCCTAACAAGGCAGACTTGCAGGTCACTTATCCAACGGGTGCCATTGGCGATGAATGGTTCTATCTCTGCCTGGAGCACTTTGTAGAGAGTGTCAACACCGACGTCAAGGTTCCAGCTGATGGCTGGCCCATTGATTGGGTCCAGCGGGTGAAGTACCTGGGTGTCTTCTAGAAACGTTCTCGTATTCGCGTGGGCTGCCCGCAACGGCAGCCCTTCTTTTTGCCCTGGATAGCTTACCAGACGTCTGTACGGCTATACTGTGCACAGCACACCAAAACGCAAAGGTATTGAGTAATGACGCAGCCTACTGAGGCCCCCGCACCCCCAACCGTGGACGAGGCTTACGCCCGTCTGCACAAGAGCATCTTGCGCCGTAGGGCGGTGGACCAACTGGTTGCCGCTATCAAGCGCGACCTGACCAGCCTGCCCAAGACCAGCATCATGGCACGGCGCAGCGTCAAGGTACTGGACTACATGCGCGGCTATATCGCCGCTGTGGAAGAAGAGCAGGTCCTGGCCGTGGAGGAGTACGAAGCGGCAGTGTATCAGGCTCGCAAGGTGCTGGAGCAGCCAGCCAAGAAAGTGCTGCCAAAGAAAGGAACCCTTGGCCGTGTCCGAAACGGAACAGCGCCAGCCTGAGCATGGCGGGCCGTGGACGTGCGAAGATGTCACGTTCGGCGGTAAAGTGTGCGGGATGCCCGCGCCCTATCTGGTGTCTTATGGGGGTGGCGACTCGACGCCGATGTGCTTGCCCCATGTCTGCCTCGAGCTCGAGGCAGCCAAGAACGACAGTGTTCAGCAACAGGAGTGGACGATTACATACACATGAGTGAAGAACGTATGGTTATTCTGGTTACGGGTGACCGTAACTGGACCAAGGCACGCAGCGACGTTGTGCTAGAAGCCTTGCAGGAGCACCAGGACAAAAACCCTATCGTGGTGCATGGGGCTGCTAAAGGGGTGGACCTTCTTGCAGCCCGAATCGCAGAGGGGCTTGGCTACGAAGTGCACCCCCATCCTGCTGATTGGGACAAATACCACAAGGCGGCTGGTCCTATCCGCAATCGAGAGATGCTGGAAGAGAAGCCAGATCTGGTACTGGCCTTCCACGATGACATAGTCAGTTCCAAGGGCACCAAGAACATGGTGAATCAGGCTGTTGCAGCGGGTATTCCAGTGTTGCTGGTAACAAGCGATGCTGTCTGGACACCTATCAAGGCAAGATTGTAGCTGGACAGTCGTAAGCCATACACTGTAGCCATGCCAAAACTAGTTACCCTAGATAAGGGCCAGAAGCAAGAGATACTCCAATTGTACCAGCGTGGTGATGCAACGGTAGCCGAGCTGGCCGAGACATACGATGTCAGCACTACCTGGATTTACCGTCTGTTCAAAGGCAACAGAGTGAGACCGCATCGCGGAGTGCTGGTACAAGGTACCCCTGTGCCAGAAGAGACCGAGGTACCGTTGGTCCGCAACAATGGTCAACTGGCAGTGGTTGTGGATAAGCACGATATAGTGCAGGCGACACACACTGTCAGGCGTGTAGGAGTGACCACCTGGGAGATTCAGTACACAGGTACCGTCTTCATCGATGCCGTGGACGTGGAAGAAGCCATTACCGAGGCGCGAAAGATTGGTGTGGTCAAGCGCATATATAGCGTGAGGGAGAAACAGTAGGATTGCACGTGGGATGTCGGCCATGCCATACTTTAGGCATGGCGCACCCAGGTAGTGCGCATAGGAGTGTATGATGAGTTTGACCCAAGAGCAGCTAAAGCGTCTGGCCTATGGTGCTAGCCATAGCATCATCAATCAGGCATTAGACAACGGTGAACTGCCTACCATTGACCTTGACGAGTTCATGCCACGGGGCTATGACATGAGCTCTCAGGACTATGATGACCTACAGGCTACAATGGAAGGTATTGTGCTGAGTGACTTGTGGGAGGAGCAGGCAAAGCGTGACGCCTGAAGTTGGAGAACTGTGGTGGCTCAAGGCCACCCACGATGGTGACGAAATCGATTGTGAGAACCCACGCGAACTGGTCCGAGTACTGGACCAGGATTGCATTTTGTCAGATGCTGAGCCGCTAAGCTGGGATGTTGAATTGGTTAGTCCAATCCCGCCCGATGATGGAATTCGGTGTGGGGTAGGGCTAGACCAGTTTGAGTCAAAAGCATGATGTTTAGCGACCCGACCATCCCACGCGCTGTAGTCCCAATGTTGCCTACCGAGACGAACATGCAGTTGGTGAAGACCATTATGTATGTCCGGCGTGGGTACACTGGATACTACTATGGCGACGGTGCTACCAGGGCTATCATGTACGTCTGGCACAAGTTTTCCGACAACACGGGGTTTCAGGTGCATGATGTCGCCGCATGATGAGTTCCAGCCAGGATTATGTGTCGATTGTGGTATGAGTGTACCAGGTGGAGATATCATTTGTGACTTCTGCAAGGGAGCCTGGCAAACCTACTCCTATACGGCTGGTTGGGACTTACGACAACGAGGATACCCTGCTGTTCAGCCAGGGGTACAAGAACTTTCGGGACAAGACGCCGTGCAACTGGTGTTCCCAGAAGAAACCAATGATGCACCGCTACGCAATAGCCAAGAAGGGTGAACCCATAGTGTTTGCCGAGACTGTGTTCTGTAGTGAAAGCTGCTGGCACAAGCGAGACCAAAGCCCCGTTCAGCCCCCACTTGCATAGGGACTGTCTGGGCTGCTACACTGTTGTTGGTTGGGCAGTACGGGCAAGCGTACGACAACTGGAGAGCAGACCGCATGGAGAGGCTCTACCGGCATCGCCCATATATGCAAGAGGGCATGTACGTAGTCGGGTTTAGGCCCAAGTCTTTGGGCGAAGGAGTGGTGGCCGTAGTCTACACTGTAGACTATGCAAAAGCGTGGCAGTTCTGGGATGACAACTTCCAGATGAATTACGGTATCTACCGGTGGAGCCGTGGCGGCTTCATATGCGTAGGCCGAAAGATGAAACATAGGTTGGGGCACACCATCTGGGTACCAGTGCCACCAGACCGCATGAAAACGGCTTAGGAGCAGACGTTGTGCAAACAATGCCTAAGTTCTACCATCTGCCCAAGCCACGGGTCGAGCTTCACTCCCTCCCCGTGGTGAGGTTAGGAGTGTGTATTACGTGGGCATCCCGCTACCAACGGGATGACGCAGCCTGGACCAACGCTGTTGGTAGCAGTTAGTAGTCGGGTTGTAGGGGTCTCGAGGGCGCGGAACGCTGAGACCTGAAATAAGGTGCGGTGCCGCTTCATGGGGTATCTGGCTATGGTCGTGATCCTCTCAAGTTCACGTTTGGTCAGGTACCCCACCTGCTTCAGTAGCTCAGTGGTAGAGCAAACGCCTCTTAAGCGTGAGGTTGTGGGTTCGAATCCCACCTGAAGCACCGGAGAGAATGCAGCTAAAGATGGGATACTGTCACGTAACTACCCATTGCCCTTGGAGGTGGTACCACCAGGGTGACGCAGCCCGTGACGGCATTCTCTCCTTGACTTGGTAGGAATGGTGACCAGGGAGATCCTGGTACGGAGTTAATGTGCTCTCATGAAACACCTACCGAGACTTGGTGGTGCATAGTACCCACCAAGTTGGACAGGGGGCTGGTGATGCGGCCCCCTGTCCTTTCTTTTTGTCTAAAAAACCATGATACCAACACAACTTCTCTGGGCACTCGGGTATAAGGGTGCCGTTATTGTCTTATCCGGTGACTACCGCAGCAACAGGCACATCATTAAGAAGAGTGGTGTGACACTGTGTGGCATCAAGACCCGTAAGCAGAAAGACATCAGGGTAGACGGTAAGTTCAAAGGATTTGAGCCAGGGTCTATCGTTGAGGTCTATGGATTCTATGGTTCTGGCCGCTGCAAAGAGTGCTTGACTACGTACTACAGACGCAGGCTAAGTCCAGACGGGAACAAGCTGTACAGGCTGTACCACGCCAGACTCAAGCTGGGATTGCCCCTGCGAACGTCTAAGGCTGTACACTATGCCTAGCGGCCCCAGGCAGGGGCGTATGAAAGGAGTGTTTAGTGATTGTCGTGCTAGTGCATAAGCCAGATGAGGTGGTAACGCCTGCCTTGTCCCCGTTTGATGGCATTAGTGTCTACGGTATCTACTATGAATCGGAGCATACTGCTGTTATCAGCATGGTAGAGACACTGATGCACGAGCACCCAGATTGGGCGTTCGTCACGACCAGCAACCACAAGATTAGTGTGGGTTTCAACGTGGCCCCCAGGCAGACACCTAAAAGGAGGGACTAATGGCATTTCCGACCCAAGAGCAGGAAGAGATGGCCAAGGCTATTTCTCAGTTTGTCAACCGCTACGGCGGCAGTGCTTCTATCAAAGCATTGGCTGAGGAGATGGCGAACGACCACCCAACGTTGCAGCAAGGTACCATGCGTCTGTTCGTAGCCTTTGTCAGGGCTATGGCAGCCAAAGAGTACAGTGATGGCCGCAATGAGGCCAGCGTAAATCTGGCCAAGCAATTGGTCAATGAATGGGGTGATGGCCCCTATCTGCCGCTAGTCTAATGAGAGCGGGAGCGGTATTATTGGCGACAGGGTTTGTGCTGACGGCAGTAGCCTCTGGGGTTGTGCTGCTCGGACATATGTGGCCTGAGGGAATCACTGTGCTCTGGTTCAGTGCTTTCTTCTTTGGGCGTGCTTCGGGATACTATGAATAGGGACAAGAAATTGCGAGACGCAACGCTTATCCAACTGCTGGCTGCACGTCGGGCTGCCGAGCATCAGGTTGAATCAACCCAGACTGAGACCAGCCGAAAGCTGGTTGTTGTGCCGCAGCATGTGTGGGACGGCTTGATGGCCGCTACGCAGGCTGTTCTAATCGAGGAGATTGAGGGCTGAGGTGGCAAAGAAGCGCCGTATAACTGACGACCAGGCCAGATATCTGGCCATCCACCTCATCAATGAAATGGTGAGCAATGGAGTAAACCCTAATCCAGGAAAAAGGTCCACGATTGAGACTTGGCAGCTGGATGCGTTCACGCGAGTACTGCCAGAGAAATGGAGTGACGGCAATACCAGCGAGCAAAGCTGGGATCATGTGTGGCTAGAGTCTTCGGCTTGGGTAAACAAGATTATGGCTTGTCTGCTTGAAGAAGCAGAGAGAATACAGGCCGAGAATCCTGAGTTCAGGCAGCCTGTCTAACAGGCATTGCCTAAAGAGCCTCTAATGCCGCATACTGTGCCTAGCGCAGCTAGGGGCTGCGTATAAGAAGGGCATGGGAGTGAACGTGGCATTTACACTTAGTCCGCAGCAAGCGCAGATAATGCAGGTGTGTCAGCAAGAGAGCTGCCATCTGATTATTGAGGCGCTTGCTGGCACGGGCAAGACTACTACTATTCTGGAAGCCTTGAAGGCACTACCTCAGAACCAGAAAGTAGCCTTTGTCTGCTTCAACAAGACTATTGCCACAGAGTTGCAGGGTCGGGTACCCAAGGGTGTACGAGCCGCAACACTGCATAGCCTGGGAGCCCAAGCTGTCGCAGCGCATACCCGCAAGAGCCTGCGCGACCTGTTGGACCAGGACAAGGTGGCTAAGATGCTGCCGCCAATGGCTGCTCCGGCGGTGAGAAGTGCAACTCTCAAGCTGGTGTCTCTGTGCAAGAACACGCTGACAGAGCCTACCAATGAGAACCTGGCGGGTATGGCTGCTGAGTATGGCATTGAGCTGGAAGAGAGCACCAAGGTAATCGGCAATCTGGTGCGTATGTGCCTGGAGAAAAGCAAGTCGGACCTGAGCAGCATTGACTTCGACGACATGATTTACCTTCCTGTCGCCCTGGGTATGCCTGTTGAGAAGTTCGACGTGCTGTTTGTCGATGAGAGCCAGGACCTGAACCGCGTGCAGCAAGAGCTAATTCTCATGGCGGGCACGCGCATTATCCTGGTGGGAGACAAGCACCAGGCCATCTACAGGTTCAGGGGTGCAGATGCCCGTAGCATGGAGAACATGCGCCAGATGTTGGAGGATACTGGCCGCGAGACCAAGGTACTGCCTCTAACGGTAACGCGCAGATGCCCACCTGCTGTTGTTGAGCTAGCCCAGTCTATTGTGCCAGAGTTTGAGTGTGTGCCTGACCTGTGGCAGCACTGGCTAGCATTCAAGGCTGATAATGCCAAGCTGGCCGAAGAAGAGCGCCTGGCGCACATGGATAGTGCGCCAATGGAGTTTGGGCTGGTCGTACGCGCCAGCAGGCTAGAGTTTGCGCGCGGTCATATGGTGCTGTGTCGTACGAATGCACCGTTGGTCAGCGAGGCCTATGGCCTGATTGCTAATAACATCCCGGTGAAAGTACAGGGCCGAGAGTTTGGCCAGGACTTGGCCAAGCTAATCAAGCGTCTGGCTGCACCGCAGGACACTGTTATCGATCTTACCCAACGGGTGGCAGAGTGGCGGGCCAAAGAACAGGCGCGTCTAACAGCTGACCCAACCAAGGTTATCAGCAACGAGGCCAAGCTTCAGGTACTGGCAGACAAATGTGACTGCATCTCGGCTCTGTGCCAGGGCATGGATACAGTGCAGGAGGTACTGGACCGTATACAGCTAATCTTTGCTGATGTGCAGGCTGGCGCAGATAGAAGCAAGTTTGTGCTGCTGTCTAGCGTACATCGGGCCAAGGGCCTTGAGAGCCATGTGGTGCATATTATCAAGCCTGAGCTAATGCCACATCCAATGGCTGTAACTGATGACGAGATAACCCAGGAACTAAATCTGAAGTATGTGGCCTACACGCGGGCCATCCAGGAGCTCCACATCCATGTTGGTTAAAGAACTACTGGAGAAGCTGCAAGGCTTCTCCCCCGACAAGCAAATTATCTGCCTGCCTGCCCATATGGACCCGTTCTACTACGAGGACGGCGAGACAGACCCAAATGCAGTTACTCTCATTCTCTTTGAGGAGAGAGACATTTGGGAGATTGTTGAAACTGACACCGACAACAAGATAACCAAGAAGGAAGTTATCGTTGGATAATCTGGTCGTCGGCCAAAGATACAGAGTTTATCACCGTGCGGAGAACCAGCGTGTTCTCCGTTTCTCG
>Ga0157376_10002220_pt1 | contig 13094 bp, 9 predicted proteins | sample M45metaG_FD_121801 | JGI IMG/M metagenome (GOLD analysis project Ga0157376, IMG submission 121801) | Miscanthus rhizosphere microbial communities from Kellogg Biological Station, Michigan, USA - M4-5 metaG | ecosystem: Host-associated > Plants > Roots > Rhizosphere > Soil | place: USA: Michigan... | reverse complement strand
GTATTGTGCTCAATACTGTCTCCCGCAAAAGGGCTGCTATTAAGCGGTTGATGAGCTAAAGGTGAATTCAATTTTTTTTCATATCCCGGCACCCGGGTATCTTTCAGGGTCAGCAAATCAATAATGGTAAAAACGCCGTTGTGTAATGTAACCGCCTTTTTTCCATCGGGAGAAATAGCCATACCAAACGGATCGTTGGTAATGCGTACCAGGCTGCCTGCGGGGGTAAGATAGCGGCCGCTGGGCAATACCGTAATGCCAGCCGTATCTATTTTACAATATTGCTGACTACCCGGCACAGAAAGCAAATCAACTTTCTTCTGCGCAGGTGAAAACAGGAAAAACAACAGTGCGCCAATGGCTGTAAATGAGTTTTTGAAAAATTGCACGGTATTTTTTTTAGTAAAATAAGGCGAAACTACTATTAGTTTCGCCTTGTAATGAAGAAGCTGTTATTATTTTTATCCCGGCATATTATATAAGGCCGATTCAATAATTGCAGCTATGACGGGTTAAGCGTGTGATGCCTGATTATCATTTCAGCAACCACATAACGCCGTTAATATCATCCACTCCGTTGAACTGGGCAGTAAGAGCTGCATTGTAATTTTGCGTGTTGGCAGACTGCTCGCTGGCAGAATATTTGAACCTGGTCGCAATGCGGCCACTATTGCCCGTACCCGTGCCTGTTGTAAACGCTGGTACGCCTGTTCTTCTGTAAGTGTAATACGATTCCAAACCAGCCTGGCGAAACAATGCAAGATATTTCTGCTGCAAAATTTGCGTTAATGCAGTTGCCGAAGTTGATGAATATTTTACGGCAGACTGTGCATAATAATCAGTGAAATTAAATGGAATTGAACGCACATCATAATTCTGAAGATTGGTAACGTCTGTGGAACCAGGACGGTAGAAATACGCAGCTACTGATGTTGCACCGGTTGTACCAATACCATAAAACGCCATAGATGCTTTAACACCTTTCAGGTACCAGTCTTCTGCATTGGCTGTAATCCAACCACGGTTGGCAGCTTCGGCAATATTGAAGCACATTTCTATATAGCCAAGCTGAACGGCAGGTTCTGCTGTGTAAGTAGAATAAAAATGTTTGCGGTTAAGGAATGAATACTTACCGGCGGTAGCATCTGCATACATGACACCAAGGTCTGAACCAGGATCTGCACCATAAAAAGATGAAAAGCTGGTATCCTTTTGGCCAAGATTGTCTACATAATAGCGTGCGGGTTCAGCTACAATAAACAAACGTGGATCACTCAATTGCTTGAGCAGTCCAATATGTGTCAAAGACATATTCTTACGTCCGCCATTAAATCCATAATTGGCAGGATTGTCGGGATAATAATTGGTAGGGGTTACAAAATTGTACTGAAGATCATCAGCTACTCCTGTAAAGATTGGGTATTTAGCAGGGTCATTATAAATAGCTGCAAACTGTTGCGTAATATTTAAATCAGCATCAGTTACTTTTTTACTGAGATGAATCAGTAATCTCAGTTTAAACGTATTAACGGCTTTCTGCCATTTTTTAATATCATTCCCGTAATAAATATCACCGGCCAGATCATTGGCTCCCTTCGCAATTAAAGATCCAATGTTTGTATTGGCGGTATCCAGCAAGGCCAAAGCATTTTTAAATACGGCTTTTTGCGCGTCGTATGCAGGGGTTAAAACTGCAGTACCCTGTAATGCCTGGGTCATGGGAATGTCGCCCATTTGTAAACTCATCTTTGTAAATAAAAACGCCCTGAAAAATTTTCCCAATGCGCTGTAACTGTTGACGGCACTGCTTCCAGTGCTGATAGCAGCAGCTTCCATTTTAATAACATTTTCCAATGTGCTGTAATAATTGGAACCGCTGCCAAAATTGTACTGGTTGTTGCCATAGTAGTCGTAGTTATAAATATAATACTGACCATAAATTTCGGAACTCTGTCCGGGTTCGTCGTGCATATCTACCAGCACACCGGTAAATAACAATGATGGCGGCACCGATGTCGGCTTATTATTGTTCTGATTCAGATCGGAAAAACTTTTTTTACACCCCGATGATACCACTATTAAAAAAATGGCTGTCAACAATATATTTATTTTTTTCATGATGATAATCTTAAAGCAGTTAAAAAGTAAAGTTTAGATTAAAGCCATAGCGGCGCGTAGTAGGCGATTGTAAACTTGTAAGCGACAGGCCCTGTGGATACTGATCAAGATCCACGTCCTTGAAGCGTTTATCCTTATAGAAATACAATAGGTTGCGGCCTACCAGTGAAACCGTTATTTTGGAAATATGCTTGCCCAGGTATTTTGCCGGCACATCATACCCGATTGTAACTTCACGCAACTTCGCAAAAGTCTTACTCATCAGGTTGGCTTCATCTGTACCATAATATTTACTTACATAATCCTGCACCAGCGCCACCTGTTTGTTTTGTGCAAACTGAAGGTCTTTATAGTTGGTAATATTGCCGTTGTTGTCGAAGTTGATGGCTGTGTTGTTAGATACTACCACGCCTTCGCCTACATAACTGCCTTTATAAGTAGGATCCGGGCTTATATTGTTTGCAGGAAACGCCTGCCAGTCTTTATACCTTGCCGCACCCAGTGCACCTTCGGCCGTTTCTAAATTTCTTCCACCCTGCATGGTTTTAATGTGCATATAGTCTACTGTTACACCGCCAACTCTTCCATCAAACTGAAACCCTAGTGTAAAACCTTTGTAATTAAACTTATTATACACACTCCATGAATAATCTGAATTCAAATTTCCCAGGAACCTGGAAACATTTGTCCGGACAGGTTTACCACTTGCATCATTAATGATCTGACCATCCTGTGTTCTCGCAAATGCTGAAGAATATAATTTATCGATGCGATCACCCACCTGGAAGAAAGTTCTGTACAAACTCTGACCGGGAGGTAATTCTTTGTAAACGTCTTTATAGGTGCTCCAGTTTAACAGTACTTCCCAACTTAACCCGCCCGGATTTTTTACTGGTGTTCCGCTCAGTGAAAATTCATAACCGGTTTTCTTTGTTTTTAAAGCATTTAAAATATAGGTGCTGAAACCGGTAGCGGTTGAAATGGGGTTGTTTAATATACTTGGACCGTCTACATATTGAAAAGCTGTGGCGCTGAATCCTAAACGGTTTTTAAGAAATTTAATATCAAACCCTTCTTCATAGTTTACACGCAAAGATGTTTTGATATTGGGATCATACAAAGAAGTGGTGTTATATGCTGCCGGTTGACTGTTATAGGGTTTGGAGGTGGAATAAAATGGCAGTAAAGAATAATCCGGTCCATCATAAGGTGAATTATACACATTACCATAGCCCAGCGGGTTATCATACAATGATTTGCCAGACGGATTTGTGTTTAAAGCAGTAATGGTATTAAATGGTGCAGGCCCGATAGTTGCTTGCGTTGCAACGCTTCTTACCGATGCAAATGAACCGCGTACTTTAAAAAACGAAATAATCGCAGGCAATTGTATGTAATCAGAAACTACAGAGGAAACAGAAACACTTGGATAAAAAAACGAATTGTTATTCACAGGCATTGCCGAGCTTTTATCAACTCTTCCTGTGGTAGAAATGGTTGCAAAATTACCAAATGTGGCATCCAGCGAATAGTATGCACTCAGCACACGCATGTCAGATGAAAAACTTGAAGACTGTACAGGGTTTTTAGAGTTCGAAAAGCTGTACACATTTGGAACATTGAGGTAGTCTGTAGAGGTCCAGTTGCTGTTGTAATTAAAGCTCCTGATATTGCCACCCACTAAACCGGATAAGTTCAGGAAATTTTTTATGGTGTAATTGGCATTCACCTGTAACTCTGTATTGTTTTCAAACAAATTACGCCTGTCTTCGCGGTAGTCGCCCTGGTTACCTTCACGTCCGTAGGGGTGAGCCGAAAAAGGCATCTTCTCTGTACGCAGCAAACCGTAAGTGGTTATTTGCGTACGAAGTGTGGTGTTTATGTGACTGTTAACTTTATAGTTGGCCGAAACATAACCATACACATCATTTTTGTAATGGCCCCTTAACCACTCATTCACCTGGAAGTAAGGATTGTGATAACGCTGATACTCGGCAAATATGGATTGAGTACCTACTTTACCGGGTTGCCAGTAATTTTTCATCTGGTCAACATCCCAGTCAGCACCCGTCCATACAGATATATTATACAACAAGCTGTTGGGGCCATAATCAACATCCGGAAAATTTGGAGTATACTGGCGGTTAAAATTTAAATTGGATTCTATTTTTAAACGGGGTGTTGGGTTGTATGAACCATACATGTTGAAATTGGTAATGTTCAAATAGTTATTGGGGATATAGCTTTTCTGGTAAGAATGAGAAAGAGAAAAGCGCAGGTTATAATTTTCACCACTTGCACTCAATGATAAATTATTGGTTGTTTGAAAACCTGTTTGAAGAAATCGTTTTAAATTGTCTTTCCCTCTTGCTACATAAGGTGTTCCTTTTCTTACACCTGTAACCGGATCAACGGGGCTATCATATTGAGGAATTAGCTGTCCATTGAAATAAGGCCCCCAAACATCATAGTCACCATCTACTCCGCCCGGTGCACCACCTTTTCCATCTACAAACTGGTAGTAAGTATTTTCACCACCGCCATATAAGTCCTGTGTTCTTGGAAAAGCCAGGAACCCTTTATCAATAACATTGCTGCTGTTAAACTCAACGGTAAAGCCCTTGCGTTTACTGCCTTTTTTTGTACTGATTAATATGGCGCCGTTTTGCGCCCTGCTGCCATATAATGCGGCAGCACTCGGGCCTTTTAAAACAGTATAAGATTCAATATCATCTGGGCTTATATTCCATGTGTCTGAACTAATCGGAATACCGTCTACCACATATAAAGTAATTTCGTTGCCGCGCAGCAATACCAGCGGTTTTCTTAATAACTCAGCATTGGGTCCAACTGATAAACCGGCAACTTTTCCTGTTAAACCAGATATCGGATTGGCATCGCGTGCTTTTGTAAGATCCTCACCTTTTACTTCCTGCACTGCATAACCCAGGCGTTTGGTTTCTTTCCTGATACCGAGGGCAGTTACCACTACTTCGTTCAGGTTTCTTGCATCTGTAGAGAGGATAATATTATTTAGATTGCCGGAAGCTTTTATTTCACGGTTGGCAAATCCCACACTTGTAACAAGCAATACCGCATCGTTATCAGCACTAATAGAAAAATCGCCGTTTTGATCTGAGCTGGTTAATTTAGTACTTCCTTTTACTGAAACAGTAGCGCCTGCCACCGGCTTTTGATCTTCACTGGATGTAATATGTCCGGTAACTGGCTTTTGTGCATTGGCCACTGCCGTAATAAACAGGCATAACAATAGCATAGTTCTTCGCAAGAACGAGGTGTGGTGTTTCATTGCAGTTGTTTTGGTTATTTGTAAATTGTTGATTCCGGGGTTTTGTTAAAAAATGATCAAAGTGCTCATTAAAAACAGTTATATAGCCAACTATTTTATACTTGATTTTCCCGTTTGTTAATTCGGACACAAATCTAGCCAGTCAGTGGCTGTGTCGTAAAGTTTTACCATTATATAACCACAGGTTAATCATATAATAATAATTTGGTAATAGATAGTTAACCTTCCATTTATATATTCTTACCTGTAAAAATTTGTTTACATGGACGATCATCTGAGTTTTGCAATAATCGATTATTGATTACCGGTAGTATCTCCCTTTTATTTGTTGTCTATTGCATGCAGGAAGGCTTTTTACACAACGCATAAAAACACAGGAGCTAAAAAACATTGAGCATACTGTAGAGAATGCACGCCTTCTTTTCAAAGGAGTAACCGCTTCTTTAGCAGCAGGTGATGCTATGTTTTATAAATATTCTTTAACAGGAGCACAGTTCTCAGAACCTGAACTGAAGACGGCAGGTTAACAAATTGTCTTTAACATCTGCATTGTAAGCTGGCAACAGGGTGGATTCATTCGTAATTATTTCATACCATAAAAGCAGGCGAAGGTTGTCATTGACATAATAATTATACCCAAAACCGAGGGTGCTGTATTTTATATCTGTAGCATTCAGGCTAGTACCGGCTTTCCCAATATCGCTGCCACTCAAGCTGGTATTGGGGTCGTACCAGTCGTACTTAATACATAACTGGTGATGCGTATTAAAAATATTGTGCAACAGGTAAATAAAAGCTCCATTAAATTTTCTTGTGAAACTGGGTTCTGTAAGCAGCGTGGCCGGTGTTTCCGTAGATGCTGCAGTAGCTGTTTGTGTTCCCTGCCAATACTCCGCTCTTATTTCCGTGTATCCAGCTTCGCGTTTATATTTCAACTGTATATCTGCGCCGGCATACCTGCGTGGTGCTTTTGTGTCAATATTAGACAATGAAGAATCCGTAATGAAGGTTTTTACACCACCCGCATTCACTACACGGTTTGTGTATTTTGTATTTTGCAAAAAACCGCCGTTGAAATAAGAACAGCCGGCAGATAATATAAAGTGTGTACCTAATTGATATGGCTTAAATGATGCCCTGGCAATAAAATCTTTGTAAGAATCGTAATCTGCCGGTGCTGTTAATCCCGGACCATTAAACAAACCCATATCCAGTTTAAAATAACGCAGCGGGTGATCCTTTTTTCTGGGCTCAAAGGAGACCATGGCTCCCAGATCACGCTCTGTTTTCATTAATAGCTGCGACATCCTGCCTCTTTCGGGCGATTCCCTGTCCGGTGAACCAAGGTTTACTTCATAGCCAAAAGGCCGGGCAAACATACCGGCAGTAAAAGAGAATAATTGCCATTTACTTTCAAAAACCCGCCCCCAGAAATCACGTATAAATACCCCTCTTTCTGTGCCATCAAATTGAAAAACAAACTGCAATACCGGCTGGTTCTGTTTATTAAAACGGGCATAATCAAACCTTATCCGCCCCCTGCGCAGGCTAAAGCGGTTGTTTACGTGGGCCGGAAAATCGCCCCCGCCAAAACTGCTTTGCCCCTTAGAAGCAGCCAGCTGAAACTGGGGCTGTATATATCCGCCAATACGGATATGGTCATAATTTTTGTATAGAGATAAAAGGCTCCTGCCCACGTCTTTAGACGTGTCAATCATGTCCATCAGGAACTGACCATTGGCTTCAGATATAACAAATAAAAATAATGTAAACCCCAGCAGTTTTTTGGTCATTTTCGGTTAGTATTGATCACCAAATCTATATAAAATCTATTCCTATGTTAAGAAATTATTACCAAACTTTAATTATCTGAAACCAAATGCAAAGGCTCTATTTTTGCCCAAATTTTAGTGTATGGCCAATTCGTTTTTAAAAATTTTTATGCCAAAAGACAGGGTCTTCTATTCCCTGTTTGAAGAAGTGGCTGCCACCGTGGCGCAGATGGGCAGGCTGATGAAAGATGTGGTAGCAGAACCCGATTTTGACAAACGTGCCGCACTGATTTCAAAAATGGAAGATCTGGAGCATGTAAACGATGATTTTACCCATCGCATATTCACCGAACTGGGGCGCAATTTTATAACACCATTCGACCGGGAAGATATTCACTACCTGGCATCTGCGCTTGATGATATTGCTGATTACATTTATTCCTCTGCCAAGAAAATCAATTTCTATAAAGTAAATCCCAACGACCAGGGCATACAAAAAATGGCCGATTTGATTGAACAGGGTGCTGAACACATAAAAAATGCAGTAGTGGAACTGCGTGATATGAAAAATATGCGCCAAATCACAGATGCATTGGTAAAAGTAAACAGCATAGAAAACCAGGCTGATGATATTTTTGATCTAAGTATTGATCGCCTGTTTGAAACAGAACCAGATGCCAAAGAGGTTATTAAGAAAAGAGAGATTTACCAGGTAATGGAAATTGTAACTGATAAATGTGAGGATGCAGCCAACGTTATTGAATCAATCATTATAAAATACGCCTAATACCCCAATGTGTAAATGTGGCCAATGTGTGGAATGTGAAAATGAAACAGCCATCTCCACATTACAGCATTTTCACATTTCCACATTATCACATTATCACATTTTCTTCTTATGACTTTTCTTGTTATTATTATCATACTTGCACTGATTTTTGATTATATAAACGGGTTTCACGATGCTGCTAATTCCATTGCCACTATTGTTTCCACAAAAGTACTGACCCCTTTCCAGGCAGTTTTGTGGGCGGCGGTGTTCAATTTTGCGGCCTTCTTCGTATCAAAATATATTTATCACAAGTTTGAAATTGGCAATACGGTTGCCAAATGGGTCAATCCAGAATTTGTTACCCTTGAAGTCATTTTTGCCGGCATTGTTGCAGCCATTATCTGGAACCTGCTTACCTGGTGGTTTGGCATACCTTCTTCCTCTTCGCATACACTCATGGGTGGTTTTATAGGTGCCGCCATTGCACACGCAAAAGGCCTGGGAGATGGTGGTCATGCAGTGGTTAACTATGGCAAAGTAATTCCCACCTTTCTTTTCATTTTTGCAGCGCCTTTGATAGGAATGATCATCGCATTTGTGTTAACTCTTTTAATTGTAAATATTTGCCAGAAAGCCAACCCATACAAAGCGGAAAGCTGGTTCAGGCGTTTGCAATTGGTTTCTTCTGGTTTGTTTAGCCTTGGCCATGGTGGAAATGACGCGCAAAAAGTAATGGGTATTATCGGTGCTGCCATGATATACTATCAAAAAACCCAGGGCCGTGATATCAGTTTTACACAATTTGTTACAGAATACTGGTGGGTGCCGCTTAGCAGTTTTACAGCCATCGGCCTGGGCACCATGAGCGGTGGTTGGAAGATTATTAAAACTATGGGAACCCGCATTACCAAAGTAACACCATTGGAAGGGGTGGCAGCAGAAACCGCCGGCGCTATTACGCTGTATATGACAGAACATTTTGGTATACCCGTAAGCACTACGCATACCATTACTGGTTCCATCATTGGCGTAGGTGCTACAAAACGTTTATCGGCGGTTCGCTGGGGAGTAACCATTAACCTGTTGTGGGCCTGGATACTTACTATCCCCATCAGCGGTTTGCTGGCCGCTATCGTATACTACATCCTTAAACTTTTTATTTAAATTACTTAGTCTGCATTTTACAAAGCAATGCTCAAAAGCATTGCTTTTTATTTTGCATTAACTTATTTAACTTGGCTTTTTTTATTCAACCGGCAGTTACGGCTTAAAAACAATATATCACATGAAGGGAATCATACTGGCAGGCGGATCGGGCACACGTTTACATCCCATTACTTATGCTATTAGCAAACAGATTATGCCGGTATATGACAAACCGATGATCTATTACCCCCTTTCCACCCTTATGCTGGCAGGAATCAGTGACATACTTATTATTTCAACGCCACATGACTTGCCACTTTTTAAAAAACTTTTTGGAGACGGAAAAAGCCTCGGCCTTAATTTCTCTTACGCAGAACAGCCATTACCCAACGGTCTTGCACAGGCATTTGTAATTGGCGAATCATTTATTGGCAACGACAGCGTGGCCCTGGTATTGGGCGATAATATTTTTTATGGTGCCGGCCTTGGCAAAACACTGGAAACAAATACCAACCCCGATGGCGGCATTGTTTACGCTTATCATGTAAGTGACCCTGAGCGCTATGGTGTAGTGGAGTTCGACAAAAACATGCGGGCAATTTCCATTGAAGAAAAGCCATCACATCCCAAAAGCAGTTATGCGGTACCCGGTTTATATTTCTATGACAATGATGTTGTAAAAATTGCAAAAGAACTGCAACCAAGTCCCAGGGGAGAATATGAAATAACTGATGTAAACAAAGAATACCTGCGCCAGGGTAAGCTTAAGGTGTCAATCCTGGACCGTGGCACCGCCTGGTTGGATACCGGCACTTTTGATTCGCTGATGCAGGCTTCCATGTTTGTACAGGTTATTGAGCAAAGACAGGGCATAAAAATAGCCTGTATAGAAGAAATTGCCTGGAGAAAAGGATTTATTTCAAAAGAACAACTGATGGAATTGGCAAAACCATTGCTGAAAAGCGGCTATGGCCAGTATTTGCTTAACCTTGATTAACCTTTATACTGAATAAAACTGTCCATATTTCTGTGAACCGGCAATTCAGGTGCTTTTATTAGCCACTCAAAAACGAATAAAGTGCTACCATCCATTATTCTCTGTGAAGCGCTGTATCCCCCGTGCCCCCATCGTTCAATTTGGAAATAGCCTAAATTGTTTACATCTTGCATTAGTTATCAATAAACAAAAGATGAAAAAAATACTTGTTACAGGCGGATGCGGTTATATTGGTTCGCATACCGTTGTTGATTTAATAGAAAATGGTTTTGACGTTATTTCTGTTGATAATAACTCGCGTTCTTCAGCCCGCATACTGGAAGGTGTGGAGAAGATAACCGGTAAAAAAGTAAAAAATTACAAAGTAGACCTTTGTAACTATGACGATACATTTGCCATTTTCCAGGAGAATGAAGACATAGCGGGCATCATTCATTTTGCGGCTTACAAGGCCGTGGGCGAATCAGTAGAAGAACCACTGATGTATTTTGAAAACAATGTGGTGTCACTTATTAATTTGCTTAAATGTGTACATGAATTTAAGATACCCTATTTTGTTTTTTCTTCCTCCTGTACGGTATACGGCAATCCCGATGTAATTCCCGTTACGGAAAAAACGCCTCCCAAACCTGCTGAATCACCTTATGGTTATACAAAGCAAATGGGTGAACAAATAATCAATGAATTTTCCAAGGTAAATGAGGTGCAATCTATTTTGTTGAGGTATTTCAATCCGGTTGGCGCTCATCCCACTATTCAGATTGGAGAACTCCCTATTGGCAAACCTGCCAACCTGGTGCCCGCCATTACACAAACAGCTGTTGGCAAACTACCGCAGATGAAAGTATTTGGAGACGATTACCCCACCCGCGATGGTTCCTGTGTACGTGATTTTATACATGTTTGTGATATCGCCCACGCCCATACTTTGTCTTTACTGTACCTGATAGAAGGAAGAAGCGATAAGAAATGCGAAGTATTTAATCTGGGTACCGGCAACGGCGTCACCGTACTGGAAGCCATTAATACGTTTGAAAAAGTAAGCGGTGTAAAGTTAAACTACGTGATTGCCCCTCGGCGGCCCGGAGATGTTATCGCCATTTATGCCAATAATGAACTGGCAGTTACTCAATTGGGCTGGCAAATCAAATACTCCCTGGAAGATATGATGCTGACTGCCTGGAAATGGGAGCAACGGCTGAAAGTAGATGCCAAATTGTACAATAAGCAGAATGCGGGACTGAATTAGTAGGTAGTATTTAGTATAGCGTATTCAGACGAGGCGCAATCTGCCGGGTCTGCATACTATATACCCCATACTAAATACTTCGGACGAGGCGCCATCCACGGGTCTATATACTCCATATTAAATACTCCAAACCAGGCACAGTCCGCGGGTCTGCATACCACATACTAAATACTCCATACTAAATACCCGATATTAAAAATTCATTCCCAAAAACTGCTAACTTCTTCCTTACTTTGCGGCACTAAATAAAAACATAATGGCATTAAAAGATATAACCCCCACCGGTCAGAAAGACACACGCAGTGGTTTTGGAGATGGCATAGCTGAAGCAGCAAGGGGCAATTCAAATATTGTCGCATTGACTGCAGACCTGCTGGGTTCTATGAAACTGAACCAGTTTATAAAAGAGTTTCCCGAAAGATTTGTGCAATGCGGTATTGCAGAGGCAAACATGATTAGCATAGCTGCCGGCCTCACCATTGGCGGCAAAATTCCTTATACTACTACTTTTGCCAATTTTTCTACCGGCCGGGTATATGATCAGATACGCCAGTCAGTAGCTTATTCCGGCAAAAACGTAAAAATCTGCGCTTCACATGCAGGCCTTACGCTGGGTGAAGACGGCGCCACCCACCAGATACTGGAAGATATTGGCATGATGAAAATGCTGCCTGGCATGACAGTAATTGTACCCTGCGATTATGCACAAACCAAGGCAGCTACAAAAGCCATTGCAGACTACGAGGGTCCAGTTTATCTTCGTTTTGGCAGACCTGTTTGGCCAATTTTTACTGCTGATCTGCCTTTTGAAATTGGTAAAGCCCAGGTATTTGCTGAAGGAACTGATATCAGTATTTTCGCCTGTGGCCATATGGTTTGGAAAGCGATAGAAGCTGGTATTACACTGCAGGAAAAAGGAGTTAGCGTTGAAGTGATAAATATTCATACTATTAAACCGCTGGATACCGCCGCCGTTTTAAAATCTATCACCAAAACAAAATGTGCGGTAACCGTTGAAGAACATAACATCATTGGCGGATTGGGAGATAGTATTGCCCAGGTAGCCGCCAAAAATCTGCCCATTCCTATAGAATATGTGGGTACCAATGACACATTTGGCGAAAGCGGTACTCCCACTCAATTGCTTGAAAAATATGGTCTTACGGCACCACATATTGTTGCTGCCGCAGAAAAGGCAATGGCAAGAAAAAAGGCCTGAAAATTGTTTTATAGTTTCGTACCCCCGGCCTGAGACCGGGGCTTTTTTTACCTTAATTAAACTTGTTATTCTGTACCCGCACTATTGATTGTAGGATCATTTGAAGGCTCAAAACCATTCAAATACAGATGATGCATATCAATAATTTTTCCTTTACGGCGTTAAACAAGGACCGGCCCGACCGGTCAAACAATATTGCTAAACAAAATTGCTAACCTATGGCGGTTGTTATGCAGGACGCGGAATTGCTATTGGAATTCCGGAACCCCTCTACGAAAGAAAAAGCGTTTACTGCTATTATCAAAAAATACCAGGAAAAATTATATTGGCATATCCGCCGCATGGTGGTAGAACATGAAGATGCCAACGATGTTTTGCAGAACGTTTTCATACGGGTATGGAACGGGCTGGGAAATTTCAGAGAAGACAGCCAATTGTATACCTGGCTATACAGGATTGGAACCAATGAATGCCTTACTTTTCTTGAACAGAAAAAAAGAAAATCTACCGT
>Ga0157376_10002219_pt1 | contig 13096 bp, 11 predicted proteins | sample M45metaG_FD_121801 | JGI IMG/M metagenome (GOLD analysis project Ga0157376, IMG submission 121801) | Miscanthus rhizosphere microbial communities from Kellogg Biological Station, Michigan, USA - M4-5 metaG | ecosystem: Host-associated > Plants > Roots > Rhizosphere > Soil | place: USA: Michigan... | reverse complement strand
CTCGCGGAGAGGGTTTGATCATCAACGTCACCTCGCTAGCTTCCCGGCTTCCAGTGCCGTTCATGGCGGCTTACAACTCCGCCAAAGCGGCCATGGCATCCTTTATCATGTCAATCCAGCTAGAGCTCGGTAATTCCGGCGTACACGTTGTGGATCTTCAGCCGGCCGACATTCGTACCGAATTTAACCAGGGTGTGATTAAAAGTACCGAGGCTCATCCTCGTTATGACACAAAAATCGCAAAGGCTTGGGAAGTCACTGACCGCAACATGAAGAACGCGCCAACGCCAGACCTCGTCGCCAAAAGTATTCTGGGAGTAATCAACTCGGTTCAGCCGCCGCCACGTATAACGGTTGGCGACGCATTCCAATCCAAAATCGCGCCGCTCATTTTCAGATTTCTGCCGCAGCGTGTCCGGTTATGGGGCTTGAAGAGGTATTACGAGATATGACTGCTATTTCTGAAGCGGTCATCTTGATGGCTGGCGAGGGCTCGCGTCTGCGCGGATCCGACAACACCTTTCTAAAGCCCTTCATCCCATTGCTTGGCCGACCGTTGATTTCTTACACGCTAGACGCTCTGATCCGCACAGGGATCAAAAAGGTCAATTTCGTAGTGGGTTATGAAAGCGGGCGCATGATCGAGCAGGTCAAGCGACTCCTTCCTTCCGACCTCAGCGCGTCCTTCATCGAAAACGGTGACTGGCAAAAACAGAATGGCATTTCGCTGCTTTCTGCTTCTGGCCACGTCAGCAAACCGTTTCTTCTGGCGATGAGCGATCATCTTTTCGACGGTGCCCTTGTCGATCATTTGGTCGATCCTTCTGACCCGGGTTTCCTCAACGTCACTGTAGATCGAAAACTCAATTCCATTTTCGATTTAGAAGACGCCATGAAAGTCGAAACGCGCGGAAACAGGGTCACCGGCATCGGTAAACATCTGCGGGAGTTCGATGCGATTGATACTGGTTTGTTTGTGTGTTCCCTTGAAATCTTTGATTATCTCGAACACGCGAAGTCCGATAGTGGGAAGCGCGATTGCAGTTTGGCTGACGGAGTTCGGATAATGGCGGCTGATGACAAGGTTCGCGCTATCGACATCGGCACGGCCTGGTGGCAGGACGTCGATACTCCGCAAATGTTGCGGCACGCAGAAATGGAGATGGTCAAACGCACGGAGCAAAATGAGACTTCGTTTCGGAAATTGGCCCGCCTCAAAAGCCAGCCCGACACGATCGTCTTTTAGAAAAATGAGGCGACTGCTTTGGCGCCCAGACTAGGCGACCTGCTGCATAAAACTTCTATGTTGGCGGAAACGTATAAAAGACGTGACGTGACAACAGTCGTGCCAGCGGCGGAGCAAGCTGTACCACGATTTTCGGCCTCTTACTTGAGGAGAGTAGCTCAATTTTTAGCCATTCTTGCGCAGTTTGCATTGATTGTAGTCGCCATACACAGCTGGCAGCTTGAGAGCCAATTATTGGACCGACTAATGTGGTTGGCACTTGTGGGTTTCGTCATACACCACTTTCTACCCGCGCGGTTTCGCCTTCGGTTCTTTGCGATGCTGTCGCTTCTGGCAGTCATAACCGGTTTGGGTCATTTGGGCCCTAACGTCGGGGTGGCGTGGGTAACTGGCAAGATCACAACGTCTGGTCTGCTATACCACCTGGTTCCAGGTTTAGCAGTGATCGGGATAGGACTAGGTCTGATCGGCATCTGTCATCTTCCGATTCGATTTGGAGCTCGGGTCGGCTTGTTGGCGGTCGCTGGCGCTGGGCTTGCGTTTCTGCGGGCGCATAGTCAATGGTTTCCTGACGTTACCGAGATGTGGGTCGCTCTCGGCTCCATGTTCATGTTCCGATTGATGAGCTATGTGTATGACCTGAGGCATCAGACGGCGCCCTTCAGCCCATCACGAGCGATATCGTACTTCTATCTGTTACCGAACGTATGCTTCCCGCTATTTCCGGTGGTAGACTACAAGACGTTTTGCTCGACGTACTACAACGAAGACTGGCCGCGAGTCTATCAAACGGGACTTAAGTGGATGTTCCGTGGGATATTTCAGTTACTCCTGTATCGGATCGTTTACGAGTATGCGCCCTTGGATGTTTCCAAGCTTACGTCTGCACTGGATGCCGCTGGGTTCATGCTGGGCATGTTCCTGTTATACCTGCGTGTATCGGGTACCTTCCACCTGATTGTGGGTCTGCTGCTCATGTTTGGCTTTAATCTTCCCGAAACCCACCACCTATATTACCTCGCAACAAGCTTCACCGATTTCTGGCGCCGCATCAATATCTATTGGAAGGACTTTGTCATGAAGCTGTTCTTCTATCCCACTCATTTCAAGCTGCGGAGAATGGGAACGCTCTGGGCGATGTCAGTAGCAACGATGGTCACCTTTCTTGCCACCTGGCTGCTACACTCGTGGCAATGGTTCTGGATTCGCGGCAAGCTGCTGTTGGACTGGAAAGATTTTTCTTTCTGGATGATCCTCGCCGTCCTTGTGCTGGCCACCGCAATTTATGAGACAACGCACGGCCGGAGGCGAGCGCTTAAGCCATCGCGTTTCACGGTGCGCGACCGGTTAATGTTTGGGTTACAGGCAAGCGCGGTCTTTTGCGGCATGTGTATTCTCTGGGCTTACTGGTCATGTCAATCATGGGCGGAGTTTCAATCGCTGATGGATGCTGCCTCCAAACCAACGTGGCGCGAAATCGCCATTATCTTTGCTGTCCTGGCTCTCGTCTGCGTCTGCGGGATGTTATGGGGGCAATCGAGTCGAGAAACCTCCGAAGGGCGCGGGACACAAGCAAGCGGCGCGCCGTTTCACTTCTGGCGGTCAAGCGTTGCAGTTACGGTTGGCGCGATATGTCTCGTGGCTGGGCCGTCACTGGCTACTTGGACATTCCCAGGGACAAAGGACTTAATCGCGCGTCTCCATGGCGACGTGTTGAATGCGCACGATCTCGCCTTGCAGCGCCGTGGCTACTATGAGGAGCTCGATCTGGGTCGGATGGAAGACTGGCGGTGCCATGATGCTCAAGAGCCTGAGGGATGGAATGCAGGTCGAAAAATGTTTTATCGTCAGCGGTCCGATTTTTTGATGAAGGAGATCGTACCATCGGTGTCCACAATCTTAGGAGGGACGCCAGTAACATCGAACCGCCTTGGGATGCGCGACCGCGAGTACCAAAAGGTCAAACCACCAAACACGTACCGGATGCTTTTGTTAGGCGTGTCGCATGACGTGGGCACTGGGGTGAAGGAGGATCAAACGTACGAAAATCTCGTCGAAGACCGTTTGAATCGTCAGTGCCCGGACACTCACTATGCGCGCTACGAGATTTTAAATATGTCCACTGGTGGCGACTGTGTTCTTCAAATGTTGCTGCGGCTTGAGCGGATCGGCTTCGATCTTCAGCCCGATGCCGCGATGATGTCCGTTGCCGCTGTTGATCAGCAGTTTCTTGTAGAATACTTGAGAAAGTGCCTGACTCATGGAATTGAGCCGCCTCCGAGTTACCGCGACTTCCTTGATGGGATCGCCAGAAAGGCCGGTGTTAACGGGCAAATGCCTGATGCTGCGATTGAACGACGCCTGGTCCCGTACGTTTCCGAAACACAAGAGTGGGTATTCCGCCGATTCGCACAGCAGTGTACGCAGCGCGGCATCCACTCGCTGGTTATCTACCGACCGGCTCCGATGGACTTTCGGGGAGTCGAACCCGCCAGCCGAAGGGAAACCCTCCGGCTGGCCCGTGCTGCCGGAGTCGAGGTCATCGACTTGTCTCCAGCCTTTGATTCGGTGGCGGACCGCAACAGATTGATCGTCGCGAAATGGGACGAGCACACTAACGAGCTCGGTCACCGGCTGCTAGCTGACAAGTTGTACGACGACCTTGTGCCGCTACTTTTTCCTGTTTCGAGCACACAGCAAGTGTCCCATTCCCAAAACCAGTAACAACTTGGAACGGCACCCAGATTGAAGTGCTAAACCAAATTCTTTATGAATCCGGAAGATATCAAAAGCACAGTAAAAAAATTCATACTTAGCGAATACTTGCCAGGAGAAGATCCCGCAGCGTTAACTGATACGACTCCATTGATGACGACTGGAATCCTTGATTCCATCGCTGTGCTCAAGGTAGTAACCTTCCTGGAGAATCAGTTTGGTCTTGTCGTCCAGCCGCATGAGGCCGTAGTCGAGAACCTCAACACTTTGTCGGACATCGAGCGATTTGTGGTTTCGAAGAAAGGTTAGCTGCAGGATAACTCGCGCTCACATCGCTTGTGTGGCGGGATAGACTTCCCAGATCGTCGGGTATCAAGTTATCGACACTAGGAGAGGTGGTATAACAGCAAATGACAATGACGCACACGACAGCGCTGCATCACCTTCTCGACCTTTCTGCTTCACGGTTTCCAGATAATGTCGCTATCGAAGAATCTGAAACCGGAAGCATCCGGTATGCTGAACTGGCACACCTTTCAGACAGATTGCGCGACCGCTTACGGGCGATGGGTGTGGGGCCTGGCGATCGCGTCGGCATCTGTATGCGCAAGTCGGCTGATGCAATCGCGTCAATGTTCGGGATCATGAAGACGGGGGCCGGGTACGTCCCCGCCGATTCAACAGCCCCTGTATCGCGCAACGCGTATATTTTCGATAACTGTGCCGTCAAAGTCGTGATTGTTGAGGAGCGGCTGGTGAAGGCCCTCAACTCAGAGTTTAGCCAACTCGGCTTTGCTCCACAAATGGTCGTGATCGACGGAACCGGAGCCGGAGCGCCGCTCGTCAAAGCTCTGGATGAGTTGGACGCTGTTAACGCGGTGGCCTCCGCTCCTAGTGCGGCGGCGGATCCGTCGCGTCTCGCCTATATCCTTTATACCTCGGGCTCAACCGGTCAGCCGAAAGGTGTTATGCTGTCGCACGGTAATGCAAGCTGCTTTATCGACTGGTGTTCCGATGTGTTTCAACCGAACGAACATGATCGGTTTTCCTCCCATGCGCCGTTTCACTTCGATCTGTCGATCCTCGACGTTTACGTATCACTTAAACATGGTGCAACGCTAGTACTCGTTGAGGAACAACTGGGCAAGGAACCGACGCGATTGGCACTGTGGGTTGCTGAGAAAAAGATTACCATCTGGTATTCCGCTCCCTCGATCCTCGGCCTGCTGGCACAGTTCGGAAAACTGGAACAACACGATTATTCTGCGCTTAGACTTGTGTTATTCGCCGGCGAGGTGTTTCCAATCAAATACCTAAAGCTATTGAAATCGTTGTGGCTGCGTCCTCGCTATTTCAACTTATATGGTCCGACGGAGACTAACGTTTGCACTTTTTACGAGGTGGCGCGTTTGCTTCCGGAGTCTCAAGCTGAACCTGTTCCCATTGGCAAGGCGTGTCATCCCTACTACGAGGCGCTGATAGTCAACGAAGCCGGTGCCGAGGTCGCAAAAGGAGTCGAGGGAGAGTTATGCATCGCTGGACCTGGTGTGATGCAAGGTTATTGGAACTTGCCGGAAAATACTGCCAAAGCGTTCTTGCCGGACCGCGACACGCGCTGGTATCGGACGGGCGACATTGTCGTCGAACTCCCAGACGGCAATTACAAATTTGTAGGACGATGGGATCGCATGATCAAGAAGCGCGGGTATCGAATTGAACTGGGGGAGATCGAGGCAGCGCTCTACCGGCACCCGCCTGTTAAAGAAGCCGCCGTATTGGCTTTTCCAGATATCGACGGCGTCGCGGTCAAGGCATTTATCGGTACACGCGATGGCTCGAAGTTGTCGATTATCGAGCTGAAAAAGTTCTGTTCTGAGAACCTGCCGCTCTACATGATTCCCGACAGCTTCTGCTTTCTCGAATCATTGCCGAAGACTTCGACAGACAAGATTGACTATCTGAAACTCAAGAACTTAAGGTGACGGACGATCCCGAGCGGCGGGTTTTAGATTTTCCTCGGAGTTAGTTAGTCCTACCTGAACCAATAATGGATTTCGAATTAACACCTGAACAGCAGGCCGTGCAGGAGGCCGCTATTGAGTTCGCTCGAAGGGAGCTAAACGACAGTATGATCGAGCGCGACGCCAGCCAAAGTTTTTCCCGCAATGGCTGGCAAAAATGTGCTGCTTTTGGAGTGCAGGGAATGCCGATTCCAAAGGATTACGGGGGCCGCGGCTCGGATGCGATAAGTACGATCGCAATGATGGAGGGCCTCGGATTCGGGGGTTCGGATCAAGGGTTACTTTTCGCGATCAATGCGCAGATGTGGACAACGTCCATTCCGTTGCTGATCTACGGGACCGAGGAGCAGAAGCGGAAATATCTTCCAGGTTTGTGCGATGGTAGTTTAATTGGTGCAAACGGGACAAGCGAGCCGGGGGCTGGGTCGGACGCATTCTCAATGCAAACCCGCGCTGTGAAAAATGGAAGTGGCTACACGTTGAATGGCAGGAAAATTTTTGTTACCAATGCTCCAGTCGCTGATCTGTTCGTTGTCTATGCGACGCTCGACCCGAACCTGCGCGGAAGTGGTATCTGCGCCTTTGTTATCGAGAAAGGAACAAAGGGACTCAGCATAGGGCCTAAGAAAGATAAAATGGGTTTGCGCACAGCTCTCATGGCCGAATTGGCGCTGGACGATTCTCATCTGCCGCATAGCGCGTTGCTCGGGCGAGAAGGTCGCGGAGCTGAGATGTTCCACTGTGCGATGACGTGGGAACGAGGATGCATTCTCGCGGCTTGCCTCGGAACGATGCGACGCCAGCTCGAACGCTGCGTCGAACACGCACGGAAGCGCAAACAATTTGGCCAAGCCATTGGAAAATTTCAATCGGTCGCCAATCGACTTGTTGATATGAAGGTTCGCTACGAGACGGCCAGGCTGCTCATCTATAAGTTTGGCTGGCTCATTCAGAGCAATAAATCTGCTGGGATGGATGCCGCCATTGCCAAGCTGTACGCCTCGGAATCTTTTGTGAAATCGTGTCTAGACGCGATTCAAGTGCATGGAGGCGCGGGATTCCTCACCGACTTCGAATTCGAACGGGAAATGCGCGACTCGATCGGCAGCACGCTCTACTCTGGAACATCGGAGATTCAGCGAAACATCATCGCGCGAGGGCTCGGCATCTGATCTGCGCCCGAGTTCTGGAACACGCGGCGCACGACACCAACTGGGGGGGTACTGCGTTCGACTAACTGAGGTCCGATGTCATTTCCGGCTGAGAGCCGAAATCACTGGCGCCGCTTCTCGGGGCGATGGCGCTGCCGCGGCTGTTAGCAGCCCTTGCCGTCGCAATTGCGCTGATTATCAGGCTCGCGCCGGCAGCAATGGTCCAAAGATGGAGAATCCAGTTACCAAAATTCAGCAGCGCTAATACGAGGAAAAAGAAAATCGCGATGTCGCGCTTGGTCAGCTGAAACAGCCACCACACAAATCGTTCCCCCAAATCGAGCAGGCCGGAATGACCAATCATGCCATGATGCCTTGAGTAAAACGACTCGTGAAAGTCTTCCGACGCCAGCCGTTTTGCGCCGGTGCCCCATCGTAAAACGAATTCATTGGCCGTAATCAGCAGTGCGCACGCGACTCCTTCTTTGAAATGATGAAGCCCCGTTCCAAGCGCCACGACGTAAATAAGGCTGCCAAGGAAATCGCAAACATTGTCCAAACGTTCGCCGAATTTTGATTCTAAATTCCTGGCGCGTGCAATCTCGCCATCGCAGCCATCGAGAATACTGAACACCTGAAATATCGCGGCACCGATAAGAACGCTGAGATAATCGCCACGCAAAAGAAATACGCCCGCGGCTATCGGGAAAACAAAAATGGACGCTGTGAACGCGCTGGGATGAATGGGGAACTTAACAACCAGACGTGTTATGCGGCTCGAAATCGGCCGATTCAGAAATCGCGAAACAAAACCATCTTGTGGCTTACTCATTAGCTCGTTGTACTGATAGATACTCGGCGTTAGCTGGCCTACTCGCGTAACTTGATAGGGCCGAGTTGGCAAGTCAAAAACCTAAGCGGCGGACAGTAACTTAGCTCATCGCACGAGCGATTTGCTGTAGATGCGATACGTTTTGTAGCGGTCGGCCCCTATCGCTTCGAGAAAGCGGTTGATCATAACATTGTCTTCGAGCGTCATGCTCAGTTCACCAGTGATCCGGCGCTTGACCATTGTTTCCTCTATCACGCGCAACACAAGCACCTCGGCGATTCCGGCGCGGCGGTATTTTTCAATTACGCCTAAAGCGACCAGGCGTCCCTTTCGAATGCGATTTTTGTAGAACAGCAGTTTGAGCAGACCAATTGGAAAACCAAATCGTGTCAGCCGCCCATTCAGGTCGCGCAGGATCACGTTGATGTCCGGCACACCCAGCGCGAACCCGACCGGCTCATTCCCGTTCTCGGCGATCCATGAAAACTTCGGCAGAAGCAGCGGCTTCAGTTCTTTAGTCATGAACTGGATCTCCGCTTCCGTGAACGGAACAAAACCCCAGTTCTTCGCCCACGCCTGATTGTAAATTTTACGGAGCCGTCTGCTCTCGTCAGTAATATTCTTCACATTTACCGGACGAATCGCGACAGCCCCGCGACGCGCGTAGCGTGTCGCCAGTCGCCGCAACTGTGCCACCGCGTTTAGGGGGTCAGCGAACCACCACGCGTACCAATCTTTGGCTTTTATAAAGCCGCACCTCTCGATTAGCTCGCGGTAATACGGCGGATTGTGCGCGGTCAATATTGTGGGTGGAAATTTGAAGCCCTCGATCAACAGGCCACAGACGTAATTGGTTGAATAATCGATCGGGCCCATGATCTCACTGCGGCCTCTCTTGCGAAGCCAACCCTCGGCAGCGTCGAAAAGCGCGGCCGTTACATCGCCCTCATCGATAGACTCAAACAGGCCGAAACAACCGACATTTGTTTGATGTAAGGAATTGTAATTCGGATCGTCACTGGCCATGATTCGGCCAACGATCTTCCCGTTTTTGCGCGCCAGGAATAAGGCAGCGTCGCCGTGCAGGTAAAACGGGTGCCGCTTGCGATCCAAAAACGCTTTGCGTTCGATGATCAGTGGCGGTACCCACGCCGGATCATTTGCATAAATTTGCCATGGGAATTTGATGAAGGCGTCGCGCTGACGGCGCCCAGTCACCTCTGAAACTTCGATGTTCAAGGGCTAAAGGCTAAAATGATTTCGCACTGTCATGCTAACCCGGAGCGAAGAATCTGTGATCGCGTCTGTGGCGAACGTCCACGAACTGGCCAGAGATTTTCGCTGCGCTCAACATGACAGAATGATTCGACGCGATCCTCTACGCCGAACATCGCTGCTCCACGAGGAGTCGTTCGAGCGATTTGGCCATTTTTTCCTGACGCACGATCAAATAAACGAACAGCACATTCAGCGGGATGAGCTCAAACCAAAAGTAATAAACCGGCTGCCCAAGAAACAGCACAACAAATAAAACCAGCATGCGCGTGTTAGTCATTAAGAGGCGCCACCACTTGAGCATGTGGCAGGCAGCATCTCGATAACGCTGTTCCAGCCAGCCGGGAATTCGGCCGTCGAACACCGCGCCCGCGGTCTCGCGCAGCTTTTTGAGACGGGGCGCGAGCATTTCCTGTTGCAGAGTGAAATTCAGGTATAGCGCGAGGAGAAGTTTATCCCATGTTCGCTGTCCCCAGCTCAACTTTCGATAGTCAGGCCGCAGTGCAGAAGAGGAATCCAAGTCGATGCGTGCTCCGTCCGCAAAGTACAGAAATGAAGTGCGGTAGTAATCGGCCGCTGCCCCCTGCAGAGCATGACTGATCGCCGCGCCAAGGCCTAAAAACCAGATCGCCGGCGACGCACCCGCAAATGCACAGCGAAGCGTCAAGTGTATGTAAACGCTCGCGAATCCCAAATGATCGGCGACGCTATCGATAATGCGTCCTTTGCGGCTTGCCTGGTGGGTTAGCCGCGCAAGCTGACCATCCGCGTTATCGAGGGCATTCGCGCAGACGTGGAGCACCATCCCCGCGATGTTGATGCCAATGCTACGGTAAAAATAAAGATGTCCGGCAATGACGCCGAAGGTTCCGGCCAGCAAGCTCACCGCCGCCGGAGTCATCCTGAGTTGCGCGAAAAGGGCAGCCAGGCGGAACCCTATTGGCCTGTAAAAGTGAAGATCCAGGATCCCCTCGACTTCGCGCGCTTTGAAAGTCGATTCGAGCCGGGGAGCTGCCGTATTAACCGCTTCTGCCGGCATTAAGAACTCATCCTCATCGCCAGCTCGGACATTTTGCACCGCAATCGGAACGTGGTTGCCTTAATTTTCGAATCCGCCTTGAGTGTGTCATCGAGAATGTTGAGTGCTTCATCAAGATCGGCGCGGGTGTGTTTCGCGGTCACGCAAGCGCGGAAACAAATCTTATTTTGCGGCACCGCTGGATAATCGACCGGCGCGACCCACAAGCCGCGCGCTCGCAATTCGTGGCCTAACCGGTACATGCGTTCCCGGTCACCAATCACTAGCGGCATGATATACGTTGTCGAGGTACCCGTATCGATACCGATGTTGCGCAGTTGTGCGTGAAAGTAATCGGCGTTCTCCCAAAGTTTTTTTCGTAACTCTGGCTCGCGAATTCCGATCTCCAGCGCCTTCGAAATCGCGGCCACAACGACCGGCGGCAAAGCGCACGAATAAACATATGGGTGCGCGTAAAAACGCAGGTAGCGAAGGGTCTCCTTCGGGCCGGCGACAAATCCGCCCAGCGCGCCGAAAGCTTTGGAAAATGTGCCGTAAACAAGCGGTATGCGATCTTCCACACCGAATTTTTCCGCGGCACCCCGACCGTGTTCGCCGCAAGCGAGCATCGAGTGTGCTTCATCCACAAAAACACTCGCGCCGTGCAACTCCGCGACATCAAGCAACGCCGGCAGATTCCCGAAGTCGCCGTCCATGGAATAAATACCTTCCATCACCACGAGTTGGCGCCGAGCCTGTTTGCGCGCCAGTGCTTTATCCAGTGATACCGGGTCGTTGTGCTCGAATTTGTCCGCCCGACATCGCGACAGCGACGCGCCGTCGCGCAAACTCAAATGCGAGCGATTATCCAGGATGGCTACGTCGTTTTTGCGCAGCAAACCAGAGATGGTTCCAAGCGCGCCGCCAAATCCGCTGTTAAAAAGCATGGCGTCTTCGCGACCGAGGAATTTTGCCACCTGCCGCTCCAGCTCGCGGTGCAGGTCGGTCATGCCGGAAAGCATGGGCGAACCGCATGCGCCGAGACCGTGCGTCTTCAACGCTTCCTGCGCTGCGGCGATGACTTCAGAATGATTGGCCAACCCGAGATAATTGTAGGAACAAAGGTTGATCACCGAGCGCGGCCGACCGTTGTAATCGATGGTCGTGCGTGCGTCGGCACTGGCGAGCAGCTCCGGTTCGTAAAGTTCGACCGCGAACGTAGCCTGTCGCATCCAATGTGTGAATCCGGGCGGCGGCTCGAGCGGATCGCTCGTTTCATGTGCCAGAAAATTACTCAGACTGAGTTTTGCCGGGTCCGGATTCATCAAGTGATAAACTGCCTTTCGCTCGCTTCCGTTTTAACGCAAGGCGCGTCCCGGCAAATTTCAGAGCTTTTGTGTTTCACAGATTCCTTACGAAGTGTCCGCCGCATCCGCATGCAGCCGGGTTCCGTGTCGGGGCAGCCAATCTAGCGGGGTTCGGATTTCAGGACAAGATTTTTGATGCAGTGATCTACCGCCCGTGAACAGCCTGTTTTGTACGGTTGATCTGGCTCAAGAAAGCGACCTCTCAGCGGTCATATCGCGCCCGAAACCGCGAGGAAGCCGCGCCCTCGTTCGTGCGCTGCCCTCACTTCCGCGTCGTCCGGAACACGTAGTCCCACAACGGCGAGCTGATGCCGTAGCCCACGTGATCATCTTTGTAGTGATGGCGAAGATGATACTGTTTCAGCCAGAGTAGTACGCCACGTTTCATCGGAAAATGATGCGTCGCATAATGCAACATGTCGTAACAGACATAGCCAAACACCAGGCCAGCAAACGCACTCGAGACAAAACGTCCGAAAATTAGCAGGAACACGCCGTAAAAAAGAAATGCGAGCGGCACACTGATACTGGGCGGCATAACTAATCTTCTTCCATCATTCGGATAATCGTGATGGACGCCGTGAATAATGTAGTGCAGCCGTTTTCCCACGCGCGTTTTCGGTTCGTAATGGAAAATGTATCGATGGATCAGATATTCGGTGAGCGTCCAGAGGAGCACACCAAGGAGGAAAAATCCTACGACCACAAATACCGGGAATCCTTGCTTCCAAAGTGCCACGTAAAGCATAAAGCCGACGACGGGCAGGTAGAGAATCAATGGAATCGATGGATGCACGCGGGAGAAGAATTCCATGAAATTACTATCGAACATTCGGACCGTTTCGTTCTTGGTCGAAACGTAAAGGGGCGGCTTGGCGACCGACGCTGTCTGGTCCAATTGCTGCGCCATGGCTAAAAGCTAATTGGCCGGGCACTCAGATCAAGAGTCGCAATCCCGTTCTTACGCTCGTGGTAGGTGGAACGCGTTGTCCTCAACGCGTTGGAAATCGCGGCCCTGCCGCCTGGAATTTCCTCTTGCGCCTCCGGCGGATCGATATCGGCTTGAGGACAAGCCGGTCCACCTGTATTGGGCGTGCTGGCCAATTGCCTCATTCGTTCCACTCGCGAATAGAGGCTGTATCGCTTATCAAAGACAAACTGGAAGAGAAGGCGACTCCACGAGGAGTGGTACTTAAGATTGTTATAAAACTCCGGCGCCATGGCGCGCAGCTTGGGCAGATTGTTCCACGGAATCGACGGTAAATCGTGGTGCTCGTTGTGATAACCCATGTTCAGGGCCACCAGATTGATCGGTCCATAGTAACTGAACGTCTCCTGGTCGAAATCGTAAGTGTAATGCTCCTGAATCCAGCGTGCCCCCACCGGATGCAGCCCTATGGAAAAAAAGAACGCGAACACCAGATAAAGAAATCCAGGCCAGCCGCAGAAATAGACGATTGCGACATCGTAT
>Ga0157376_10002217_pt1 | contig 13101 bp, 9 predicted proteins | sample M45metaG_FD_121801 | JGI IMG/M metagenome (GOLD analysis project Ga0157376, IMG submission 121801) | Miscanthus rhizosphere microbial communities from Kellogg Biological Station, Michigan, USA - M4-5 metaG | ecosystem: Host-associated > Plants > Roots > Rhizosphere > Soil | place: USA: Michigan... | reverse complement strand
TGGCCGGTACGCCGGTTACCCTTGCAGCTACAGGCAGCAGCGATATCGTTCAATGGCAATGGACGCCGGCGGTGTTCCTTTCCTGTACGGACTGTGAGCAGCCGATCTGCACACCCAAGAAGCCAACCACGTATGTGGTGACTGTTACCAATGGTGTCGGATGTCATGCCCGGGATACGGTGCAGGCGAAGTTGCTCTGCGAAGAGGCGCATGTGCGGATTCCGGAGGCGTTTAGTCCCAACGGCGATGGTCATAACGATCGGTGGACGATCCAGGGGATCGGACTGGTCGACCACCTTGTGATCTTCGATCGGTGGGGCGAGAAGGTTTTTGACCGGAGTCATTTCTTTACAGCCGATGCAGATGGACAGTGGGATGGGATGTTCAGGGGGCAGCCGGCGCCGACGGGGACCTATGTGTATTTTGTTGAAATGTCCTGTCCGTCGGGGGGCGTATTTACACGCAGGGGGACGATAGTATTAGTACGGTAAATTGGAGTGGGCTCCGAATTATTCGTAAATTCAAGCATGCAAAAGCTAAGCGTCCTCTTCCTGTCGCTGGTTGTGCTATTCCTATTTTTTGCAGGCTTCTACCTGTACTATGTCCCGTCGAATAAGGCGAGTCTCAACAAATATGGTTTTCTCGTATTGGAGCAGCTGGAGGCTTCGATGCAGTATAAGCTAAAGGGGAATGAATCCCTCTATGGCAGCTATGCGCAACGGGCTTTTAACCGATCGGATGCGGCGGGTCAGCGGCATGTGAACCGCTGGCTTCGCGCATTGGGAGTGGATAGTGTGCTCCGTGCTACGTCGGAAACAGCATCCCGGCTCAACCGGCAGCAGCCCGACTCGACTAGTCACCGCGCCACGCAAAATGCCATGGAGTCCGGCCTGCAGGATATCCGCAACGACCGGCTCTATTATTATTTCCGGCAAGGCTCGGATTCCATCGCCCTGACGCTGCCGGTGGCCCAGTTCATGGGTGACCTGCTGGGGGCCCACGCCAGCGATTTCTTCGAGAGCTTTCTTTTCCTCAAACTCACGGGCGACCATGTCACGCCCATCTATAAAAACGCCGGCCTGCCCATCGCCGCCGAGATAAAGACCGACAGCCTGCTCCGGGGCAGCAGAGAGGCCTTCTACCCCGGCGTGGCGGATCTCCATGCGGGCGATCTCGATTATAAGCTTTTCTTTATCCCCGTCAGCCTGGGCAACCAGCGCTTTGTCCTCTGCGGGATCAAAGACGCCACTCAATATAACGAAGCGACACATGCCGTCCCGCCCGGGTTTATGTATCCGATCGTCATCACCCTGCTCCTGCTGCTCATCGTCTCACCACTGATCCGGCTTACGATCATGGGCCACGCGGACAAGGTGCGGCTCCGCGATTTTACGGGTTATTGCTTCGCACTTGTCGCCGGGAGCATGGTGGTCACGCTCATCGTTATCCAGGTCCTCCTACTCCGCGACGGCGATGTCCGGCAGGAACAGCATCTGCAACTGCTTTCGGGAAAGATCGATGGCGCCTTCCGTTCGGAGCTTTCCCGAGCCTATCAGCAACTCGCCGCCCTCGACAGCCTCCCGCTGCAACCGGATGGCAAGGCACTCGACTTGCGCGAAGGAAAGCATTACGATGTGACCCGCGAACTCGTCGCCTATATGCGGCGGCATCCGGACAGCGGGTATTATAATTTTGACCGGATAGACTGGGTGACAGATAGTGGAAAGCAGGTGATCAACGGGAGCCTGCAAAACAATCTCGACACGCTGTATGTCGACGTGGCGAAACGGAAATATTATACGGACTTTCTCAACAACCAGACCTATTCCCTGCCGGGGGATACGGTGCCCGTGAGCATTCAGCCAGTCGTGACCTGGACGGAGGGCGCCCCACGGGTGGTCATTTCCAAACGAAGCGCCGTGCCGGGGATCTTTATCGTAACGCTTTCCAACGATCTGTATAGCGTTAACCGAACCATTCTTCCCTCCGGCTTTGGCTTCTGCCTGATCGATGCCGACGGGCGGGTGCAGGTCCATTCGGATCCGATCCATTCCCTGAACGAGAATTTCATCGACGAGGTAGCCGATGCGGCCCAGCTTCGATCGGCCATGAAGGCGAGACAGGAGCTTTATCTGCCCTCGACGAAGTTCTATGGGCGGGACTATGGCGTTGTCGTAAAGCCGGTGCAGAATCTCCCTTATTACCTCGTGACCTATTATGACAAGGGCTATATCCAACCGGTGAATATGCGTATCCTGATCTTCTCGCTTGCAGGTTGCGGGATGGTGCTGCTCATCTCGGGCGCGATGTGGTTTATCTTCTTCCGGCGGCGGTGGAATGAGCGGCCCTTGCTCTTTGGCGCGATGGATTACTTGCCGTGGATCGTTCCCCGCAGGACCGCGGGACGCATCTATCGCATCGGCTGGGTAGCCCTGCTGATCTATGTCCTCGTAACGACCATCGCCGTGACGACCTCCTTCTATTATGGGCCCGGCAATAACCAGCGGGTGCTGATCCTGCTGTGGATGACCCCGCTGCTGGTGACCCTCGGGTTGAAGATCATCATCCGCATGCGCCGCAACAAATTACCCGATCAGGAACGCATGAAGCATCCCTTTTCACACCTGCTGCATTATTGCCTGCTGGCCGAGACGCTGGTGCTGGCCCTGGGCGTCCTGCCCGCGGCGCTTTTCACGTGGTATGCGAACAACCAGGAGCTGCTGCAAAGCGTGAAAAAGGAACAATTCCTGCTGGCAGGGGCGTTAGACGGCCGCAAACCCGCCTTGCTCCGGAATGCGCAGTTGCTGGACAGCGGGGTCGCCCCCAAAAATCTCTATAGCGACTGGCAATACCATCGTGGCATCTATTCCATCAATGCGGACACGCTTGTCGTGGGCCATGACTCGATGCCGGACCCTACGGCGGCCTTTGGCGTAGCTTCCACGTATTTCGAGGTGGCCGGCTGGCTGGCGAATGACTATTACGATCCGGAATATGTGCCGGTGCTGCAGGGCGGTAGCGACGACGAGCGTTGGCTGTGGACGAAGCCGCGCCGGGATACGATGCGGTTCTTTTATGGGCGGGAGCGGGGACGCGTGCTGCAGGTCGCTTCGGTCTTGCCGCAACGCTATCTCTATCTGTCCGACTGGATCAAGGGGCTGCTCCTGCTGGCTTTTGTAGTGTTGCTACTCTATGGGCTTTATCTGTTGATCCGCCGGGTCTCCGCGGGGATGTTCCTGCAGAAGTTTGTCATTGTCGAGCGGGAACCCGGCCTACCCAGCTTCGACGCCTGGTGTGCGCGGGAGTGTCTGGCAGGGGATGCCAGGGCTGCGCGGCTGGACATGATGCAGAAAGAGATCGTCACGAATTTCCGGCCCTCGCATGATGAGGTCGATCTCGACTCAAAGGAGCTTTCCGTCATCCACTGTATGCGGCGCTGGGATGCCTATTTCGAACTGGTGCTCGGGAGCTGCAATGCCAGGGAGAAATACCTGTTGTTCCAGTTCGCCTGTAATGGGTTCCTGAATTATAAGAATGTGGTAGAGATCGACGATCTCCTCGAGCGTGGGGTGCTCGTCGTCGCTAACGAGGAGGTGCGGCTCTTCAGCCGGGCGTTCCGGGCGTATATCCTTATGCATGTCGACGAGGATCAGCTTGAGAAGTCCTTTATCCGGCGGAGTCCGTGGCAGCGGTTTAAGATCCCCTTCCTGATCCTGCTGATGATCGCGGCGGCGTTCCTGTTCTTTACGCGGCAGGAGGCCTGGCAGCGGATCTCCGCGTTGATCGCGGCGTTGAGTACTTGTCTTGGGTTGTTGAGCGGGATCTTCAAAAATACAAAAGCCCCCGAGTAGGGGGGCTTTCTTATCTTCTTCGCCAGCTTATTTCTTCTTAGCGGCTTTCTTTGCAGCCTTCTTGGCGGTTTTCTTAGCGGCTTTCTTAGGAGCTGCTTTCTTTACTGCTTTCTTAGCGACTTTCTTCTTGGCTGCTTTTTTTGCTGTTGCCATGTTGTGAAAATTTAATTGGTTAGTAAATACAGATGTAAAGATAGGAGTATTTTATTAATTATCATTCGTTATGATACGAGAAGTTGGCGTTTTAATATCCTTTTTGCCAAATTTCCAGGTGAAGCCGACTTTGAAATAACGATTGATATACCGATTTAGTGTGCTTTGCATGAAAGTTTCGTCCACGGTCCGTTCGGTTATGTACTGATAATGCGCGAAGAGACTCTCGATACGAAAGCTGAAACCGAGTCCGGTATTTGGAAGATCCTTGTTAACCATGACCGCGTAGTTGCGCCAGCCCGTGCGTGATCCCTGGAGACTGATGCTACCTGTATAGTAATATCCCATTCCGCTGAAACTAAGGGTGGGCGTGGCTTTGTAGCTGACATCGACACCGGTGCTGAATTCGAACCCCCGCCGTTGCGGATAGCCCACGCTGTTGAAGACAAGATAAGAAAGTGTGTTGCTCCAGTTAAGGGTAAGCTTCTTTGGCTGGTAAAAAAGATTGGCTGTAAGCCCGGAAACATAATTGTCGGCGATGTTCGCATAGGTACTCGCGATGATGCCGCCGGGTTGGAGGAGCCGGAGGTTTTGGATGCTATGCAGGGTCTGCCGGAGGAAGAGCGAGCCAGTTACCAGCCAGGCCGTCCGCCGATAACTATAGTTGAGCTCGTAGTTATTGCTGTAGGCCGGGCGAAGAGTGGGGTTGCCGTATTCGATGTTCAGCGAGTCGAGATAGTTGACCACAGGGTTGAGGTTGTCGATATAGGGGCGGATGAGTTTTCGGGAATAGCCGATGCTGAGGGTTTGGCCTTTTGCCAGATCATAGCTGAACACGGCGTCGGGAAGGAAGTTCTTGTAGTCGGGTGGGGTAAGGGAGGTGTCGCCGAAATGGAGCGGCCAATGGGTTTGCTCGTAGCGGGCGCCGATGCGCAGTTTCCAATCGTGGATCGAGACGGTGTAGGTGGCGTAGGCGGCGAGGATGGCCCGGTGGAAATAAAATTGAATGGAGTGTGCCGTGTCGGGGGTGATGAGGTTTTGATTGCTGAAGCTTCGGAAGGCAGCTTTGGCGCCTGTCTCGAGGGTCATATGGGCGGTGAGCTTCTTTGTTATGTCTCCCTGGAGCGCCAGTTCGCGATTGCCTACGGTATTGTGACTGGTGGTTGGCGCGTCGAAGGTTGTTTGTCCGGCGTCGACCCGGGTCTGGACGTAGTCGCTTGCGCGGCGCAGATCGAACCAGGTGGCCATGAGATCGTATTCCAGCGAACGATTGCGGTTCGAGCCGAAGAGACCCCAATTGATCGTATGGATCTGCCGGTGGGCGGGGTTGTCGGTATGGAGGGTGTACCCGCCCGTGAAACTATCCTTTGTGTCGAAGGTATTGTCATAGTCGATCAGCGATCGGCCATGACCCTGGCCGAATTGATAACGAAGATTCATCGTGGTGAGGCTGTCCGAGATGTAAGAGATGTTTACGCCCGCATTCCCGATATGGGTCCGATCGTTGAATTCCTGGGTTTGCTGCAGGTGGTTGGTGGAGGACCGATCGGTACGGTTCAGGATCGAAAGGCTGTTGTAGTTGTATTGGTATCGGCTGGCATCGGCATTCACCACCCAGCGATGTTCCCGCCAGACGCCCTGGGCCTGGAACTGACTGCTTCTACCATCGAGGCGGCCGTTGAGACTCCCTGAGGCGCCGTCGGCGAGTCGTTTTTTGGTGAAGATATTGATGACCGCGTCAACCCCTTCGGCATCGTAGCGGGCGGAGGGATGGGTGATGACCTCGACGCGGGCGACGTTGTCGGCGGGAATCAGCTTCAGCGCTTCGGCAACCGTAGAGGCATAGGCCTCGGAGGGGCGGCCGTCGATGAAGAGCTTGACCTGGCTGCTGCCGCGGATGACGGGATTGCCTTGTTCGTCGATCTGGACGCCGGGAAGTTTTCGAAGGAGATCGGCGGCGATCTCGCCGGCGGCCGGGGGGACTTGACGGGCGTCGAAGCTGAAGCCGTCGAGGCGGGGCGTGACAAGGATGCGGCGGGCGGTGATGGTGGCGGTGTCGAGGGATTGGTGGAGGCGACCGGTGTCCTGACCAAAAGCGACCAAGGGGGCAAGAAGGATGATCGTGATAAGGTGCTTTTTCATGCCTACAAAGCAACGGAGCCCCTTCCCGGCCGGGAAAAAAAGTAGAGGAACGACCCGGAAAGTCGATGTGCGTATTTTGCGCTTCCCGTAAAAGATCGGAATTTGGTGGTATGCAAACCATCGCATTACCGATACGCCGGGGCTGGATCAACGGCATCTTCTGGGTGCTGGTGACCATTGTATTTTTGTATGACCGCACTTACCTGATCTATAAAGCGGGATTGCCGAGTTTCTTTCTATGCTCGGTGGTTCGAATCGGTCTGCTGATCGCCCTGGGTTGGTTCAATCTGCGCTGGCTGATCCCGCATTACCTGTTGCCGCGGAAGTTTGGCGTCTATTTTTCGCTGACGCTGGCCCTGATCATCGGCTATCTACTACTACAAAGTCTCTTCGATTACGTCCTCTATGGCTACATTCTTGGGCCCGGATGGAATGCCGATCTTTCCACCTCACTGGTCTATAATTTCACGCATACGTCGTTGTATCTGTTTTTGACAGTGTTTTTGCAGTTCAGTATCGACTGGTATGAGCAGAATAAAACACTCCAGGATGTGCAGGTGGAGAAATTGCAGGCAGAGGTGAACTATCTCCGCAGCCAGGTGAACCCGCACTTTCTGTTCAACGCGCTGAATAACCTTTATGCGCTGACCTTGCGGAAATCCGATCAGGCGCCGGGTATTGTGCTGAAGCTGTCCGAGTTGATGGAGTATATGCTTTATGAGAGTGATGAGCCCTTCGTGCCGTTGGAGAAGGAGATCAAGTATTTGGGTAGTTACCTCGAGTTGGAAAAGATCCGGCAAGGGAATCAGGCGGAGATCCGGCTGACGGTGACGGGCGATATCGATAAATGTGTTATTCCGCCGTTTTTGATCCTTCCGTTGGTGGAGAACGCCTTTAAGCATGGGGTCAGCCGGGCGGTGCGGAATGCGTATCTGCATATTGACATCCGGGTAGAGGGGCGAATTGTTGTGGTGATCGAAAATAATAAGTTGGATCTCCGGAATGAGGACCGGAGTGGGGGAATCGGGCTGGTAAATGTGCGCAAAAGGCTGGAGCTGTTATATCCGGGCCGGCACGTTCTGGTGATTGCAAACGAGGATGAACTTTATCGAGTGCGTTTAGAGTTGGAGGAAGTATGTTGAGCTGTGTCATCATCGACGACGAGCCGCTCGCGCAGGAGATTCTGGCGGGGTATATCGGGCAGGAGTCGCTGCGGCTGCTGGGGTGTTTTAACAATGCGTTCGAGGGTCAGGCCTTCCTGAAGGATCATCCCGTGGATGTGTTGTTCCTGGATATCGAGATGCCAGAGATGAATGGGATCGATCTTTTGAAGAGCCTGGCGTCGCCGCCGATCACCGTATTCACGACGGCGTTCAGGGATTATGCATTCGAGGGGTTCGAGTTGGGGGTCATTGATTTTTTGTTGAAGCCGATCTCGTTCTCACGATTCAAGGTCGCGGTGGAGAAGGTGAGGGATTTTTTGACGTTGAAAGGGGAGGATGCCGGGTTGGAGCCAGGATCGGCTGGGATCGGGAAGGGCGCCCCGGAGTATGTGTTCGTGAAGAGTGGGGTGGAGCGGATCAAGTTGTTTTTTGCGGATGTGACGCATATCCAGGGGTTGAAGGATTATGCGATCATTCACACGGCAACTCGAGGGAGGGCCGGTAAGGTGGTAATAAAGGGGTCGGTAAAACATATGTTGGAATTGTTTCGGGAGGGGGCCTTTATTCGGGTGCATAAGAGTTTCATCGTCGCTAAGGATAAGATCAGGCGTCTTGAGAGAAATCGGATTCTGATCGGGGATCACCAGATCCCCATCGGACGCAACTATAAGGAGGAGGTGGAGCGGCGGATCATGGGTTAGAAAAGATAAATTTTATCGCCGCTTCATCGGGCATGATCTTGTGAATATCAAAAATTATCGCTTGCGGTCCGCCTATCTTATTCGGGTCATAGTCCACGATCTTCGAAACGTTGAGTGTGGTTACACCGGTCGGCTTCCACCACGTAACCCGGGAAGTGTCGGCAAAGGCAATATCCTTTGAAAGAAATAATAGGTGGGTGTCGAATTTTCCCGCCGGAAGCTTTTTGAGGCGGAACAGCTTTTTCACGGGTACAAAGGAGATCCCTTTTCTACAGACCTTTAGTTTTATTTCATAAAGAAAATTGATGTAGCCTTCTTTTCTGTTCACCATCCCCAGGTAGGCCGGTTTCAGGGCGATGCATTTTCCATCGGGACCATAGTGGGCGGCGAGATAGGCCAGGACATCGACGCCGTCGGGTTCTGTCCGGAGGTGAAAGATGAAAAGGGATTGGCTGTAGCGGGTGAGCTTGTCGTAGGTTACGCGCTGGTGGCTGCTGGAGTCTCCAAGAGTCGAAAGCGTCAGGAGATCATCCTGCTCGATGTATTGTTCGCTAAAGTGGGCGACATAGGTTTCGATCGTGTCGTTGAAGCCGTTGAGTAAAAAACCGTGCCGGTTGGTGCGGAGACCGGGAAGGGCCGGTTCGAAGAGTTTGGGAGATAGTCTACCGGCCCGGCGTGGATCCAGCTTCGCAGAAGGGGTACACGCTGTCCATGCAAGCGCCAGGAAGCAAAGCCATTGAAGTGGATGTTTATTGCCGGACATTTATTGGGTTGAATTGATTATAGGTGCCACCGACATAGACCCGGTTGGGGTCATTATTGGGATGCAGGGGATAATGCCCGATGGTGTGGATGATATCCTGGAGGCCGAATGCCGTGCCGCTCTTACTGCGCAGGGAGCCGCTGACGCCCACGTCGACGGCATATCCTCTGTCGAGATAGATTTTCAGGTTATAGGCCGAGGTATTATACGAAGGCGGAAGGCGCCTGTTGGCGGAAGAATCGCGGGAAAGATCATAGACCGGAATGTTGATGCCGAGAATGCCGGATAGTTCGTACAACAGTGGCGAATAGCCGGTAAATTGGTCGAAGCTGAATTCCACCGGATTGTAGCCCTGTTTATTGTGGACATATACTCCAAAGCCGCCGGTCCAGTAGCGGTCGAAGTTGTCTGCAACGGGAAGATAAGTAAAGGGGAAGGCCCCATCATTATAATAATTGATGGTGACGGACGTCGAAGAGTAAGTAACAGCCCCTACCGCCTGGTTTCTATGATGATTGTTTAAAACGAGGTTCGAAGTCATCATGGCGAGGTTACGCTGGTCTGTGATGACATTATAATAGGAAGCATTGCCGATGGTGCGGAAGAGTTTAAGGTAGGGCATGGTTCCACCCCAGGCGCCACCCAGGCTGAAAGAGTTGATAAAATCGACCTGGATGTCTCCGATCAGGGGGTTGAGATTGGCGCCCAATGCGCGGGAATAGACGGAAACAGATGGGCCGTAGTTGACGAAAAAGGAGTGATGATAAAGCCCGGAGAGCGAGGCGCCCGCGAAGAACTTGAATCCCGGATAATGCTGTCCCGGACCATAGGTGAAGATCAAATTACAACCGACGTTGACATTCACCCGGTATAACCAATTGGGTTCCGAAGGCGACGGACCAGCCGGTTGACCGCCCTGCGCAAGGGAAGGAGTCCAGGGAAGGAGTAACAAGGCCATCGCCAATAACCAACGCATTCCGGAAAGGTAGGGAATGCAAGCGGCGGAAAAAACGGGAAAAACACTGTTTCTGCGCTCCGTCGCCCAAGCTAACTTAGCTTTCATGAACCCCTATCTCCACAAGACGATCATCCTGTTCGTCGTCGCCTGGATCTGTTGGGCGCCGGTAGCCGCGCAGAAGACGCAACACGATACGATTCCCACCGTTCCGTCCAAAAAGCCGTCCGACAAACCCTGGCGACTCTCCGACCAGTTGGTCTGGATCGAAGTAGACGCGATCATGAATCCGATCTACATCACCCAATTCAGTTCGCATTACACGCTCAATGGTCGCCGGTTGGATGTCGGCCTCCTGCCGCGTTTCTATGCCGTAACCCCCGCCCAACTTCCTTTTGGGAACCTGAAGGACATATTTGATCAAAGCAATGCCGCCTATGCAAATTTCCGGATGCTCTTTCTCGACCGAAGTCCGTTTTGTTGGTTTCACAACACCCGGCTCGTGGTTGGCGTCACACATGACAAGCTGCAAACAGGCTCCGACTCGATACATTATAAATATGACGACGGGGGTACGGAATTCACCGTGATGCTGCAGAAGCAATTCTTTTCTAATCTTAGTGATCTGGACTTCAGCAAGGCGGGTCTGATCTTTAGCGCCAATGTACAATATGGGCTTTTTATGTCCCTAGCGCAGATCAAGGCTCATATGACGTGGAAGGACACGGTCATTACACAGGAAGACAACCACCGCTGGGTTTTATCGGAGACACATCCTTACATCGGGGGATGGGGTTGGCTTGTTGGAACGAATCTCGAGTTTGGCAGGGCCTTCGGTTGGTTTGTCCTCACGTTGGGCTCCAAATTCATGGTGGAGGGTCTCTATTCCCAGGCGAAAGTCATTGTCAATAATGTTCCCGGCAACCGGCTCAAGGTCAGCAACTATGGTCTTTTTTTCTGTGGTCCGACCATCAATCTTAAAATTCTTATCCGATGAAACAGTTATTTTTAGCAGTACTCCTTCTCTTCAGCGTGGCTTCGGTCTATTGCCAGAGAGCTCCGCTGGCGCGCTCGATGCCGGCAACGCTGGAAACAAAGAAATTGCTCGATTCGGAACGGGTTGAAAATTTCTATGCCAATCGCAAATACACATTCGGCATCTCCGAGACTTTATACGGCAATCTAAACAAGTATCACCCCTTTGGCGTCTTCGATATCACCTTTTCCGATCGGCTTACGTGGATGGACATGTTCAATAACGCCAGCCTCGAAACCACCATCGGCATCGGTTTTCAGCCGTACCAGGGGACCCGACTGCATATCGGCGGCGATTACGAACTGCTGTCCAAGCGGCTAAACTTCAATCTTTATGTTGGGGCGCAGTATGCGCTGGGATTGGCCCAGGCTACCACGATGGGGGACAACTCCAACATTTATGTCGGCTATCACAACTACCTGACACCCTTTGTGGGCTTCATGTTCTGGCCGCATAAAAAGGATATCCTGGACGAGAATGGGGAAAATAACGAAGAGAACACCGATCCCCGCTTCTGGGAATTGTTCTATTTCAAATTCCAGGTGAGCTATAACTTTCTTATCAGCAGCGTGCAGATCGATACCTCAGGACATTTCGATCCGAACCTGTACGGAATCATCAAACGAAACGTCTTAAATACCGTTGGTGTGAAGATCGGCCTTGGCATCAATATCCCGACGCTGGGCAGGAAGCGCGCCGAGTATAACCGGTTCAGGGCGCGGATGCGGGAGCAGGGGGCGTTTTGATCCAGCCTTCCTTCAGGACCCGGAGGGCATTGCCCGAGGTGATCCTGCGGATTTGGTCATCGGTCAATCCCCCATTCTTCAAAGCCATGATCAGGCCGCCCAGTTGGGAGGCGCGGAACAGGTCCTCGGGGGCGTCGGCAAGACCATCGAAATCCGTGCCGAGACTGATATGATGATAGTCGTCGTCCTGTCCCTTTATTTTTGAGAATTCCTGGTTCAGGAACAAGATCGTCTCCACCATATAGGGAATCCCTTCCCGGAAATGATCGGGGGAAAATCCATAGGGTCTTTTTAGATTGGTATCGCCACCGGCCAGCCAAAATACTTCCGGGATTACCCCGATGGCGCCGTTGCACTCGTTGATGTTTTGAATGTCGGTCGCGGATACGCAGTAAAAGCCAAACTGCAGGTAGGGAGCTTTGTGCGCCTTATTCTCTGCGTCGTGTCGGTTGAAGAGCTCCTGTGCGCCGGTGTGGGTAAAGACGATCGGGCGCATGGGTTTGCCTTCATCCTTTCGCGCCCTGTTGAACGCGAACACCTGGTCCCGTTCCCTTGGCGTCGAGTGTGTAAGATCGATGACCATGCCTATCTCCAGCATTTCCTTCGCCACGGCTTCGCCGATGGGTGTAAGCAGACGGTTATATTTCTGCTCGTCGTCGTTGTTGTATTTCCAGTCCTTCATCCCGATGATGCGTTTTCCATCGGGCGAGATCCCTTCCGTACAGAAGGCGATGTCATTCTGGAACAGGTGGGCCAGGGTGATCATACATACTCCGCGTGCTTTCAATGCCCACAGGTTGCGGATGTATTTCGAAGGGTCGTCCGGGGTAGCCCCGGCCATCTTCCCTTCCTCCGGCTGCCACCGTCGTTTCGTAGGCTTTGAGATGGAAAGGTTACGGCCCAGCGCATGTGCCCCCTCGATGGCATGGGCGATGGGAAATTGCCCGTCCCGGATCGCCGTTTCAAATTCGCCGTAGTCGCGGGCGATAACGAAGCTAAGCCGGCGTTGTTTCTTGTTGGCCCGTTGCGCCTGGTATTCCAGCTCGTCGATCATTTTGTTGATCTGCGTGAAATTCGACCAGTCGCCGTTCTCTATTTTCCTGGCCAGTCGCCCGAACAGGAGCTTGATCCCAGGAAAGAGATGCCGCAGCAGATCCCATTGTTGTTCGGCCGCGCGCTCCACGAGGTAGTGGGCGCAGACAATCCCCTTGACGAAGCCTTCACCGTCCTGGCCTTCGATGGATCCGGTACTTAGTTCCTGGATGTCGTCCTGCAGATCGACCAGGTTCATCCCGGGCGCCTGGCAGTGGCAGCTCCAGAAATGCCGGCCCCAGAGATACATTTTCAGGGAGGGGTGACAGTGTAGGTCGACGATGCCAAATTTGTTAGGTTTGAACCCGGCGGGTGGCTCGTCAGGAAGCTGCCCATTCGCCGATAGAGAGATGAGCGGGTTGCCCAGTGATAAGGAGGGCCGAAAAAGGATACCGATGCCGGCTGCCAGGACCTGGCGGACAAAATGGTTTCTGTTCATGGGGTTAATAAAGGATTAAGGTAGCGCCCGGTTTTTTAGGCCGCAACGGGAAAAACACCT
>Ga0157376_10002213_pt1 | contig 13111 bp, 9 predicted proteins | sample M45metaG_FD_121801 | JGI IMG/M metagenome (GOLD analysis project Ga0157376, IMG submission 121801) | Miscanthus rhizosphere microbial communities from Kellogg Biological Station, Michigan, USA - M4-5 metaG | ecosystem: Host-associated > Plants > Roots > Rhizosphere > Soil | place: USA: Michigan... | reverse complement strand
GGCTACGGCAACGTCGTCTACGTCGATCACGGTGGCGGCGTCGTCACGCTCTACGGCCACATGCGCCGGATCGAGACGAAGAAAGGCGCGACCGTCACCGCCGGCGAGCGCATCGGTCAGGTCGGTTCGACCGGCCGCGCGACCGGCCCGCACCTCCATTTCGAAGTCCGCCTCGACAGCCGGCCCGTCGATCCGGTGATGGCGATGCGCGTCGCCGATCTCGAGCGGACGTCGCCGGCGCTCGGTCACCTCGCGGCGTACGCCCTGTCGCCCGACGTCCAGAAGCACCAGCGCGCGTACAGCGATCGCCACGCGACGCACGAGCAGCGCCCCGAGCGCCGCGGTCGTGCGAAGCGCGAACAAGTGAACTGGTAGCTACTCCGCGTCCATGTTGACGACGTACGGGCCGAACGCGTTCGCGCTCCCGCTCGTCACCTTCAGGATGAACTGCTGCTCGTCGGTGCCGGTGCAGAAGCCCTGCGCGTCGACCGACAGCGTGTCGTTCGCGCTCGGATCGCTGGCGCTGCCCTCTGCGACCCACACGTTGCGGCTCGGATCGAGCCAGAACAGGCGCATCGTCGGCATCCCGATGTTCCCGAACGCGACCGCCGTGACCTGCGCGCCGATGTGACGGCCGCACTTCGCGTGAAACTTGTACTCGTCGACGTCCGACGGGGACCCGATCGCGCCGACCAGGCTCATCTTGAACACGTTCTCGAAGCCATCCGGGGCCGCGTCCCAGTTGACCGGCGTCGCGATACCGTTCGACTCGTTCGGCTCGACCTCCGCGAACGCCGTCGGAGCTCTCGGATAGGAGACACGGTTGCCGACGTTGACACCCGCGAACGCGTTATCGACGGTCGTCTGTGCATCCGGTCCGAAGAGCTCGAGTGCGATCAGAGACGCGCACGTCCGCGCTTGATCGAAATCGGAGTCGTCCATGCAGCTGAAGAACGTGTCGAAGTAGATCTGTGAGCCCTTGTCGACGCCGAGCCCGGGGAGTCCCCACGGTAGGAACACGGTGTTCGAGTTCCAGGCCGTCTGCGCGTCCCAGTCGTCGTGGGCGCTCGCGCCTTTCATGATGTAGTAGAACGCACGGCGGATCGGTCCGCTCGAGCTGTGGGGCTCGAGGTCCTCGATCCCGTCGAAATACGAATCGGGACTGGAGCCGTCGAGGCTCGGCCGCGACAGAAAGCGCCGGCCGTGGTGGTGGGTCGCGTCCGACAGGATCTCGCCGAACACGGTGAAGTCGTCGAGGTCGCCGGTATCGGTGATGCGACTCGCGCTGTTGCCCCAGCCGCCATCGCGTTTGTAGATCTGAGTGAGGACGCCGCCGATGTCTGCGATGCCCTCGGACATCACGTTCGGCCCCGTGATCGCGAGCGTGCCGAAGTTGCGGTCCATGCCGTGGGTGAACTCGTGGCCGACGACGCTCATCGACGTATGCGACGAGCCACCGGCCTGCCAGTTCCCGTCGCCGAGGTTGATGTGCTCGTGGCTGAACGGTCCGACGCTCGGGTAGTACGTCGAGTCGTCCGCTTGCCAATGCGTGAAGATGTCGGTCCCTTCGCTGCCGTCGCCGCTCCATCCGGCGAGGCCCGCGACGTTCTTGAACATGTCCCAGGCGATCGCGTGGCTGACTTCCGCGTCGACGCCTGCGGTCTGATCGTTCCCCCACGTCTCGCGAGGATCGCAAACGCCACCCTCGGAGTAGTCCCGCGTCGGAACCGCGCCATCACCGAACTTTGCATCGTTGCTGAAGAACGTCGTCGGCGTGTCATAGACGCCGATGTTCGTGCCGCCGCGCCTCCAGTCCGACATGTAGAAGTTGCCGCAGGCGCCGTTGCTCATCACGTTGATCTGGCGCGTGCCCGAATAGAAGCCGACGCCGGTCGCCGTCGTATTGTCGTGGGACCCCGGATCGCGCTTCGCGCGCAGCTCGCCGGTATGAGCGTCGTAGATGTAGAGCATCGCCTCGTGGCCGTAGCTGACGTAGACCTGCCAGGTCAGCACGTGGCGCGTCGTCGCGTACGAGACCTCGTCGCGGTTCACCGGCGCCGCGTCCGGACGCGTGCGATGGACGAGCTTTTGCTGGTCGCGATCGATCACGAGCTCGGCGGAGGCTCGCGCGTCAGCATCGACGCCGTGGTCCGCGAGCGCGCGCTGGATGACGTCCTCTTTCGAGACCGTGGGCGTGACGTCGAGATCGATGTCCTTGTCGGTGTGGTCGAGCACCTTCGTCACCGCGCCGTTCTCGACGACGGCGGTCGCTCCGCCGTGCAGCACGGGCACGCCGCGATACGTCTGGCGATAGCGCACGTGATCGATCTTGTCTGTCACCGGCATGCGGTGGCGTTGGACGACATCGACGTTCGCGGGTAGCGCGAGCTTGTCGTGCACGGCCTCCGTGATCTGATCCGTAGGAGCGGTGGGTTCGGAAGTGTCATTGTCGATCGCACAACCCGCCAGTGCGATCGCAATTGTCGCGATCTTGAAAGTCCTCATGGCGGCTCGCCAGAGCAAACCGTGTGCGAGGATCGTGACACCGGATCTCTCGCGCTTGCGGCGACGGGCGCTGGCACGAACAGCGCTGTGCCACCGGCTGTGCCCGCGCCGTGCCATGCGGAAGTGCGCGAACCAAAGCGAATCTCCAGGGCTCCGCGCTGGATCGAGGGCTGCAATTCGTGGCCTCCGCCATGACACTCGCCATCGCGGACGACGTCCCTGCCCTCGTGGAGCTCGCGCAGCGCCTGTGCGGAAACCGCGCCGACGCCGAGGACCTCGTGCAAGACACGATCGAGCGGGCACTCCGTGCTCGCTACAACGAGCGCGGTACGAAGAAGGGCTGGCTCGCGACGATCCTCCGCAATCGCTTTCGCGATCGGTGCCGCGAGGTCCGGCTCGAGCCGATGCCGCTCGCGTCAATCGATCACGCGCCGACGCCCGAATCCGAGGAGCTTCCGACGTGGAAGCGGGTCCGCGACGAGGATCTCGCGGCTGCGCTCGCAGAGCTCGATGCCGGCTTTCGCGAGGTCTACGAGCTCCACGCCCGCGGCCTGTCGTACGCGGCGATCGCGGCCGAGCTGGGCATCTCCATCAACACCGTGGGCACGCGGCTGTTGCGCGCCCGCGCCAAGCTAAAGCAGCTCCTACGGGCCGCTTGATCGCGCTAGCATCCCCGCCGGGATGGACGAGACGCTGCCGGCGGAAGTGGTGCCCGTGGAGGCGCCGCCCGAGAAGTGGGACCGCTACGAGCTCGGTCCCAAGCTCGGCGAAGGCGGGATGGGCGTCGTCTATCGCGCGACCGATCGGACGCTAGGGCGCGCCGTGGCGATCAAGTTCATCCGCGGCGGCAACCCTACGCTCGCGCTACGGCTCTTGAAGGAGGCGCGCGCGCAGGCGCGGATCGATCACCCCGGCGTGTGCCGGGTCTACGACGTCGGCGAGATCGCCGGGCGCGGCTACATCGCGCTCCAGCTCGTCGAGGGCGAGTCCCTCGCGCGGGTCGAGATGACGCTCGACGAGAAGATCGCGGTCATGCGCGATGTCGCGCTCGCGATCCACGAGGCGCACAGGTTGGGGATCGTGCATCGCGATCTCAAGCCCGCGAACGTGATGGTCGAACGCGGCGAGGATGGGCGATGGAGCCCGATCGTGATGGACTTCGGGCTCGCGCGCGAAGTGACGCTCGAAGTTGGGTTGACGGAGACCGGCGCGTTGCTGGGAACGCCGGCGTACATGTCGCCCGAGCAAGCGCGTGGTGACATGCGGGCGATCGACCGGCGCAGCGACGTCTACAGCCTCGGGGCGACGCTGTACGAGCTGCTGACCGGCAAGCCGCCGTTCGTGGAGGAGTCGATCGCGGCGGCGCTCGATCACGTGATCAATCACGATCCCGTCACGCCGAGGTCGATCGTGCCGGCGCTGCCGGTGGATCTCGAGACGATCGCGATGAAGTGCCTGCGCAAAGATCCGACGCTGCGCTACGCGTCGGCGCGGGCGCTCGCGGATGATCTCACGAGGTATCTCGATGGCGAGCCGATCGAGGGCCGGCGGTTGTCGATCGCGCAGCGGCTGCGTGCGAGCGTGCGCAAACATCGCCGGCTGTACGCGATCGGCGCGGCGGCGATCATCGCGGTTGCGACGGTCGGTGCGTTCGGCGTGCGCGAGCGAATGCGCAGTGGTGAGCGTGCCGAGCTCGCCGAGCGGTTGAGCCGCGACGCGCGCGATCTCGAGCTGCTCGCGCAGACCAGCTACCAGTTGCCGCTCCACGACACGCGGCCCGAGCGGCTGATGATCCGCACGCGGATGATGGCGATCGCGGGGACCGATCACGGCCTCGGCTCGCTCGGCGACGCGATCGTGCACGACGCTCTCGGGCGAGGACACCTCGCGTTGCACGAGTGGGCGGATGCAGCGACCGAGCTCGAGCGAGCCGAAGCTGCGGGGCTCGATACACCGGAGCTGCACGCGGCGCGCGGGCGCGCGCTCGGAGAGATGTTTCATCAGGAGATGGAAGTCGCGCGACGGAGTGGCGACAAGACGTGGCTCGCGAACCGCGAAAAAGAGCTCGCGGCGAAGTACCTGACGCCCGCGCTCGCGGAGCTCGAACGTGCGCCGAAGAGCGGCGGTTTGATAGAGGCGCAGATCGCTCTGTACCAACGTGACTACGCTGCGGCGAAGCAAAAGGCATTCGAGGTCGCGCGCTCGACGCCATGGGTGTACGAGGCGAAGAAGCTGGCCGCAGATGCGGCGCATGCTGCCGCGGCGGCATCGATCGACAGTGGTTCGTACGACACGGCCCGTCCCCTGCTCGACGAGGCCTCGCGGTCATATGCGAGCGCCGCAGATGTCGGTCGATCCGACGCCACGGTGTACGAGGCCGCAGCGCAGACACAGTTGCAGGTCGCGGAGATTAACATGCGTCAGGGAAAACCAACGGACGGCGCATTGGCCTACGCACGGCGAATGATCGACCACGCGATCGCGGTGGATCCCACGCGGGGCAGCGCATACACGATCAAGGCATACATCGCGTCGCTAGGCTGGCGGGTCGCGGACACCGACACCGGCCAGCTCGCCGAGTTGGAAGCGATGGAGGGCGCGGCTCGCACTGCGACCGCGCTGGGACCTCGCGACGCGGGCGCATGGGACGCGTTGGGTAATGCGCACGTCTCACGGGGCATCTACGAGATGAGTCACGGCGGCGATGGAACCACTTGGTGGAGACATTCCCTCGACGAGTTCGCAAACGCACTCGCGATACGTCCGGACGACCCCTGGACGAACAACGACGCGGGGACCCCTCACCGCTTCATCGCCCAGCAACTCGAGACAACGACGGGAGACCCTTCTCCCGAGTACCAGGCGGCGATCACCGCGTTTCGCCGCGCCACGACGCTCGATCCTCAGTATCTGTACGCGTGGACCAACGAGACCTCGGCACTCGCTGGTCTCGCCAACTACCTCAACGAGAGCGGAGGCAATCCCGAACCTCTGATTGCCGAGGCGATCGCGAGCGGTGAGCGCGGACTGGCGTGTGACCCGAGCTTCGGGATGTTGGTCGATCGCCTCGCCATGGTCGAGCTCGTCGCCGCGAGCTATCGGGTTCGTGTGAACGTGGATGCAGCGTCAGCGATCGCGTCCGCGCGCGCTTACATCGACCGAGCCGAGAAGTTGCGTGCGGCTGATGTAGATGCCGCGTTTGACCGTGCGCAGGCCGCACGGCTGGATCTACAGGATCGTCGAGCCCACCACCTCGACACAGACGACGCCGAACGCATTGCGCGAACCGCGGCAACAAGGTTTGTCGAGCTCGTTCCTGGGGTCACGACGGGCTGGACGGAGCGGGCGGAGCTCGAGGTGGTGCTCGGTGACAGCGCATCGGCGCGCCAGGACGTCGACAAAGCGCTCGCGATCGACATGCTCGACCCACGCGCCAACCTCATCGGCGCCGAGCTTTCGCTAGCGCGAGCTTCGAACGACCCGCGCGAGCGCACTCGTGGGCGCGAGCTTGCGGATCGCGCCGCCGCCCAAGCTCCACACTCTCAGCGCGCGAAGGCCGCGCGCGACGCGTTCGTATCAGTACATTAGTTGCCCCGGCAGCTGCACGGACAGACGCGGTGCCGCCGCGTCCTCGAGATAGATGTGGGCGAACTGATTGCCGGTGCAGACCGGCATCTTGAAGAGCAGATTGCCCGCGGGGTCGTAACACTTCTGGTCGAAGGGGGTCCCCGCGTCATCGAGCGGGTACTTCACGCCGGGCCGCCGTTCGTCCTGCGGATTCACGCAGAGTGCCCGGACCCCGGTAGGAGTCCAACCCCATAGTGCTTCGAGGTTGTCGACGGTGATGTGGCCGTCCGTTTGTGCATGCTGGATTCCTGCGCCGTCCTGGATGTAGATCGGCGTGTTCCTGCGCGTGTAGAACGTCGAATCTCCACAGTACGAAGCGCGCTTCATCTTCATCGCCGCCTCGTACATTATCGCGCCTTGTTGCTCGGGCGGCGTGTAGTTGTAGCCCCAGCTATGTACGGATGCGATCGCGCCCAGCCGGCACGAGAACGTCATGTAGTTCGACAGTCCGAACGTCGTCTTCGCGTCGAGGACCTGAACCGCGAATCCCTTCTGAAAGACGCCGTAATCCGGCTCGCGCTGAGCCTCGGTCTCGCTCCCTTGCAGCGCGCGCTGACAGTAGTCCCTTCTCGTGGCACCGGATTCATCCGGCGTGTTTCCCGGGTTCCAGTAGATCCGATACTTCTGGAGGAGGCCCCCCGCACCGTGACTGATCGTCTCGGGAGGCGAGTACGCCGGCCCGAACGTCATCGTTGCGTACTCTTCGAAGAACTCGAACACCAGCGCGAGGTTTGGCAGGTCGCTCCCACCGACGATGATCGTCTGACCGTAGTTCGGCGACGCCGTATCAGCGTTGACCAACGTGAAGCTCGGCTCCATCCCGGTCTCGTCGATCTTGCTGACCGAGTAACTCTCCCAGATGCCGTTTTCCTTGTGGAGTGCCTGGCTCAAGACCTGAGTCGTCCACCAGAAGCGACCATCGCCACCGGGATACCGTCCAGCCCAGGCGACGAACGGCTGGTTCGAATCGTCGGTCAGGTTGGCGAACGTCGTGACCATGACGTCTGCGCTACCGAGACCCGCATGGCCGAGCTCCTCGGTGTAGACGCCGCCGCCGTTGTAGACAAAGCAGTTCCGCGGATCGATGCAGCCAGGGGAAGATCCTCCGCCGGTTCCAACGAGCGAGCCAAGCGCCTGGATCTGGGTGGAAGTTCCCGTATCGGGCTGAGCGCCAACACAACCAGCGACCACGCAGGCCGCACCAATAGCAATGAGGGTTTTCATCGGGGTTACCCCCAGAACGATGAGAGCTCTAATTCTTCCCCGAAATCAGCCTTCGTCCTCGACGTCGATGCCGTGGCGCTCGATCAGCCTCCGGAGCTGATTGCGGTGGAGCCCCAGCGCACGCGCAGCGGCCGCGACCTTGCCGTCGTTCGCCTTCAGCGCGGCCTCGATCCGAGCGCGCCACTCGTCGTCGACCGTCTGCGGCATCCGCTTGCGCACGGGCTCGGCCGGCGCCTCCGGTGAAGCCGGCGAGAACGCACTTCCGGCGTTTGACGCCAGGTGGCGCGCGAGCACGCGAGTCTCGCCATCCGCTGCATGGGCCGCCGCGCGGACCTCGGCGAGCAGCTCGCGCACGTTGCCAGGCCAGGTGCGCAGCACGCATTGCTCGATCAGCGACACGTGCGGCGTCAGGCCGAGCCGCGCGAGCTCGGCGACGACCAGCGCAGCGATCTCTTCGGGCCGATCGCGCAGCGGCGGCACTGTGACCGCGGGCGTGCCGATCCGGAAGAACAGATCCTCGCGCAGCGAGCCCGCCGCGACGAGCGAGCGCAGATCCTTGTTCGTCGCGGTGACGATGCCGAGATCGATGTGGCGCGGCTTCGAAGTGCCGAGCGCGAGTACCTCGCGGGTCTCGATCGCGCGAAGCAGCTTGGCCTGGACCTGCGCGTCGAGCTCGGCGATCTCGTCGAGGAAGATCGTGCCGCCGTCTGCATCGGCGAGATAGCCGGCCGCATCTTGATCGGCGCCGGAGTACGCGCCGCGCTTGGCGCCGAACAGCAGGCGCTCGGCGATCTGCTCGGGAATCGCAGCGCAGTTCACCGCGACGAGCGGACCGGTAGCGCGTGGACCGGAGCGATGGAACGCAGCGGCGACGCCTTCCTTGCCGGCGCCGGTCTCGCCGCGGACGTGGAGCACCGTGCTGAGGCTTGCCGCGCGCGCGACTTCCGCGAGCAGTGCCTGCATCGCCGGGCCGCGGATGAAGCCGTCGACGGTGGTGACACCGTGTGCGAGGAACGGGCCGATGTCACCGACCGGTACGAGCAGTGAATCACCAAGCCGGAGCACGCGGGTGAGAGAAGCGGAGCCGTTCGCCGCGAGCTGGACGCCGTCGACGAACGTGCCGTTCTGGCTGCCGAGGTCGGTCGCGACGAACCGGCCGGCCTCGAACGCGACGCGGGTGTGGCGGCGCGAGACCCGCGCGTCATCGAGGTTGTTGCCGCGACCGAGCTCGAGCGGCGCATCGGCGAGCTCGATCGCGCGCGCGGCTGCGGACTGGCCAGAGAACACGACGACGACACCCGGTCGCGCGTCCGCGGGGCGCGAGTTGCCGAGCGTGCTCGGCGGCAGGGTCCGATCGTCCACGGCTAGAGAGTAGCGTGGCTAGAGCAACTGTTGGAGCGCCGCGCGGGCGGCGTCGGCGCGCGACGACTGCGGGTAGGCGACGAGGAACGCGCGGAAGCGCTGGGCAGCGCCTTCGCGATCGTTCGCGCGCTGCGCGGCGACGGCGGCCCAGAACGCGGCTTCTTCGGCGATCACGGGGTCGCTCGCACGCTCGAAGGCGGCGAGTGCGTCGGCGTTGCGGCTCTCGTGCAGTGCGGCCCAGCCGGCGCGGAACGCGGCGAGCGAGGCGGCGGCCGGCGGCGGTGTCCAGACCTCGCCGGCGGAGATCACGGCCTTGGACTCGGGCGAGACGCGCTCGACGGAGCCCGCGAACGCGTGCGCGGAGACGATCACGCCGTGAGCGGCGCGGATCTCGACGCGTGCGTTCGTGACGTGGATCGTGGTGTCACCGATCGCGACGGCGACCGGCGTGCGATCGCGTGCGTCGATCGAGATCGTGCCGTCGCGCAGCTGGATCGTATCGAGAGACGCCGTGAAGTCGCCGTCGCCGCTGATCGTGGCGGCCCGTTTGGCGGGCGCGATCGCGACATGCACCGGCGCGTGCTTTTCGACAACAACGGGCGCGATGACGGGCGGCGGAGGCGCGACGACCTTCGCGATCGCCGGTGCGGGAACGGTGAGCACGGGCCAGTGCACCGCGACCCGCGTCTCGCGCCGCACACTGAAGGCGACGAGGGCGACTGCGGCGGCGAGCGCGACGATGCCGAGCGGAATCCAGGGCACGCGTCGGGTGGGGAGCGCGTCGGCGGCGGCCATCGTGTCGGCCGCGAGCTGGGCGCGCCGCTCGGGCGACAACACCGGTGGCGGCAGCTGCTGTGCGCGCACGCGGATCTCGTCGGCGGGATCGTGGGCGAGCGCGAGCTTCGCGCGGCGCAGCGGCGACAGGCGCGGCGGTTCGAGCGTGCGCGCGAGCGTGCGGAGCTCGCGTTGCTGTGCGAGCAGGCTCGCACACTCGACGCAACCGTCGGCGTGCGCGATCGCACGCGCGTGCTCACCTGCGGCAGCGGCAGCGAGCGCTTCGACGCTCGGGCAGCTCACGAATCTTCTCCGTGCAGCACTTCGCGCAACGCGCAGCGCGCCTCGTAGACGTGGCGCCACAGCGTGCCCTGCGGGATCCCGAGCGCGGAGGCGGCGTCGGAGCCCTTCTCGCCTTCGAGATCGATCAGCACGAACGCGGCGCGGAGCGCGTGCGGCAGCGCGGCGATCGCACCGGGCAGACGCGCGATCGTCGGATCGCGCGGCGACGCGACCGAGGGCGCGATCTCGGCGACGAGCGACAGCGCGCGCTTGCGCCGGATCTCCTTGCGCGCGTGCTCCTTCACGACGTTGGCGGCGATCCCGTGCAACCACGCGCGCGCGGTCGTGCCGTGAAACCGCGCGGCGGCGCCGAAAGCGCGCAGGAAGGTCATCTGGACGAGATCGTCGACGACATCGGCATCGCTGCCGCGCATGCGCGCGACGAAGCGATGGACCGCGTCGACGTGGCGCTCGAAGAGCAGCGCGCGCGCAGCGCGATCACCTGCGGCACAAGCCGCCACCAACCCCGGATCGGTAATATCTTCTACCTTCGCGCCGCCTGCGGCGGTGCTGCGCGGCGGGCCTTCGCCCGCCTTGCCTCCACGCGCTGCGCGCGACGGATGCAACTCGATCAGCTCGCCGCGCTTCGTCATCACAACCCGTGGCGGAGGCCCAGCATGAGCATCGCGTTGCCTGCGTCGCGATACATCGTCATGTCCGAGTTGGTCAGGTACCAGTCCTGCTTCGAGTACGAGAACACCGGGCCGGCCTCGATCTCCCACTGCTTCGACGAGCCGATCGAGTGGCCGAGGAACGCGCCTGCCTCGATGTACGCGGACGCTTCGCTGCCGCTTCCGCTCGTGTCGTTGTAGGTCTGGTAGTTGTACTGGTCGAGCGTGAGCGACGACATCATCACGCCGAGACCCGCGTTGCCGCGCAGGTACCAGTCACCCCACCGGGCGATCCGACCGAGCGTCACCGCGAACGTGAAGTCCGTGACGTTCGCGTTGTAGTAAGAGCCCGAGCCCGAGTAGTCGTCGACGTACATCGTGCTCCCGGTCAGGCCGGCCGATGCGCCGATGATCCAGTTGCTGTGGTTCCACAGCTCGAGCTCGAGGCGCAGGCCACCGGAGCTGTTCGCGCCGAAGCCGGCCGCGAGCGACATCAGCTTCGTCGGATGCTGGACCTCGGGCGGCGGCGGGAGCTCGTCGCTCGGTCCGCTGTACTGGCCGGGCGGATGGAACGTGCCGTTCCACGCCGGCGGCGGCCCACCGTACGCGGCGTTCGGTCCGCCATACGACGGTCCATAACCAACCGTGGGCGGGGGAGCCATCGGTGCCGGTGGGGCCATCGGTGCAGGCGGTGCCGCTTCGACGCCGGGCGGCGGCGCTGCACCACCGAGGCCGTCATCGGCGGCCCAGCTCGCGATCAACACGCCGGCGCTCGCGGCGTCGGGCACGATCCGCTCGCGCACGCGGCCGTGGTCGTCGGTCGCGAGGATGTAGAGGCCGCCCTCGGTCGGAATGATCCTGACTTGAAGACCGAGCGTGCAGTGCTCGTTCGCGAGCCAGCGCTCGATCGTCTGACGCACCGGGTCCGGAGCGCGCACGATGTTGACGTTGCAGCCCCCACCAGCGGCCGCCGGGGGCGGTGCCGGAGGTGCGATCGGGGCCGGTTGCGCGAGCGCCGGAGCGGACGCGAGGACGATGGGAAGCATGTACGAGGCGCGCACCGGATCCTCCTGGTTACGGAGAGGGGGTTGCCGTAGGTGGCGGTTTCATCGCGGAAATCACAGGGCTCTGCGGATTCCGGCGAACGCCAGGACGGCCCCCGGCGCGCGCACTAACGTCTCTTGTTGATTGACCATGTACCAGCCCTGGTTCGAGACCGTGGCGATCGGGCCGACGTCGAACTCCCAGGACTCGCCGAAGCTCCGGCCGACCAGCAGCGAGCCCTCGGCGATCGCCGAGATCATCGACGCGTTCGCGGTGGAGGTCCCGCCGGTCGAGAACGACATGTACTCGAGGTTCAGCTGCGACGCGACGATGCCGGCGGCGACGCCCGCACGCACGTGCCAGAGCTCGCGGACCTTCCACGTGTAGTGCGCACCGGCGAGCGTGCTCGCATCGCGAAACCGGGCGAGGTAGTAGCCGCTGTTCTGCGGATCGGAGAGCGCGTCCATCGAGGAGTCGCCCCACTTGATCAACATGTCGGCGGAGAACGCGCCGCGCCGCAACACCTCGAGCTCGGCGCGGATGCCGATGCTGTTCGCGCTGCCGACGGCCGCGCCGAACGTGAGCCAGTGGCTCGCCGACGGTTTCGCGATCGGAGCGCGAGCGTGCAGTGCGGCGGGCGCGATCCAGTCGTGCGGGCTCGGCGACGGCTTCGCGGCCGGCGGCGGTTCGGGCGCGGTCACGGTCTCGGGCGCCGGGATCACGATGCCGTCGTCGGCGGTCCAGCTCGCGATCAACACGCCGGCGCTCTGCGCGTCGGGCACGGTGCGCTCGTGGATCCGATCGCGCTCGTCCTGCGCGTAGATGTAGAGCCCGTCGTCGGTCGGGATGATCCGGACCGTGAGCGGAATCTCGCAGCGCTCGTTCGCGAGCCAGCTCTCGACGGTCGCGCGCACGTCGTCGGGCGCACGCGCGATCGTCACGGCGCACGTCGGCGAATCCGCGAACGCGTGTGCGGCGGCTGCGACGACCACGACCAGAGAGACCAGAGCTCGCATCACGAAAGTCAGGGGACACGCCGGCGACTTCCGGCCCGGACCGCAGCGTACCGCGTCGAAGATCGCCGGCGTGTAACGACCTGGTTGCCGCTGCTGGCAGTTTCATCGCCGGTGCGGCGTGGTTTACGCGAGCGTCCCGGGGTTCATGATGCCGTGCGGATCGAGCTCGGCCCGCAGCGCGCGTAAGTACCCGTCGAGCTTCGTGGTCCGCGCGCCGAGTAGCCAGCCGCCGGCCGCTTCGGCGACTTGCTCGATATGCGCAACGTCGATCATGTGCGGCTCGGCGCCGAGCGTGAAGAACACCAGGCCGCCATCCGGATCGAACCGCGAGATGTGCGCGCTGGCCACGATGCCAAGTCTTGCCGCTTCGGCGACGACCGCGTGATAGACCGCGCGGAGCTTCGTCGGCGTGCCCATGATCTGGAGCGCGGGCGCAGCGACCGGCGTCGGCTCGCCGGCATGGAGCCGGCGCCACCACAGATCGGCAAGCGCGTGGTCGGTCTCGCGCCCGCCCTCCGCGATCACCGCACTCGTGATCAAGTCGCGATCGCACGCGGCGAGATCCGTCGGCCCCGCGGTGCCCGCGCACATCAGCGCTTCGCCCGG
>Ga0157376_10002211_pt1 | contig 13118 bp, 15 predicted proteins | sample M45metaG_FD_121801 | JGI IMG/M metagenome (GOLD analysis project Ga0157376, IMG submission 121801) | Miscanthus rhizosphere microbial communities from Kellogg Biological Station, Michigan, USA - M4-5 metaG | ecosystem: Host-associated > Plants > Roots > Rhizosphere > Soil | place: USA: Michigan... | reverse complement strand
AGCAGCAAACTTTAGTTGCCAACGACGACAACTACGCTCTAGCCGCTTAAGGCTGAGTCCCGAACCCACTTGTGCTTGTGCTCGTGGATGTAGGGTCACTATCACAAGATCGCTGTTGATCGCTGCCAGTCGATCCGCGGCTAACTCCTAACCGGCTGGTCCTGCGGTGCGCTTCGCACGCCGTGTTGCCGCAGGACGAGACTAAACGGCGAGCTATGCATGTAGATCCGGGGACGTAGGACTTTCGGACGCGGGTTCGATTCCCGCCGCCTCCACCATCAGCACTATCCGCAGCTGTTCGCTGCGGTACGTAGAAGACCCTAGACCCCGCATAACAGCGGGGTTTTTTTGTTTTCGGGTGCGCAGCCGTTCGCACATATCCGCCCCAAGCCGGGACTCGTTGACAGCAAGAATGACAGTAACCAGGCGTCGAGACTGTGCACCGGGCGCTGCAGGAGGTTTATGGCTGAGAGAGGGTGCGCAACCAGAAGAACGAGCGGGGTAGTTCTCATCTGCTCGCCTCATCGTGTCGGCCAACTGCAGATAGACCCAGAGGCGGGGTGTCGCGCGAGTATTCAGGGCCGAGGAGACGGAGTCCTTGGGGCGATCCCCTTGAACGGCTGCCGTGTGCCGGCACTTGCTTGCTGCTTCCTCTGGATTCTTGTGGTCCGGCTACTGCCTCACCAGCCGACGATCGTAGGGCTAGAGCCACCCAGTGCTGGGGGCGTAGGAGCGACGGCATCGGCAACGTTAAAGGCGCTAGCAAGTATCAAGGCAATGAAAGTGATCAAGCGTTTCACGTTGGACCTCAGTCTGCACTGCGATCCCCTGTAGTTGGCAGGCTATCGAATAGCGAATTTGGACTACCCACCCCTGATTGGGGGGCAGGCAGCCAAGGCGGAGGTGGGCCTAACGATGTTCTTCATCCATTCCGCTTACTGCACGTTGATTTTGAGGCTTGTAACGTCGCCCAACGTCGCCCTCCAAAGAAAAAAGGGCCCCGCCATGGGGCATTTTTTTGTTTGGCGAAAGCGGCGGGTGAATTTCAGCCCAGCGGATTCTTCTGGCGCATGGTGCGTTGCTTCTCGCGATTCCAGTCCCGCTCCTTCTCGGCGTCACGTTTGTCGTGATCCTGCTTGCCTCGCGCGAGCGCGATCTCGAGCTTGACGCGGTTGTGTTTCCAGTACATCGCGGTCGGGATGATCGTGTAACCCTTGCGTTCGACCGCGCCGATCAACTTGTCGATTTCCTGTTTGTGCAGCAGCAGCTTGCGCGTGCGCCGGTCGTCGGCGACGACGTGAGTGGATGCCGAAAGCAGCGGCGGGATCGAGGCGCCGAACAGCAGGATCTCGCCGTTCTTGACGATGGCATACGCCTCGGAAAGGTTGATGCGTCCGGCACGCAGGCTTTTGACCTCCCAGCCCTGCAGCGATAACCCGGCCTCGAAGCGGTCGTCCAGATGATATTCGTGGCGCGCGCGCTTGTTCAGCGCGATCGTCGAGCTGCCGTCTTTCGATTTTTCCTTTGCCTTGGCCATGAGTATGTCTTTTGTGTTGCCCAGATGGGAACGAATGCTCAACACCATCCCACCCAACCCTCCCCTTGAAGGGGAGGGCTTACAATGGGTAGCTTAACTGGTTTCCGCGCGGATACTCTCGTGATCCATCAGATTCGCCGCAGTGCGATCGTCGGTCGCAGCGATGCGCAGATGTTCGCTTTGGTCAACGATGTCGAAGCATATCCGCGCCGATTCAAGTGGTGCGTGTCCACGCAGGTCAGCGATCGCAGCGACACGGCGTTGACCGCGCTAATGGAAATGCGCGTCGGTGGCATGACCCAGGCGTTCACGACCCGCAACACATTGACGCCGCCGCAGAGCATCGCAATGCAACTGATCGATGGCCCTTTTCGCACGCTCAGCGGAACATGGACTTTCAGCGCGCTCGGCGAAAGCGGTTGCAAAGTCGCGCTTGCGCTGGATTTTGAATACGCCGGTCGCTTGATGGCGCCGATCATGCGTCATGGTTTTGAAAAGCTCGCCGACCGGCTGGTCGACGAATTCTGTCGCGAAGCGGTTCAGCACGATGGCTGAGTTGCTCTGCATAGACGTGGTATTTGCTGGCGCGGACGAAGTGCTCACGAGGTCGGTGCGGGTCGAAGCGGGCGCCACGGTTGGCGATGCGCTGCGGGTGAGCGGTATCGCGGATGACCTCGGAGCGAGGGGAATCGATTGTTCGCACGTCGGTGTGTTCGGACGCGCGGCCGGGCCGGCAACGCCGTTGCGTGACGGTGATCGCGTTGAAATCTACCGTCCGTTGAAGATCGATCCGAAGGAAGCGCGGCGCCGACGGGCAAGGGAATAGTCGCGCGAGGTCATTGGAAACGCTTGGCAACTCATACATGCCGTCATTCCCGCGGAAGCGGGACTGACGACTCTATTGCTGGGTCCGGTTGCCTGGTGTCAAGGGTTGCTAGCTCTGTCCGCCACCGCCCTGCTTCTTCTTGTCGTCGTCCGGGCGCTTGTCATCCGGGTACTGGCGCTTGTACTTGGTTGCTTCCTTGATCAGTTCCTGCGGGTTCTCGGCGAAATAATCGCCCTCGATGCGCGCCAACGCGTCGTTCTCGAAGTACAGGACCAGATCCTTGGTTTCCATGCGGCCGTTGCCGCGGCGGATCGTGGAGACGTAGTCCCAGCGGTTCTGCTGGAACGGGCTGACGACGGACGGCGATCCCATTACCACGATGACCTGGCGTTTGGTCATGCCGGGCTTGAGCGAGTCGACCAGCGACTTGCTGAAAAGGTTGCCCTGCTGGATGTCGAGCCGGTAGACCGGCGTGCAGGCGGACAGAACCCAGCCACAGATGGCCAAACCGAGTACGCGTGAAACCTTGGACATGCGTGATACCGTCAGGCGGAGAGCGCCGGATGATACACTAGCCATGCGTTCGTTGACGTTAGCGCGTTCACCCGGCGTTGCCATTGCGATCATCCCGGGTCGCGAGAAACCGCGTTGCGGCCGCAGGCGTATTCGGTGGCATCCTGCCGACCCAATCTGATTGCACGGACCGAAGCAGCCGCAGTTGCGCTGCATTTTCGAGTGAGGAGCCCAGTATGGAAACCCAGGATCTGCGCAGGGCCGGATTGAAGGTCACGCATCCGCGCATGCGCATCCTCGAAATACTCGAAGCTTCCGGCGGTAAACATATGACTGCTGAGGATATTTACCGACAGGTTCTCGAGCATCAGGACGACATCGGGTTGGCGACTGTCTATCGAGTGCTGACCCAGTTCGAGCACGCAGGCCTCGTCGTCAAGCACAACTTCGAAAGCGGGCAAGCGGTCTACGAGATCGACCGCGGCAAGCACCACGACCACATGGTCGACATCGAGACCGGCAAGATCACCGAGTTCGTCAGCGAAGACATCGAAAAGCTGCAGCGCGAGATCGCCGACAAGCACGGCTACGATCTTGAAGAACACAGCCTCGTGCTGTACGTGCGCGCGAAGAAAAAGCGTTAAGCGTGATGTTCACCTCTCCCCTCGTGGGAGAGGTCGCCGCGCGCAGCGCGGCGGGAGAGGGGGGAGGCGCCGCAGGCGCCTGCTACGCGGCTGCTTCTCTCGGCTCCGCGGCACTTGGGCTTAGAGCCGTGCCTACGCACCCAGAAATTGTCCCGGAACCGGGACAACTTGCGCGCAACTCTTCGCGCATATTCGCGCGACGCCGCAGCCAGCTTGCAGCCATCCCGCGCGCCGACTACGCTGGCTGCAGATAGCGGTGGAGCACGATGGGCTTCGACGGCGAACTGCAGGATTGGCGCACGCGCGCGCTCGAATTCGAACGCGCCCTCAACGGTTGCGTGCTCGGATTGGCGCCGGCGATCCGCCTGCTGCTCATTGCAATCCTGGCACGCGGCCACGTGCTGCTCGAGGGCAACGTCGGTGTCGGCAAGACGACGCTGTTGCGTGCGGCGGCCCGCGGCCTCGGCGGCGCCTACGAGCGCGTCGAGGGCACGATCGACCTCATGCCGCAGGATCTCGTGTATCACACGTTCATCGACCGCGATGGCAAGCCGCGCGTCGATCCGGGCCCCCTGATCGCACATGGCGCAGCCCTGTCGGTGTTCTTTTTCAACGAGATCAATCGCGCGCGCCCGCAGGTCCACTCGCTGCTGCTGCGCGCCATGGCCGAGCGCAGCCTGAGCGCGTTCAACACCGAGTACCGGTTTCCCTACCTGCAGGTGTTCGCCGACCGCAACCGCGTCGAGAAGGAAGAAACCTACGAGTTGCCCGGCGCTGCGCGCGACCGCTTCCTTATGGAAATCGAAATCGCGCCGGATGCCTCGTCGGCGATTCATCGAAGCCTGATGTTCGACGCGCGTTTCCACGATGCCGATGCGCTGATCGCCGCCGTGCCCGCGGGCCTGCTCGACCACGAGACGCTGCCGGTCATCGCCGCGAAGATCCAGGCGGGTATTCGCACGGGTCCGGCGATCGAGGAATTCGTCGACCACCTGCGCTTGGCGACGCACAAGCCAGGCGACTACGGCATCGCGCTCGATGGCGTCGACATGCAGGACTTGATTGTTGCCGGTGCCAGTCCGCGCGGCATGAGCATGCTCGTGCGCGCGGCCAAGGTCGCGGCATGGCTTGCCGGTCGCGCCGATCTTTCGCCCGAAGATCTGCGCGGCGTGTTCCATGAGGTCATCGCGCATCGCATCTTCTTCACACCGATCCATGAATTGCAGCGCGCGCGTCTCGGCCGCGCATTGACGAGTGCCGTGCTGCGGACCGTTCCGGTTCCTTGAATTCTGCAGCCATGGCCGATGCCGGCTCGATCTATGTCGAATATCGCGTTCGCTGGAAGACCGGCGGTATTCGCCCCGGTGCGTTCCGTGGCATGCAGTCCGGCGCCGGCGAGCGCTTCCGGACCAGCGTGCCGCTGCACGCGCGCGCCGATCCGCGCCGCGTCGACGTGCGCGCCAGCTTGCGCGATCCGCTCGGTGGAATCTGGGTGCGCGACTTCGAGCAGAACTCGGCGCTCAAGGTGCTCGTTCTGGCCGACGTCTCCGCATCGATGGGATTCGTCGGCCGCCACGACAAGATCGAGCAGCTCCGCAGGATCGCGGTTGCGCTCGCGCGCACTGCCTGGCGCAACGGCGATGCGTTTGGTTTCTACGCGGCGAATGAGACACCGCAATCGTCGCTGATGCTTCCCGCTCGTCTCAATCGCGGCGCCGCGGAATGGCTCGACCGTCGTCTGGCTGCGCTGGTGCCGAACGGTGCGAGTGCGCGCGGCCTGCTCGAGTCAACGGCGCAATTGCCGCACCGGCGCGCGCTGGTTTTCCTGGTTTCAGATTTTCACTGGCCGAGCGATGACCTGACGCAGATCCTGCGCGGACTTGCGCACCACGCGGTCGTACCGGTGGTGCTGTGGGATCCGGCCGAGGCAGACGCGGTTCATCGCCACGGCATTGCCACGCTGAAGGACCTCGAGAGTGGCGCGAAACGCTTCGTGTGGCTGCGGCCCGGACTGGTCGACTCCTTGCGCCGACGACGGGACCGTCACGAAAGCATTTTGCGACAGGTCTGTGCCCGCGCCGGATGCGCGCCGTTTTTTGTGCGCGACCGTTTCGACCCGCTGCAGCTGACGCGCTATTTCCTGGAGATGCCAGCGTGAGTGGCGCCGCTGACGCGCTTGCCGGGCGCTTGTTCAAGCGGTGGGCCGCCTGCGCGATATTGCTGGCGTCGTGTTTGCCGCTGACCGCGATTGGCGGTGCGGGAGATTCGGTCGAGCCGGCTCCAGTCCAGCCCGATCCGATCCAGCCGATCGTGACCTTGCGCGACTCGGGCTATCTGCTCGGCGATCTGATCGATGAACGCATCGATCTGAGTCTGCCGCCCGGCGTCAGCCTCGATCCGGATTCGCTGCCACTACCAGGTCGCGTCGCGCCGTGGATGGAAGTACGTGCTTCCCGAATCGAGCACGGGGAGCAGGACGGTGAGCAACGGGTCATCGTCAGGTACCAGATTTTCGCCGAAGTCGAGCAGGCCGAGCGCGTTCCGATTCCCGCGTTCAAGCTGCGCGTTCGCGATGGTGCGCGCACGCGCGTCGTCGAAGTGCCGGCCAAGTCTTTCATGCTATCCCCGGCACTGCCGCCTACCCTCAGCGACGAAGACCGCGAACTCAAATCGCAGGCACCGCCGGGACTGCTGCCTGTCAGCAAGACCGCGCTGGGTCTGTCGTTCAGCCTGATTGCGGCTGTCCTGTGTGCGGCATACCTGCTGTGGGTCCATGACCGTCTGCCATTCCTGCCTCGCGCCCCGGGGCCATTCGCGCGGCTGTGGCGCAGCTGGCGGCGCCGCGGCCGGCGCGGGCTTTCCGATGACGACGGCTTGGCACTGCTGCACGCATGGCACGCGGCACTGAACCTTGCAGCGGGCGAGACGTTGTATCCGTCGACCCTGTCGCGCCTGTTCGTCAGCGCGCCGTACCTCCATCCGTTGCGGGCGCGGATCGAAGAGTTGTTCGAGATTTCGTGGCAAAGTTTCTACGGGCCTGCTTCGAGTCGCGCTCCTGCCGCGGAAGAACTGCTCGACATGCTGCGTCACGCAGCCGAACGCGAGCGCGGCGTGCCGTGCTGACGCATCTGCACTGGACGTATGCATGGGCACTGTGGGCGCTGCCGCTGGCGCTGCTGCCACTGTTCAAGCATGCCGTGCGCACGTTCGCCTACCCGGCGACCGGAGATTGGCCGCCCGACCTGGCCTCGCGGGTGTTGCAGTTGCTTCTGCGCCTGGTTGGAGCGATGACATTGGCGACGCTGGTCGTCGCATCGGCTGCACCGTATCTGGAGGGCGGCACGCAGACGCTTTCGGGGACGGGCGCAGAGATCGTGATCGTGCTCGATCGCAGCGGCAGCATGTCCGAACCGCTGATCGGCACCGGCGATGCCGGCAGCATTCGCGGCGAGACGCACGCCGAGAGCAAGATAGAAGCGGCGCGCCGCGTCCTGCTCGCCTTCATGCGGCGGCGGCCGGCCGATACGTTCGGCATGGTCACCTTCAATGCATCGCCTATCGGCGTTGCACCGCTGGGCGAGGATCGCGGGCTCGTAGAGTCCGCGTTGATCAGCGCCGAGGCTCGCAGCGAAGGCTACACGGCGCCGGCACGAGCGCTGGGTTTGGCGCTTGATTATTTCCGCGACCGGCAGCTGACCGCGTCGCGCATCGTACTCCTCGTCTCCGACGGCGGGGCGACAATCAGTTTGGAGAATCGCGCGAAGCTGACAGAGCTGTTCGCGGCGCGGCATGCATCGCTGATCTGGATCTATACGCGTGGTGATCAGGAGCCGAGCATCCGCGTCCCGCAGGAGTTCGCATCGGAAAGCCTGTCGATGCACGAGTTCTTCGAATCGCTCGGCAGTCCGTATCAGATGTTCGAAGTCACGAGCGCCGAAGGTCTCGAACGCGCTGTCGCCGAAGTCGGCCGCCTGACGAACCTGTCGACACGCTACGAGCAGCATCTGCCGCGCAAGGATCTCGCCGCGCCACTGTTCGCATTGGCCATGCTGTGCATTCTTGCGCTGATCGGCGCGCGCCTGCTGGAGGTGCAGACATGGCAGGCCTGAGGCGCTGGATCAACCCTGCGGTCTGGCTGCTGCTTGCAGCCATGCTGGCAGCAACGGCGTACTTCGCCGCGTCCCTGTTGCAGATCCACTCAATCAACACGCGGATTCGCGACGGCGGCATTGAGACCCTTTCGCCGCTGCCGGCCGATCCGCTCGTGCGCTACGCGGCCGGATGGCAGGCTGAGCGCACGCAGAAACACCTCGAAGCGATTGCGCTGTACACCGATGCGCAGGCGACGAACGATCGGGCGCTGGCTGCGCAGGCCTGGTTTGCGCTCGGCAACGTGTATTTCAAGATCGGCATCGTCGAAAGCCGCAACTACGAAACAGCGGTGTCGGCGCCGACCTGGGAAAATGCGCAGTTCGACCTTGCCCGCGATGCCTATCGCAGCGCGCTGCGCATCGAGCCCGACCTGGCTGGCGCGCGCTACAACCTCGAACTGCTCGAACGGCTGTCGCCATTGCGGCATCTGGCCGGGTGGCGGCGCAATACCGATCCGATCATGCTCCATGTGGACAAGCATAACGGCTGGACCTCGATGCAGGACGACCGGAAACGGGGCCTGCCTTGAATGCTCTGCGCCGTCTGGCCCGCATGCTCGCGGCTCGTCGCGTCGGCGCGCTGATTCTCGCTGCGCTTGTGCTGCTGCCGGTGTTCTTCGCGCCACAGCGCATGCTGGCGGGCACTACGTTCGCGTATCTGTTCGTGATCGACGTCAGCGAGAGCATGAATGTGCGCGATGTCGACGCCGACACGCCGGGCAGGAGCCCAAGTGCCTCGGAGGCCATGGATGGCCGGCAGAGGCCGCCGACGCAGTCGCGTCTGGACCGGGCCAAGGCGGCCGTGATCATCGCGCTCGCTGCATTGCCCTGCGGTTCGCGTGTCGCGGTCGGCTTGTTCGCAGGCAGCGACGCCCTGGTGCTGTTCGAACCGCTCGAAGTCTGCCGCCACTATCCGGCGATCGAGCAGGTCGTCGACGGCATCGACTGGCGCATGGCCTGGGACGGTGACTCGCGCGTCGAAGCTGCTGTGGTCAATGCCCTGCGTGAAGCCGGCAACCGTGGACTCGACCTGGTTTTTCTCAGCGACGGCGATGAAGCCCCGCACGTTGCCGTGCCGCACATGGGCGAGCTGCTCGCCCTGCAGGGCAAGGTCAAAGGCTGGCTGGTCGGGATCGGGTCGCCGCAGTCGAGTCCGGTACCTCACCTCGATGCAGACAACAAGATCATCGGCTACTGGACAGCAGTCGATGCAGTGCGCGAAGGGTTCTATCCGAATCTGTCGGAACTCGTGAAGCAGTCGGCTTCGCCAGGCGAACTTGAGCGCTCGGGCGCGCTCGACGAGGTGCGAGAACACAAGTCGGCATTGGACGAAGACTATTTGAGACTCGTCGGCACGTCGGCCGGGCTTGGTTATGTCAAAGCCGACTCCACCGCGCGCGTCGCGGCCACGATTGCCGACGCGGCCATCGCGCGCCACGAGCCGGCGCAGCGCGACATGCGGATTGTGTTTGGCCTGGCGGCGGCGTTGTTGGTGGTGATCGGGTGGATGAACCAAGGGCTGAGGGCCGAGGGCCGAAAAAGTCAGCACGCCAATTCTCTTGATCCCTTTACTCGCCCCTCGTCCCTCGCCCCTCGTCCCTAGATTTCTCAGCCCTCAGCCCTTTTTCCAACATCTGCTTCGCGTGGGCCAGCGTTTCGCGCGTGATCTCGATGCCGCCGAGCATCCTTGCGATCTCGTCACGGCGCGACTTGTCGTCGAGCACGTCGATGCGCGTCTGCGTGCTCTTGCCGTCGCTGGATTTGGCCACGCGCAAATGATGGTGGCCCTGGGCCGCAACCTGTGGCAGATGCGTGACGCACAAGACCTGGCGCTGCCCGCCGAGGCGGCGCAGCTTCTGACCGACGACTTCGGCGATCGCGCCGCCGATGCCGGCGTCGACTTCGTCGAAGACCATCGTGCCGATCTCATCGAGGCCGAGCGCGGCGACTTCAATCGCCAGGCTGATGCGCGACAGTTCGCCGCCCGACGCGGCTTTGCGCAGCGCGCGCAGGGGCTGGCCCGGATTGGCGCTGACGAGAAACTCGACGCGTTCGCGACCCTGGCCATCGGCCACGAATTTCTCCGGTTCGCCGTTGCCGGCCGCTTCGAGTTGCGCTTCGAAACGCCCGCCGCGCATTCCGAGTTCGCCCATCAGCGCGCTGACATCGCGACCGAGCCGCTGCGCAGTCGCCGCGCGCAGGGACGACAGCGTCGCAGCGGCGCTGGAATACTCGCGTTCGACGACGCTGCTTTCGCGTTCGAGCTTCTGCAGCGCGACGCCGGCATTCTGCAAACCTTCCAGTTCGTCGCGCAACGCCTGCGCATGCCCCTTGAGCTGGGCGACTGGCACGCGATGCTTGCGGCCGAGTTCGTGCAGCTTTGCGATCTGCGTCTCGGCGTCGGCGAGACGCTCCGGATCCAGGTCCAGCGCATCGCGATAACGCGCCAGCGCTTGGTTTGCCTCGCCAACCTGGATCTCGGCCGCGTCGAGCAGTTCTCGGACGGAAGCCAGATGCGGATCGACTTCGACCAGGCGAGCCGTTTCGCTGCGCGCGCGCGCAGCCAGGCGCATGAGATTGAATTCGCCGTCGCCATCGAGAAGTTCGGCCAGTGCCGTCGTGCCGTGGACCAGTTGGCCGGCATTGCTCAGGCGCCGGTGGGTTTCGTTCAGCGTGACGAGCTCGGCGGGTTCGAGTGCGTAGCGGTCGAGCTCGGTCACCTGATGGTCGAGCAGGGCGATGCGCTCGGCGTGATCCTGCTCGCCGCCCTGCATCAAGGCGCGCTTGCGCGCATCGAGTGCGCGCCACTGCGCGGCGAACGTAACGACTTGCCGCAGCATGTCGCCGTGGTCGCCATAAGCGTCGAGAAGGGCGAGTTGGCTGCCGCGATCGAGCAGCGCCTGATGTTCGTGCTGGCCATGGATTTCCAACAGGTGCCCGGTCAGCGTCTGCAACTGCCCGAGCGTTGCCGGATGACCGTTGACCCAGGCGCGCGACGTACCTTCGCCGCGAATGACGCGGCGCACCTGACAGGCGTCGCCATCATCGAATTCCTGGCCGGCGAGCCACGCGCGGGCAGCAGCGGCATCGGCCAGCGAGAATTCCGCAATCAGTTCGGCACGCTCGCAGCCGTGGCGCACGACGCCGGCCTCGGCGCGCTGGCCGGCGAGCAGCAGCAGCGCGTCGACGAGCAGCGACTTGCCAGCGCCGGTTTCACCGGTGACGACCGTCAGTCCGCCGGCGAAGGCGATCTCGACCTCGCCGACGATCGCAAAATCCTTGACGTACAACGATTGCAGCATGCGCGGAACGGATCGGCGAAAAGGTGGCGGCGCGAAGCTAGCACGCGTCGGCGGCAACGCCAAGACTCGATGAACGGGATCGGAGCCATCCCGTCTGGGACCGCGGCTCGCCTTGAACGACGTGGAACACAGACCATATCGATTGGTTCAGAGTAGCATTGCTGTCTTCATTCCCGTATTCCACCGCCTCGCCTCATGTCCTCACCGTTCGGCCCCAAGCTCGACGCTCGCGCACGGCAGCTCCTGCGTACGCTGATCGCAAAGTACATTGCCGACGGGCAACCGGTCGGCTCGCGCACACTGGCGAAGAACTCGGGCCTCGATGTCAGCCCGGCGACAATCCGCAACGTCATGTCCGACCTCGAGGAGATCGGCCTGCTTTCGGCGCCACATACTTCGGCGGGGCGCATTCCGACGGCGCAGGGCTATCGCGTATTCGTCGACAGCTTGCTCGAAATCACACCGCTCGAACCCGAGCAGATCGAGCAGATGCGGCTTGGCCTGCCGAGTCAGGCGCCGACCCAGGATCTGCTCAACGGTGCATCGTCGCTGCTGTCGGACGTCACGCGTTTCGTCGGCGTCGTCACGGTCCCGAAGCGCGAGGAGTTTCCATTCCGGCACATCGATTTCGTCGCGCTCGGCGGCAATCGCGTGCTCGTCATCCTCGTGTTCACCGACAATGAAGTGCAGAACCGCGTCGTCACGACGCAACGCGTCTACACGGCCAGCGAACTCGAGCAGGTCGCCAATTTCCTGAATGCGAACTATGCCGGCCTGCGCATGGCAGAAATCCGTGAGCGCATGCTGCTCGAGATGCGCGAGACCAGCCACCGGCTGCATCAGCTGATGGTCGCGGCCGTCGACGTGACCCAGGATGCGTTTACGAACCGTCCCGGCGCCGACATGCTCGTCGCCGGGCAGGTCAACCTGATGGGCTCGCAGGGACTGGGCGACATGGATCGCCTGAAGGAGCTGTTCGAGGCATTCCAGCGCAAACGCGACCTGTTGCTGCTGCTGGAAAACTGCTCGCACGCCGAGGGCGTGCGGCTGTTCATCGGCGAGGAATCGGGCTTTACAGCCCTGGACGGCTGTAGCCTGGTCACGGCGCCGTATGGCGTCGAGGGCAGGGTGCTGGGCGTCCTGGGCGTCATCGGGCCAACCCGGATGGCCTATCAGCGTGTGATCCCGGTCGTGCAGGCGACGGCGCAGATCCTGTCGAGCGCCTTGAATCAGTCGCGGCAGGCCCCATAGTTTCCGCGCTCCGCGCCGGCGACGCACTCGCCGGCGTGGAGACCTTATCCCCTCTCCCCGCACGCGGGGAGAGGCTAGGGTGAGGGGCGCTCTGCCAGCGCCTGGGAGAGGTAATTCGAGGGGCAAGTCCCGCGGAACTCAGCTTCTGCCGCGGGCCGATTTCTATTTGTGGAGCTTCATTGGAATGATGGAAACCACCAATCCGAATCAACCCGGTTCGCCGAATGACGCCGCTGCGAACGCAGACGCCGTGGACATCGACGTCGACCAGCTCAGCCAGAAGCTCACCGAGTATGAGAACAAGCTGGGCGAGATGCGCGACGTGCTGCTTCGCGAACGCGCCGAGATCGAGAACCAGCGCAAGCGCCTGCAGCGCGATCTGGATCAGGCCCGCAAATTTGCCAACGAGCGCCTGCTCGGAGATTTGCTGCCGGTTTGCGACAGTCTCGAGCGAGGACTGGCAGTCGACAACGCCGATGTCGCGGCGCTGCGCGAGGGCATGGACCTCACGCTGAAGGCGCTGCTCAAGGTGGCCGAGGTCAACGGGCTGAAGCCGATCGATCCGCTCGGCCAGCCGTTCGATCCCGAGCGGCACCAGGCCATGACGATGGTTGCCGCACCTGGCAAGGCGCCGAACACGGTTGTCGCGGTGATGCAGAAAGGATACGCGCTGAACGATCGGCTTTTGCGCCCCGCATTGGTCGCGATTGCGAAGGCGCCGGACGCTTGAATTGAAGCGTGCTGACCCCAGTATTCGGGCCATGCGCGGCGTGTCGCCGCAACAAGAATTCTCCGGAGATTGAAACATGGGCAAAATAATCGGTATCGACCTCGGCACGACCAACTCGTGCGTCGCGATCATGGAGGGCAACACGACCCGCGTGATCGAGAATT
>Ga0157376_10002210_pt1 | contig 13119 bp, 10 predicted proteins | sample M45metaG_FD_121801 | JGI IMG/M metagenome (GOLD analysis project Ga0157376, IMG submission 121801) | Miscanthus rhizosphere microbial communities from Kellogg Biological Station, Michigan, USA - M4-5 metaG | ecosystem: Host-associated > Plants > Roots > Rhizosphere > Soil | place: USA: Michigan... | reverse complement strand
GAGGTTCTTCCGCCGAAAGGTGTTGACTCGAAGAAAACGCTGGACTCGATCCGTTTGCTGAAGAAGGCTGGGGTCGATGGAGTGAACATTCCAGATGGCGCGCGTGCACCATCTCGTATGAGTGCACACGCTACCGCGGTCCTCGTCGAGCAGCAAATCGGCATCGAGTCAGTGTTGCACTACTGCTGTCGCGATCGGAATCTGCTGGGAATGATGTCGGACCTTCTTGGCGCCGCTGCACTCGGTCTTCGCAACATCCTGGTCATCACTGGCGATCCGCCAAAGATGGGCCCATATCCGGATGCTACGGCCGTGTTTGATATCGACTCGATTGGATTAACAAACATGGTGAATAAGCTCAACCATGGTCTGGATCTGGGAAACAATCCGATTGGCGAACCGACGGCATTTTGTATCGGTGTTGGAGTTAATCCCGGCGCGATCAATCTCGACGAAGAGATAAAGCGATTCGAATGGAAGGTAGAAGCCGGGGCTCAGTATGCGATCACGCAGCCGGTCTTTGATACTGATCAGCTTCGCGACTTTCTGAAGCGCATCGAACACGTTCGCATCCCGGTGATAGCGGGGATCTGGCCGCTGGTCTCCTATCGCAACGCAGAGTTTCTGCACAATGAAGTGCCTGGTGTTCGAGTGACGCCGTCGATCATGGACCGGATGCGTGAGGCATCAAATGTCAGCAAAGAAGCTGGGCGTGATGAAGGATTGAAGATCGCGCGTGAGTCACTGATCGAAGTTCGCGATGTAATCCAGGGCGTGCAAGTGTCGGCGCCGTTTGGAAATGTTAAGTACGCTTTGGAGGTCTTTGGTGGACTCGAGGGTTTCGAAGACCAAACATTGACCGCGCCTCAAAGCTAAGATGTAGTGATTCTTCTTAATTCTTCAGTATCGCTTGAAGCGCTAGCAGTAAATCTGAGTATTCAAACTTGAATCCTTCGTCCTGAAGTCTGGATGGCTCAACTCTCGCGCTTGAAAGTAACAATGCATCTGCCATCTCGCCGAATGCGAGACGAGCAGCGAATGCAGGTACGGGGAAGATTGTAGGCCTGGAAAGAACACTACCGAGCGTCTTAGTAAACTCAGCATTCGTAACTGGATTCGGCGCAGTAAAATTTACAGGCCCTCGCACTGTTTGATTGTCGATCAGGAATCGGAGTCCCCGAACGACATCATCGAGCGCAATCCAACTCATCCACTGTTTTCCATCGCCCAACTTGCCACCAACACCCATGCGAAAAGGAGTCGCCATTTTTTCGAGCGCACCACCATCCGTGTCGAGAATAATCCCGAAGCGTGTATGCACCGTGCGTATTCCTTTCGCTTCTGCCGCTCCGGTTGCTTTCTCCCAGGCCACACAAACTTCTGAAAGAAAACCTTTCCCAGTCGCGCTTTCCTCCGTCAATAATTCGTCGCCGCGGTTTCCGTAGTAGCCAATGGCCGATGCGGAAATGAAAGTTGCCGGCGGTCGCGACAAGCGTGCGAGCGATTCGCTCAGCAGAGTTGTCCCTTTCACGCGGCTTTCCCGAATCCTCAGCTTCTTATCTTCGGTCCAGCGACCAGATGCGATGCTTTCGCCTGCAAGGTGAATCACGACATCGAAACCTTCGAGTTGTTGAGCATCGATTTGCCCCCGATTCGGATGCCATTCAATCTCCGTTTTGGCTACCACGCTTTCACGTCGGACCAGACTCACAATCTCATGACCATCTTTGGTTAATGATTTGACTAACGCTTTGCCGACAAGTCCGTGCGCGCCACTGACGAGTATCTTCATTCGTTCACCATTCCGTAGTTTGATTGGCGTAAAGATAACACGGCGAAGAAAGGCAGGAGGGGTAACGGAATGAAGGGGCGACGGGGCGACCGGGAGAGATTGGCGCTATGCACGGAATGTGTAGTGTTCATCTCCCGCGGCTTTACTCTCGCCCCGTCTCCTCGTCACCCCGTCTATTTTTCTTCTTGAGTTTTTTAGACCGAGGAGTACAATGCGGGCCGCTCAGCAATAGAAGGTGTAACGAGGACCTCAGCCCTCGTATTGATAACCGAGTAAATTGGCCAACGGTCCTCATCCTTCTTGGTTGGCATTAGCAAAAAACGTATCGCGAATTAAAAGAAGGCACCGTCGTGTGCCTCGGGTATCTCAATCGTTTATCAGGAGCAATCTCACATGCTTCGCCTCACGTTCGTTGTACTCATAGTCGTGCTCGTTGCCTTTTCATTAGCACTACGACAAGGCAAAACCGCAGAGACAATTCGTCGCCTAACAAACACACCAGAGCAGTCTCTTAACCTCAACCCGATTCTGAGTGACGATGGCAGTGTCGTTGTCTTTGAGTCGACTTCAGATCTGGCCGAAGTTGGCGGGAACAATACTTTTCATGCGGTTCGCTCGGATGTATCGACTCAAACTGTGACTTTCGAGGAGATCGCCAACTCACGGGCATCGTCCGCAAGCATCTCCGCCAGTGGACGCGTAATCGCTTTCGCATCGACGGAAGACTTGGTTAATGAGAATCCAGACCGAAACTCGGAAATCTACCTCTTCGACGGGAACGACCTAAGGCAACTAACAGATACCGTTCCTACGGCTGAGAGTTCTCGGTTGATTGACGGCAACTTCGAACCATCCATCTCCGGTGACGGTAAGTTGATCGCGTTTTCGTCGAATCGAAACGGCGGGTCGGCAATCGGTTTGGAAATAAGTCTCTACGACACGACTACCGCTGAGACCAGAAGGATCACAAATACCTCCGAGGAATCGTCGTCCTCGAAACCCAAGATTGCTGGAACCGGAAACTACATCTACTTCATTCAATCGAAAACTAACGACACAAGCGATCTGATGCTCTATGACGTTCTCGGTCATCACTTGCGTCGTGCCGTCGAGAATGTTTCCGGGTTAGCGCTAACTCCCGGCCGCGCAGTTAGCACCGACGGGAACAGGATCGTTTACAGCGCACAAAACGCAGCGCATCAAACGCAAGTCTTTCTGTATGACCTTCGAGAAGATGCTACGCGACAGCTAACTCAACTCGGTACGCGCAGTTCAGATGTTGATTTGAATCCGACGATCAGTGGCGATGGGAAACGGATTACATTTGCAACGCGCAGAAAGGTCACGGCAGCGAGTGACGGAAGTGTCGAGCTCTATCTACTCGACCTTCCGACTGGAACAATCGAACAGATCACGAATGCTCCGAGCAGTGCTACCGGTGATGTTATTTCTTCTTTGAATCACGACGGGACCAGCGTCGCCTTCAACTTCCCTCGCGTTTTGTCGGAGTCAGTGAGCAACTCGGATTTTGCAAACAACTCGGAGATCTACCTGGCAACACTGAATCCACGTCCGCAATTCGGCCAGGCAAAGATCGCCAACGCGGCAACCAGAAACACCTCCGAGCTTCGCGTCGCGCCGAATAGTATCGCGGTAATTAGCGGGAGTTTTCTGTCCACTCGAACGGAACAAGCGAAACTGATCGATGGCAACTTGCCGCTCGCAATCGATGGCGTGATGGTTCAGGTCAACGGACAACAAACCCGATTGCTCTTTGTGTCTCCCTCGGAAGTCATCTTTGTTGTACCGACTGGAATCAATGATGGGCCAACAGAATTTGTTGTCGTCAATTCAGAAGGTTTTCCGTCCAAAGCGTCAGCAATCATCACTCGTGCGGCGCCCGGAGTTTTTGGTTTTGAGAGTCAAGCGATCGCTCTTAATGCAGACACTTTGACCGCGGCTCCATTTGATCCTTCTGACGATCAACTACACCTGTCGTTATTCGCGACAGGCGTCAGAAATGCCACACAACTTTCGGTAACGATCGGTGGTGAACCAGTTCGTGTGCTCGCCGTGCTTCCCTCCTCCCTTCCGGGGCTTGATGAGATTCACCTCGCTGTGCCAGCAGAACTCCGGGGCGCCGGCAATGTTTCGGTTTTAGTGAAAGCGGACGGCATCGATGCCAACAACGTTTCGGCCTCACTTAGCGGCAGCGCGCTCCGCGACATAATGATTAATGAGATCCTTGCGGATCCGCCCGACGGCCTTGCGGGCGATGCCAATCACGATGGTAGTCGCGACAGTTCGGCAGATGAGTTTATCGAGTTGGTTAATGCCACCTCACGCGATCTCGATCTCAGCGGCTACCAGCTTCAAACAAGAGCTTCTGCCTCGACAAACGACACGCTGCGTCATCGCTTCTCCCCAGGAACAATTCTCGCGGCTGGAACATCTCTGGTTGTCTTTGGTGGTGGAGTGCTCGACAGTTCGAATCCTATTTTTGGAGGCGCGAAGCTTCTGCGGGCAAGCACAAGCGGATTGTCGTTGAGCAACGGTGGCGGTGTGGTCACGCTTCGTGACGCAGCAGGCTCCGTAATAACGTCGATTACTTACGGGCCAAATAGTATTCCGGGTGATGCGAACCAATCGATCACGCGTTCACCTGACGTGCTGGGAAGCCTGGCCCTGCATCAATCAGCGAATAGCAGTGAGGCGCGTGCTTTTAGTCCCGGGACTCGGGTGGATGGAAACAGTTTTGTTCCCTCACCACGGGTGGCAGCAGTAATCGTCACACCTCAGTCCGCTGATGTGTTAAAGGGAGCGGTAATTCAGTTTTCAGCAAAGGCGTTAGACGAAGCTAATCAAGATCTTTCAAATGTCATATTCAACTGGAGCTCAAGTGACATTTCAATAGTTGCCATCGACTCGAACGGAACTGCGAAGGCACTCAACGCGGGACGCGCGGTGATCGTTGCTGAGGGTCGTGGAACTCAATCCATGGCGGCGTTAGTTAACGTCGTCGTACCAACGCCGACACCAACACCGCAGCCTACACCTACTCCACTTCCTTCGCCGTCGCCATCACCGAGTCCATCCCCCTCTCCATCGTCCACCCAGACACCAGTTCCTTCACCATCACCGATACCAACACCAACGCCAACGCCAACTCCGACCCCTCAACCGAGCCCATCCCCGTCACCAACTCCAAACACTGCTCCAGCGATCGTAATAAGCGAGTTTCGAACGCGAGGGCCAAACGGTGCGAGCGATGAATTTATCGAGCTCTATAACCGCGATCAGGTGAGCGTCGATCTATCTGGTTGGAAGCTCAAAGCCTCAAGTAGCTCAGGTGTCATTAGTAATCGCGTGACAATAGGAGCCGGGATAATCATTGCACCACGGCAACATCTACTGCTGGCGAATAACAGTGGCTATAGTGGAGCTGTTGTTCCTGACCAAACCTTCGCCAGTGGATTCGCAAACGATGGCGGACTCGCGTTAACCCTTCCAAACGACTCCGTGGTCGATCAGCTCGGCCTCAGTCCCGGTTCCTCTTTCAAGGAAGGAATGCACCTCGCACCATTACCCAGTGATGCCAATCAGTCGTATGAACGTAAACCCGGCGGGCTGTCCGGAAGCACCCAGGATACAGACGACAACTTCAATGACTTCCAATTGCTCACGCCTAGTGATCCTCAGAATCTTTCGAGTGATCCCACGCCAATTCCATCGCCAGTACCGACACCGACACCGACACCCTCACCATTACCCTCGATATCGCCTTTGCCAACATCAACTCCAACTCCAACAATAGAGCCAACGCCGACACCAACACCGCCGCCACCTACACCTACTCCAGTTCCTTCGCCGTCGCCAAGTCCATCACCGAGCCCGACTCCGACACCATCACCCACCATCACTCCAAGTCCGGGTCCCGCGCCTTCTCCTTCTCAAACGCCAACACCAACTCCTACGCCAAGCGCCACACCAACACCATCGCCAACACCGCCTCCACTCTTGATTAGTGAGTTCAGAACTCGTGGGCCCAATGGCGCCAGCGATGAATTCATCGAGATTTACAACAACAGCAACATTCCGGTTGATGCTGGTGGTCTTAAGATTCGCGGTTCCAGCAACAGTGGAACGGTGACGACCAGACTGACAATTGTCGCGAATACAGTGATTTCCGCTCGGGGTCACTTTCTGGCAATAAACTCCTCGGGTTACAGCGGGACCGTAAATGGTGATCAATCTTTTACGAGCGGCTTCGCTAATGATGGAGGCATTGCGTTGACGATAGCTGACGATAACGTCATCGATCAGGTTGGTTTGAGTCCCGGCTCAGCGTTCAAGGAGGGAATGCCCCTTGCACCTTTACCCAGTGATGCAAACCAGAGTTATGAGCGAAAACCAGGTGGTGCGGCGGGAAGTGGCCAGGACACGAACGATAACTTCACTGACTTTCAACTGCTCACGCCGAGCGATCCACAGAACACACATAGCGCTTCGACGCCGGGCCCAACGCCTTCACCTGCACCATCTCCCAGTCCGACTGCGACTCCAGCACCGATCGCCTCGCCATCACCAAGTCCAACTGGAACGCCGACGCCGACTCCAACACCGATTGCGTCGCCGTCGCCAAGTCCAACCGCAACTCCATCTCCGTCGCCTACAACCACCTCGGGGGTAGTGATTAGCCAGGTCTTTGGCGGAGGTGGAAATTCTGGCGCGCCCTTCCGCAACGACTTCATCGAACTCTTCAACGCGGGTACAACTGCCGTGAGCCTTGCGGGCTGGTCTGTTCAGTATGCGAGCGCGTCAGCTTCGACATGGTCAGTTACAAATCTCGGCGCAGTCTCGTTGATGCCCGGTCAGTACTACCTGGTCCAGGAAGCTTCGGGCGGTGCGAATGGAGTCGCGCTTCCCTCACCTGACGCCAACGGATCGATAGCGCTCGCAGCAACCGCAGGCAAAGTAGCGCTGGTGAAAACGACTACCGCGCTAAATGGGGCTTGTCCAGGCGATGTGAATATTGTTGACCTTGTTGGATACGGGAGCAGTGTGAGCTGTTTCGAAGGGTCTGCGGCTGGTGCGCCAAACAACTCAACAGCAATCGTGCGGGCTAACTCCGGCTGCACTGATTCGGCAAATAACGCGAATGACTTTACGACCTCAACACCAAACCCCAGGAACACCGCGAGTGCGGTGCATCTTTGTACTTCTGCAACTGCGACTTCGTTGAGTGAATCCCCGGTCTTCGCGAGTTACATCGTGATTGAAGTCATCGAATTCGCCGTAATCGGACGAGCGCCGCTGTAACGACAATGAATTGGAGAATAATTCTGATGTCCGATATGCTTCAGCTTGTCGTCGGAATCTCTAACAGATATCTAAAAATCAGTAAGCTCCTAATTGAGCACAACGACAAGCTAAAGCAGATCGGACAATATTCAATCTTCGTAGTACATTTCCCACATGCACGCGTTCGGCGATCCCACTGATTCTCTGCGCAAGCACTTCGGCTTCGAAGAGTTTCGCGAAGGTCAAGAGGAAGTGATCTCAACCATCCTCTCCGGCAACGACGCAATGGTTGTGATGCCGACAGGCAGCGGCAAATCGCTCTGCTATCAATTGCCAGCCCTGATGATGGACGGCGCAACACTCGTCGTCTCTCCTTTGATTGCTTTAATGAAAGATCAGGTCGACGCCCTGCACGCTCGCGGACTGCCAGCTACATTCATCAATAGCGCCATTCCCGAAACAGAACAGCGAGCTCGAATCGAATCGCTTCGCAGAGGCGAATACAAGCTGGTTTATGTCGCGCCGGAACGTTTCCGCAGTTCGCGCTTTAATGCCGCCCTTCGTTCTGTGAACATTTCTCTTTTTGCGGTTGATGAGGCCCACTGTGTTTCGACCTGGGGACACGACTTCAGACCAGACTACCTTCGACTCAAGCACGTGATCGAATCACTTGGGAACATGCGGACTCTTGCGTTAACCGCAACCGCAACTCCGTACGTCCGATCCGACATCATTCAACAACTCGGTCTCAAAGACCCCCAAACGTTCGTAAGTGGATTCGATCGTCCCAACCTTTCAATCGAGGTGGTTCACACGCAACGCGAGCGGGAAAAAATTTCGCGTATCAAACGACTGGCAAGTTCGCATTCGGGCTCCGGCATCATCTACGCCTCGACTCGTAAGGCAGTCGAGCAAGTCGGCTCACGCTTGCAGGAACTTGGACTGAGCGTCGTTACATATCACGCCGGGATGAGTGATGGTCAACGCATCAAGGCCCAGGAAGACTTCATGACGGGCCGAAAACAGATGATAGTGGCGACTAACGCATTCGGGATGGGTATCGATAAAGCAGAGATTCGCTTTGTTGTTCACTATCAAATGCCTGGGTCAATCGAAGCCTATTACCAGGAAATTGGGCGTGCGGGACGAGATGGACTGCCATCAACATGCCTCTTACTTTTCAACTACGCCGATAAGAACACGCACGATTTTTTTATTGACGGCTCATATCCAAACGGAACTCTTGTTCGACAGGTTTACGATGCCCTGGTTTCTACGGGTCTCAAGCGGATCGAATTGTCTGCCACTGAGCTAGCAAAGCGCGCGCAGCAAAAGAATGAGATGGCTGTCAACTCAGCACTCTATCTGCTCGAAAGAGCGGGCCACATCGAACGCACCATGGTGGGACCCAATCGCGACGAACAAGGTTCCAGGCGCAGCCGCACGATTTTCATGTTGGACGATCCACCTGTCAGCCAGTTGCGAACCAATCAAGCCGACGTCGCTCGTCGGGGTGATCTCGAACGGCGAAAACTTCGCGAGATTATCGAACTGTGTTACACGGAATATTGTTATCGAGCATACATTCTCGACTACTTCGGAGATCGACATCATGCTCGTCAGTGCGGAACGTGCGGGAACTGTCGACCAAACCAACCGGCTTCTTCCGACCTCCATTCGTTTGAAAGCTCGCCGTCGCTACCTGTAGAAACTGACAACAATCCACGTCCTCTTGATGCAGACGAATTGCTTCGCGTCCGTAAGATTCTTGCTTGCGCAAAGCGCATGAAAGGCAGATTTGGGAAACGTGTCCTGGCGGCGACCCTACGTGGCTCGGCATCACGGGTCGTACTCAACGCTCATCTCAACGAACTCTCAACCTACGGCCTCCTGAAAGACATGCCGCAAGATTTAATACTGGTCTTCATTGAAGCACTCGTTTCAGCCGGCTGCTTGAGCGTAACCAAAGGCCAGTACCCGACTGTTTCGATTACTGAGTTAGGAAATCGAGTCATGCTGGAAAAGGAACAAGTAGAATTGAACCTAACAGGATGGGCGACTGATTGACAGTGATCACAAAAACTCGAAATCTTTCTCTGTGTCCTCCGCGTCTCTGCGCCCTCTGCGATAACTTTTTGATCGGCGACTGTAAAACGCAAAGAGCGCGGAGACGCAGAGGACACAGAGAAAGACCATTGGAGCGTCTACTAGTTTCAATCGCAATAGAAATATCTTCAAAGTACCAACAAAACATCTTCAGTCCTCTGCTCTAATCGAGTCCAAGCAAGTAAGAGAAGCGCAAACTTTCGAGAAGGAGCAATCTCGATGTCCGGCTACTTTTCATTTCAGAAACTGATCACTACGACAATTGTGAAAGCCGTCTACTTTCTCGGCTTCATCATCCTGAGCACGCTGAGCATTACGTTGATTGTTTGGGCTGGTCTACGTCTGCACGATGCCAACATTGGCAGGCAACTCGGTTGGCGCTACGTAGCTGTTGGCGCCGCTGGTCTGATTATTGGCAACATTGCTTGGCGAGTCATCTGTGAATTCTGGATGGTGCTGTTCAGCATCAATGATCAACTATCGGCGACCGTCAATTCTCACTCGGTTCAGAGAATCCCCGAAACACAGTTTGTGGAACGGCGGGCCTCGCTGAAAGATCGACTCGTCGCGAATAAATCGAACGAAGTTGCCTCCACACGAGAGAACCCGGCGAAAGAGAAGGAACCCTTCAAGACCCACGGACCAGCCAGTGTGCTGGGCCTTTCATAGCGACGGCATATTTCTAACTAGAAGCACAATTTGTTTTGCGGCTTTGCCGCTTTCGTGCGGAAAGCCTCTTTCCCATGCGGTATCAAAAAACAATCAGCGCGAGGCTAAGCCTCGCGCTGGATTTTGGCGAGGACGGTGATCGGAAAGCCGGAAGCTTTCCGCACGGGACACGGCAAAGCCGCATCAGCATCCCGAAATTTCACTCAGTTGCTTGTTTATCGACTGATCAGTTGCCTGTTTATCGAATGATTAGAAACTACGATGATTAGAAACTACGAAAGAGAGAGACTTACTTCAGCGTCCCAGTTAGCGGGCTCGATGCACTTGCGTACAGCCTCTTGTCCATGCGACCGGAAAGGAAAGCCAATCGGCCGGCTTGAATCGCAAGTTTCATAGCGGTTCCCATCTTCGCTGAATCCTTTGCTTCAGCGATCGCGGTATTCATCAAGACAGCGTCAGCGCCAAGTTCCATTGCAATCGCAGCGTCGCTCGCTGTGCCTACTCCCGCATCGACAATCATCGTCGCATCCGGCAACTGCTCACGCATTATTCTCAAGTTCGTCGGGTTCTGAATTCCCAGGCCGGAACCAATTGGAGCAGCAAGAGGCATGATGGCAGCACACCCTGCGTCTAATAATTTCTTAGCCATTATTAAATCGTCGTTGAAATACGGCAGAACCACGAAGCCTTCTTTTACGAGAATGCGAGCGGCCTCAAGTGTTTGTTCATTGTCGGGAAACAAGGTAGTCGGATCTCCGATGACTTCGAGTTTCAACAGGTCCGTCTGCAATGCTTCCCGGGCCAACCGGGCTGTTCTAACAGCATCTTCAGCCGTATAGCAGGCCGCAGTGTTTGGGAGGATCTTCAAATTCGGATCGAGATAATCCAGAAACGACTCGGCGCTGCGATCTAATGGTACTCGGCGTACCGCGACAGTCACCATTTCAGCGCCCGAGGCCTGATGAGCCTGTTGCATTTCAACGTAGCTGCGGTATTTCCCAGTTCCAATAATGAGGCGTGACGTAAATGCCAGCTCACCGATCTTGAACACATCTTCTGAATCTATTGCTGTCATCGCTCGCGACATAGAAACTTAAATTAACCTCGATGCTTGATTAAAGTTCGCTTCGTTGACTCTACACTTATTCAACCTGCGATGCGACCCCTCAACCACCGCCCACAAAGTGCACGATCTCGACCCGATCGCCTTCACGCAAAACAATGCCTTCCCAATCAGCTCGACGCACTACCGTTCGATTGTGCTCAACTGCAATTCGTTGGACGGGAAGATTAAGTTGGGTGAGCAACTCGGATAGGAGTGTTCCTTCAGTTAACTCTTTGATTTCCCCGTTGACGTGAACCTGCAAAGGCCTCAACCCTTCATTTGCCAGGATGAATCACCTTACGGAGTTCAGCAGCTTGGTCCTTCGCGACAGCTCTCACCAGCACTGCAGCTCGTCCTGAGGTGAACTGAGGGATCTGCGTATCGACAGTTGCTACTCCGTCGCGGTTGGTTTTTAAAGAATAAATCTGAGGTCTAAACGCAGTGCCAAGTATTTTGATTGAGACTGCAACACTGTTGAGCGGCTTCTCTTCGCCGCCCCGTCGATTGACCACCATTACACGCATGGTGCGTGACTCGCCGGAATTAAATTCTGAATCATCAAGCAACAGGATGGTCAAACCATCTTCGGGAATAGGTTCGCCCGAAGCTGACTGTCCGCGCGGATCGTGAACGGAGTACGCTTCGTCGTGCGGGGGTTCGGGTATGACCGGCACCAGTTCCTGTTCATCATCCGGAGGTGGCGGTTCAGGTTTTGGCGGAGGCACCCACGTTTGCGATGGGATGTCGGCGATCTCGAAAACGTCATTTTCCGCGACCGTCCCGGAATGTTCCACCTGCTCCGCGAACTCTTGATCTTCGTCTAGTATTAGTTCGTTGATTGGCGCTGAAAAATCAACTATCTCAAACGCCTCATCCTGTGCTGATGTCTCAACTGGCAACTCAAACTCAGCCGACGCCTCGACTTCTTCAGTCGCAATGTCCTCCGAACTTTCTAGCTCAACCAGTCCTTCGATTGGACGTAAAGGCGCCGTAATTCCGCTTGCACCCGGACGGCTGCTCATCCTCTTCAGGTCATCAATCCGGCCGGAATTAATCGCTGCACAGATCAAACGATGCTGCCGTTTTAATCGTTCAGACAAGACTTCATCGCTGAAACCCTCAGCAATCAAGTCTTCATAGGGTGCTCTTTTGCTTGCGAGGATTGCGCCACCGACATAGACCAGGGAAAGGATGAATGGCGTGTCGAGTCCTTTGTCTTCCGTTTGAACATGGTAGACAACTCCATCATGTTCGATATCAGTATTGAATCCAGTTATCACTTATGTTCAGGAAGCCATCGGTTCAATTGACTCAAAAAACGCCTCGGTAATGGTGAGGTCTTTCAGACGGTAGCACAATGATTTTTTCAGGGTCAATCTGCTTTTTTTCTTTTGAAACCACGGTAGTAACGTTGCTTGACACCCTTGATCAGTTCGACTAGCATGCGGCTTGTACAATGATTCTCAATCTCGTAGTGATGTGGCGCTCGCCACGGACGATCGTGATCGATCGAGATCGTTCTCTGGCAGGTGAAGGTTGTGTTCGGGATGTCGTTTCACCTTTCTGATTACCTGCCGATTCTTCTGATGTTCATTGTCGCCGCGGGCTTTGCGGTCGGCAACATCATACTTTCCCAATTCGTTGGCCAACGAAAACGCACCAGAACAAAGCTGATGCCCTACGAGTGCGGCAAAGACCCGGTGGGCTCTGCGCGCGAACGATTCTCGGTGAAGTTCTTTGTCATTGCGATGCTCTTCATTCTGTTCGACATTGAAGTCATTTTCCTTGTGCCCTGGGCCGTCGTCTACAAAAGGCTGGCCGCCGAAGGCAACGGAACATTTGTGTACGCCGAAATGATGGTCTTCATTGCATTGCTGCTGGCTGGGTACATCTACGTGGTTAAGAAGGGCGCCTTCGATTGGGGTGAGCGGGCACGGCGGGAAGCGGAGGCCGAATCGCGTGCTTTGGCAGATCTTGAGGCCAGGCAGGTTCAAAGAAAGAGGCCCGCAGCTTAGAGGTAGTTTCATATGGGACTCGAAAACATTATTGCCGAGGCTTTGCCCGAAGTTCTTACCACCCGGCTCGACTCATTGATTAATTGGGCGAGGAAGTCTTCACTTTGGCCGGCAACATTTGGTCTTGCTTG
>Ga0157376_10002206_pt1 | contig 13134 bp, 20 predicted proteins | sample M45metaG_FD_121801 | JGI IMG/M metagenome (GOLD analysis project Ga0157376, IMG submission 121801) | Miscanthus rhizosphere microbial communities from Kellogg Biological Station, Michigan, USA - M4-5 metaG | ecosystem: Host-associated > Plants > Roots > Rhizosphere > Soil | place: USA: Michigan... | reverse complement strand
GAATTTGCTGCAGCTGCCGACTGGGCCAGGCTCTACCGCTCTGCCGGCGTGCAAATTGTACCCTGCAAAAACAAGGTTCCCCGGCTCAAGAGCTGGAAGGAAGACCAGCACGCGCTGGTGCCAGACGCTCAGTTCGAAGAGTGGTATGGCCACGGCGGCGAGTTCGCACAGTCCTACGACATGGGCGCCCTGACCGGCCTAGCCTCGGGCCGCATGCTGATGATCGATCTCGATATCTACAAGGTCGGTGCCCATGCCGCCGTGGCGTGGTGGAACGGCATCCTGGCTGTGCACAATAACGGCATGCATCTGGAGACCTGGGAGCAGATGACCGGCGGTGGTGGCCGCCAGCTGTTCTTCACCTATCCACCCAACTGGCGATCGGCTGTTAACGCCAAGACCGACATCAATGTCGATATCCGCTGCCAAGGTGGCTTTGCGGTGCTGCCACCGACCCTGCACGCCTCCGGCAAGAACTACACATGGATTGAAGGCCGGGCCCCGTGGGAGATCGACATTGCGCTGGCGCCAGACTGGCTGCTCGAGGAAGTCGAGAAGCTGATCCGGGAGCACGGCGGTGGCTCCCCCGCCAATGTCAACGAAAAGCAGTCGACCAAAAACAGTGAGCTGCCTTTCGTTGCTGCTGGCCAAACCGGGAACGTGTCACCATTGTCCGCTAACATTCCCGGAACATACGACGCCTTTGGCCACCTGATCGATGGTCGCGAAGACAAGATGTACAAGCAGATCTGGGCGGCCCTAGTTGGCCTCCGGATCGACAGCCCGATCTCTCCCGGCATGCGGGAGGAGGAGGCAATCTGGGGTGAGTATGAGCGCAACACCGATGTGCAGGTCCCGCAGGATGGCGAAACCAAGCTGCAGGGGCTGGAGCGCGAAAAGCGCGGCCCAACCGAGTTCCATAAGAAGTGGCTGACAACGCTCAAGAAATGGGACACCGAAATTGCCGAGGCCGCCAAGGTAAGGCAGGCCAAGGAGCGTAATCATAACCTCCCTGGAGTTGCGACTAGTTTTGACCACACGCAGCCCGGCGACATCTTCCCGTTCCTCGATGTCGACCAGATTATGGACAAGCCGGACCCGGTATGGGTCATCGACGGCATCATCAACGAGCGGGCATTAGGCTTCATTTTCGGCCCGCCTTCATCCCTCAAGACCTTCATCGCGCTGGATCTGGCGCTGTCCATGGCGGCCAGACTGCCAACATGGTGGAACCGCGGCATCAACCGGCATGGGGCGGTGGTGTACCTGTGCCGGGAGGGCACGAGCTCGTTCAAGAAGCGGATCCAGGCCTGGGAGATCCACCGCAAGTGCGCGGCCCGCGGCCAGCCGTTCTACCTGATCGAGCACCCCTGCAACTTCATGGACGCTGCCGACGTCGGCAAGGCGGTGGCGACCATCAAGGCGATCATGGCCGTCGCCGGTGTGCCTGTGGCGGCGGTCATGGTCGACACCGTCTCCAGGGTGCTTCCCGGCGCCGAGGAGAACCTGCAGAAGGACATGACCCTGTTCGTGCGCGCGTGCGAGCTGATCCAGCTCGAGTTCCAGTGCATCGTGATCGGGGTTCATCACACCAACAAGAACGGCGGTATCCGTGGATCGAGCGTGATCCCTGGCGCCGGTGACTTCCTGCTGGAGACCCGGCGTGAGACCGGCATGGAGGCCGGCGTGATGGTGCTGCAGAAGGTCAAGGACGGTGAGGACGGGATCGAGCTACCGTTCAAGATGACCAGAGTAGACCTGCCCGGCATCGTGGCGCGGCAGTCCTTGGTGGTCGACCCTGAGGGTGATGCCAAGCCGGCGGGGGCGGCGAGCGCGGCTGGGACGGATGGTCTGCCCGACCGCACGGTGTGCTTGGAGATCCTAGCGGCGCTGGATGTGGCGTGGCTCAACAAGGTTCCATGGTGTCGGGCGGCAAACGGACAGCGACCGGCGATCGACATGATCATGGGGCGCTGGCAGCTGCAGCGTGAGCCAGTGAAGCGTCTTTTAAGTTTATGGCTGGCCAATGGGGTCATTGAGATAGAAGTGTACGATAAGAAGAATAAGGTATCTGGTTATAGAAAAATCAGCAACTTATAGTTGGCGGAAGTGCGGAAGTAACGTACCGATGGAAACGCACTTAGCAGGGTTACTTCCGCAAAACAGCGTTGAAAAGACAAGAGAATTAGACTTGCGGAAGTGCGGAAGTAACTTAAGCGGAAGTAAGCGGAAGTTGTGCTGGAAGTCGTTGATATTGCTTGCGGAAGTAACTGCGGAGAAAATCACCCCTAAAGGGGCGGGCACACCTGATGTGTGCCCCGCCCGAGGGACAACCTAAACGAGAGGACCATCACATGGCGAAAATCAAGGAAGACACCCGACCGCTCGGCTCCCCCAGGAGCTGGGCGTCAAGCTACGGAACCCACCTCGCTGGCCAAGCCGCGATCGATGGCGCAGATCACGCTGCGATCACGATGGAGAACAAATGGGGGGCAGGCCGGCTACGCCTCCTGGTCGACGTCGCCCTGCGGGAGAAGTTCGACAAGCAAAGGTTCCGCCTCAACTCGGCGATCTGGCATGGCGACCTCGCCGAGGTGCAGCAGGAGGCACAAAGGATGATCAATGCCTGGATGGCGCTAGATCGAGCTGCGGAGGCTGCTGGCGCGTCTAAGAACGGAGACGGCCATTGGGAGGTGGCGCTCGCCGACGGCACCGTGGCGGTCCTGTTGCGGACACCGGGCGCCATGGCGACGTTCACGGGCGACGCCCAGGGCCGCCAGGTGGTGTTTTACAGCCTCGACGAAATCGGGGTGATGCTGTCGAACTACCGCGAGGTGACCAAGGTCAAGGAAGCCTTCCCCGGTTCCAAGGTCGAGGCGATCAGGCGCACCATCGACGATCCGCTGGACGGGATCCGGGACGGCAGGCGCCTGGAGGATACCCTGAACGACGACATGCCTGCATTCGGCAACTGAAACGACAAAGGCCCCCGTAAGGGGGCCTTTGGGCCTAAGGGTGGGGGTTAGGCCTAAGGGTGGGGGTTAGGCTCCAGATGGGCGAGCTGGTAATCGCCGGTTCCGAGGCAGTCTGCCCAGTCTAGGGCGTCTTGGTAGTCGTCAAATGGTCCCCTGACGTAGGCTACTTGGCCGTCGTCCTCGAATACGACGACGGCCCACCCGCTGCTTTGCCCTGTCATGGTCATGACGACAGGCCCTTGCCGGTGGGCAGGCCGACACGATGAGTGCGGACGGTCTTGTCGATGGTATGCGCCGCTAGATACTGCCGGGACAGGCCGTCGAGCACGGCGCGGGTGGCCGCGTCGGTCGCTGCCTTGACCTTGTCTGCGAGCTCCGCGTCATAGCCGAGGCGCACGCTGTCGGAGATGGTCAGGCGGTTGTCCTCGCTCTCGTAAGCGCCGGCGGGCAGCTCGGCCAGGGCGGCCTCGAGGCGCTTCTTCTCGACCTCCAGGCGGCCGAGCTGGGTCTTGATGGCGGCGTAGGCGTCGATCAGGGCGGACAGGTTGGAAGAGGTCATGTGATGGTCTCCGGGTGGGTGGTGGGGTGAAAGGTAGTGGGGGAGGCTTACGCCTCCACCATGGTGATGAGAGGGGCCTGTTGGATGATCTTGACCATGGCGCGCTTGGCGGCGGCGCGGGTCGGGTAGATCAGGCCCGAGCGGCGGATGATGGTTTCGCCGCAGCGGATGATGAACTCGTGGCGGTTGGCGTTGGACCAGATGGTGTAGGTGAGGGTCATTTGCTTGCTCCGTTTCAGCTGGCGGCTTGCGCCGCCTCCGCTGTCTTGAACCAGCGGACCATGCGGCGCTTGTTTTTCAGGATCTGGCCGTTGACGACCGCGGCGTAGTTCAGGCGGCCAGTGTCGCAGTAGAGGATGCCAGTGAAGTCGGCGGGCAGCTTGTTCTGGCAGAAGGCGGTGTAGGTGTTCATCTGTTTGCTCCGTTTCAGTGATGGTAGGTCTACAGGACCGCCCAACATTCGTCAATGGCCTTAATGCAATTATTTTCAGAACCTGTGGATAAATAATTTGGGCGGTCTAGTTGACCGCCCATGCGGGCCGTGCCATAAACCATCCACGGCATTCCGCCGTGGAGACCATCACATGAGCCACTACACCGACCGCACCCACTTCTTCCGCGACGACAACGACGACCGTCTCGCCGTCATCACCACCAACGTTTGCGACCGCGTCTTCGAGGCTGTCGCGATTGAAGGCCTGCCCGACGACTGGCCGACGATGTGCGGCGTCGGCGACACCCGCCTGTCGGCAATCGCCGACCTGCATACCCAGATCGAAGCCTACAAAATGGAAATCGAACAATGAGCCGCCGCATTGAGCTAACCCTGGCAACGCCGCTGCTCGCGGCGGCGTTGCTGTACTCCTGCTTCGGCGCCACCGCCCAGGAGGAGCCCACCGAGCAGCTCAAAATCGATGCCCTCAAGCTCGGCTACCAGCTCAATGGTAACTCGATGGTGCGCTGGGGCTCGATCGATCTCACCACCATCATCAACCCGACTTATCCCTACATCAAGCCGCAGCTCGAGCTGATCGGGCCGCCCGCGCCACCGAAGAAGGAGGACAAGCGATGACATGGCAAATCAGAACCCTGTCGCCGCGGGAGTTCAAATACGCGATCGATGCACTCGGTATTGATCAGGCCAAGGCCGCTCGCGTGCTCGGGATCTCCGAGCGCACCGCACGCCGCTACATCCGTGGTGAAATACCCATCCCACCCGCTCACGCCCTGCTGCTGCGGGCCATGATACGGCTCAGGGCCAAGCCGGTCGTGCCTGCCTGGAACGGGGAACAGAACTAAAACGCCACCTAGACGACACAATGGGGGCCGCGTATGGTTAACGCGGCCCTTTTTGTATGGTGGTTCCTCGTAAGTGCCTAAAAAAGCAAGACATATTGACGCCACCGAGCTGCAGTCGATGGCCCGTGCCTACACTGATACGGTGCTCAATACGCTTGGTGGTATCGCGAGCAACGGCACAAGCGACGCAGCACGTGTCTCGGCGTGCGCTGAATTACTCAACCGCGGCTGGGGTCGACCGGCGCAGCCGCTCACCGGCAAGGACGGTGAGGAAGACATCCGCGTCACGATACGGACGATCATCGAGGGGCCGAAGAAATGAGCCTGGAGACGGTCGGCATCTTTATGATGATCATGGGTGCCGCCACCATTTGCGCCGTCTTCGCGCTGTATATTGCTGAATATATCGATTTCGGACGATAGCTCCCTAACGCGTGCAACATTGGAGTTGCGATGCTGTGGGTTACACACTTTCTGGCGCTCATCGCCGGGGGAACGATCGGGGCTGCGCTGATGGCCGCGGTGCAGATCAACAAAATGGAGAACCGGGTCGTTGACGATTGACATTCGCCTGCCGGCCGGCGGTTGGGATCCACGCGAACACCAGAAAAACCTGTGGGGCTACCTGGAAGGTGGCGGCAAGCGCGCGATCGCCATCTGGCATCGTCGAGCCGGCAAAGATGAGGTGTGCCTGCACTACGCCATGCGGGCGCTATGGCTGCGTCCCGGCAATTACTGGCACTGCCTCCCCGAATACGCCCAGGCCCGCAAGGCGATCTGGGACGCGGTCAATCCGCACACCGGCAAGCGACGCATCGACGAGGCCTTCCCCGAGAACCTGCGCGAGACCACGCGCGAGCACGACATGCACATCCGGTTTAAGAACGGATCGACGTGGTCGTGCATCGGATCCGACAGCTACGATCGCACGGTTGGCGCCTCGGCCGCGGGCTTAACTTACTCCGAGTATGCTCTCTGCAACCCCAGCGCTTGGGCCTATCACCGGCCGATGCTGGAAGAAAACAATGGTTGGGCGATCTTCATATCCACGCCACGTGGCCGCAACCATGCCTTCGATATGCTTAACCACGCACGACGTGCTGATGGATGGTTCAGCGAGGTGTTGACCGCAGTCGATACTGGGACCCTGACGCAGGATCAGCTCAACGACAGCCTTGCAGAGTATGTCGCGCTCTACGGTGTCGATGCCGGCCGCGCGGCGTATGAGCAGGAGTATATGTGCTCGTTTACCGCGAGCATATTGGGCGCGTTTTACGCGCTGGAGATGGCCGAGGTGCGCCAGGAAGGTCGCGTCCTCGACATTGAACCGGATCTTGATCGGCCGGTCCATCGTGCCTGGGACCTCGGCGTGCGCGATGATACAGCTATCTGGTGGTACCAGGCGCGCGGCAGTCAGCTGCTGATCCTCGACGTCATGGCCGGCAGCGGCGTCGGCGTCGAGCACTTCCGCGACGAAATTTTTCAGCGTCATGAAGAGAGGGGCTGGATACATGGCGACGACTATGTCCCGCACGACGCCAAAATCAAGGAGTGGGGTTCCGGACGCACGCGGGTGGAAACCATGCAGTCCATGGGGCTCAGCCCCCTCCTGGTGCCCCTTGCCGGTCTTGAGGATGGCATCAATGCAGTCAGACGGACGCTGCCGCTGTGTGTGTTTCACCCTCGGTGCGAGCCGGGCCTTGCAGCCCTGGAGCAGTACCAGCGCGAGTGGGACGACGACAAAAAAGCCTTCAAGCTGAACCCGCTGCACAACTGGACCAGCCACTATGCGGATGCGTTCCGGTACCTCGCTCAGGGCTGGCGACCCGCCCCAAAACGGGTTATCAAGGTAACCCAGCCGGCCGGCTTCACGCTCCCACCGCCGCCTACCACGCCACGACGCGGGATTAGGCTATGACCAGGGAGCTCGTCGACCGCATGCGCACTTGCGCCGCCACCCTTGAAGCCAGCCAGGCCAGCGGCAATCCCTGGGATCTGGCGCTGCTTGGCAAGGACGCCGCCCGCCTGCTGCGCATTGCCGCTGACACCCTGGATACGCCAGAACCGCTTGGCGAGCCTCCCCTGATCCTGCTGCGCGACGCTGCGGACCTCCTGATCGAGGCCTCCAACGAGCTCACCCTGATGGAACCGGCCGAGGAGCCGATCGGCGAGCCAATGGACGTCATCAAGGCCAAGGCGGCGCAGCATGACCCAACCTGGGGCGGTCAGTTGCCGACCGTTGGCGCCAGACCATGCCCCTCCTGCGGCTCGATCGACGCCAGGACGGTGAAGCGTGCCGGTCGCAAGTTGATGCTGACCTGTCCTGTCTGTGAGCACGAGTGGGAGTACCGCTGATGAAGCCAACCGTTATTCCGTTATGGTTTGGAGGCGTCACCGGGGTTTCCAATATCCTCGACCTTTCGACCGTCGCCGCGGTGGTTGGTCTGATCATGCCGACAGATTGGACGCCGGCCATCGTCAGCATCGAGGGATCAGCTAACGGGACTGATTTCTATCCGATGTATGACGGTATGAACTCGACCATACTCACTTTCGCCGTACCGCCAGGCACCATCATTGCCATCAGACCCGACCGGCTGCGCTGCTGCAAGGCGATCCGCCTGTTATCCGGCATGCGCAGCAATCTGGTGCCGCAGGTCGTGCCTCGTGAATTCGGCCTCGTCGTTGAACTCGCAGCATAGGGGAAGATATGGCACGACGTGTCCTGATGCCCCCGGAAGAGAAGAAGGCGCCGCCGATCGAGGAAGATCTGCGCCATGATGATCTGGAGTTCGATCCGAGCATTGAGCCGAAATCATGCAAGGCGTGGCTCAACCTGCTGCGGGAGAGCGAAGACGCGTTTGATGACTGGAACACGCGCTGTGACAACATCGACAAGCAATACGCCAATCTCATGCGTCTTGCCGACATGCACCGCGACAAAGAATTTCAGATGTTCTGGGCCAACTCCGAAATCCTCAAGCCATCGATCTACGCCAAGCCACCGCGGCCAGTGGTCACGCCTAAATTCAAGGATCGCAGACCGGTTTATCAAGCTGCCTCAGAGCTGGCTGAACGATGTACGATTGTATCCTTTGATCTAGGCAACATCGACGGCCTGATGAAGCTGGTCAGGGATGATCTGGCGCTGATCGATCGTGGCGTGGCGTGGTGCCGCTACGAGAGCGGCAAGGGAAGCTACTACGGCCATGAGAAGGTTTGCATCGACTTCAAGATGCGCCGTGACTTCCTGCATTCGATCGGCCGTAACTGGCGCGAGGTAACGTGGGTCGCCGCGGCCAGCTACCTGACGCGCGCAGAGGCACGCAAACGCTTCTACAGGACTAGCAAGGATGAATATCAGCAGGCTGAGTACAAGGTCGACAAGGAAGCACGCGAGATCGGCGGCGCCGACAAGCGCGAGCGTGCAAAGTTCTGGGAGATCTGGGACCGCAACAGCAACCGCGTCTACTGGGTGGCTCAGGGCTGTGAGTTCATCCTGGACGAGGACGATCCGCATCTTGAGCTGCGAAACTTCTTCCCGTGCCCGGAGCCGTCTTATGGCACATGCCAACGAGGATCGTTGGTGCCTGTACCCGATGTGCTCCAGTATCGCGACCAACTCGAGGAGCTCAATCTGCTCACCGGGCGCATCCACGCGCTGTCAGACGCGCTGGAAGTAAAGGGCTTCTACCCCTCAGGCGGTGCCGAGATCGCCGAGGCGGTGCAGACTGCAATCATGACCAAGACGCCAGGGCGTCTGCTGGTGCCGATCTCTAACTGGGCCGCGTTCGGTGGCTCCAAAGAGGTGATCATATGGCTACCGATCGATCAGATAGCGACGACGATCCAGGCCCTCGTGATGCTGCGAAAGCAGGTGATCGAGGACATTTACCAGATCATGGGCATCAGCGATATTATGCGCGGAGCCACGGATCCCAGCGAGACCCTTGGCGCCCAACAGCTCAAAACGCAGAATGGCTCTACGCGTACACGGGACAAGCAGCAGGAGCTGGTTCGGTTTGCGCGGGACCTGGTCGAGATCACGCTGGAGATTATTACGCAGCATTTCGACGCGGTAACGATGATCGAAATGAGCCAGACGCAACTGCCGACACAGCAGATACAGGCGCGAGCGGCCCAGGATATCTTCCAGCAGCTGGAACAGTTGCAGCAGCAACAGATGCAGATGCAGCAGCAACCAGCGCAGCTGCCACCGCCGGAAGCGACTGGGGCTTCTACGACTGGGTCTCAGCCCCCGCCAGCTCCGCCAGCACCGGGACAGGATCCACAAGCGCAACAGCTGCAACAGATCAATTCGCAGATGCAGGATCTGGGGCGTCAGCTGCAGAGGCTGAGGGAGCAGCCAACAATCGAGCAGGTGCTGCACTTCCTAAAGGACAATCGCGCTAAGTCGTTCGTGCTAGACATCGAGACCGACAGCACCATCCTGGCCGATGAGCAGGCCGAAAAACAGGCCCGTACCGAGTTCGTTGGCGTGCTCGGTCAGCTGTTGCCGCAGCTGTCGGCGATGATCACGGCCGAGCCACAGACGGCTGACTTCTGCGGCGAATTACTGAAGTTTGCCACCGCACCGTTCCGTGCCGGACGCAGCCTCGATGGCGCCATCGACGAGCTGGTCGAGCAGATGAAGGCCAAGGGCCAGCAACCGCATGGCCAGGATCCCAACGCCGGCCTGATCCAGGTCGCACAGATCAAGGCGCAGACCGATCGGGAGAAACTAGCAGCGGACAACAAGCAGCACGATGCCGAGCTGCAGCAGAAGGATCGCCACAAGACCTGGGAGCTGAACAACCAGAAGGAAATCGAGCGCATCAAGCTGCAGGCCAAGGCTGGCGACGAGCAGGCCAAGATGCAGGTGCAGAACCAGAAGGCGATGGAGAGCCGCGAGGCGCATCAGGCCCACATGCTCGAGAACGAGCAGAAGATGGCGCTCGATCGTCAGAAGGCCGCGATGGTGGCGCAGTCGCACCAGGTCAAGCAGGCCGACATGGCCAACCGTGCCAATGAACGCCAGCAGCTGAACCAGCAGAGGATGCAGCAACCGGTGGGGGGAGGGGTGCGGCGATGACCAGTCACAACGTAAGAACCCGCAAGCAGATGCACGTTACGGTGTTCCTGCATACCGAAACCGAGCCGGTCCAATACTTACGAACCTGCGCCAGGATCCGTGACGTTTCGATAACCCGGCTGGCGCAGATCGTGATCGACAAGATTGCCGAGGACCAGCTGATCGAGGCCGTGCTTGACGATGCGGGCAACCACCAGCGTGCCAGGAACGAGCGCCGCCACAGGGGGTACGCCCCGTGAGAAGGAGCCCGAGATAGTGAGCAACGCCAGTGGCCAGCAACTCATGGAACAGCGGACTGTGGGATACCGCGTTATGGGACGTGGTGGACGCTGCGCTGCTGGCGAGCGAGGCCAAGGATACCGCAGCCGTCAATGGTACGGTACGATGGCAGGCGACGCTGGCGGCGAGCGAGGTCAAGGATACGGCGCTGATATCCAGTGTCGTGACGACAGGCGCAGAGATTGCTGGCTCGCTGAATGCACTGGAAGCGTCGGATACAGCGCTGGTCAACGCCACGGTATCGGGTGTCGTTGCAGCATTGGGCGCGATCGAGCCGTCGGATATTCTAACCATCGTTGCCACGGTGCAGACAGTATCTGGCATCGTCGGCACGCTGGTTATTACCGAGACGCGGGACGCGATTACAATCTCGGGCTCAGTGCCTGTAACAATTTCAGCTACCCTTACGGCGACAGAGACGCGCGATACAGCTCTCGTATCGGGGCAACTGGAGCTGCCGCCGGCGCCAGTCGACATCGTCGGGCCGATGAGTTTTGGACGCAAGCAACGCTATCTGTTGGGACCGTGGCAGGTCCCGGTGAGGTGGTGACATGAGCATGATGGGAGAATTGGCGGCGCAAGATGGCGGCATCGACTGGTCGCGCATGAACCAGCCGTTCGGCGCGCTTGTTGATCCTAACCCGGTGTTGCACAGCGCCGCCGGCGGGTTGGTGCAGATCCGCCCCAGTGATGTCGAGGCAGCTACCGCAGCGGCGATGGGCGCTTCAGGCGGCGGTCTCTCGACCAAGGGTGTCGCGCCCGGCGACATCCTCAATCCGTCAATGATGAAGGCGCGGATGAAGGCCGAGGCGCTGCACGGTACCTACCCGCAGTATGCCGAGGCCTATCCGCCGGTTGGCCCGCCGGCGCTGATGGCCAAGACGCCAGATCCCAAGAACCCTGGAAAGTTTACCGCCAAGCCTGGCCCTGAGGTGCCTTACGCCTCGATGGAGGAGGCGATGGCCAAGGATGCTGAGCCCGGCTTCTTCCTGCAAAAGAAGGCGCTGCCGGAAGTCGAGAAGTTCATGAAGGATCGCAACGTCATCCAGCAAAACATGGATCGCTACGGCTACGACCCCTACTTTGACCCGGCCAAGCGGTTCGATGTCGACCCCAAGAATTACGAGCCGTTCGCCGACACTGGCACGGCCGCTGCGCCAAAAACCGCCAAGGCTGACGCCGAGTGGATGGCCAAGTACGGCACGCCGGAAAACCGTGCCAAGCTGCAGGAGGGGTTCAAGGCTGGCCAGGGCGTGCCTGAAAGCGCCAACTGGTACCACATGGGCCAGCTCGAGCAGGAATACATCAAGCACCTCGGTGAGAAGGAAGGCCGCGCGGCGTTCGAAAAAGAGTTCGGCGGCATGATGTCGGCGACGACAGGCGGCGCTGCGCCTTACGACAATTTCCTGATGGCGCAGTACGCCAACGTCGCCGCGAAGCAAGGTCAACGCCTGCCTGAACGCGCCTATGAGATGCCGTCGCCGATCGGCGGGCGCTATGCGTCAGGGAATATAGCGCAGGCGCAGAAGTACATTGACAGCGGCATGCAGCGGTTTGACCCGGCGCAGAACCCGAAGCGATATGACTTCGCTAGTGCGTTTGCTGGCAACCCCAACGCCATGACGATCGACGAGCAGATGTATGGCGCGCTGCGGCCACCGACCACGCCAGCCTCGCAAGGAGTGCCCGAGTGGTACGGCCCGGCAACGCGGGTGGCTCGGGAAGAAGCGGCAAAGGCTGGTGTCGACCCGCGCGGCTTCCAGGACGTCGCCTGGGCCGGCCTGAAGAAGGGCAAGACCGAGGGCGCCGGTAGCGTGTTCGACTACGAAGGCCCGATGATCAACCACATCAACCGCTCGATCGAGACCACGCACCGCCTGACTGGCATGCCGAAGGACGAGATCGTACGGCGCGGACTGATCCGAAAAGAGATCCCGATGTACGGCATCGGTGGCGCAGCAGTAATGGGCGGCCTTGCCGCACAGGACGAGTATCAACAATAGGAGAAAGCAATGGCCGTTAACTATGTCGCAGTTCTGAAGACCAACCGCATGCAGGACGTCGCCGACGTCATTAACGCTAAGACCATCACCGCCGCGACCGGCGGCGGTACCGTCCCCAAGCTGGTGATCGGCACCTCAGGCCTGTCGGGCGCTACCGGCGTGCTGTCGACACATACGCTGTCTAATCCGGTCGGCACGGTGTCTGGCTCGGTGCTTACCATCACGCTGCCAACAGCAGTCAACGCCAGCGCAACCGGCACCGCGGCACTAGCCGAGATCCGCACTGCGGCCGATGTCGTGATCGTTAGTGGCCTGGTCTGCGGCGTCGGCAGCGGTGAAGTGCAGCTCAACTCGCTGTCGATCACATCGGGTCAGAGCGTCAACATCACGGCCGCCAGCATCACGCACTCGTAGGAGCCGAAATGGCCTATTACGACGCGCTCATAGCGGCGTGGAATAACCCGACGCAGCCACCGCCGGGAGTTACTGGCGCGCCGTTAACGTCGGGTATGACCACGCAGACGAAGCTCGACACCGTCAATGCGTGGACGGTGACGGGCGCGATCCCGACCAGCTTTTTCACTACGGGTGCTGAAGTGGCTAACGCGGTGGTATGGGCCGAGTTCAAGGTGCTGACGGCAGCACAGCAGCAGAATGTGCTCAACTTGTTGTCGATAGCAGGGGCGCTGCTGTCGGGCACCGATAACGCCACTAAGCTGCTGCCCGGCATGATCCTTGAGTATTTCCCGGGCGGCACCACGACGCGCGCTAACCTGATCGCGCTGGCGAAGGCGATTACCGGAACGTGGTGCAAGGCCCACGGCTATCCTGAAAACCCTAACGGCGGCGGCGGTCTGACCATGATCGACGTGCAGACAGCGGGGCTGTCATGACAGACTTCCTACAAAAAACCGGCACTAACGGTTT
>Ga0157376_10002205_pt1 | contig 13139 bp, 11 predicted proteins | sample M45metaG_FD_121801 | JGI IMG/M metagenome (GOLD analysis project Ga0157376, IMG submission 121801) | Miscanthus rhizosphere microbial communities from Kellogg Biological Station, Michigan, USA - M4-5 metaG | ecosystem: Host-associated > Plants > Roots > Rhizosphere > Soil | place: USA: Michigan... | reverse complement strand
CTCAGGTTTTAGATCTCAGATCTCAGAAAGTCTCTCGAACACTGGCAAATCTCAGATCTGAAATCTGAGATCTGAAAGCTTAAGGGGTTAGACCTTCCTTGTCTTCCATTTGCCACGTCGAAACACCAGGGCACTGACTAATGCCAAAGTGGAAAAGGCAATGGTCATCGCCACGAAGACACCGCGCGGACCGAGCCCAAACTTTACCCCGAGAATGTAGGCAAGAGGGATTTCCCATAACCAGAAGACGAAGAGATTGATGATCGTCGGCGTCCAGGTGTCGCCAGCCCCGTTGAACGACTGACCGAGCACCATGCCATATGCGTAGAATAAGAACCCGTAGGCCACGATCCGTAGACAATCCACGCCGTACTTTGCCACGTCGGGATCGTCCGTATACAGCCAGATAATCTGGGGGGCAAAAAGGATAAATAACAAGCCGATAATCCCGAGAAAGATCATGTTGTAGAAGCCCGCTCGCCAAACCGCTCGTTCCGCACGATCAGGATTGTGTGCACCCAATGCTTGACCAACCATTGTCGCCGCGGCGTTCGACATTCCCCATGAAGGCAATAGTGCAAACAGAATCACGCGAATGCCGAACGTGTAACCTGCAACCGCATTGCTTCCAAAACTCGAAATGATGCGAACGAGTCCGATCCAACTTGCCATGCCGATAAAAACTTGAAAAGTTCCGGTCGCCGACAATCGAACAAGACGGGCCATGATGGTTGGTTCGAGTTTCAAGTGATGTCGCTTGATCTCAAACCGTCCGCCAGTTCTAAATAGTTTGCTCAATGCATAAAGGGCGCCTGTTCCTCGACCAATATTGGTAGCAATTGCGGCACCGACGATTCCCAGCTTTGGAAACGGTCCGAGTCCAAAGATCAAACATGGTCCGAGTAGAATATTGATCCAGTTCGCGAGCCAAAGAGTACGCATCGCTATCGCCGCGTCACCTGCTCCGCGGAAAATGGCATTCACCATAAAGAGCATGACCACGGTTATGTTTCCGGCAAGCATGACGCGGGTAAACCCTGAGCCGTGCTGGATCACCCAAGGAGATCCACCCATCACAGCAAGCAACCTGGGAGCAAGAGGAGCACCAATAGCAGCAATCGCCAGCGACACAAATAGTGCAATGGCAATTGCCTGCACTGCTGCCCGCGCTGCACCTTCCGGATTCTTCTCACCGATACGCCTCGCGATCGTCGCCGTCGCACCAATACTCAGACCCATTGCCAACGCATAGATCAAAGTCAAAAGCGATTCAGTTAGTCCGACCGTGGCTGCCGCGTCAGTCCCCAAGTGGGCCACCCAGAAAATGTCTACAACGGCGAAGACACTTTCCATCATCATTTCGAGAACCATTGGTATCGCCAGCAACACTATTGACCGACCAATTGGTCCCTCGGTGTAGTTGCGATGTGATCCACCACGTAGTGCCTCCCAGATCGCTGACCAAATTCCCTGTTCAGCCGAAGTATTTCGCGCTTGAGTTTCACGGCTCGATGAGAGCCCAGCACTCTGCGCATTCGAATATTCTTCCTTAGCAGAATCTGCCATGGCGTTTTTCCTGACTGTCTGTGTGGGAATAAGAAGCGAACCTTTTAAGTCCGCAGTAGTCAAAAGTTCGGGAAGGAAATGCCTTCTCGGAAGCCTACTTCGACCGCACGATCAAGTAACGCGGAAACTTTAGCCGACTCGACCAAAATCATCCTGGAGCCTGACAATATCATCTTCACCGAGGTAACTACCACGTTGGACTTCGATGAAAACAAGTGTCTCGGATCCTTCGTTTTCAACCCGATGAGCGGACCCGATTGGAATGTCGATGGCCTCACCGGCGGGAACTTTGATATCGCGATCGTCTAATGTGACTTTTGCTTCGCCGGCTACAACAAACCAGTGTTCAGCCCGTTTCGAGTGCTTCTGATAACTGAGTCGCTTTCCCGACAACACTTCAATCCGCTTAACTTTGAAGAGATCTCCTTCGTCCAACACTTCGTAAGTGCCCCACGGACGACGATCAAACTCACGCGGCTTTAAAACATTGTCGCTCAACAACTGCTCTCCTTAGGCTATTCGGGAACTCGTAGCTGCAACTTAGCGGCGCGAAGAGACCGAGTCAAGCGGATTTTCTGAGTGTTATGCAGCTTGGCGCCTCCCGTTCGGAAAGCCTCGGGCTTTCCGTCGGCTTGCGACTCTTTTGGCGGCTGGGCCGCGCGAGGCGAAACCTCTCCTTTTCTAAGTGGCGTACGGAAAGCCAGAGGCTTTCCGCACGGTCGGCGGCATAGCCGCATAACCACCCAGAAGAACGCGGCAGCTCATGGCTCGTCGTTGAGCCACGGGCTGCCGCGCAGTGAAAAACACAGACTGAAGTCTGTGCTACACCCTTAGGAGTCTTGACGCAGTGTTACGTAAATCACGGCGTCTCGTCTCTTGATTAGAAGGAGCACCGGGCGGGTGCCGGACTGCTGAACCGCTGCACTAAATTCAGCTAGGGTTCTAACCGGTTTACGATTGACCTCCTGGATCAAATCCCCTTGCCGGATGCCGGCATTCGCTGCCGCACCGGCAGGATTTATCCTCGTCACAAGTAAACCCTGATCGCCAGGATCGAGGCCGAGGCGCGAAGCAGCGTCGGCGGTCAAGTTCTGCAACGTTAGACCAAACTTCCCACTGCCAACAGTACTATCACCCTCGCTCTCGTCTTCGCCCTCCGCGGGCTTGCGCGCCGGTAGTTCTGCGAGAGCAACCTGGAAGTTCTGTTCACGGCCATCACGAAGCGCACTAACTTTCACGTTCGTGCCCGGAGCAATACTTGCGACCAGGTTACGAAGTACGTTTGAGTCACCCACGGGCTGGTTGTTGATGCCAACAATCACGTCGCCGCGTTTGAGTCCCGCCTTCTCCGCTGGACCGGTTGGAGAAACTGCGGTCACAATTGCGCCGCGCGCCGCCGGCAAATCAAGACTCGCCGCCAGGTCGGCGTCGACTGGCTGAATCGAAACGCCAAGCATTCCGCGGCGGACTTTGCCTGTTTTCAGCAGCTGATCCATAACGGCCTTGGCCATGTTCGAAGGAATGGCGAAGCCGATACCTATGTTGCCGCCCGAGGGCGAAAGAATCTGCGAATTGATCCCCACTAGTTCGCCGTTTGTATTAACGAGCGCCCCGCCCGAGTTACCCCGATTGATGGCCGCGTCAGTCTGTAGAAAGTCTTCAAAACTTCCGTCGCTCAGCCCCGTTTGACGACCCTTTGCACTAATGATTCCCGACGTCACTGTCTGTCCGATACCCATTGGGTTACCAACCGCCAGAACAAAATCTCCGACGCGGACCTTATCCGAATCGCCAAGGAACAGCGTCGGCAGGTTTTGAGCCTCGATCTTCAAGACAGCCAAGTCGCTCGGTTGATCGGAACCAACTAGCTTAGCCTTAAAGCTTCGGTTATCGGTCAGTTCCACTCGGATATCGAGGGCACCGTCTACGACGTGATGATTGGTCAGAATGTAGCCATCGGCGTTAACGATGACCCCGGAGCCGACGCCTTGGACTCGTTGTGGTGCCTGTTGCGGCATTCGATCCCCAAAGAATTCGCGAAAGCTCGGATCGTCCATGAATGGGAACTGCTGAGCGGCGCGCGCCCGCTCCGTGGAGCGAATCGTGACTACCGCCGGCGAGACTCGCGTTACCAGGTCAGCGTAAGAAGTCTGCGAAGGCGCGACTCCACTGGCTGGGGCGACCGTTGGTTGTCCCGAGGCCAGACTCATCATTCCGCTCTGGGCGTGACACCCACTTACGAATGCAACTAACAAAGTCAAACTCAAAAACATCTTCAATCGGGAGATCCTCCCGGAACCCAAACTCTTCATAATTTCTCCATTTCTCAATTATTTATCTCAATACTGCCCCACAATGGATGGAGCCGTACGATGAATTAATTCAACCAATTTCTGTCTGCGACAGATGTTTAGCCATTACGTTTGGATTCACCGAGACTCGATTAGGTTTACCTCGGCGGAGACTAACTTTAGGCCGGGCCTTTCTCTCAAACCACGCCATCATCGAGGTGGTTATCGGGAAAATCGACCCGAATAAGTGTGTCTACTAGATGGCCAATACTCTCTGAGGGTTGGTGAGTTGAAGTCCTCAGAAATGTCGGGAATCGAGGCCTATGAACTTGGTTTTTTGAGAGTGCTATTAGGAAGTGTTTGAGACCTGGTACGGACAGCCACTTTGAGATATCGGATCTGAAGGCGTGTGTTATACTGCGCCGCATAAATCGCCTTTTGCTTTCTATTTCTGAGCCGACATCGAAATAGATAGTCACCTAGTCCGCATGAGGGGCAGTTCGCCAGCGAGTTCCAAATCATAGCGACGCAAAGAGGTCCGACTCCGAATGTCTGGGGTACAAATCTCCAATGGCCACGATGACAATTCTGTGTTGATTGTCAACGATGCACCTGAACAGCTTGTGCTAATGCAGAACCTGCTGCGCAAAGCTGGATATTCCGTTATTACCGCGGAAGACGGAGTCCAGGGACTTACTCTAGCCAAACAAAAACGTCCTGACCTCGTCATTAGCGATGTCTCCATGCCGCGGATGAATGGCTTGGAGTTTTGTGAACATCTTCGGGCAGACAGTGCTCTCAAGTCCGTCCCTATTCTCTTAATCAGCGCTCAGCAGAAGGATACCGAAAGCGTAGTAGCCGGGCTGCGGGCAGGCGCCGACGACTACCTGGAGATACCTTTTGACTCCACGCGACTGGTTGCCAAAGTTGCGCGGTTGCTCGAGCGTTCACGATTAGAGGCTAGCTATAGAGATCTCGTCGAAAATGCGAGCGACTTGATTTTCACTAACGATCTCGCGGGTAAACTGACGAGCATCAATATGTCCGTAGCAACGTTTCTGGGCAAGGACGTTCAAGAACTAGTAGGTGAGTCGTTCTTCACCGCCTTTGGTATCGTCCCGGAAAGCAATGGTTTTGCCGGGAGTCTCAAGCGTCCGCAGGAAGTGGCGGAGTTTCGTCATCAGTTTGTTACCCGCTCAGCCTCCGGTGATAATCGCTGGCTCGATCTCATAATTTCCCCAATTAAAGATAAGCTCGACGAAACAACCGGCTTTCGCGGAGTGGCCCGCGACATCACGGAAAGAAAGAGCTTTGAGGAAGCACTCCAAGACTCGGAATCGCGCTACAAACTTCTATTCGAATCAACCCCACAGCCAATCTGGGTCTACAACGAAGAAACGCTTGGTTTCCTGGCGGTCAACGAAGCCGCAACTCGAACCTATGGTTATTCCCGGGAAGAGTTTCTTTCAATGACCATCGCCAGCCTTCGAGCAAAAGAAGACATTCCAGCTTTGTTAATTAAGAACGCTGACGACGCGAACGACCTGGTCCTCTCAAGTCCGTGGAGACACCAAACTCGTGACAACAAGACGATCTACGTTGAAATGTCTTCGCACCCAGTTGTTTTCGACGGAAAGCACAGCAAACTGGTTATCGTCAATGATGTCACCGAAAGAAAACTCCTCGACGAAAAGCAGCGGCGCCTACACACGTCCTTGCAACAGTCGGCGATGGAGTGGCGGCAAACATTCAATGCTATCGACTTTCCTGTTTTAATCATCGACCTCGACGGCGCCATCAAGCGATCTAATGAAGCCGCTGAACTTATTGCTGGTCTGGCAGCGGAGCAAATTGCCGGAAAGCATCTCACTGACATCGCCACCAACGAACCTTGGAAGAAAGCCGCGGATCTACTTGAAGTTGTGCGCAAAAGTCATTCGCCGGTTTCGGAAGAAGTTACGTGCGAGACAACGGGTAAGACTTGGGCGCTGACGATGTACCTTATCAACGAATTCGGCTCAGTGGGCCAGCGAGCAATCTTTGTTGCTCAAGACATCACCAAGCGAACCGAATTGGAGGCTTCACTGCGGCAAAGCGAGATGATGTCGTTGCTCGGCTCACTGGTCGCCGGCGTCGCGCACGAAGTTAGAAACCCGCTCTTTGGGATTTCATCAATTCTTGATGCGTTTGAAACCAGGTTTGCTGACCGGACCGAGTATTTGCGGTATACAAATGTCTTGCGTGACGAAATTGGCCGGCTGACGGTTTTGATGGAAGAGCTTCTTGAATACGGCAAACCGTTTCGAGGTGAACTCTATTTAGTCTCGATCGATGAGATGGTTTCTCGATCTATTCGCGCTTGCCTTCCCGCTGCCGAAGTTGGCCATGTCACCCTGGTAAGTGACGTTGAAGAAAACTTGCCAAAGGTCCGCATTGATCGGCGCCGACTCTCAAAAGTCTTCGTGAATCTCATCGAGAACGCCATCCAACATTCGCCAAACGGAAGTACCGTCACTATTCAGGCCCGACAGCTCTCAGAGGGTAAACAGGATTGGGTTGAGTGCGCCATACGAGATAATGGAAAAGGTATTCTGGAGCAAGATCTTCCCAAGATCTTCGAGCCTTTCTTCTCCAAACGTCGAGGCGGCACCGGCCTCGGGCTGGCCATAGCTCAAAGAATCATGGAAGAACACGAAGGAAAACTCATTGCCGGCAATAATCCGGATGGCGGAGCCTGTATGATGGCGAGATTCCCAGTGGCCCTCGAGGGAGATCAATAGATGGGCAGAAACAAGGTTTTGGTGGTTGACGATGAACCAGGTGTACGTTTTGGAATTCGCGACTTCCTAGAGCAACAGGGTTATGAAATTGAAGAAGCCGAAAGTTGTGACGATGCTCAACATCTCTTCCGCACGTCGCGCCCGGATATTGTTATCGCCGACTACATGCTGCCAGACGGCACCGCACTGGATTTGTTGCCGCGGTTGAAAGAAATTGATTCAGATATCCCGCTACTCGTACTTACGGCTCACGGCTCTATCGACTTAGCGGTTAGAGCAATAAAAGAAGGCGCTGAACAGTTCCTGACCAAGCCACTCGAGTTGCCGACTCTTCAAGTAATTCTCCAACGATTGCTACAGAAACAGCGTAACCATCACAAGCAGCTCGCGAGTAAAACCCGACAAGTCAGACAAGCCATCGATCCGTTCATCGGAACTAGTTCTGCAATCCACGCGCTAGCCGATCAAGCACGTAAGATCCTGAATACCGAAAGTCCAATTCTTATCCTGGGAGAGACTGGGACTGGAAAAGGTGTGTTGGCCCGCTGGCTACACGAAAACAGTCCTCGCGCGGACGAGGCATTTGTGGATCTTAACTGCGCTGGTCTCTCCCGTGAGCTTCTTGAGACCGAGCTTTTTGGTCATGAAAAAGGTGCCTTCACCAGTGCCACCGCATCGAAACAGGGCTTATTCGAGGTTGCTCATCGAGGAACGATTTTTCTTGATGAGGTCGGCGATGTCGATCTACAAATCCAGCCAAAGTTATTGAAAGTGCTTGAAGAAAAGCGCTTCCGCCGTGTCGGGGACGTAAGAGATCGTCAAGTAGACGTACGGCTTATCGCGGCAACCCACCAGGATATTGGCCAGTTTGTTCGGGAAAAGAAGTTTCGGAACGATTTGTATTTTCGCATCAGTACTATTCCGCTCTCTTTCCCGCCACTTCGCGAGAGAAGCGAAGACATTCCTACCATGGCCCAGTACCTCTTGAACAAGTTGTCTGCCGATTTGGGTCGCGGCGAAATCATCTTGGACGAAAGCTGCATTAAGGCGCTTCAGGCATATTCCTGGCCCGGAAACGTGCGCGAACTGCGGAACGTAATCGAACGAGCCGTATTGTTGAGTGATCATGGAAGTATTACCCTAAGGGATCTGAATTTCGAGGGCCATGCCACTGTAGGGGCTTCATTACTGGATTCGCGTCTCACCCTCATAGAACTGGAAAAACAGCACATTGAACGTGTACTTCAAGAAGAGCGGGGACATGTTGAAACGGCGGCTAAGCGGCTCGGCATCCCACGCAGTTCTTTGTACCAAAAACTCAAGAAACATCAGATAGCCTCGTCCAAAGTCTAGAACACGAGTCCAGATTCTGGACGGCCATTCGTTTGTGTTTCGTTACCCTGCCAACTTTTCACTGAAAGCCAAAGGTTTTTACGAAGCTTGGCTACGTTTGATTGTGGCCCTTGCATTGCAGTAGTACTCGCAAGTGCCAAACTATGTGTAGCCTTCGGGTACGTCCGAAGGTCTGGCGAAACAGTAGCAGAGCTTGCATTGCCCGCACCGCTCACCTACTCGATGCCTCTCTTTATCAACCCTTTTCAAGGTTCAAGGTGCAACCCCAGAAAGCCCTTCAAATATGAAAGACACAAATCTCATCATGACCACAGCAACAAGGAAGCTTTTCCCGACACTCGGCTTGGCTATTTGCATGTTTTTTGCAGCGCAAGTGGCCAAAGCTGATAACTACGTTTTCAGCATCAACAACTTCGGCCAGGTAGGAAATCTTGGCACAGTGACCACAACTCTCAGTGGCAACAACATTCTGGTGACCGTTTCGACTAGTCCGAACTATGTCATTCATGGCGCAGGTGTAGGATTTAATACCCTTCCAGGGTTCACCGGCATCACGATTGACACTATTAACCCCGCCAGTATCTTCTCTGCGGACCTTAGTGCACACAACTTCGACGGCTTCGGCAGTTTTGCCGATAGTGTCGCTTCTAACCAAAGTACGGCACAAGCTAGAGCATCAAATACAAATGCCGTGTCATTCCTAGTCCATACGGCGACGCTAGGCGGATTTACTAACGCGAATCAAATTAACGACTTCGCGGTTCAGATAGCTCCGTTAGACGCCAACAATCCAAACACAGGATTTGCACGGTCGACGCTGGACGTCGGAGTGAACCCGACAGGAACCGTGCCAGAACCGGCAAGTATGTTGTTGTTGGGTAGCGGACTAATTGGGGCGGCTGCGAGCATTAGACGCAGGCGCGCTAAAAAGTAATACCCGTTTCCTGATTATCTTTTGGTGCCCCAAAGGGTTTTTCAGAAACGAAACATCACCTCAAGCGAGGTGATCGGAGTGCTTGAACAAGCGGTATCTAGCCTTCGAAGCTGAGCCAGTAGAGTCTGGTAAAAACTTCCTAGGAGCCCGCACTCACCGGCTAATTAAGAAATTCTCGAAGGCTGGAAGAGTTTTAACAAAAGGGAAAAGGAGACTTATGATTAAACTAATTCTTAGGGCTACGTTTCTTGCGGCCATGTTAATGGCCGTGACAGTAGTCGCTAACGCAGATCCGACCTATTTCACCACGGGTTGCTTCGGTCCCGCTTGCGCACCAGCCGCGGTTAATTCAATGGCGGTTGGTCCGGGGTTCCTCGTGTACACAGGACAAGCGATTAACGCTCTGAATGTGCCACCTGGTGGATTCACATCAGCCCAGTTGGGTACCTTTACTTGGCTCGGTGCACCGTTTGGCGCCGTGGCTCCAACGCCGTTCACCCTGCAAATTACCCAGACTATACCAGGGCCGGGCAATCAGTCCTTCAGCGCGGCCGTTAGTGGTACTGTGGCGTCAGGTATTTCGACTTTTAACGTGGTGTTTACCGTGACGTCCGTGACGATTAACGGCTTCACATACACCCTATCCAACCTCGGTGGTCCTGGTACGATTTCTCCGAACGCACTATTGATCAACCCGCCGGGACAGGTCACTTCCGTCCAGTCAGTCGTTACAGCTCCAGTTCCTGAACCAGCAAGCATGCTACTTCTCGGAACCGGATTGCTGGGCGCAGCTGGTGTAGTCCGCCGTCGGTTCAAACGGAACTAGTTTTTTTTCGCTAGTCCCGGCATCGTTAGGTTGCCCAAAGATAATTCATGAGCCGCCCGCAGAATTGCTGCGGGCGGTCTAGGAGACCAGTAGATGTACGCCGAACCGATGATTTTGCCTCTCGATCTGAATGGAAGGATTTATGCCCTCCAGGATGAAAAGGGAAACACTATAGGCACCGGAACACGCGAGGTGTGTGAGGTATTGCTTTACATCATTACCAAACCCGCCTCGCCCAGTGTCTCAGGAAGAATAAATGCGTCAGTCGCGCACCGTCCCAACGTGCGGGCGGCAATAGCAATATAGCCTCCGAGTCGGACAGTAAGTAGTAGTCTGATAAATCTCGGATCTGGTGCCGAGTGCCTCATCGTTATCAAACCGGGAGATTGGAAACGATGAGATCAGAAAAGGTTGACAGATTCTTAAAGACCAAAGATTGTCCGCCCTCGGAGGATCTGCTTTCGTTAACCCTCGCGGCTTTTCCCATTGAAAGCACGTCGGAAATAATCTCCCACTTGGATGTGTGCGATTTTTGTGCCGCCGAAGCACACTTCCTTTCAAGGTTTCAAGCAACAGAGCCTCTCTGGTCAATTACCGCCATCCCCCCGGATATTCGGCTGCTGGCAGAATCGTTGTTACGAAAACGATCTCCAGAGATCGAATTATAGTGTTAGGAATTTCCGCGAGGGTATCGCTAAATCTCGGCTCTCTTATCTGGAACGCGGCACGTTTGCTGAAAGTCTCCTGACGTTCTTTTAATTTGATCGCAAATTGCAAAAGCAGCTCACCTAATTCCAGCTGCCCTAGCTCCGGTGTGTGTGCCGTGAAGCAAAGTCGCTTTGGAACATTGAAAAACGTCTCGGGAAAACTGAGGCAAATTTGGAATGGTCGAGTTGAGAGTACTTCAAAGGAGGCGCTAATGCCCCGACTGCTCGTCGTTGATGACGAAGAATCGATTTGCTTCTCGATGAGCGAGTATTTTTCCTTGCACGGTTACCGTGTGGATACAGCGCGCGAATTGGAAGAAGCCGAAAAACTTATTGAAGCGACTGAGTACAAGGCCGTCATTCAAGATCTAAGACTTACGACCACGCGAAATCCTGACGGTCTGGACATCATCAAAATGATCAGAAGTCAGAATCCACAAACGCGGATCATTGTCTTAACGGCCTATGGCTCAAGCGAAATGGAGGACGAAGCAAGGCGTTGCGGAGCTGATGCTTTTCTTCGCAAGCCCAAACCTCTGTCTCAGGTAGCGCAAGTTGTACAGGGTCTGCTGGAAGCTCCACCAAAACAAACAATCAGGCCGGCATAAACTCTTCAGCCATTGTTTTCCAGTCATGCGAAGCTCGCGTTTAGAGGGCTTCGCTTTTTCTTTTTGGTGCCGCAGATGCTTAAACCGCTTGAGTAATCGTTTCCTTTGCGTCTCGTGGTTTCCACAAAGTCAGAATTACCCCGGCCAGGGAACAAGCGACAAACTGATAGCCTACGTTAATTAAATATAGACCTAGCTTTCGTTGTTCAAAGACAACGGTCGCGAGCTGTGTGGTAGCTATAAAACCGAGCCATAGCCAAAAGGCAGTTTGGATTCCATCAAGGGTCGTTCGCGCTTTAGTGTACTGAACAAAATGAGCGAGGATGTACACGAGCACCAGCGCTGAAATGAAAGCGATCATCAGTTCTTTCGCTGGATTGTGATTCTGCATTTCCTGGAGCTTTTCCGGACTCCAGGCGATTAATTCAACGAACTTGTTTGAAAACAAAAGTCCATACCAAAGTCCACCGATCAGGAAATGGACAATCGTCGCAACCAGGACTGCTGGATAGTTGATTCTCATGCGGGGAGAGTCTCCTTTGGGCTCTGAATATTGAAGACAAGACGAGCGAAACTACCCTCTTGATCTCGAGTAGAGCTTTGATCTATGTGCCTTTTTTGGTGCAGTGTGCCGAGATGGCAAGAGACTTTTTTCGCGCGGATTCTATATGCTCGGAAGTTTTTGTCAAGAAGACGAATGGGCAGGAGTATTAGTGAAAGTCATGCGAAGGCGCCGCAGGAATTTGAAAGGAAAGTGAGCGTATATGTTTGGCCTTCACTGAAACAACATTGTCCTGGTTTTGGAGTGCCCCATCTATCATAAGAAATGGTTGGTCAACCAAAACCAATCGATATCGATCAAAAAGTTGCGGCGTGACGATAATGTTTGTTACGCCAGTCTCATCCTCAAGAGTCAAAAACATAAATCCTTTGGCGGTGCCAGGTCGTTGTCGAACAATCACCCAGCCGGCAACGCGGACTGAATTCCCATTACGCAGCTGCCCAATATCAATCGCTCGTAGAGCTCCCAGCTTATTTAACTCTGCTCGATGGTATCCAACAGGATGTTTACCAATTGTCAGGCCGGTGCCCTGAAAGTCGGCATTTAATCGCTCGGGAATAGTCATCGGTATCAAGGGTGAGTTGCCGTCTTGTTCCAGTAAGTCCTCGTAAAGCTCTCCCGCCGAGCGCACCACGCGTTCAACCTGCCATAGAGCGTCGCGACGATTTACCTTCACCGAGTCCGATTTCTTATTTTGTTTAGTGTCCTGAATAAAATTTAACGATCCTACTGCAGCCAACTTTCTCAACTCGTTTTTATTAAGCTCAGGGACGCGATTGCGAAGATCGTCAATGCCGGAGAAAGCTCGGAGTTTTCGTTCGCGAACGATCGCCTCACCTGATTTTTGATTAAGCCCTTTGACGTATTTCAGACCAAGGCGGAGGACAAGAGAAGATTTCGGATTTCGAATTTCGGCTTGCGGATTTATTGATAATTCGGGCGCCCCCTTCGACACAGGAAATCCGCAATCCGAAATTCGAAATCCGAAATCTTCTTCTTCAATCGTACACAACCACTCCGAGCGGGTGACATCGATGGGCAAAACTTTTAGTCCATGACGTTGTGCGTCTTTTATGAGGGTGAACGGTTGATAAAAGCCCATTGGTTGATTATTGAGAATCGCAGCTGTAAATGCTGCCAGATAATTACACTTCAAATAGGCACTCGCATAAGCAATCAAGGCGAAACTCGCAGCATGGGATTCCGGAAACCCGTAAAGCGCAAACGAACTTATGGCTTGTACAATCTCGTCCTGGGTCTTTCCAGTGATTCTGTTGTTTTGCAAACCTCGTCGCAGTTTGACCTCGATTTCTTTCATTCGTGCTTCTGATCTTTTGAAACCAAATGCACGACGCAGTTCCTCGGCTTCCCCTCCTGAAAAGCTCGCGCACTCCATCGCCATCTTCAAAAGCTGTTCTTGAAATAAAGGAACACCTAGCGTGCGTTTCAATGCAGTCTCCAGATTAGGATGCGCATATTTCACGGGCTCTTTTCCCTGCCGACGCTTGAGAT
>Ga0157376_10002203_pt1 | contig 13141 bp, 12 predicted proteins | sample M45metaG_FD_121801 | JGI IMG/M metagenome (GOLD analysis project Ga0157376, IMG submission 121801) | Miscanthus rhizosphere microbial communities from Kellogg Biological Station, Michigan, USA - M4-5 metaG | ecosystem: Host-associated > Plants > Roots > Rhizosphere > Soil | place: USA: Michigan... | reverse complement strand
TTTGTTTTCTCACTTACCCGACTCAATGCGCAGAACGCAGAGCCCACAGTCTCCATCGTCCGCCTCGATCCGGCCTTCGACCAACTCGTCCCCAAAGACGCTACTTTGGAAAAGCTCACGGGCGGCTATACCTGGACTGAAGGCCCGGTGTGGGACAAAAAACACGGCTATCTACTGTTCTCGGATATCCCGAACAACTCCATCATGAAGTGGGAGCCGGGCAAGGGCGCGTCGCTGTTCCTGAAGCCAAGCGGCTATTACGGATCGGAACCATTCACCGGCCACGAACCCGGTTCCAACGGATTGACCTTCGACTCTCAGGGGAGACTTGTGATGAACCAGCACGGCAACCGCCGCATCGCACGAAAGGATGCCGATGGCAAAGAGACGGTGCTGGTTGATCATTACCAGGGCAAGCGTTTCAACAGCCCAAATGATCTCGCATACAAATCAAACGGAGATTTATATTTCACCGACCCAGCTTACGGCTTGCCCAAGCAATTGGATGATCCACAAAAAGAGTTGGCTTTCCAAGGTGTCTACCGCCTCACTCCTGACGGAAAAGTCATGCTACTCGACAAAGACCTGAAAGCCCCGAACGGAATCGCCTTCTCACCCGACGAAAAAATTCTTTATGTGAACGATTCGATCGAAGTCAAATGGTGGGCCTACGATGTGCAAAAGGACGGCTCAGTCAGCAACAAGCGCCTGCTCCTCGACGGCAATGACCAGAAAAAGAACGGTCCAGGCACAGCCGATGGAATGAAAGTAGACGAGCACGGCAACCTCTACAGCGCTGGCCCAGCTGGGATACTCGTGATCTCTCCAAGCGGCAAAATACTGGGCCGCTTCAGCATGGGGGTGCCAACGTCAAACTGCGCGTGGGGAGAAGATGGCTCCACGCTCTACATCACAGCCAACACAAATTTGTACCGGATCAAATTGAGTACAAAAGGTGCAGGCTGGTAATTGAAGATGCCCCACCTTTGTCGCGTTGTTGCGACAGGGTGGGGATTTTTGTCTAAAGTTTAGCCGGCGCCTCCAGCACATCCAGTAAAGCCTGCGCGCAAAACACCCGGTCCCGCTTCGCGTCGCTAACAGGCCTGACAATGCCTGCACGCTCTAACCGCTCGATGGCACGCTGCGCAGTGGTGAAAGCAACCTCCAACTTCTCGGCAGCACCCTTGATGGTAATAAAAGGATTCGTGCCTAAAAGTTCAACTACCTGCAAAGGAGCTTTACTCGACTCTCCGGAAACAGCCTTCTGCCATCGCGCCAGCAGTTGATTAATCAGCGTAGCCCGGTTCAGCGCATCTTCTGACATTCGCGCCACTCCGAGCAAAAAATATTCTAGCCAATCATTCCACGCTCCTCGCTCACTGATGCCGCGCAATCCGCCGTAGTAATCCCGCCGCGAAGCTTCGAAGAACGCCGACAAGTAAAGCAGTGGAGCCGGCAGAATTTGTCTTCGCACCAGAAACAGTGTGATCAACAGACGCCCAACACGGCCATTTCCATCTCGAAACGGGTGAATCGCTTCGAATTGGTAATGCGCCAGCGCAATCGTGACCAACGGCGGCAAACCCGATTCCGCGACAAACCTCTCCCACGCCAACAGACATGACTTCACTTCACGAGGCGGCGGAGGAACGTAAGCAGCCGTAGCTGGCGTACTGCCCGGCAATCCGATCCAATTTTGGATCTTTCGAAAATGCCCAGGACTGGCATGCTGTCCACGAACATTTTTCATCAGTTTTTCATGCAACTCACGCATAAGCCGCACACCAATGGGAAGGCGCTTGAGCCGGGAAATTCCATGTTCCAGAGCAACCACGTAATTGCTGACCTCGCGCAAATCTTCCGGGCTGCGTTCTACAACCGCTCCCGCTTCCGAAGCCAGTAGCTCCCCTAACGTAGCCTGTGTACCCTCGATCTTGCTCGACAACACAGCTTCGCGTTGTACAAAGGGCCGGATCAATACATGTGGATTCGGCAGACGCCCGCCTTCGCCAGCCAGCCTGCCAATGAGACGGTCCGCATCGGATAGCAAACTAATAAGCCTGGGCGTCCAATTCAGCGTCGGAGGCAGCGGCGACGGTACGAAAGCGGAATAAGAGCCCTGGGAAACTTTGTTGCCGGGAACCGGGTTCATGTCAGCCATGGTGTGTTCTCAGAGGTGAAAATAGCATTCTTTGTTATTTTCATATTTTATCATAATCGAAAATAACTATTAACCTTATTTTCGCCGATGAAAATAGCCCCGAGTGCTATTAGCGTTCGCGCTCCAATCCCGAATCGAGGCAGCACTGTTGTAAACTGACATCAACCCGCCGCGGAGGGCTGTGTGAGTACTTGAAACAGTCGGTCTTGAAAACCGCTGAACTCGAAGACGGACTGCTTGTATTTGCTTGAAAAGAAAGAAACGCTCTAGCGTTCGTACCAGAAAATCTGACGGACTGTAGTAAAACTGTAGTAGTCGGAGAGGTGTGTGAGTGGTTGAAACAGGCAGTCTTGAAAACTGCTGTACCCGGAAGGGTACCGGGGGTTCGAATCCCTCCCTCTCCGCCACTCACTCATAGAGTGGGACTTAGCTTCAACTACTGCACCGCTCCCCTAGGGTTGTTACCCTCATCTGGAGCACAATAAGGCCTCAGAGAGCTGCCTCATCGGAACTCCTTATGGTCCTCAGCAATGTCCGGGAAACAGCAGTCGTATGGCGGTTCGTGGAACCGTTGCACCTTGTAAATCACTGAAATAAAAGCTCGTGTACACGTGGAGCACATTCGGACAGCAAACCAACCTTCGTTCGATGACGCCAATCGAACAGCACCGGTTTCACAAATTCGATGACAGTTCGGTGATGAATCGAAAGCATGATTCGAGATGACCTAACTCTCACTAAAAATAAATTCATCAGCATCTCTATCCACATCAGACAGGCAGCCGCATTTTTCGTAGCAGGGCAGTATAGCGAGAGTCCGACCGCAGCGCAGTGAGCAAGGGATCCACCTTTAACTGGTTCAAGCCTGGATCTTTTTCCCGGTAGGCCGTATCGAGCCACCCGAATGCTTTGTTCGCTTCGCCGCGGTAAGCGTAAACCTCAGCGATTTGGTATGGCGAGTCCGTCGCATGAGTTGCGATCAGCTTTGACAATGCGGCATCGGAATCCTGGCGACGTTTCAGGACGTAGTACGCGAGAGCTTCCGCCGTCAGGTGTTGCCAATCGCTCGGTTCTTTTTGTATTTCGGTGAGTGCCTCTTGCGGATGGCCTGTCGCCAGCAAGATTTTGCCGATCCCCGCATGAACGCCTTCGAGATTGGGATTAGAGGCAAGGGCTTTTTTCAGGGCGAATAAACCTTCCTCATCCCTGCCGGCAAAGTGCAACAGATCACCTAAGTATGCATTGGCTCGCAGTGGATCAAGTGTTACTGCTCGATCGGTGAGGGCGATCGCTTCATCCAATCGTCCGAGACACTCATATAGATAGGATCGGTAGCTCAGAATGGAAGCGTTTCCGGGCTGCAACTCGGTTGCTTTTTTTAATGATGCTTCCGTGCCATCCCAATCCCATTCGTAGTTCTCTTGTACCAGCGCCAATGCCAAGTATCCCGACACCAAATTGGGATCCAACGCAATCGCCTGATCAGCATCGTGTCGTGCCTGCCGAAAACCTTCCTCGTGCTCCATCCAGCCGATTGTTGTCTTCGTTCCGATGGCGGTCGCTCGCAGTGCCCAAGCAGGAGCGTATCTCGGGTCGTGCTGAATTGCTTGGTCGGCGAAGACGAGTGCCTTGTCGAGGTCGGCCTTATCTTCCCCTCGCTCCAGGAAATACTGCCCTTGTAGATAGGCCTCAAACGCGGTTGGGTTGGTCACACGAGCCTGCGCCGACGATGGGCTGCCGTCTCGACTCAAAAGTTTTGCCTGCAATGCACCTGTGACTGATCGAGCGATGTCATCCTGGACGGCAAAAATGTCGCTGATTTGGCGGTCATATGTTTCGGACCAAAGCTGAAAGCCGTCGTCAGCTTTTGTGAGTTCGACCCTGATGCGCACTCGGTCACCTTCTCTACGCACCGTGCCTTCCAGGATGTTGGCTGTTCCTAGTTTCCGTCCAACCACCCGGAGATCCTCGTTTTTGTCTTTGAATTGAAATGCCGAGGAGCGCGCCACGACTTTCAGATTCGGAACTCGCGTGAGGTCGTTGATGAGTTCCTCAGAAAGGCCTTCCGAAAAATATTCCTGGTCCTTGTTTGGACTCAAATCGGCGAAAGGGAGAACCGCAATGGAAAGGTTGTTCGTCTGGACGGCTGTACTGTTCCGGACTCGATAGAGATAGATAAGGATGAGAAAAAGTGACACCGCTGGGATCGCGGCAATGGCCAACCTGCGAGGAGTCCAGAAAACTCTGACAGTTGTTGTCTCAGAAGAAGGTTTTGGTTCGTTTGCCGCTCCTTGGTCCAGGGCGTTCAACGGTTCTTGGATTGAGGCGATCTCGCTGCTACTGTGACTCGGCGATCCCACCAAGTTTCCTTCGCCTGAATCTCGAACCTCCTGTACCTCTGCGACAAACCGGTAGCCGCGTCCAGGAACCGTTGCGATGTATCGGCTTTCCTGAGGGCCTTCGCCGAGCGCCTTACGCAGGGTGGAAATGTTAACGGCTAGATTGACCTCCTCGACGAATGTGTCCGGCCATACTTCGTGAAGGATTTCTTCCTTTGTTAGAACGCGTCCACGTTTTCGCACGAGGCAAAGAAGCGTGTCAAAAACCTTGGGTGTGAGAACGAGAGGGCTGCCGTCACGAAGCGCGACACGCTCCACCGCGTCCACGGTGAAGGGGCCGAATCCGTATATCTCCTTTTGTATCAACGACATTGGAGTCTAAAGAATTTCTTTTAACGGAATCCAAACTCATTCCAAAGACATTCCGGGAGCACTTCAGGTATTCCATTCCTGCTGGTGCGGGATTTAAGCGACACGCTTAAAGATTCAATTTAGCACGATTCCCGCGAGATACGTGAGTGCCTCAGACCGGCCAAGTGCACGGCTTCGAAACACAAATTCTAGAAACATACGTTAGGAGGAGTAGTGAAACTATTCGTTTGTAGTAAGACGCTAGATAGGTTCCGCTGGCTGCTGCTGTTCATCGTCTTTGTTCTTCCGCAGGTGAGCAACGCTCAATGGCAAGCCACAGTGGGTGCGCAAAGTCACGATAAGGGGAAGCAAGCACTCAGTTTTCTTCCCAATGAAATTTGGATTCACGCCGGCGATAGCGTCACGTGGAAGATTGAAACCGACGAGACACATACAGTCACATTCCTGGTTTCCGGACAGACACGGCCGCCGTTCACGGTGGGATGTCCCGGCGCAACCCCCGACGACTCGAATTTCGATGGTTCGTCGCGCGTGAACGGCGGCCCGCAGATAAAAGGGCAACTCTTCACGGTCCGCTTTCCGAACGTTGGCAATTTCAAACTCGTTTGCTTGGTCCACGCAAACATGAGCGGTGTGGTGCACGTGCTCGATCCCGCAGAGCCCCTGCCCCACGATCAGTACTTCTACGACGAACAAGCGGCAGATCAGCGACGGGAACTGCTCAGGGACAGAGCCGAAGATCACGATGTCGATCACGAACGACATGATCGATTGCACGAATATGAAGTCGCCACTGGTGCAGGAGAGGTTGTTGCGACGCCTGGGGGATCTTCAACGATATCGGTTGTTCGTTTTCTGCACTCACCCACTGTCATTCATGTTGGAGAGACAGTCGAATGGAGCAATTCGAATCCGTCGGCACCGCATACGATCACGTTCGGAGCTGAACCAGCGAATCTAGTCATACCGTCAGTCAATGTGAAGGTAGATGCAGACGGCGCTCTACACGCCGTGATCAATTCGCAGACAGACAGCGTGCACTCCGGGTTCATCGCTGCGGCACCTCAGGAGCGAATCGGATTGGCGCAAGCGCCTCTCGGTTTCACTCGGTTCCGGGTCACTTTCACGCATCCGGGAGTTTTCAATTACCTATGCGCGCTGCACGACGAACTCGGCATGGTGGGCAAGGTGATTGTTCTTCCTTGAAATGACCAGCGCTTCGGGCGTGTGCGTCTCCTAGCCGCACACGCCACCACTGAACACTAACAGCATAGGAAAAAGAGGAGACAGAAGAGCATGCGATGGAGTTCTTTCGTTTTCGGTGCCGTTATGGCACTTGGAGTCTACGGCATTTCGTGGATTGAGGCAGCGCCGCAGTGCGGGACAGACGTGACACCAAAGGGTCTCATTCTTGAGAAGGACGATGGCGAACACCGTGTCCGACGGCCACGCGAAACACCGATGCCGACTGCAGATTTCACGATCAAGGTGGATCCGAAAAACGGTGGATCTAGTCATCTGGTTTTGGGAACGGAGACCATTCCTCCCAGTGGGCAGATTGCACGACATAAACACCTTGGACAGGATGAAATCGTCCTGATCCAGACCGGTTCAGCTCATGTGTGGCTTGGAAACGAAGAGCGCGATGTTCATGCGGGATCTATTGTCTTCATTCCTTCGGACACGTGGATCGGCTTGAAGAACATCGGTGCTGAGAACATCAGCCTTGTATTTGTCTTCTCAGCACCAGGCTTCGAAGAGTTTCAGCGTTGCATCTCCGTTCCTGCGGGAAGTCCCGCCACACCGCTAAGTAAAGAAGAATTCCAGGCATGCCAGCATGAAGGGCATATCGCTTTCGACGTTGTACAACCAGCCAATGTCAAGTGACTACTACCTACTCAACAAAATCTATCAAGGAGAAATGTAGTGAAGCGACAAATTGTTTGCATGACCGTTGCCGGCGCACTGCTCTTACCATCCATCAGCCGGGCCGATTTCAAATACACGGAAAGCACGAAGTTCACGGGGGGCGCGATGGCTGGCCTCGTTAAGTTCGCCGCGCGCGTTGGAGGCAAGGGAGAAGGGTACGACAGTTCCACGTATTACATCAAAGGCAGCCGCATGCGAGTGGAAGGGAGTGACGGAGAAATTCAAATCATTGACCTCGATGCCCGGCAAATCACAAGCATCGACCCCAAAAAGAAAACCTACGGAATCATCACCTTTGCGGAAATGCGCGCGCAAATGGAGCAATTGAGGCAATTTCGAGGGCAAAAGAGCCAGCCAAGCATTTCACCAAAACTGCAAGTCAGTCCGACGCAGAATATGCGCACATTACTTGGACACACCGCACGCGAAATACAGGCAAGAGTGGAATTGCAAGCCAGCGGAGGCAACTCCGACAGCAGCGCCTCGACCGTCATCCAGAACGACTCGTGGGTCGCATCGACCGTTCCGGGATACGAAGATGTCAGGAAGTTTCACGAACGCATGGCCCACGAACTCAATTGGGCTCCCGGAGGCGGAATCGCCGGCGATCCACGAATGAAGGAAGCAATGGAAGCAATGCGGAAAAGCTCGCCACTCTTGAACGGATTCCCGCTTCTAAGTTTTATCAAGATGACGGGAAGTGTCTCCGATGCTCGTCGCTCGCATAGTAGTGCGTCGGTCGAGGATATTCCGACTAGTGTTCCTACAAGCAAGAGCGAAGCAGCCAACGAAGCGCTCGGTGGTCTGCTCGGCCTGCATAGGCGAAAACAGAACGCCAAAGATCAGAACAGTTCGAGCGGCGATTCTCCGGAATCCGCTGAGCATGTACTGATGACCGCTACCACGGAAGTTACGGCATTCTCTAACTCTTCATTGGAGTCTTCACTGTTTGTAATTCCGGCTGGATGCCGGCAAGTGCAAGAAAAGTAGGGCGAATCACGTCGAGTTTGCGCAGCTTACGTGGTTGGTGTGAGTGGAGAGGATTTGTTCAGACGTTTTGTGCGAATTGCGGTGTGTTGTGGGAGGAACCGGGTGAATTTTGCCGGAAGTGTGGAGCCTCGCGCCTGCCTGGTGTTGTAACGGCAGCAAACGTGGTCCGCGCCCTCACCTGCGGAAATACCAAGTACTGGGAATGCCGCGACTCTCAACAACGGACTCAAGCCAAATATCGGGGGCGCTCTCTCGTATTTGTTCGGCGTGGTAAGCGGAATCGCCTTTCTTCTGTTGGCGCCCTTTCGGTCGCCGATCGGTTCGTGAAGTTTTACGCGTGGCAGTCAATCTTCTTCACGATGGCGTGGATTGGATTGACGATCGCGTGGACGGTCTTCACAGAAATATTCGAAGCAGTCACGGGAGGCTTTCTGCTCATGCTCCTTATTCCCATTGATTGCGTGCTTACGCTCGCAGGAATCGGGTACTGGGTTTTTCTGATGTACCGAGCGTATCAAGGCAAGCAGTACAAGATTCCGTTGCTAGGCAAATTGGCTGAAATACGAGCGAACAAGTAACTGTAGCGGTCCCGCCAATGCCGGGACGGTATTTTCCACATAAAGGAGTAAATGATGGCAGTGTTTTGTGTGCAGTGCGGAACGCCGATTGCGAAGGATGCGCAGTTCTGCACCAGTTGCGGAGCGAAATCGGATTCAAAAAACTCCTTGGGGCAAGAATCGCGGCAATCCGTTCCTCCGATGAACGCAACGGAGAGAGGCACGGTGACTCAGAAGAGCAGAAACAAAACAGTTTTTGCCGCCGTGCTGTGCGGAGTTCTCGTGCTCGGGGGACTTGCTGTCGGAGGAGCGCTGTATGTGGCCACCAACAAAGCAAGTCAATTGAAAGAGGAACATGGCCTTGATTCGTTTGCGCGAGAAGCAACACACGTGGCAAAGGGATCAATTGACACGACGCTGCACAAATCTTCCACCGCGCAGCGAAACGCCTGCAGCTTGATCAGCAAGGAAGAAGTGGCATCTGCTACCGGCACAAGCTTCTCCGGCACAACCCTCAGCGAAGACAGAGATGTCTGCACATACGATCCCGGCGGAGACAGTGCGGTCTCCGTCGTGGTGGATGTCAAATGGCGTGATGGCAATTTAGCCATGCAGGCTCTCCCTACCATGAGCGAACAACTCGGCCAGGAAAACATTCGACATCCCGTTCAAGGAATCGGTGATGAGGCATATCTGCTTGGCGTGGACGAGGAAACGCAGCGTGGCCTGGACAAGGCTTCCGAAGCGGTGAAAGGTCTGTCCAGCTTTGCGACTGGTCCGCTTGTGTTCCGCAAGGGAGAGGCTTGGGTGGTTGTGACAGCAACACTGGCGGAAAACAAAGCCGACGTGCAGAAGAAAATTGCACGGATCGTCGCAGGTCGAATCTGAAATGCACTGCCGAGAATTTCGAGGACAAGCAATGAAGAGCAAGAGGATGCGTTTAGTTTGTTGCTACATGGTGTTCGTGAGCTTTTTTTTCGCGGGGTGCAAGAAGAAAACGCAAGAAGCGGTCGAGTCCAGTCCGCAGCAGTCGCAACTCTCACCTCTCCCGTCGGCAGGCGCCGGATCTGCGCGCGTCACGTATCAATCGAACGTGAAAGTTATGGAAGAGGCAGAAGGTGAAGCCGCAATCATCGGTCAAAGCTCTAACGGGGCCGCACTTCTTTTCGACAGTGCAAATTTACATGCCCGGCAATTCCAAGCTGGGGATGTGCTGCTCATCAAAGGCTTGCTAGCTCGAAAAATACTCGCCGTCGAAACTCAATCGGAAGGCACGTTGGTTTTGACACAGCAGGCGACGATTCCGGAAGTCATCGAAGAAGGGACAATCGACGTTACTGCCCCTATCCGTTTTGGCTCCCTGCAAGCTCGAAACGTCAATAACGATCCATCCTTATTTTCCCAACCGTTCGAATGGATCCGTCCGACCTTGGTTTATGCGCAAATCGGAGACGCGGCCAGTTTACAAAATGCCGAAGTGCGAGGTTCAAAAGATGAATACGGAAACATGGTCAAAGGAGCCATCAGCGGCGTATTCGAAGGCTGGGAAACGACCTTCAAAGCGACACCAACGGAAGGAAAGTTGAATCTTGACTTGACGTTGACAAAAAACGTTGGAGATTTCGCTGCAAAAATTACAGGACAGGGGTACATCGCCAATTTCGAATTTCGTTCCGGCATCGGCGTCCAACAGAGCGCGATGCAACGGCTCGACGCTGAAGTAAAGAACATAAATGGCGTGATGAACTTTCAATGGGAAGTAGCGAAGAAGTCTCCGGGACCTCACAGCGAAGACGATCGAATCAAACTGCCCGCTGCTGTCACCATTCCTTTGGCCCAATATCTTGGGGGTATGCCGCTATTCCTGGAAATTAGTTCGGCACTCATCATCAAGCCGGAAATCGCAGGAGCGGAACTGAGCAAGGGATCCTTTCGCATTACTTACAACGGATACCAGGGCTTTCAGACAAAAGAAGGAAATATCGATGGCAATGGAAATGTCACCGGAAACATTGAGTTCTCCGAACCGCTGAACGTTGCGCCGGCTGCTCCCATGGGGCTGGTCGTAGCCTTTGCTGCCCCTCGGATCGAACTTTCCTTTGGTGTTTCGAAAGTCTTCAAGATGGATTCCATCAAAGTTGCCGCCGAGAGAGTGGATGCACTTGCCGACCAAGTTGCAAAGAGGCTCCTTGACCCCGACCAATACGAAGCTTTCAAGAACGGTCCGATGGGACGTTTTCAGCTGGGGAAGGCGGTCGAAAATGCATTGCAGAGTGATGCCGCCGCCTATTTCGAAATGGTGACGAGTTCGGGAATGAGTTATTCGGGGATGTCGGTGCTCACGCCCTGTTCGAGACAAGACATTTCATTGCTAGGGGTGGTCGGAGCGTCAGCCCAGGCATTTGGAGAGTCTGTTGGCGAATCACGCAAAGAGATTTTCAAAAAGCAGGTCACGAAGATCGATCCGCCAGGCACCAAACTTTGCAAGGACCTGGCCAGTGAATAAGTACCCGGCATACACAGACATTTACTTTTATAAATCCTAGCAGGAGAAGAGAAATGAACACGGCACAGCAACAAACTGCAGTAGAGACTCGTTCGCAACAGCAACTATCCCCAAACAAGTTTTTTGAAACAATGTGGGCATACCAACGTACCGCCGCGCTCAAAGCGGCGATTGATCTTGATATCTTCACGTCACTTGCCGATGGTGCAGACACAGTACCAGCGTTGGCGAGGAGAATTGGTGTACCCGAGCGCGGAATTCGAGCACTCTGTAATTTCCTGGTAGTCCAGGGGTTCCTTGGGAAATCCGCTGAACAGCTGGAAGCGCGTTATTCCCTTACGCCAGACTCAGCAATGTTCTTGAGTAAGAAATCACAAGCGTACCTCGGCGGTGCGACGGTTTTCATGGGTTCAAGATTTGTGATGGATGGCTTCAAGGATCTAACCGCTGTTGTTCGCGCCGGAGGTCCGACAAGTGGTGAAAATGTCGATGTCGAACTACCGGCATGGGTTGACTTCGCACGCGGCATGGCTCCGGTCATGTTTCCAGCCGCTCAAGGTGTTGCCAAACTACTTCCTTCCAATTCGGAAATAAAGGTACTTGATGTCGCCGCCAGTCACGGAATTTTTGGCATTTCCGTGGCCCAATGGAATCCAAAAGCGCAGATTGTGGCACTGGACTTTCCTGGTGTACTCGCGGTCACCAAGGAAAACGCGGAGCGCTGTGGAGTTGCCGACCGACTGAAACTGCTCCCAGGAAATGCACTGGAAGTTCCATTCGGAGATGGCTTTGACGTTGTTCTGGCCACGAATTTGCTGCATCATTGGGATCGTGCGACAAATATCCGTTTCCTAAAGAAAGTTCACGCAGCACTGACTTCTGGCGGCAAGATCGTCATCGTAGAATTTACGCCAAACGACGATCGAGTTTCCCCACCGGTCGCCGCATCCTTCGTCATGAATATGCTCGTTATGACTCCGGGAGGGGATGCTTATACAGTGGCTGAACATCGTGAAATGCTGCACGAAGCTGGATTTGTGGATTGTGAAGCGCACGCATTGGAACCGACTCCAGAAACAGCGATTGTGGCGACAAGAAAATGAAATTAGCTAACTGTATCAGTCAATATGCGAGAGAGTTGAGTTCCCGAGACAGTGTGACATTCGCCGTGGGATTGTCCCGTGTCTTGGCGCCATTCTGACGTTCTGGCGCACACTGTTACCCACAGTCGCTCTTGTGGTGGTTGCGATCGCTTTTGACGCAATCTACGAGCACAGCCTTGCGTGCATTTTCTGGTTCGTGGCGGCAGCGGTCCTTGCGAGAGGAGGAGATATAGGTTTGCGTTTGGCAGAGGGCCTGAAGCTGCCGGAAGTAAAATCCGGAACAGCTTACAAACGAGCCTTTGTCTTGGCAAGGGAAATGGGAACCCGGCTGAAACGGGTTTACATTGTCCCCGCTGGCAGAGGGCGCATGACCAGTGCCTTTGGGCTTAGCCGTAGCATTGCATTGACTGACAACTACGGCAAATTCCTTCACGGACCGCATCTCGACTTCGTCATCGGGCATGAACTTTCGAGTTGATGACCTTGAGCCGGCGAACAGTCGTCCGCAGCAGGGAAGATCACTTGTTCGGAATCACCAGATTGCGAAAGATCTTCCAGGACCCGCCCGGTTGTTTCTGCCAAACAGTAAGATATCGGTCCATGATGCTTTTCCCATTGGGGAAGTGGGCTTTGGCTTCACCCCACTCATAAACATAGCGCCCCTGCTGAACAGATCCCACACTGATTACAGAAGCCGAGTCGGCCTTGCCGAGTTTCGCCATCTCTTCCGTCATGTGCTTTCCAAGAGCAGAACGACCCCGAATACAGTTGCCCTCAGGGCTGCAGTCAACGACGTCTTCTGTGTTCCCCGGCCCAAGCAGCGCGACGTTGCCTTGCTTCATTGCATCGACCCATTGCTGGTTTCCTGCGTCGATTTGCCGGCGTGCATCGGAATCGATTGGTTTGCTCTGTGCCAGGCATGTTGAGCAGAAAAGCGCTACACCGACAATCAACATTCCAACCGCATCATTTCTCATGCGACTATCCTCCTTTTGTTTCATTACGAACCACTAAGCCTGAATTGGCTACTCACGGCTCACTCTTGATTGCGACGGTCCTCGCCGCCTTTGGGGCTCCGGTCCGGCCGCCGATCTCGACCATCACGATCCTTTATGTTTCTCGTAATATCGGCGCGCCTTTGCCCTGCTGCCGCAGTCGTTCATATCGCACCAGCGTCTTCGCTT
>Ga0157376_10002202_pt1 | contig 13148 bp, 14 predicted proteins | sample M45metaG_FD_121801 | JGI IMG/M metagenome (GOLD analysis project Ga0157376, IMG submission 121801) | Miscanthus rhizosphere microbial communities from Kellogg Biological Station, Michigan, USA - M4-5 metaG | ecosystem: Host-associated > Plants > Roots > Rhizosphere > Soil | place: USA: Michigan... | reverse complement strand
CGCAACACGTCGAACGTGTGACCGTCGCCGACAGGAAGGCGGCCTTCGCCCGCAATCCCCAACCGGAGCGGATGGTGACCGCGAAGGTGGGCGCGGCACCTGCGACCCGCCCGGAAGGGGCGCGGGCTCACCAAAACGGAGCCTCGACGGTGACCGGCCCTGTCAATGTTGACAGGGGTTGGCAACACGGTCTTTTCTTTCCTCTCCAGAATGGCGCCATCGCTGTCACGCGATAAGGCAGGCGCCAGGGAGGCGCAAAACAACAGGGATAGAGGCCCGGGGCGCGACCGCAGCAAGGAAGCTGCGGCGCGCTGCCTCCGGGTACCGCCCTATGATCGGCGTCATGCCAGGCGCTCCGAAACCCCGTTCTCCTTCCAAAGCCGCTAGCACTGCGCCGCACGAGGTACGCATCATCGGCGGGCGCTGGAAGCGCACCAAGCTGCCGGTGGCCGACAAGCCCGGCCTGCGCCCGACGCCCGATCGTGTTCGCGAAACGCTGTTCAACTGGCTGGGCCAGGACCTCACCGGATGGCGCTGTGTCGATGTGTTTGCCGGAACCGGCGCCTTGGGCCTGGAGGCCGCCTCGCGCGGCGCCGCGCACGTGCTGGTGGTCGAGCAGGACCCGCAACTGGTGGACCAACTGCGCGCGATCCAGGCCAAGCTGTCTGCTGCCGAGGTGAAGATCGAGCGCGGCAACGGCTTGTCGGCGCTGTCCGCACTGGCACCGGGAAGCGTCGACCTGATCTTGCTGGACCCGCCCTTCGACGCCGGGCTGTACGAGAAGTCCCTGCGGTCGGCCGCCTCCGCCATCTCGCCGGAAGGCTTCATCTACCTGGAGGCGCCGAGCGCCTGGGACGACGCCGCGCTCGCGCCTTTCGGCTTGTCGGCAATGCGGCACCTGAAGGCCGGCGCCGTGCACGCGCATTTGTTGCGGCGCACTGCATAATGCACCGCAGCAACGGGCGACCATCCGCCGTTGCCCGTTGAGGAGAGCCACATGGCCCATAGCGTGATCGCCGTCTATCCGGGAACCTTCGACCCCATGACCTTGGGCCACGAGGACGTCGTCCGCCGTGCAACCCAGTTGTTCGACCGGGTCATCGTCGCCGTGGCCGCCGGCCATCACAAGAAGGCGATGTTCAGCTTGACCGAGCGCATCGAGATGGCGCGTACCGTCGTCGCGCCCTACCCGCAAGTCGAGGTGGAGAGCTTTTCGGGACTGTTGCGCGATTTCGTCGTCGCGCGCGGCGGCAAGGCCATGGTGCGCGGCTTGCGCGCGGTGACGGACTTCGATTACGAGTTCCAGCTCGCGGGCATGAACCGCAGCCTGATGCCGGACGTCGAAACCGTGTTCCTCACGCCCAGCGACAAGTACCAGTTCATCAGCAGCACCTTCGTGCGCGAGATCGCGGTCCTCGGCGGTGAGATCGACAAGTTCGTTTCGCCGACGGTCCAGGCGAAACTGATGGAGAAGGTGCGCAGCCTCGGGCGCGAGTAAGCCTGCTCAAGGCGCCAGCGTATCCAGCCAGCTGCGCAGCGCCGCGTTCACGAACTCGGGCCGCTCCATCGTGAGCATGTGGCCGCACTCGGGCACCATCACGAAGTGCGCGCCGGGGATCAAGCTGGCAATTTCCTCCGCGCAGTCTTTCGGCGTGAGCTGGTCGGCATCGCCGCACATGACCAGCGTGGGACAGCGCAACAGCGGCAAATGCGTGCGCGCGTCGGGCCTCATGATCACCGCGCGGTTCTGCCGGATCAATTGATGAGCGCCGGCGCGCAACACGAATTCGAGATAGCCGCCGACCAGGCGGCCCTCCCTGGCGCGCGAAGGATGGAAAGCGAAGGCGACATTCGGCTCGATCACTTCGCGCACCATGCCTTGCGCGAACAGCTCGATCGCCTTCTCGCGCACTTGCCGCATGTCTTCCGATTCGGGACGCGCTGTCGTGCCGAGCAAGGCCAGCCCGGCGACGCGCTGCGGCGCCTGGCGCGCTGCTTCCATCGCGAGCATGCCCCCCATCGACGCGCCGCAAAGCACGAGATCGCCTTCGTACTGCCGCAGCAGGGCGCTCGCCATCTCGGGCAGCGTGGCGTGGTGCGTGTGCACGTCGGCGACGGCGGGCCGCCAGTCGGCCAGCGCCTCGCATTGCGAGCGCCACATTTGTTCGTCGGCGGCCAGGCCGGGCAGGAAGACAAGGCGGGGCCGGGTCATCACGCGTGCCGTCCGCTGCGTGCGAGCGCATCGCGGTGCACTCGCAGGAACAGGTCGCGCTGCGCGTGGCTGCCGCCGATCTGCTCGAGCCGGGGCAAGGCCAGCCCCAACTGCTTCGCGGCCGTCTCCCAATCGCCCACCGCATGCGCGAGCAGACCGCGGGCCGCCGGAAGGGCGATCTCCTGCCAGATGGCTCGCGAGTGCATCGGCGCCTGCGCGGCATGCGTCTCGATGTTGCGCATCAGCGCCTGCGCTTCGGGGCGGCGCGCGCGCGCCAGGCCGTACAGGTATTGCACGTCCAGGAAGGGCAGAACCTGGTCGTGTACCCGCGCCTGCAGGTAATCGGCGACGTCCTGCCAGCGTTCGCCGACGTCGGCGCCGGCAAGCTCCAACCGTGCCAGCAGCGAGACGGCGTTGATCTGGTCCTGCGAATATTCCTTCGCCACGCCCCACACCTGGGTGTCGTACAGGCGCAGCGCTTCCTCCTGATCGTCCAGCGCCAGCGCGAACAGGGCCTGGTGCCACCAGTTGTGCGTGACCATGAAGGAGTTGAGACCTGTCCACGTATCGCTCACGTCCTGCATGAACGCGCGGCCCTCGGAATTGCGCCCTTGCGTCAGCATGACGTGGGCCAGCGCGTGATGCGCCCAGGGTTCCTTGCGGCACATGCCGATCGCTCTTCGGGCCGCGGATTCGGCTTCGTCCAGCCGGTGGCATTGTTCCCAGCCGAATGCCGCCATACCGTGCAGGTACGGCACGTCGGCAGCATGGGGCAGCGCCGCCAATGCCAGGCGCAACATGCCGGCCGAATCGCCGATGTTGAAGAGGTGGTACTGGCCGAGTTTCAGCGAGGCGAGATCGCGCGGATGCTCGCGCGCCTGTTCTTCATGCAACGTGATCGCGCGGGGCACGTCGCCCTCGATCCACGCCTGGACTGCACGGATGAACCGTTGCTCTCGCGCAGTCGCGCTCCCGGCGTTGGCCACGGCGGTGTCGATGAACGGACGTGCATTCGCCGTTGCATCGCGCGACTCCGCGAACATGTGCACCGCGGCCGCGCAGGCTTGCACGATTGCGCTCTTATCGCGCGCAGCCGCATCCAGGATGCTCACGGCGCGTGCTTCGCTGGCGATGAACCCCTCGACGAAATCGTTGACCGCCGCCAGGCTGTCGCCGCTGTCCAGCGTGAGCGGATTGCCGAGACTGTCAGTCCACATGCAGCGCGTCGAAGGGCGAAAGATTCAAGGCGCTGCAGGCGGCGCGGGCCACGGCCGCTGGCCTTCGCGGATCAATTCGAAGGCGCGGGAGACTTGCAGCACGCCCAGGTCGTCGAAGCGCTGGCCGACGATCTGCAAGCCGATCGGCAGGCCCGCCGGCGTGTAGCCGCAATTGATCGAGGCCGCCGGCTGCTCCGACATGTTGAATGGCACCGTGAAGCCGATGTGTTCCAGCGGGCGCAGCGGATCGTTCGTCGGGGACGGCAATTCGGCGGGGAACGCCGGTACCGGCGAAGTCGGCGAGATCAGGTAGTCGAATGCGCGGCAGGCATTCACCGTGGCGACCCGCGTCGCGTGGAACTGGCTGAAAGCCTTGAACACCGCTTCGCCGTCCATGCGCGCAGCGCTTTCGCCCCATTGGCGGATGTACGGCAGCACTTTGCTCTTTTTCTCCGGTGACAGCGATTTCATGTCGACCCAGCAACGCATGCGCCAGAAATGATCCATGCCGTCGAGCATGCCTTGTGTCATGAAGGGCTGCATCGGCACGACCACCGCGCCCGCACGCTCGAGCAAGCGCGCGGCGTGCTCGACGGCGGCGCGCACATCGGGTTCGACGGCCAGGCCGCAACCGGCTTCCCGCAGCAGGCCGATGCGCAAGCCCTTGAGCTTTTCGACGCCGGTGTCGAACTTGTTCCATTCGATCGGCTGATACGGCAGGCTCATGCTGTCACGCGCATCCGGCAAGGCGAGCACTTGCATGAACCAAGCGGCGTCCTCGACGGTGCGCGTCATCGGGCCGGCGGCGCGGCCGATGTAAGGCGGATCGATCGGGATGCGGCCGAGGCTGGGCTTCAAGGTGAAGATGCCGCACCAGCCGGCGGGCAGCCGCAGCGAGCCGCCGATATCGGTGCCGATGTGAAGCGGCCCGTACCCTGCGGCAGCGGCCGCGCCTGCACCGGCGCTGGAGCCGCCCGGCGTGCGGCCGAGGTCCCAGGGGTTTCGGGCGAGCGCATGAAAGCTCGACAGCCCCGACGACAACATGCCGTAGTCGGGCATCGTGGTCTTGGCGACGATCACGCCGCCGGCTTCGCGCACGCGGGCTGAGGGCGGCGCGTCGGCGGCGGCGGGAACCAGGTCGATCGCGGCGGTGCCCAAGGGCGTCGGGTCGCCTTGCGTCGCGATGTTGTCCTTGATCGTCACCGAAACGCCGTCGAGTGGCCCCGCGGGCGCGCCGCGCAGCCAGCGCGCTTCGCTGGCGCGCGCCTGCTCCAGTGCGAGCTCCGGGCGCAGCAGGTAGAGCGCGTGAAGATGCGGTTCCCAGCGCTCGATGTGACCGAGCACCGACTGCGTCACTTCGACCGGCGACAGATCGCGCCGGCGATACGCCTCAACTAACGCCGGCGCTGAAAGTTCGTGCAATGCACAGGAGTACTGCTTGGACATGCACGCAACCGATCATGCCCAGGACAGCGCCGTGAGGTCGTTGCAGGAGATCGGCATGTCCTTCCACAGCCCCTTGACCTCCTTGCGGGCGATGGTCGGGAACTGGGGCTGGAACAGGAAGCCGTTCGCCGCGTCCGCCGCCAGGATCTTTTGCGCCTCGCCGAGCAGCTTGTCGCGCTCCTTTGCATTGGCGGTGGTCTTGATCTTGTCGTACACCGTATCGAAGGCCTTCGACTGGTAGCCCCAGTAGTAGTCGGGCTTGGCGTAGTTGCCGAGATCGAACGGCTCGACGTGCGACACGATGGTCAGGTCGTAGTTGTGCGGCCCGCCGTAGGTGGCGGAAAGCCACTGTGCCCACTCGACGTTCTGCACCTTGACGTTGATGCCGATCTTGGCGAGTTCGGACACGATCACTTCGCCGCCCTGGCGCGCGTAAGGCGGCGGCGGCAGCGTCATCGTGAGTTCCAGCGGTGTTTTTACGCCGGCTTCGGCCAGCAGCTGCTTCGCTTTCTCCGGGTTGTAGGGATTCACGCCGGTCGTGTCCACGAAGCCTTCCGCGCCCGGTACATAGTGGCTGCCGATGGGCGTGCCGTAACCGTCTGCCGCGCCCTGGATCACGGCCTTGCGGTCGATCGCCATCAGGATCGCGCGCCGCACGCGCACGTCGTCGAGCGGCTTGTGCTTGTTGTTGATCGACAGGATGGTCTTGGCTCGGGTGCCGCCCAACACCACCTGGAACCGGGGGTTGTCCTTGAATTGCGGCACCACGCGGGTGCCGATGCGCGGGAAAGCGTCGACGTCGCCGGCCAGCAAGGCCGCGGCCTGCGCCGCCGGATCGGAGATGAAGCGGAACGTGACTTTCTTGATCTTCGCGGCGGCAGGAGCGCGGTAGCCGTCCCATTTGACGAGGACGATCGACGATCCCTTGCTCCAGTTCTCCAGCTTGTACGGACCGGTGCCCACCGGCTTGGTCGAATTGTTGTCGGCGCTCTTGGGCTCGACGATCACCGCGGTGGCCTGGCCGAGAAGGAACGGCAAGTCTGGATCGATTTCCTTGGCCAGCAGCACGACCGTGTAGTCGTCCACGACTTGCGTGGTCAGGCCCGCGAATGTCCGCTTGTCCTTGTTGGTGCTCTTCTCGCCGCCGGCGCGGTCGAACGAGAACTTCACCTGCTGCGCGTTGAAGGGCTCGCCGTTCTGGAACTTGACGCCTTTGCGCAGCTTGAACGTGTAGGTCTTGAGGTCGGGCGAGACTTCCCAGCTTTCGGCGAGCAGCGGCGTCACCTTGCCGTCGCTGTTGATCTTGGTGAGCGTCTCGAGGATGTTGTAGAGCGTGATCTCCGCGATCGCCGAAGCGGCGCCGGCCGTCGGGTCCAGGCCGGGCGCCGGCTCCAGGGACATGCCGATCACGATCGAATCTTTCTTGCCTTGCGCCAGCGCCTGCTGCGAGATCGCGAGCGGCACGGCGCCGAGCGCTGCCACTGCCGCGGAATGGGTGAGTAAGGTGCGTCGCTTCATGTTTATTGGCTCCAACAAAAGACCACAACGATGGGGAAGACAGCTGTTGCCGGGTCGACGGTCATCATCCCCGAGATGGGTCGGCCGTGGCAAGAGGGGTTTGCTCTGCATGGTGCATCGCGCGCGGCTCCGCCAACGGAACCGCCTCCAACAAGGTGCGCGTATAGGGGTGCTGGGGCGCTTCGAAGAGCCGCTCGGGCGGCCCTTGTTCCACGATGCGGCCCTGCCAGAGCACGGCCACGTCGTCGCAAAGGTGACGCACCACCGCCAGGTCGTGGCTGATGAGCATGTACGTGATGCCGAATTCAGCCTGCAGGTCCTGCATGAGGTTCAGCACCTGCGCCTGCACCGATACATCGAGAGCGCTGACGGGTTCATCGGCCACGATCAGGCGCGGGCGCGTGATCAGCGCCCGCGCGATCGCGATGCGCTGGCGCTGGCCGCCGGAAAATTCATGCGGGTATTTGCGCAAGTCGTTCGCGCGCAGTCCGACGGCCGTCAGCGCGTCGGCCGCGCGTTGCCGCTGTTCGTCGCGCGTCGTGTCCGCCTGCGCCGCCAACGGCTCGGCCACGATGCGCTCGACGGTCTGGCGCGGGTCGAGTGAGCCGTACGGGTCCTGGAACACCATCTGGATGTCGCGGCGCGCCTGGCGCAACTCTTCGCGCGGCAGCGCATGGAGGTCGCGGCCCAGCAGCTTGACTTGGCCGGAGGTCGGTTCGTCCAGCGCCATGACGAGCCGGGCCAGCGTCGACTTGCCGGATCCCGATTCGCCGACGATCCCCAGGCTGCGGCCGGCTTCGACCGTGAAGCTCACGCCGTTCAGCGCGTGCACCTTGCCGGCCGGCTCGAAGAGCTTTTCGCGCGGCAAGGTGTACTCGCGCACCAGGTTCTCGACCTGCAGGAGCGGCGCATTCATGGCTGTTGCTCCCTCTCGCCCTGGGAGAGGGCTGGGGTGAGGGCGAGCTGTTTCGCCGCCGCCACCGCATCCAGCCGGATGCAGCGCGCATGATGATCGGCACCCACTTCGATCGCTGGCGGCACGGTGACATGGCATTCGGGGATCGTGAACGCGCAGCGCCCCGCGAAGGGGCAGCCCGCGGGCAGGTCGACCAGCTCCGGCACCGTGCCCGGGATCATCGCCAGGCGCTGGCCTTTTTGGGAGCGCAACCCGGGGCGCGCGGCGAAAAGCCCGAGCGTGTAGGGATGCATGCGGTGCGCGAACACTTCAGGCGTAGGACCGCTCTCGACCACGCTGCCGCCGTACATCACGAGCATCCGCGCCACGTTTTGCGCGATCACACCGAGGTCATGCGAGATCAGGAGTAACGCCATGCCGCGCTCGGCGACGAGTTCGCCGATCAGCTCGAGGATCTGGCGCTGGATGGTGACGTCCAAGGCCGTCGTGGGTTCGTCGGCGATCAGCAGGTCGGGTCCGCAGGCCAGCGCCATCGCGATCGTGATGCGCTGGCGCTGGCCACCCGAGAACTGGTGCGGATAGGCATCGACGCGACGAGCCGCCTCGGGAATGCCGACACGGTCCAACAAGGCGATCGCTTCCTTGCGCGCCGCACTCGCCGACAGCTTGCGATGCAAGCGCAGCGGTTCGGCGACCTGGTGGCCGATGCTGTGCACCGGGTTCAGCGCGGTCATCGGCTCCTGGAAGATCATGCCGATGCGATTGCCGCGGATCTCGCACATCTCGCCGTCGCTCTTGGCCGTGAGCTCCTCGCCGTCGAAGCGGATGCTGCCGCCTATCTGCGCGTTCTCGGGCAGCAGGCCCATCAACGCCATCGCGGTCATCGACTTGCCGCAGCCCGACTCGCCGACCAGGCCCAGGGTCTGGCCGCGCTCCAGCGTGAAGCTCGCGTCGCGCACGGCCAGGGCCGCGCCGCGATGCGTCTGCAGCTTCACCTGGAGGTCACGGACTTCGAGCAAGGGGCTCATCGCTTCCTCGTCAATCGCGGATCGAACAAGTCGCTCAAGCCATCGCCCAGGAGGTTCAGGCCGAGCACGGCCAAGGCGATGGCGACACCGGGGTACACGGCGAGCATCGGCGACTGGAACAGCAATGTCTGCGCCTCGCTGAGCATGCGTCCCCAGGAAGGCTGCGGCGGCTGCGTGCCCAGGCCCAGGTACGACAGCGCCGCTTCGGCCAGGATGGCGATCGCGAAGCGGATCGTCGCCTGCACGATGAGCACCGAGAGGATGTTGGGCAGCACGTGCTCCATCGTGATCGCCAACTTGCCTTTGCCACAGGCGCGCGCGGCCAGGATGAATTCACGCGACCACACGGCATTGGCCGACGCCCGCGTGATGCGCGCGAACGTCGGGATGTTGTAGATGCCGATGGCGATGATGGCGTTCACCATGCCGCCGCCAAAGACCGCCGTGAGCATGATCGCGGACAGGATCGCCGGGAACGCGAAGCCGAAGTCGGCCAGCCGCATGATCGCTTCCTCGACCCAGCCGCGTTCGGCCGCGGCCAGCAGCCCGAACGCCGTGCCGATCACGAGGCCGATGCCGACCGCGATCAGGCCGACGGCGATGGACGCACGCGCACCGACCAGTAGCAGCGACACGATGTCGCGGCCGTAGGCGTCGGTGCCCAGCCAATGGCGCGCGTCGGGCGGCATCATCTTCGCCGCCATGTCGACGTCGTATGGAGAAAACGGCGTCCACACGAACGACAGCAGGGCGGTGAACACCAGCAACAAGGTCAGCACCGCGCCCAGCACGAAACTGTGGTGCCGCGCCGCGCGCCGCCAGAATCCGGGTGCGTTCAGCGGCAGGGCCGCGATCACTGGAACGGCGCTCATATGTCGGACGGCTTCACGCGCGGATCGATCACGGCATAGAGCAGGTCGACCACGAAATTCACGACGACGACCATCGCGGCCAGCAGCATCACGCAGTTGCGCACGACGATGAGGTCGCGATTGGAGATCGACTGGAAGATCAGCCGCCCGAGGCCGGGCAGGTAGAACACGTTCTCGATCACGATCGTGCCGGCCAGCAGTTCCGCGAACTGCAGGCCCATGACGGTGATCACGGGAATCATCGCGTTGCGCAGCACGTGGCCCCACAGCGTGCCGCGCCGCGAAACGCCTTTGGCGCGCGCGGTGCGCACGAAGTCCTCGCGCGAGACCTCAAGTACCGCGGAGCGTGTGATGCGCGTGAGGATCGCCGCTTGCACGACCGCCAGCGAGATGGCCGGGAGCATCAGCGACTTGACGCCCTCGAAGATGCCGTCGTCCCAGCCCGGGAAGCCGCCCGCCGAGAACCAGCGCAGATGCACGGAAAAGAGCAGGATCAGCAGGATGGCGAACCAGAAGTTCGGGATCGCGATGCCGATCTGCGAAATGCCCATCACACCGACGTCGCCGAGCTTGTTGTGGCGTGCCGCGGCGAAAACCCCGGCGGCAAGCGCGACGATCGTCGTGATCGTCATGGCCATCAGCGCGAGGGGGATGGTGAGGCTCAGCCTTTCGAACACGAGGTCGGCGACCGGCGTGCTGTATGCATAGCTCAGGCCCAGGTCGCCGGTGAGAAGGCCGGCGATCCAGTTGCCGTAGCGTTGCAGCGGCGGCAAATCGATGCCGAGCTTCACGGCAAGGGCATGCACCGCCTCGGGGGAGGCGTCCGGTCCCATGAGCATCTGCGCCGCGTTTCCCGGCAGGACTTCCAGCACCAGGAAGACCACGACCGACGCGCCAATCAGCGTCGCGACCAGGGTGATCAGCCGCTTGAACAGGAAGAGACTCATGAAGCCGCCGATAATGCCAGAACACTTCAAGCAATATTCGGGCGCGAAAGACTTCCCATGGCATTGATGATCACGGACGAATGCATCAACTGCGATGTCTGCGAGCCGGAGTGCCCGAACGAGGCGATCTACCTGGGCCCGGAAATCTACGAGATCGACCCGGCCAAGTGCACCGAATGCGTCGGCCATTTCGAAGAGCCGCAATGCGTGCAGGTGTGCCCCGTCGCGTGCATCCCGGTCAACCCGCAGCACATGGAAGACCGCGAAACGCTGTGGCAGAAGTACCAGCGCCTGACGGCGCAGGCGAAGCAGGAGGAAGCGGCGAAGGGCTCACCCGGTCAGGGCGGAGATGCCGGCGCGCGCTCCTAACCGCGCCGCATCCACTTTAGCTTTTCTTCTTTTCGTGCTTCTTGTCGCCGGCGTGCTTGGGCGGCTTGGCCTTGGCATGGGTCTTCTTTTTAGCCGAAGGCGCGCGCACGACTTTCACGTCTTCGTCCTTCACGGCCACGTCGGGGTGCTCCGGCGGCAGCAACGCTTGCGCGGCCTTGGCCTCTTCGGCCATCCGCTCCTTTTGCATCGCGTCGGCGGCCTGGGCTGCGCGCTTGGTGGCATCCAGCGTATCGGTTCGCTGGCTCGCGCTGCGCGAGTCGTCCACGTCGACCGCTTTGCCCCCGGGGCAGGGCTTTTGCACGTAGGTGTCGCCGCAGCGGTACACGGTCTGCGCCATGGCCGGCGCCGCGAAGAACGCCGCGGCGGCGATGAAGGCGATCGGCAGTTTGCTGCTCATGGTTGTCTCTCCTCCTTGATAATCGGTCAGATGCCTTCGGGACGCGGCGGCTTCGGCCGCGGCGGCTTGCTCGTATGCACGAGCAGCGTCGCTTTTTCCATCTCCCCGGCCAGCAGCGCGGGCACTGCCTTGAGCGTGCGCGTTATGCACTCCTCGATGGCCGTGCGATGTTCGGGAGCAGGTTTCTTCAGCACCCAGTTCACGACTTCCGCCTTCACGCCCGGATGTCCGATGCCCAGGCGCAAGCGCCAGTAATCGCCGGTCCCAAGCTGCGCATGGATGTCGCGCAGACCGTTGTGGCCGGCATGGCTGCCGCCGAACTTGAGCTTGGCTTGCCCGGGGACGACATCGAGCTCGTCGTGGACCACGAGGATTTCTTCCGGCGCGATCTTGAAGAAGCGCGCCAGCGCGGCGACCGACTTGCCGGAGAGGTTCATGAAGGTCTGGGGTTCCAGCAACCACACCGTCTGCCCGTGCAGCGTGGTGCGCGCGACCAGGCCGTGATAGCTGCGCTCGTGCGTGAGCGTGACCTTCAGTTCGCTGGCGAGCGCGTCGACCCACCAGAAGCCGACGTTGTGCCGCGTGGCTTCGTATTCGGGGCCCGGGTTGCCCAATCCGACGAACAGCTTGATCATGGAAACGATTATCGATGTACTAGAAAAGCAAACGGCCCACCGAGGTGGGCCGTTTACAGGGAACGCCTGTGAAGAATTTACTTCTTCTTGGGGGCCGGGGCCTTGGCGTCCTTGGCGGGGGCTGCCTTGGCGTCGCCGCCCTTGGCTTCACCCTTGGCAGGCGCGGCGGCGGCCTTGGCATCGGCGGCCGGTGCGGCGGCAGCACCCGCGGCAGCGGCTTCGGCGCCCGGCTCGGCGGCTTCTTCGCCACCGATCATCACGACCGACACCAGCACCGGGTTCGGCTTGCCGCGCGTCACGGCCGTGACGCCCTTGGGCAGCGTGATGTCCTTCAGGTGCAGCGACATGCCCTTCTTCATGCCCGACAGGTCCACTTCGATGAACTCGGGCAGGTCGGCCGGCAGGCAGGAGATGTCGAGTTCGGACATGACATGGTTGACCACGCAGGCTTCGAACTTGACGGCTTGCGATTCCTCGGCCTTCACGTAGTGCAGCGGCACCTTCATGTGCAGCTTGGTCTTGGCGTCCACGCGCTGGAAGTCGATGTGCACGATCTGCTGCTTGTACGGGTGCACTTGCACGTCGCGCAGCAGGACCTTGGCCGACTTGCCCTCGAGCTCCATGTCGAGGATGGTGGAATGGAAGGCTTCCTTCTTGAGGGCGTGCCAGAGGGCGTTGTGATCGAGTTCGATCAGTTGCGGCTGGCCATCGCCACCATAGACGATGCCGGGCGTCTTGCCCGTGGTGCGGAGACGGCGGCTCGCACCCGTCCCCTGCTTGGCGCGCTGAAAAGCGACGAATTTCATGACTGGCTCCATCAGGAGTCCACCGCGACCAGTGTGACTCCGGTTTAAAAAGGCCCGCGCGAATACGCGGACCACTCATTGCCTCGGACCTAAAACAGATTTTCCTGGTCCGAGAACAATTGCATCACCGACTCTCCCTTGGCGATGCGCTGGATCGTCTCGGCGATCAGCGGCGCCACGGAGAGCTGGCGGATTTTCTTGCACGCGCGGGCGGCGTCGGACAGCGGGATGGTGTTGGTCACCACCACTTCGTCCAGCGCGCTGCCCTTGGCGATGCGCTCGATCGCGGGGCCCGAGAAGATCGCGTGCGTGCAATACGCATAGACCTTCTTCGCGCCGCGCTCCTTCAATACCTCGGCCGCCTTCACCAGCGTGCCGGCGGTGTCGATCATGTCGTCCATGATCACGCAGTTGCGGCCATCGATCTCGCCGATGACGTGCATCACCTCGCTCACGTTGGCGCGCGGACGGCGCTTGTCGATGATCGCGAGATCCGTGTTCAGCTGCTTGGCCAGCGCCCGGGCACGCACCACACCGCCGACGTCCGGCGAGACGACGATCAGGTCGTCGTAGTTCTTGTGGCGCAGGTCGCCCAGCAGCACCGGCGACGCGTAGATGTTGTCCACCGGGATGTCGAAGAAACCCTGGATCTGGTCGGCGTGCAGGTCCATCGTCAGCACGCGCGCCACACCCACCGTCTGCAGCAAGTTGGCCACCACCTTGGCCGAGATCGGCACGCGCGTCGAGCGCGGGCGGCGGTCCTG
>Ga0157376_10002197_pt1 | contig 13158 bp, 13 predicted proteins | sample M45metaG_FD_121801 | JGI IMG/M metagenome (GOLD analysis project Ga0157376, IMG submission 121801) | Miscanthus rhizosphere microbial communities from Kellogg Biological Station, Michigan, USA - M4-5 metaG | ecosystem: Host-associated > Plants > Roots > Rhizosphere > Soil | place: USA: Michigan... | reverse complement strand
AAGAAGGGCAATTTCTACTCCCTGCGGAGCCGCGTTAATAATTAGTTCCTTGTTCAATCTTAATCACATTTACAAAAGTATAACCATCACACACTAAAAGGAAGGCGCTGAAGTGGTTTTACATGCTATTTAACCATGGCTTAAACAAATGCAACCGTGCACACTACTTAAAAGGCAGGTAAATGGATTCAGCAAAAAAAAGAAAAACAAGGCCTGTTACAAATTTACAGGCCTTATAGAAAATTATTTATTTCTCTTCTTATGACGATTCTTTCTTAGTCGTTTTTTACGTTTGTGAGTTGCTATTTTATGACGCTTTCTCTTTTTACCACAAGGCATTGCTGAAAGTATTTGAGTTAAAAATTATTTTAATGTTTTTATTTTATTGTCAATTTCCTCTGTCAATTGCGGATTGGAGACATATTTCTTACCTGCTTCATACCAAATCACTGCCGTTGCATTGTCTCCTTTTCTTTCATATGCCTCTGCCAGCATAAAAATAGCTTCCAGGTTAGTTGGCTCTTTGTCTACCACTCTCTTTAAACGCTCTGTTGCCTTGTCCAGCTGTCCCGACACCACACCACCAATTCCCAGCATTAATTGTGCATACATATTGCTACTGTCTTTCCTGGCAACCTCCAGTATCTTTTGTATGCCCATCATTACTTCTTGTGGGTTGCCTGCCGTACTGCCGAATATGTAGCAACTGCCTAAACCAATTTTTGAAGAGTCATTTGCCGGATTTATTACCAATGCCCTCTCAAATAAGTCTTTTGATTCATCAGCCATCCACTGTTTAACAGCGGGCTGATTGGTCCCTTTCAATTCATTTAAAAATTGGCGGGCTGCGAAGGTGAGACTTTTTTCAGAATTTTCCAATTTAGCTGCGGCGCCTGTGTAATAAGCATAGGGTTCAAAGAAATGAACAGAATCCCTCCAAAAGCCAGCCAGCTGCCGGTACACTTTAATTTGCTGGTCTTTTACATCGCCGCGTACCACTGCAGATTCCAGGCGGGTAACATAGTCCTGCCTGGATAATGAAAGCTTTTGTTTGGCAGCCGCTATAATAACTGCCGCATCAATTTTTTTAGGAGACGCAGATGCAGCACCCTCAGTAGCAGCCTGTTGCTTTACCGGGGGCGTAGTATTCGCAAAAAAATAAATCAACAGTAGCAAAACCAGTCCAGACCCTACGAGAATAAATTGCTGTTTCTTCACTTATCAAAAAATTAGGAATGCAATTTACACCTCAGCATCGGGGTTTGGCTGATCTTCTTTTACTGTTTCAAGCTTTTTAACTTCCTGCACAAACTCCTTGGCGGGTTTAAATGCGGGTATAAAATGCTCTGGAATGTGAACCGCCACATTCTTTTTGATGTTACGGCCAATTTTTGCTGCCCGTTTTTTGGTAATAAAACTGCCAAAGCCGCGAATGTAAATGTTTTCTCCCTGTGCCAATGTATCTTTCACCTCTTTAAACATAGCTTCAAGGGTTACTAAGACATCAATTTTAGGGATACCGGTCTTCTCGGCAATTTGATTGATTAAGTCGGCTTTTCTCATTTTGTTGAAAACTTGAGGGGTTTATAATATTATCTGTAACAAAACGAAATTTTTGTCATTTTCATATCTGGCTCATAACCAATTACGAAGATAATATAAAAGACCTTTTCTAACCGTACAAGTACAAGATAAAATATTGGTTTTGAAGAATAAACATATAAAAAAGGCAAATTTCCAGCTATTTTTACCTTTTCCGGCTTAAAATAAGGCCGGCGGGCACACTATGAAAGCCGATTTTACAAAAAAATTGATGAAATGGAGCCTGGATCTGAACACCCGTTCCATGCCATGGAAGGGTGAAAAAGACCCTTATAAAATCTGGCTGAGCGAAATTATTCTTCAGCAAACCCGTGTTGAACAGGGACTTTCATATTATCAGCGCTTTATTGAAGCATTCCCCACCATAAAAGCCCTAGCTGCCGCACCCGAAAAAAAAGTATTTAAGCTATGGGAAGGTCTGGGTTACTATACGCGCTGCAAGAATCTTATTGCTACTGCTGCATTTATCAGCAATGAGAAGAAGGGCGTATTTCCGGCCGATTATGAAAGTATCCTGTCACTCAAAGGCATTGGTCCTTATACCGCGGCTGCAATTGCCTCATTTGCATTTAACTTACCCTATGCAGTTACAGATGGAAATGTACTCAGGGTGCTGTCCAGGTATTTTGGAATTTCTACGCCCATAGATAACAATGCTGGTAAAAAAATATACAACCTGCTGGCTTTTGAACTGCTTGATAAACAGCAACCCGGTTTGTATAACCAGGCCATTATGGATTTTGGAGCAGTAATATGCAAACCACAACAACCATTGTGCGCCCAATGCCCGCAAAAGCAAGACTGTCAGGCGCTACAACTTCAAACAATAAAGGAGTTACCGGTAAAAGAAAAGCAATTAAAAAAGAAATCACGCTGGTTGTATTATTTCATTGTACAGATAAAAGGTAGTGTGCTGGTTCGTAAAAGAACCAGCAAAGACATTTGGGAAAACCTGTATGAATTTGTGTTGTACGAAGCTGATGAATTACTGGACCCCGGCAAAAAAACACTTGACCGCATTGTAAAAAAAATAATGGACAAACAGGTTGTCAGCATTAAAAATATATCGCCCGTATTTCGCCAGCAGCTTACGCACCAAACCATTATTGGTCAATTCATAGAACTGGAAGCCGATGCTGTGCCAGCCACTCTAAAAAATTATGAGCTGGTAAAAAATGCCCGGCTTGTCAACTATCCATTCCCCAAATTTATTACCGCTTACCTGCAGCAACAAAGCAAACCCATGCAGCTGTTTTAATACCTAACCAACAGGAAGAAGCATAGACACGCCGCTGATTTTGTACCAAAATTTAATCCATTTTTATTCATGCGAAACTGACTGCAAAAAATTTTTTACCACTCATTTTTAAATGGCTTATCGTGCCGGCTGGCAACATTGGTAACAACGCATAAAAAGCAATACAGGCCTCAAAAAAATGCATTTGTTTACCTGAAAAAATCTAACTTTAAAGGAGATTTAAACCAGGAGATGATTATTTCACAATAAACTATCAACTATGCGTGGCGTTAACAGGGTGATGCTTATAGGCAATCTTGGAAAAGACCCGGATGTACAGTACCTGGAAGGCAATATTGGGGTTGCAAAATTTTCACTGGCAACCACGGAAACTTACAAAGACAGATCTGGAAAACTCATTTCCCAAACAGAATGGCATACCGTTGTTTTATGGAGAGGCCTGGCGGATTTGGCAGAGAAATATTTACACAAGGGAAGCCTGGTTTATATTGAAGGACGGCTGCGCACCCGTAGCTGGGAAGACAAAGAAGGAAATAAAAAATTTGCTACCGAAGTGGTAGGCGACAATTTAATTATGCTTGATAAAAGAAATGATGGCAACCATAGTGCAGGGCACGATAGCCCGATGGATAATTTGAGCAACCCGGATGCACCTCTGCCGGGTGAGCATTCCGGCGATTTGCCTTTTTAATTAAAATTTTATTGCAACTTTGTATTTATCCGTTTCCAAACGGCTGCTGAACCTGCTTTTTTAAAAAAAGCAAATTAATAACGAAAAACCTGTGCTTTGGATTACCTGTCGGATTTTACCGCTTACTTTCATTATCCTCCTTTGCTTTTACTGGCTGGCAGCTCACAGGGCATTACCCTGCTGGTTGTACTGATTCTATTCCTTTTGCTTATAACGTTTTTTGTTTCGGGTGCCGAAGTAGCTTTTTTTTCGCTCAGCTACAAAGACGTAAACATGCTTAAAACTAAGCATGATGCCGGCTGGAAAAGGATTGTAAGCCTGCTGGAAGATCCAAAAATCCTGCTGGCATCCCTGCTTATTGCCAGTACGCTTATCAATATCGCTATCATTATTCTTTCTAATTTTCTGATAGATGAAATGCTGGACCTGAAAGCAAGCGTGTGGATAGCGCTGATAAAGGTCATTATTATCAGTTTTTTCCTCGTACTTTTTGGTAAAGTGCTGCCTAAAGTATGGGCATCGCAAAACAACCTGCGCTTTGCCTACAACGCCTCTTATATTGTTGAAATCATACACCTGCTCTTCAGAAGAATCAGTACCTGGATGGTAAGCATTTCAGATAGCATAGAAAATTTTCTGGGGAAAAAAGTATCTTCTTACAGTCTGGACGAGCTGGACAGCGCCATTGATATTACCGCCAGCACCGATGCTACTGAAAAAGAAAAAAGTATACTAAAAGGCATTGTTAAGTTTGGCAATATATCCGTAAAACAGGTAATGACCACCCGGCTGGATGTTTGTGGCATCAACCAGAACCTTAGTTTTCATGAACTGATAAAAAAAGTGGCGGAATTGCATTACTCACGCCTGCCTGTGTTTAAAGAAAACCTTGACGAAGTAACCGGCATTATTCATACCAAGGATATTTTGCCCTACCTGAATGAAAACAACGATTTTAACTGGAGGCAACTGCTGCGTCAGCCCTATTTTGTGCACGAACAAAAACTGATTGAGGATCTGCTTAAAGAGTTCCAGGGAAAGCGCATACACTTTGCCGTTGTAGTGGATGAATTTGGCGGCACCAGCGGTATTGTGACCATGGAAGATATAATGGAAGAAATTACAGGAGATATAAAGGATGAGTTTGATGATGAAGAAAGCGGTGAAACCAAAATAGATGATTATAATTATGTGTTTGAAGGCAGAACCATGATCAATGATGTGTGCAAACGAATGGATTTGCCAATAGATACCTTTGAAGGTGTACGCGGAGACAGCGACTCACTGGCCGGTCTTATACTTGAGATAGCCGGACATTTTCCCGCAGTAAATGATGTTGTTTCCAGCGGCGATTTTGATTTTACCATACTTGAACTGGACCGCAACCGCATTAAAAAAGTAAAAATAGCTGTTAAGCCCGTTATAAAAGACTAGCACAATTTATGGCAACAAAAAAAATGAAAAGAGCAACGGGTTTATTTTTAGGTACACTGGTTATAATAATTTCATTATCGTGCAACAGCGTATATACACCAAGGCCGCGCGGGTATTATAAAATAGATTTCCCTGCCCGCAGTTACCAGCTATTTGACAAGGCTGGTTTCCCATTCCGTTTTGAATATCCTGCTTACGCAAATATTATCCAGGACAGTACCTTTTTTGACGAACAACCAGAGAACCCTTACTGGCTGAATATTGATTTCCCCCGGTTTCACGGCAAGATATACATCAGCTATATTGAAATTGGCGGAAAAAGTCGTTTTAAAATACGTGATGCAAAAGGCAATTATATTGATTCTACCGGTATCAATACTTTTGACAACCTCATTAAAAGCTCTTACGCGCTCACCTATAAACATTCCTATAAAGCGTCTTCCATTGAAGACAGCGCTTTTACTACCGCCAATCATGTAGAAGGGATTTATTTTAAAATCGGTGGCAATGCTGCCACTGCCAACCAATTCCTGGTAACAGATACTGTAAAACACTTTCTTCGTGGCGCTTTATATTTTGATGCCACACCCAATGCAGACTCACTGGGTATCGTTAACCATTTTCTGCAGCAGGATATGAAGCATCTGATTAATAGTCTTACCTGGAAGTAGGGCTAAGAGGGCAAAGGAGAAAAAGAGCATGGCTGATGTCTGATTTCTGTTGTGCAAATTGTAAGTAATGGCTACCGGCTTATAGCTAAAAGCTTTTTTCTCTTTTCCTCTGTTAGCTCCGCGCGACAATATGCTCCTTTCCTCTTTTTCTCCTTGTTCTCTTAGCTCTTAGCCGTAGATTTGTATCTCAAATTTTTACTTTGATAGCTATAGAAAACATATTGATAAGTGATGAAGTGGTTGAATCACAGTTTGTTTGTGACCTTAATAAATGCAAGGGTGGATGTTGCGAAGACGGCGATGCCGGCGCCCCTCTTTCCAAAGCAGAGCTGGGCGAGGTAAATAAAGCCTATGAAATTGTAAAACCCTATATGACAAAAGAAGGTATTGCAGTTACTGAAAAAGAGGGCCGTTACCAATACGACAGGGAGTTTGGATGGGTCACCCCTACTATTGGAGGCAAATTGTGCGCCTATGGTTACCGGGATAAAAAAGGAGTCATTATGTGTTCTTTTGAACAGGCTTATAATGAAGGTAAAATACAGTGGAAAAAACCAATCAGTTGCCACTTGTATCCCATCAAAATAAAAAAAAGCAATGAATACGAGATGCTGAATTACGAGCCCCGTGAAACTATGTGCAGTCCGGCATGTGCATTGGGTAAAAAGTTAAAAGTGCCCACTTATGTTTTTTTAAAAAATGCGCTGATCAGGAAATACGGCGAAGATTTTTATGGATTGCTTGAACAAGTGGCAGCGCAGTATTTTAAAGATAAAAAATCGTGAGACGTGAGTGGTGAGTAGTGAATGGTGAGTAGCTGGATTTGCATACCTGGCAAAAGTACTCACGACTGACCACTCACGATTCACGATTAAAAAATGTATTTTCAATAATAAACAGCCATGTCCGAATCCGCTTCAACTTTTATTGCAAAAAGCACCGTCAGGGCGGCAGACCTGGATCACCGCCGCAAAATCAATTTTAACATTGGAAAGTATAATGCTGCAATACCAGCAGGCAAAAAGCAATTCCCGGATATCAATAACGCCAGGGAAAGGGCTAAAAACATTAAGTGGCGGGCTATAGAAACATTGGATACCTGTCTTGAAAATTTTGAAACGGCATTTACAAAACGTGGTGGCAAGGTAATATGGGCATCAGACGCACAGGAAGCTTTGCAGGAGATAAAAAAAATCTGCGAAGCAAAAAATTGCCGCAGCATTGTGAAGAGTAAAAGCATGGTTACAGAAGAACTAAAACTAAATGATTTTTTACATGAGCAGGGTATAGAAAGCGTAGAAACAGATTTAGGTGAATACATACAACAACTGGATGGAGAACCACCCTACCATATTGTTACTCCCGCTATGCATAAGAGCAAGGAAGATGTAGCCAAATTGTTTTATGAAAAATTGAATACTGCACCTAATTTATCTCCCGAAGCGCTTACACTTATTGCCAGGGAAAAACTGCGAACAAAATACATAACGGCAGAAATTGGTATTACAGGTGCCAACTTTCTGATAGCCGATATTGGCGCAATAGCTGTAACAGAAAATGAAGGCAATGCAAGGCTGAGCTGCGCGTTTCCGAAAACCCATATTGCTATTGTGGGCATAGAAAAAATGATACCTTCCGTCACTGATTTGGGTCTATTCTGGCCCCTGCTGGCCACATTTGGTACAGGCCAGAATGTAACGGTTTATAATACCATTTTGGCTGGCCCCCGGCAGGCCAATGAAACCGATGGTCCTGATGAAATGTATGTCATTTTGCTAGACAATGGCCGTACTAATATGCTGGCCAATCCAAAAACAAGAGAAAGCCTTTATTGTATACGTTGTGGCGCCTGCCTGAACGCCTGCCCGGTATACAAAAATATTGGCGGGCATGCATATGGTACCACTTACAGCGGCCCCATTGGCGCGGTTATAACACCGCATCTTAAACAAATGGATGAATGGAAACACTTAAGCTATGCCTCATCGTTATGTGGCAACTGCACGGAAGTTTGCGCTGTAAAAATTAATTTGCACGAATTGCTGCTCGAAAACCGCCATGAAGCCGTTGACCAGGGCGCCACGTCATGGAGTGAGAAAATTGCCTGGAAAGCCTGGAAAAAAGCCAGCCTCAGTCGCAACCTTATGAATAAAGGCAACAGGAAAATAAAGAACTGGGCAGTCAATAAACTCTTCAAAGGCTGGACGGCTCACAGAGACGGGCTTGACTTTTCTGAAAAGACCTTTAATGAAATGTGGAAAGCCGGGCATAAAGAATGATCGGTTTAAAAGAATTTTGAGAATATATTTGTAGATAGTCAGCATAATGGCTGGCTATTATTATATACGGATGTTACTATTCTACACTCATACCATTACACCAAGACTGCAGTACATTGTCGACTTTATAAGCACTGAACTATTTGACACTGCCATTACCATTACAACAGACGCTTCGGCGTTTACGTCTTTTGCAGGCCCCCGTTTCAATTATTCTGACAGTGATTTTTCTGAACAGGAGTTTTATGTAAAAGCCACTTCGTTGCTATTTGAAAACGATATCCGGCCACAGACCATTAATTGTTTTGAAGCCGATTACCAGAAAGCATTCTTCCAAACAAGCGGTGACTACCCGTTTGACATACTGGCGGCCTCTTTTTACCTGATTTCAAGGTATGAAGAATATTTGCCTCACCGGAAAGATGAATATGGCCGGTATGCCCATACCAGCTCCCTGGCATTTAAAGAACATTTTTTGCACCTCCCGCTGGTGAATATATGGCTGGAGGATCTCAAACGAAAATTAAAGAAGAAATTTCCCGGTATTGTTTTTAAACGCCGGCCATTTAAATTTATCCCTTCTTATGACATTGACATCGCCTGGTCGTACCGCCACAAAGGCTGGTGGCGTAATCTTGGAGGATTTGTGAAATCAATACAAAAAGGCAACTGGCAGCAGGCCGGTGAAAGATGGAAAGTACTGGCAGGTAACCAGGCCGACCCCTATGACTCTTATGAATGGCTGGATGCATTGCACCTGTACTGCAAAATAAAACCCATTTACTTTTTTCTTGTTGCACAGAAGTACCAGGGCTACGACAGAAATACGCCCACTTCATCAAAAGCCCTGCAGGAATTAATTGCCTACTTTTCCGTTGTCTATAAAATTGGTTTACATCCTTCATGGCAGAGCAGCGTAGCGATTGATAATAAAGTAGTGATGGAAGAGAAGGAATGGCTGGAAGTAATTATTGATAAACCCGTAGAGCACAGCCGCCAACATTATATTAAGTATACTATACCAGAAGGGTTCAGAAGATATATTGACTGCGGCCTATTGAAAGATTATTCAATGGGTTATGGCAGCATCAATGGGTTTCGCGCATCGGTGGCTTCTTCTTTTTATTGGTTCGACCTGGAAAAAAACGAAACCACTTCACTCCGGTTATTTCCTTTTTGCTTTATGGATGCCAATGCTTTTTACGAACAGCAGCTAACGCCGCAGCAGGCTTACGAAGAGCTAACCCATTATTACAATACCATAAAGAAGTTAAATGGTCTTTTTGTAATGATCTGGCACAATCAATTTTTAGGAACAGATAAAATTTTTGCCGGCTGGAAAGAAACCTATGAACTTTTCATGAAAGAGAATGTCTACTGGGATGCCTATAATTTTTAAAAAGAAAGACCCTGCTCAAGAATGAGCAGGGTTTTTTACCTATACCCCCTAAACACAAAAGACTTTAGTATTTAGACTTCCGGCTTCGTTCTCCACACAATACCAAGCACCCAATATTCTAATAAATAGTACTGAGGTCTCCGCATGTCTGAATACTGAATACTACATACTAAATACTCATTATTTAGGCTTCCTGTTCCGCAGCGTGTCTGAATACTGCATACTAAATACTACATACTGTCAATATGTTGACGCTTTTTTCTTCTTTAAATTAAATACCCTCGACAGGTTAAAACCAAATTGTATATCGCCCTTCCCCCATTTGTTGGTGGTTTGCGTAATAAATGCCCTTTCATTCATTCCACTGGTATTGGAAAAATGCAATTGAAAAACGTGGCCGCCGGTTTCTATATCCACACCAACAGATAAAGGATTGCTGCCGTCTGAATGAGGTAATCCATTTGCTACATAGAAATAATCAACTACAAAAGCCATTCTTTTGCTGAACTTATAACGGGCACCTATACCTGCGGCGAATATATCATTGACATCGGCCATAGCCACTTCATTCCGGTGTACCAGTGTTGGACTAAGCTGCAGGCTGAAACGCTGCGAAATCTTGCGGCCGAATATTGCCTGGTAATAATACCCCGATCTTAAATTAAATGAAACCTCCTTTGAGGGATCAAGATTTTTATATGTTTGAATGGACATACCTGCCACCAGCACAATAGTGACTGGCGACCCGCCCGGGCCTGTTGCCTGCCGCAGGAGGCGGTATTTTAAAAATCCGTCCAGCTCCTTTTGGGTAGTGGTGCGTCCAATGCCAATCGTAAAATTTTTGCTGATGCCATAGTCAAAACCAAGGCGCATGCTTGCCTGGTCAAGGCCAAAAAACTGGCTGACACCCTGATTTACCGGCCCAAACCGGTGAAGTATGCGAAAATCAAGCACGCCGGGTCCTATCATTTCAATTGAATGTCCGTTAATTACCCGGGACGATTTAAATGCGCCGGTTACATATTCCTTCCTGGCGGTTGAATCCTGCAATGACTTCATGATATCATCCTGGGCTTGTGCGGCGTGCAAAAACAAAAAAGAAAAAAATAAGATAAATACAGGCTTCATTTGTATTGTTTTAGGTTGGGTAAAGTGTATTAATGTGGCGTACCGTTGTCAATCCATTTTTTTATCGTAGCAATTGTACAGTCATTTAATTTTCCACCGCCATCGGGCATTGGCCGGTAGCCAGACGCATGGCTGATACAACCATACAAGTAGCCGTTCTGGGCATAAAACTTTAATCCATCATAATTATCCAGTTGTATGCCCGAGGAAGCGGAAGCGGTGCTATGACAGTCGGAGCAATTGGCGTCAATAATTGGCGCAATATCGGTAGCATAAGAAATATTATCCGGAATAACACATGGTACCACCACCACATCTTTCTTTAAATAGGCGCAGCCAACGGCACACGCAATAAAAAAAATAAAAAGAAAAGCAATACAGATCTGTTGTCGGGTCCGCATGGTGGAGCTGTTGTTTAGATATAAGTCCGGCATTGCCCGCAAGCAATACCGATATTTGATTTAGCCACTCATACGGTGCAAAAAGCCGTAAGGTTGCCCGCAATTTTTATTGCCGGTGAAATATTACCTGTTTACTTAAGGGAATGCGATTAGCTATTTTGCCGGTGGCGATGAAAGAGAATACAGCTTTTGCAAATGTGACGATGCACCTATCCCTGATTCCTGGCAATTCTTTTGTGCTGCAATTTGTGGATCCAAATTGCGTGTTTATCGCGTTTTCATTGTCCGATTGCGTTCCATGCCTTTACTATTTCTTCCGCATGCTGTTTGTTTTTCGGCCGTTGAAATATCTTTTTTATCACTCCCCTTTCATCAATCAGAAAGGTGGTGCGGTGCAGCCCCATATACTCGCGGCCATATAATTTTTTCATGCCCCAGACACCATATTTATCTATAATAGTATGGCCGGGGTCGGCTATTAATATAAAAGGAAGGGAATATTTGGTTTCAAATTTCTTGTGTTTGGCCGGTGTATCGGGGCTAACACCCAGCACTTCAAAACCTTCTTTTTTTAAAAGCGGGTAGTTATCGCGCAGGTTACAGGCCTGTATGGTGCAGGTAGGGGTATCGTCTTCGGGGTAGAAAAAAAGCACTATTTTCTTCCCTTTATAATCCGCCAGTGCAACTTTCTTTCCGTCCTGGTTAATGGCGGTAAATAATGGTGCTTTGTCTCCTTCTTTTAGTTCAATCATAATACAAATGTGATGAATGTGCTAATGTGATGAATGTGCTAGTGTGCTAATGTGGAAATGTGAAAATGAAGCCCATTCTGAGCAACAGGATTTGCACATTTGTCACATTTTCACATTTACGCATTACCTCGTGAACGAAAAAGTCTTTACAGCAATATTCCCTGCTTCATCCTCTACGCTTATTTTCAATGAATGAGATCCAGGGCCGCATTGTTCATCAAAAATATAGATAAAACTTTTGCCCTTATCATTGGTAAACCGCAGCCATTTACCGTCCAGTTCGGCCCTGAAATTTTTGAAGCCCTCCAGGTTATCTTTAATAATAAATACGATGCGCGAAGCCCTGCTCATATTGGCTCCTTCCTTAAACCCAACGGGTACAATTACGGGCGGCGTTTCATCCAGCACCAGCTGAAAACTTCCCATGTCACGGAACCTTGCCGTGGCCCATCCTTTTTGCCATTCTGGTTTCTGCACTTCCCGTTTATTGCCTGCAAAACGCTGCATTACCACATGGCTGCGCCTGCCTGTGTCCAATGCAACCAGGGGCCTTATTCTTACCAGCATGGCATCCTGCAGCGGAATGTAAGTGGCGCCAATGCTATGCACTGCAGATACCACACTGGCATCTGCAGCCGCTGTTCTTTTATAAACAATATGCACGGAATCATACAGGCAATGCTCTCCGATAAAAAATTCGCAATCCGTAGTATCAAAGCCATCAAGCATAAGCGGGTAGAACATTTTGCCCGATGCTACTGGCAGGGCCGGGGGCAAGCCACTGTATTTTATTCTGGTGGTCAGCAATGACGTATTATTATACCCATCCCTGACATAGATTTTTATAGCATGTTCTGCACCATCGCTGATATCAATAGTGCCATCGGTACTTACCGCCTGGTAAATACCATGCTGGTAACCTGGCAACTGAAATAATTGCTGCAGAAAGGGACCTCCACCTGCGCGGGTTTTATAATCAATATGGGCATTCAGGTTTCGGGTATCATTATAGCTTATCTTATCCATCTGAAAGCCGATTACCGGCTTATCATTGTCGTATAAATCTGCTTCAAAAATGCCATTGGGGTTCACAGAACCGCTATGGGTATCCGATGCCGAGATGGCAAAACTGATCCTGGGAGAAGATACAGTAATCAGCGGGATAAGACTGGCATAGCCTTCCGCAGTCTTTTTTATAGCCACCAGTTTGGGAGATTGTTCATACAGGCTAAGCCGCCGATCGTACATGGCCAGCCTGCTGATGGTGGGTTTGGTATTATCGGCCAGCGGAAATCCAAACAACATTGGGTTCCTGTTTATATCGTCGTCCGTTTTCCTGATTTCAAAGTGCACATGCGGTCCCTGGCTTCCACCCGTATTACCGCTATAGGCAATCAGGTCTCCCTTTTTGACCGGGAATAAATTGGGTGGCAGATCCGCAAAAATCCGCCATGATTCCAGTTTGTATTGCTGTTGCTTTAACCAGGCATCCAATGCAGGTATGAATGCATTCAGATGTCCATATACGGTAGTAAATCCGTTT
>Ga0157376_10002196_pt1 | contig 13158 bp, 13 predicted proteins | sample M45metaG_FD_121801 | JGI IMG/M metagenome (GOLD analysis project Ga0157376, IMG submission 121801) | Miscanthus rhizosphere microbial communities from Kellogg Biological Station, Michigan, USA - M4-5 metaG | ecosystem: Host-associated > Plants > Roots > Rhizosphere > Soil | place: USA: Michigan... | reverse complement strand
TTCGCAAGTTGTGCGGAGTCGGAAATCCATCCCGTCGCGCGGCACTCATTGAGGCCGCGATAATAGACGAGGCGGATGTCGAGGCTGCCCGACAAGGCCGCCTCGCGGAACATGTCGGCCTGCATCGCGCAGGCCATGTCCCAGGTCGGTTGCCGGCTCATGGTGGCGTCGAGCGCAAATACCAGCCTGCCCTTGGCGCCGGCTCGGTGCGGCGACATGGCCTTGGCCTTGGCGACAAAGGCGGCGATGTCCTCGGCGGCCGACGGCCTCGCCTCCGGCAACGGGCCAGATTTGGCCGAACCAGACTTGCTCGAAGGTTGCGCCGACGAGACGTCGTTCTCGGATTTCGGTTTGGTGGGTTCGCCGGCCATGATCGCTCGCAATTTGCAGCAAGCTCTATGTGGGACGGGAATAGAGAGCGGTCAATGCGACCGGCACGATCCGACAACGATCACGCAGCATCCAGCGGCTAATTCGCCACTTGCTAGTTGGCTACCGGCTTGTTCGGGCCAGCCGCCGTTACCGGGTTGCTCGCCAGCGGGACCGGACCAGGGCTGGCCGTCAAAACGTCAGGCACTTTGGTCGTCACCGGAGACAGCGCGCTATTGTCGGTATCTTCCAGGAATTTGTTGAGCATCGTCTCGATCGACGACTTCGCCGTATCCGGCCCGGTGTCGCGCATGTCGTTATGCTGGAAGTCGGTGTTCACGACCGTGATGCCGAGCTTTTCGCACTCTTCTCCATCGGGAACGACGCCGGGGTCGGGCTTGAACTGCGTGTCCTTCGAGCGGAACGACAGGATCTTGAACTTGCCATCGGTCAAGAACGGCACGCGCAGATTGTCCAGCGTTACGACCTTCTTGATCTCATCGGGATGCTGCTTGGCGAAATACATCGAGATGTCGCCACCCATCGAATGGCCCACCATCGTCACCCTGGCGTAGTCGGCGTGGGGCTGGACCTTCCTCATTTCCTCGATCGCAAACTGGATATTGGCCACGCCGCGCAGAATTTGCGGCAGCCGGCCGACATAGAGTTCGCCGACCTTCGTCACCATCGGCGGATCGGTCGGCAGATCATGCTGCGGGCTGATCACAAGGTAACCGCGGAACGCGAACGCGTTGGCGAGAAACGAATACTCGGAATTCTTGACGGTGTTGCCGTGGTTGAGGATCGCCACCGGCAACGTGATCATGCCGGCATCGGCCTGAAGTTCCTTGTCACGGCGAACGGCGACATCGACTGCAACCAGCCGGTTGTCGCGCGCGCGATCATAGAACGAAATCGTCTCGTGCTTGATCGCCCACTTGCTCGCGGTGAAATACGCGACAGTGAGCAGCACGGAGAGCGAAAGTAGAATGGTAATTCCACGTTTCATATTCGTCCTCGGGCGCCCACCTCCGGGGCTATGCTAGCTTTGAGACTCTGCGGTCCCTTCTCAATGATATATGTCACGGTGGAGTGACATAAAGTCCAAATGTTGTGAATTGACCGCCTGATCGTTGTGCGTTGCACCCATCAATTGTGCAAATGCTCAGTCGGCGGCTAATCCCGCCTCCTTTTCCCTACTACGGCGCAAACCACGCTTCGGTCGGCTAAAGTCTAAGGCAACGGTTCTTTAGACGGTTTGTTCCCTGCGGCCCGTTATCCCCATACCGGTGCCGCCCGTAGGAGTACGGAGAATTCAGACCAGGTCTGGTCGTCTGGATCGTTTCAACCGCCTTCGACCTCGACAGCACCAATGAGGCGGTCCCACATCCCGCCGCCCAACAGCGGCTCGTTCAGAATGACGGTAGTCAAGCGCTGATGATGTCGTGGATTTCGAGCGGCTTGTCGACCTGGGTGAACCATTCGGCGCGGTTGGCGGCCCGGCGGCGGCCGCGCTCGTCGAGTGGCAGCTTCAGCTGCCGCAGCAGGCTGGTCACCTCCTCGCGCGCCGTGACATGTCCAAGGCTCGGCCGGGTTCCGAGCGTTGTTTCGTCGATGTCATCGAGGGCGGTGAGGCCGCGCGGGAAGAACTCGCGGTAGACTACCCGCTCGGCAAAGCCGTCGATCGAACGGAAGCCTAGGCGCAGCGACAGGTCTTTCAGGCCCTCGGCCACCAGTTGCTTGTTGCGCGAGCCAATCATCGACAAGCGGTTGCGCACCACGATCCAGTCGGTCGAGGCGCCGTCGATCTGGCGGCGCTTGCGCCTGACGTCCCGCACCATCTCCGCATAATGGCTCTCGCCGATCACGGAATAGGTGGCGGGATCGACGGTGCCCAGCACGTCGAAGTCGAGGAAACTGTCGTTGATCGGCGTCACCAGCGTATCCGCCATCGAATGCGCCAAGCGCATCAGGTAGGAATCCGAACCGGGCGTGTCGATCACGATGAAGTCGAAAGCGCGCTCAACCGCGCTCACCGCTTCCATAAATTGCTGGAACTCGGAGTTCTCATTATCGGCAATCTGCATCGTCTCGCCGAGCTTGATGCGATAATGCACGGGGATTTCGAGAGCGAGCGAGGTGCGCCGCGCCCAGGCGCTGCGATTGCCGATGTAGCGGGTAAAACTCTGCTGGCGGGAGTCCAGATCGATGGTCGCGACACGCTGACCGGCCTTCATCAGGGCAACAGCGATATGCAGAGCGGTGGTGGATTTTCCCGAACCGCCCTTTTCGTTGCCCAACACGACGACGTGCGCCGAACCGGATTGTCCCTGACTCGCCTGAACCAACATGATTCAACCCCCGCGATATCTTCAACCACGCGCGGCTGCGGTCAAGCGAAATGCGCGATAACGCTTTCAAACATTTTTTCTAACCGTCTTAATCATGAATCGAGCGGACGGCAGCTGATGTTCACACAGACGCCTTCTCGACTCACATCGGCCGCGGCGCCGACATATCTCGCCGTCGACTGCCTTCCGGGGTTGCTTGGCGGAGGTGGCTCGGCCTTATAAGGTCGGCTTGTAAGATCGGGTTGCCTGCCAAAAGATCCGGGGCCAGCGCCCTCACCCCAAAATTACTGCGAGAGATCGAGGCCAGATGTCGCGAAGTCCCATGGTCGTCCGTACCGTTCCCGCACTGCGCCGCGCCGTCGATGGCTTGCGCGCCAGAAAAGCCACGATTGCGCTGGTCCCAACCATGGGAGCGCTCCATGACGGCCACGTGTCGCTGGTGCGGCTCGCTAAACGCCGCGCACAAAAAGTCGTCGTCTCGATCTTCGTGAACCCGACCCAGTTCGCACCCACCGAAGATTTCAGTTCCTACCCGCGCACCTGGAAGGCCGACGTCGCCAAACTCGCCGCCGAAAAGGTCGACCTGATCTGGAATCCAGACCTCAAGGCGATGTACCCGGAGCGATTTGCGACCCGGATCGTGCCCGAAGGCCCGGCCACCGCCGGGCTGGAGGATCGGTTCCGGCCGCACTTCTTCGGCGGCGTCGCTACTGTGGTCGGCAAACTGTTCACGCAAGTCCGCCCGGATTTCGCGATCTTCGGCGAGAAGGATTTTCAACAATTGCGGGTCGTGACCCAGATGGCTCGCGATCTCGACCTTGGCATCAAGGTGATCGGTTCCCGCACCGTGCGGGAAAGCGACGGCCTGGCGATGTCATCGCGCAACGTCTACCTCTCGCCTGAGGAACGGCCGCAGGCAACGACGCTGTACCGCGCCATGAGGGAGAGCGCCAAACGGCTCAAAGCCGGCGAGGACGTCGAAGCTGCGATGGCCAATGGCGCCGAACTGATCACCGGCGCCGGTTTTGCGCTCGATTATTTCGAGGCCCGGCACGCCGAGACGCTGGCGCCGATCCAATCAATGAAGGATGGACCGGTGCGCATCCTGGTTGCGGCGAAGATCGGGACCACGCGGCTGATCGACAACATCGGAATTTAGGCCTCCCGCTTGCATGCCCCAACGAAGGGATGGACCAACGGGCTGATCCGGCGTCGCCGGATTGCGCGCTAAAGCAGTCCGAGGTCGCGCAGTTCCCGGCGCATCGGCTCCGGCATCGCGGCTACGCTTGCGGCCGTCGACCTGGTCAGGTCGAGTGGCGCGCCATCCTCGGTCAGGTAACGCCAGCCCTGGAACGGCCGCATCGGCCGCGGCGAGACTGCTATCACCTTGGGCTGCATCACCAGGCGGCATCGTCCGATACCGTCCTTGTCGCGGAACGGTTCGATCGCAATGAGCTTTTCGCGCGCGGCGATTTCACCCTTGATCACCCAGTAGAGCGAGCCACCGGCGAGCAGTTCCTCGTCGCGCTTCGGCGTCATCCGCGTGGTGTGGATATGACGAAGCGGCAGGCCCTTTTTCTTGGCGGTCGCCATACGTTCGGCAACCCAGCCTTTGAGCTCTTTGACGGACTCGCAACCGACGGCGAGCTTGATGAGATGAAGCGGCATGATCGACGGTTTAGCGATCCACGCGGATTTTGGAAACCATCATTCGCTCGAAGCTGCAGGTGCGGCAGCGGTGGCAGGAGCCGACGCGGCCGGCGCGATCTGGACGGGCGCTGCTGCGGTCGCCGGTGCGCGCTTCGGTGCAGCCGGCGGCTTCTTGGCCGCCGTCGCGGGCGGACGCGGGGCCGCCACCGGTGCGGTCGCGGTCGCAGCCGGCGGTTTGGCTGTGGCGGCAGTCGGGGGTTCTGGTGTCATGATGTTGACCGGCGGCGTCGAAGCGGCACTCGGAAATTCGGCGTTGGTCGGCTTGCCGGTTGGAAGCGACGGCGGCAGTCCCGCCAGCAGCCCTGTCGCTGCCGGTGATGGCGCTGGCGGCGCGTTCCACGACGCGGCATAGCGCGTGATCAGGTTTTCGTAAGTGCGCTCATCCATGTTAGACGCAAGCTGATGACTGTCGGCCAGCGAGCGGAACGCCGCGCAGGAAGCCGGCGTGCAATGGTCGCGCGCCATCAGCACATAGGCCATTACCCCATAGCGGTCGCGTTCGACGGAGCGGCGCAGCGCCTGCAGTTCCGGCGAGGTCCTTCGATCGGCCGTAGCGAGATCGCCGAACGAGGTCAGGCGGGTGATCTGGGAGGCCGCGTAGGCGACAGCGGCGGCCGCCGATTCGGCGGAGCCGAACAACGTCTTCTCGCATGCGTTCAGGACGGCATCACCGGCGAGATCATCGATACAGGCGAGTTGCGGCAAGGTCGCGGTCACCGCCGGGGGAAATCGGGTTTCAGACGACGCGGTCTGGTTATCCGGCCCGAAACCGCGAATGGTCGCCGCCACGGCGACGCCGATGGCGAGCAGTGTAATGACGGTCAGCGCGCCATTGGCCACGGATTTCTCCGCGCGCAACAGCGTGATCAAAACGATGATCCCGAAGAATCCCGCCGCGGCAAGCGTCAGCCACATCGGAAAAGTCGGCGAACGCCAGAGAGGATCCAGCGATGAAGCCCAAGCCCAGTTCATGCGCGGTGTCCCTCAACGCAGCATAAAACACGATCGGCGAAAGTGAGTGCGTTGTTCGCATTCAACCTTCAGCAGAATGGTTGTGTGAACGGGGCCTTTTGACGGCGGACCAATTGGAACCGCGTCAACCGGCTGCTTGCGCACAACTCTTTCAGGAAATCGCGAGCTGGCTTTCCTTGGCGACCCGTTCGAAAGCTTCGGTCGAGCTTTTGATGCGATACTGACAGTCGTCGCCGTCGGTCGGGAGCAGACGGATCACCTCATAGGTGCCGCTGGCGGCCGGACGGGCAACGTTGCTGGCAGTAAAATAGACAGTCTCTCCAACGGTGTACTTATGCTTCAACGCCCTCTCCATTACCCAGATTGCCGGCCGCGCTCACGGTCCCGCTAGCGTCGGCCTGGCTTGAGAACCCTGTGGCAACATAGCACACCGGCGGCCCCAAAAGCCAGCACATCCGGGCATAGCAAATACGCGAATTTTGCAGGTTTTTCAGTGCGATAAAACCGGAAATCGCAGCGTTCCCTCAGGGAAACCTGCGGCTTTGTCGCGGCAAGCCGCAAGCACCGCCTTGGGGGCGGTGCGGCATCTTGCCATCCGAGCTGGCATGGTCGGCAGCGGCCGGAAGCAGACGCGCCAGCACCGGGCGGAGCTGATCGACGAGAATATTGAACCGCCGCGTCAAGCGATCCGGGGCCTGCGAGGCTGATTGCACCTCACACTTTCTCGACCCGCTCGATCAGCAGGGTTTCGGCGAGGCCCGCGCGGGTCCATTCCTGAAACGCCGGCAGCGATGTCATCGTATCCATGTAGTCGCGCACCTGGGGCTCAACCTCGATTGCAAAGGTCCGGAAGCGATGCACGACCGGCGCAAACATGGCGTCTGCGCCGCCAAAGGCTCCGAACAGGAACGGCCCTGACTTTCCGTAACGCTCACGGCAATCGGTCCAGATTTGCTGAATGCGTGCGATATCGGCGCGCGCGTCGGCCGACAGCGTTATAGCGCCAACCGGCCGATGCAGATTCATCGGGCATTCGCTGCGAAGCGCCACAAAGCCGGAATGCATCTCCGCCGAAATCGAACGGGCATGCGCACGACCGGCGCGATCCTCCGGCCAGAGGCGCGCTTCCGGAAATCGCTCCGCGGCGTATTCGATAATCGCCAGCGAATCCCAAACTGTGACGTCGCCGTCCACCAGCGTCGGCATCTTGCCCGAAGGCGTAAAGCCGAGAATCCGCTTCTTGTCGGCCTCGCCGGTCTGAAGCGGGATGAACACTTCTTCGAAGGCGATGTTGTTGGCGCGCAGCGCCAGCCACGGCCGCATCGACCAGGACGAATAGTTCTTGTTGCCGATAACCAGTTTCAACATTTCAAGGGAACCCCTGTTGGGACGGCGATCTTGCCATAATGCGCTCCCGCCGTTCAACCTGCCTCAAGAGTTCTAAAAATCCTGGGGCGTAAAACTCAGGTCCAGCACCTTCCATTCGCCATAGCGGTCTGGCGGCAACATGGCGTAGGGCTGGCACGCCTCCAGCGCGCTGATCGCGCCCTTAATCAGCAACGGTCCCTTCATCGAGGCGCTGGCCTCGATCAGGATCGGTTCCGCAGCAAGCCGGCCGTCCTGTTTCATCAACACGCGCAGCTTGACCTTGACGTCGTCCGAGGGCGTCAGCGAGGCCGGAAGTTTTGAACATGTCCGCAAATGACGCCGGAATTCGGCGACGACACTCGAAGCGACGTCGGCGGACTTGTTTGCCGGAGCGTCGAAATTGTCGTCGGCTTTATCACTGGCCCGCGCCGGGGCCGCCGGAGCCGCAGGCGGGATCACGGAGATATCCGGCGGCAGGCCGAGCAACACCTGATATTTGATCGACAAATCGGGCTCGGGCGGCTTGTAGGCCGGCGCGGATGAAGCGACCGTCTGTTGCGGCGGACTGGCCGCCGGCGGCTGTTGCGCTGGACGCTGTGCCGCCAAGGCTGCCTGCTTCTGCGGCCGTGCGGGCGCCGGTTGTTCAGCCACAGCGGCTGGCGCGTTCGTCTCTGCGGGTTTCTCGGCGGATTTCTCGGCAGGTTTCTCTAGCGCAGAGAAATCAGGCTGCGGCGTCGGGGTTGAAACCGGTTCGGGCTTGGGCTCGGTGATCTCTTTGGGCGTAACGATATCGACCGCGATCGGCTCCGCGGTCACCGAACCGAACGGATGCACCTCGGAAAACACAAACACCAGCGCCAGCAGCGACAGATGGGCAATCGCCGATGCCGTGATATCCGTGGGTATGGCTTGCCGCAGCTTCATTGCACCTGGTCAATGTCTCGATATCTCCCTCAAAGCATAGCGTCCGGCGCGGGCGTTGCTCAATCCCATTTCGGCGCGAAGCCGTAATCGGTAAGGCGGCTGTTGGCGCTTCCCATGCCGGAAATCTGGTTCATGTCGTCCTCGGAAAGTTCGAAGTCGAAAATCTCGAGATTCTCGGAGAGCCGTTCGAGTTTCGACGTCCGCGGGATCGCCGCCACATTCTGCTGCACCAGCCAGCGCAGGCAAACCTGGGCCGCCGTCTTGCGGTAGCGGTCACCGATCCGCAACAGCGCCCGGTCGTTCTTGATGCGACCCTTCACGAGCGGGCTATAGGCCACAACCGCCATGCCGTGGCGCGCGCAGGCCTCCCTCACCTTGGTCTGGTCGAGATAGCAATGGTATTCGACCTGATTGCACACCAGCGGCTCCGGACACGCCGCCACCGCTTCCTCGATCAGCGCCACGGTGAAATTGGACACACCTATATGCCGCGCGAGCCCGAGCTGCTTGACGCGCGCCAGCGCACCCAGCGTCTCCGCCAGCGGTACCTGCGGATTGGGCCAGTGCAGCAACAGCAAGTCGATTTCGCTCAAGCGGAGCCGCGCCAGGCTCTCCTTGGCGGATCGTTCGAGATCGTTTGGTTTGAAATGCGTGGTCCAGACCTTGGTCGTCAGGAAGATTTCATCGCGCTTGACGCCGGAGGCGCGCATTCCTTCGCCCACTTCGCGCTCGTTCTCATAGACCTGCGCGGTATCGATGTGGCGATAGCCTAGCCGCAGCGCCTGTTCGACCAGGCGCGCGCAGGTCCGGCCGCGCAATTCCCAGGTGCCCAGCCCTATCGCTGGAATTTTGGCGCCATTGGCCTCGACGAAGTTCATCACGGGGTACCCGATATCGAGACCCCATTATGGGCCGCCGCGAATGCAGTGCCAACACATCGCGTTTTCCGGCGAAGCATGCCCTCGGACTTGAGTCCGTGGTGGTAGTCCGGTTCGCGTCAAGAAAGCGCGTCAGCCAAAGAACCAGCCGGTTGTGGTTCCGTCGCGAGGGCGGCGAAAACGGTTTCCGGCGAATGCGCGAACACGGCGAGTAAAGCCCGTGCCGGTCCGCGCGGCGCGCGCTTACCCTGCTCCCAGTTTCGTATCGTCTCGACGGGCACGCCGAGCCGGCTTGCGAATTCGAGCTGCGTCAGGCGCGCACGGCGGCGCAGGTCGCGCACCGCTGGAAGCGGTGCAACCTCGGGCGGCACTGCGGCAGGGATAACCCCGGGCACGAGCGGAAACTCCTGCCCGTCCCGCAGTTCGACGATCCGTCCGTCCGCTTTCAGCCGTAGGCGCTGCATGTCCGACTCCCGAATCCGGGAATCATCGGACAAGCGCGTTAAGGTCCGATTAAGGACGATCCAGCCACATCGATGGTTCAGCGGCGGTTTGCCGTGCGGACCACACAGCTGATCAACGGGCTTGTGCCTGTGGGTTGAGGAACACTCCGGTGCTTATGAGAGTGATCGCGAAGACGATGCGATCGGCCCCCGGCGCGATGATCCCGAAGCGCGGCGCAACCTCCCGAATGAGTCGATTGCGGCAACCATGCTGACCAATCGCGCGGAAGGACGCGGCTGCGCGGTGTCGTGGCCTATTTCAGGCCGAACCACAGCGTGGCAATGCCGAGAAACGAGAAGAAGCCGACCACGTCGGTGATGGTGGTGACGAAGGTGCCGGACGCCACCGCCGGATCGGCGCGCACCCGCTCCAACACCATCGGGACGAGGATCCCGCCCAAGGCGCCTGCGACCAGATTGCAGATGATCGCGAGCCCGATCACGACGCCGAGGCCGGGGATCTTGAACCAGGCCACCGCGGCAACGCCGGTGATCACCGCAAAGGCGAGCCCGTTGACAAGCCCGACCATGGCCTCGCGCATCACCACGCGGAACGCGTTGTTGGAACCGAGTTCGCGCGTCGCGAGCGCGCGCACCGCCACGGTCATGGTCTGGGTCGCGGCGTTGCCGCCCTGGCTCGCCACGATCGGCGCCAGCACCGCCAGCGCCACCATTTTCTCGAGCTGGCCTTCGAACAGACCTAGCACGGAGGACGCGAGAAACGCGGTCGCAAGATTGACCAGCAGCCAGTTGAACCGCGCCCGTGCGATGGTCCAGACACTGTCGGACAATTCTTCGTCGCTGGTGACGCCGCCGAGTGCCTTCAAATCCTCGTCGGCCTCTTCCTCGATGACGTCGACGACGTCGTCGATGGTGATGACGCCGACCAGCCGGTCGGTGGTATCGACCACAGGCGCTGCGACCAGATTATACTTGCCGAACATCCGGGCGACTTCTTCCTGGTCGTCCAGCACCGAGACGCGGCGGCGGTCTTCGTCGACCAGCTCGGTGATCGGCACTGGGCGGCGCGAGCGCAACAGCACGTCCAGCGACACAGCGCCTTGCCAGTGCCGGTCGGCATCGACCACGTAGATCTCATAAAACCGGTCCGGCAGGTCCGGCGTGTCGCGCATGTAGTCAATCGCCTGGCCGACGGTCCAGTCCGGCGGGACGGAGATGAACTCGTTCTGCATCCGCCGGCCGGCGGAATTTTCCGGATAAAGCAGGCTGCGTTCCAGCGCATCGCGCTCGGACGGCGGCAGCTTTTCCAGGATTTCTTCCTGGTCCTCCTCGTCGAGGCCTTCGAGCAGTTCGACGGCGTCGTCGGATTCGAGCTCGCGAACGCCCTCCGCGACCGTCTCCGGCTCGAGTTCCTCGAGGATTTCCTCGCGAACGGCATCGTCGACCTCGTTGAGCGCTGAGAAGTCAAAATCCGTACCCGTGAGTTCGACGAGCTTGACGCGATTGTCGGGTTCGAGCGCACCGATCAGGTCGCCTAGATCGGCCTCGTGAAGTTCGGCGACGACTTCACACAACAGCGGCCGGTCGGCGGCCTCAATGGCGCGCGTAATCTCGTCGACGAATTCGTGACGGATTTGGCCTTCTTCATCCCGCATCTGGAGGCGATCGAGCACGGAGCGCTCGGCGGCATTGGCAACGTCGATATCCTCGGCCATGCCGCCCTCGCCGGTTTGACAGAATGAAAGAACTCGTCTGAGCTATCGCTGCACGCATTACCCAATCGGCAGCGGCCAGCGCAATGCTAAATGTGTACGGGGGCAAGTGATCGGGAAGTTCATGAAGGTGCCGGCCATAATCGTCATTGCCTCGCTGGCCTTGATTGCAGCGGCACGGGCCGCCGAATGCCCCCGCAAGGACGCGCTCGGCACCTCACGGGTTCTCACCGTGAATGCCGCTACCTCACCGCGCGTCGGCCTGAAGAGCTTTCCGCAAACACTGCCGCTGGAAGACCACGAGGTGGTGCTGACCTTCGACGATGGGCCATGGCCCGGCACGACACCCAAGGTGCTCGCGGCGCTGGCGCATGAATGCGTGCGCGCCACATTCTTCCTGATCGGAAGGCCGGCGTCGGAGCACCCCGCACTGGTGCGAAGGATCGCGGCGGAGGGCCACACTATCGGGCACCACACCTGGACCCACCGCAATCTCAAATACCTGAAGCCGGATGCCGCCGAAGGCGAGATCGACAAGGGCATAGCGGCGGTCGAGACGGCGCTTCGGGGGACAGCGACCACGACTCCCGGCACGCCGTTCTTTCGCTTCCCCTACTTTGAAGCGACACCGCAATTGCTGGAGAGGCTGCAAAAGCGAGGTATCGTCGTGTTCGGCGCCGATCTGTGGGCCAGCGACTGGAACAAGATGACGCCGCAACAGGAACTGAAACTGATCACCGGCCGCCTCGCCGCCGATCGCAAGGGCATCATCCTGTTCCACGATACCAAGGCCCAAACCGCCGCCATGTTGCCCGCTTTCTTGCGCTATCTGCGTGACAACCATTATCGCGTGGTTCACGTCGTTCCGGCTGGTCCCAAAACCGTGTCGGACAAGGCACAATAAGTCCAAAAAATATCTGGAATTCAGACAATTAAGGCGGCATTCATGGCGCCACATGTAATGGTTTTGTGACCTGTTTGGAATGAAGCCGGGGTTCAATGATCGCTAGCGTATTTGCCTGTCTGCGGAAGCTGTCTTGCAAGCCTTCCCGCGCCGCCTTGGGCCTGGGCATGCTGGCCTGCTTCACCGCGCCGGGCGCGATGGCCGCCGATTGCCCCGGTCATCCCGACGCCATCGGGACGTCGCGCACACTGGTGGTCGATCCGCGCGAACATCCCATTATTGGCAGCATGCAATATGCCAAGACGCTGCCGTTGGCAGACCACGAAGTGGTGCTGACTTTCGACGACGGTCCACTGCCGAAATACAGCAACCAGATTCTGGCTATTCTCGCCGCCCATTGCGCCAAGGCGACCTTCTTCTTGGTCGGAGGTCAGGCCAAAGCCAATCCGGAAGGCGTGCGCAAGGTTCGCGACGCCGGCCACACCGTTGCGACCCATACCCAGAACCATCCGACCAATATGCAACGGATGCCGATCGAACGCGCCAGACAGGAGATGGATGACGGCATCGCCTCCGTCACCGCGGCGCTTGGCGACGGCACCGCCCCCGCCCCGTTCTTTCGCATCCCGGGCCTCTCCCGCGCCGACGCGATGGAGGAATATGCGGCCTCGAAAGGCATCCAGGTCTGGAGTGCGGACTTTCCCGCCGACGACTGGCGGCATGTGTCCCCGCAGCGCGTCTACGATCTCGCGATCCAGCGGATCGAGGCCAAGGGGAAAGGCATTCTGCTGTTGCACGACATCCAGCCGCGCACGGTCATAGCCCTGCCGCGGATATTGCAGACGCTGAAGGCCCGCGGCTATCGCATCGTCCATGTCGTGCCGGCGACACCGGAACGGCCGGCGACGCCGACCGAGCCACAGCAATGGCAGTTGCACCCCGCCTCCGAGACGGTGGCGATTTCGCGCTGGCCGAAAATTCCCAATTTTGTTTTTGCCGACACCGCCGCACTTCCCGCCCCCGCGCTATCCAATCTGGATTGGCGCGCGACGGCGTCGGCAAAGCGGGGAATCCGTGGTGTGCCGTTGCCGCCGCAATTGCTGTGGCCGCAAATGGCGCAGCCGCAAGAAAGCGCCGTCGTGGCGTTGGCCGTCCCGGCCGCGAGCGTTTTCGCAATTCCGGAATCGACGCGCGTTACGATGCTGGGAGCCTCACCGGCACGACGCGGATCACAAACGGCCGAGGCGTCGCGTGAAACGGAAGTCGCTGCCAAACCGGTTCCGGTCCGGGCCGGAAAGTGACGACATCAAGCCCGCGTCGCCGCAGCCCGCGCGCCCTCCAGGCATGGCGCGCACCAAGTCAAGCATGCGGGGCATGCCAAAAAGAACGCACGTTCCGTTCGCGTAGCCGGCCTGAAGAAGCGTTAGAGATAGGTTCTGATTCAATCAGAACCTACTCATTTTCTTGACGCGCTTTCTTCACGCGAACCGGGGACCACTTCGCTCA
>Ga0157376_10002195_pt1 | contig 13160 bp, 25 predicted proteins | sample M45metaG_FD_121801 | JGI IMG/M metagenome (GOLD analysis project Ga0157376, IMG submission 121801) | Miscanthus rhizosphere microbial communities from Kellogg Biological Station, Michigan, USA - M4-5 metaG | ecosystem: Host-associated > Plants > Roots > Rhizosphere > Soil | place: USA: Michigan... | reverse complement strand
AGCGGAGTAGCCGGCGCCTATGGGATGTACAACACGTGGCAGAATCAGGGCTATAACAATGGCTCCTACGCCTCTGTCATGAATAACGGCAATTTCGGTGGGCCAAATGCGTATGGGAGTGGCTATACCTTCGAGGACTATGGAGCAACGCCGTAATGGCTGACTTCTACCCTGCCGCTCAGCAGATCCAGAACCCGGACATCCTAGCCTCGTATGTCCGCGGACAGATGGCTCCTCTACAGGTGCAAGCCGCTCAGCAACAGGTCATTGGCGGACAGCTCGATATCGATAAGGCGCGCATCGCCCTGAAGGGCCTGCAGATGTCCCAGGATCTCGCCCAGCAGCTCTACGGAGGCGGACAGTCGGCTGGGGCGCAGAACCCTGGCGGACAGAGCGGAGGCATTCAGAACGGGCCACAGGGCGCCGTATCGAGTCAAGAAAGCGGCTCCTATGACGGCTCATTCGGCTCGAGTCCACGCGTCAACACGATGATGGCGCTCGATGTGCTCGCCGGCCGGGATCCACTGAAGACCGCTCAAAGCGCACAGGAATACGATCTCAAGCAGCGCCAGCTTCAGGCGCAGGGGCCGCTCGCCACTCTCGATACGATCGCCGGCAGCGCCAGTCCCGCGCGGATCGTGATGAATAACCCCGGTCTCATGCAGCGTTGGCAGCAGATCGCACCACAGTTGGGATTAGATCCGGTCAAGGACTTCAACGACGACAACGTACGAGCCGCGGTGAACTTCGCACGTAACAATATCGCGGGAGCTGCGGGGTTACCCACGAAAGAGGCTCCGGTTAAACAAGAGGATATCCCAGGTCCCTTAGGTTCGCTATACCAGCGCGATCCGATCTCAGGAAAGATCACACAGGTGAGAGGCGAGGAACCACTCAAGGATGTGATCGACCCGAAGACAGGGTTACCGACCAATGTTCGCGCCTCGCAGGCCGAGGGGAAGCAGCCGTTCAATCAGTCGATCTTCGGAGCTTCTAACCTAAGCGATCAGTCGAAGGAATTCGCCTATCAGTCCTTCGTGGCGACCGGCAAGATTCCCGCTAATTTCGGCCGCAATCCCGCTATGCAGGCCTCTCTGATGGACTACATCAGCAAGCGGGCTGCTCAGGAAGGGAATTCCGCCGCTTCGATCGCTGCAAAGGGTCAGGCGTTCGCTGCGCAGCAGGGAGTTATAAAGGACTTCACTAGCGGACCAACTTCAAAATCACTCAATGCCATTAATACGGCTGTCTCACATATTGACTCACTAAATCCCTTGGTAGATGAGTTAGGGACCGGTGATATCAAGAGAATCAATAAGATATCCAATGCTTTCAAGCAAGAGACAGGTTCTCAAGCTCCAACAGACTACGCGTCTCTTAAAGAGTTTGTAGGCGGCGAGGTCGCGAAAGCTGTTCTACCAGGAGGTGGCGGAGAGACAGAACGAGCGGCACTTATGGATCCTCTGAATGCGGCAAATAGCCCTCAGGCTATCCACTCAGCACTTCAGAAGATCCAAGTAGCCCTCGCCGGCAAGACTGAAGCTACCCGCAATCAGTGGGATGTCGGGACGAACGGCACGCAGGGTTCGTTCGATAAGTTCCTCATGCCGGCCACTAAGAAGGCTCTAGGGATAGCTGATACGCCTGCATCGGGTAACGGCTCACCCGTCAAAGTGAGTTCGCCTGAGGAGGCGATGAAGCTATCGCCGGGAACTATTTTCATAACGCCTGATGGACGGACAAAGGTGCGCTAATGGCGGACGATCCTTATGCATCGTTCAATGACGCACCGGCTGCTGATCCCTACGCGCAATTTGCCGATCACCCTGGAACGTCTACGGCAACTACTACAGCCCCCGCGCAGACGCCGTACTCCTTTTCAGACTACCTGAAGAGTCTCGGTAGCGCGGCAGTACGTCCCGTTATTAAGGCAGTTACCGCACTACCAGCGATGGCCGCTGATACGGGCGTTGCGGTTCGCAACCTAAGCTATAACCTTTCTCACGGCATCATGCCGACATTGGCGGACTTCAACCCGTTCGCCAAGACTGGTGGATCGCATCAGGAGTATGAGCTTCCGTCGCAGAGCTTCAATCGCGTACTAGATCAATATACGCAGGCTCCTACAGGATTTCTTGGTAAAGGATCAGAGCTGGTGAGCTCGATGCTGCTCGGTTCGCAAATTCCGGCGCCTCAAGGAATGGGAACCTTAAAAGGTGCTACCGATTCTGTATTGAAAGGTAACGCTGAGGCTATTGATACCGTACCAGCTAACTTCGTGCCTACTCAGCAGGCATTACGTAATCAAACGTTGGAACGTGCCCAGCAGGATGGGTATGTCGTTCCTCCAGCTAGCAATAACCCAACCTTTGCTAATCGCCTACTGGAGGGTATTTCAGGGAAACTGAAACTACAGCAGGAAGCGGCGATGCGTAATCAGTCGGTCACTGACATGCTCGCATCCAGAGCTCTGGGTCAGAATCCTGACATGCCTTTGACGCAAGGTGCGTTGTCTGCCATCCGGTCCGAGGCATCACAAGCCGGATATGCGCCTATACGAGCAGTCGGTGATATCCCTACTGATGAGAAATTCTTGAGTGATCTCAAAGGTCTGAATGAAGCTGCCGACGGTGCATCCAAGAGCTTTCCTGGCATTCAATCGGAAAGTCCGATCAAGGACGTAGTCAACTCACTATCGCAGCCCAAGTTTGATGCTTCAGATGGCCTCGATGCGATGAAACTTCTACGCGCACAGGCAGATGATGCTTTCCGTTCTGGAAACGGAACACTAGGCACGCAGTATAAAGCTGCCGCGAAGGCTATAGAGGATCAGATCGAGAGGCATCTATCGAGTCAAAGCGAAAGCGCAGGATTACTCGATACATTCCGAAAAGCACGTCAGCAGATAGCGCAGACATATACCGCTGGCAAGGCCATTGTGGGAGATACGGGAAGTTCTAATGCTTTGAAGTACGCCGGAGAACTTGCGCGCAACAAGCCTCTAGTCGGAGATCAGAGAACCATTGCATCGTTCGCATCACAGTTCCGTAAAGCAGCCGCATTCCAGACTGAGAGCATGCCGTCAATCTCTCCTTTGGATGCCTACGGATCCGCGATCGCCGCTAGCGCCTCTGGAAGTCCTGCGCCTTTACTATTACCACTTACTAGAGTTGGTATCCGCGAATACCTGCTTTCTCCAGCAGGTCAAGCTAGGGCATTGCCTCAGGCCTTTAAAGCTCCTGAGACGCTCGGAGGTTTGGGTAGCCTCGCGACACTATCGAATCAAGTGACTGACTACCTATCTCAGTAGCCTAATTTCTTGCGCTCGAGCTCTGCCTGTTTATCTGGCGTGAGTTCCCTGCTGGGCCGAGACCTAAAACCCTCGATGGCGCCATAAGACGATAGCGCCACAAATATTCCAATACCTGGATGGATTGACCATCCAATGAGGATCAGCGCTGCTGCGCCTATGAGGATCAACGTGATTCGCATTGAATTATGTGGAAGTAAGCATTCATGACCACGCCCTTTTTGTTCGTTCCGGCCTTCAGTTGGCCCGCCGCCCCAGGTGGAAAGCTGCACACGTATGCCGCCGGTGGCACGACCCCACAAGGAACATGGTCCGATGCGGCCGGTACGGTACCGAACACCAACCCGGTAACGCTCGATAGTAACGGACTTGCCACGGTCCGACTCACGACCGGGCTAGCTTATCATTTCGTCCTGAAGGACAGCACGGATACCACCACGATCTGGGACGAGGACAATTACCAGGCTTCGTATTTAACTCAATCTGATATCGGTGGATTGCTTTACCCACAGACGAATGCCGAAACCTTAGCGGGTGTGACGCCGACTAACCTCTCGTATCCCACCCTTGATCCCCGTCGCTATGGAGCAGTCGGCAATGGCGTGACGGATGATCACGTTGCCATTCAAAATTCCTTCAACGTTGCCGCGAAGGGGAACGCGGGATCTTCCGGCGGGACTGTTATTTTCCCGCCCGGATACACGTTTTTGTGTAACGAGGATATCACCGTGCCGGTTCCGGCCTCGACCGGGAATCCAGTCCCGTGCGCGCAAGGCCCAGGGTGGAGCAACGTCGCGATTATCTTCGGGACAGGATCTACGTTCGGGTTTGTGATCCTCGGAACAGGCGCCACGACAGGAGGTACCCAAGGAAGCACCTACAACTACGCTGGCACCTTCCGTGATCTCGTCATCCAACTGAATGGAACGGCCGGCAGTGCTTTTTACTGCAATAGCGTAAATCAGCCCAGAATTCAGAACTGCTGGATCAGAGGGTCCAATACTAACGGTTGCGGGATCACCTTCCTGAACTGCCTGGTCCCGGTATTGGAGAACACGTTAATCACCGGTTGCGGTTCTTCAACCCACGGATCAGTGGAGTTCGACACCTGCACGACGGCACAATGGCGGGGCTCTCGGATCTCCGGCGGCGTGACGACGATCGGCGGATTACTCATTGACCGATGCACTAACTTCGTCGGTAGTGGAATGAGCATCGAGTCGTGCGGACCGCCTATCAAAGTTGCCAGTAAGAGTGAATCCTCCCTCGCTTGTACTAACATTTATCTATCGGGTCTTGAATTAGAAAACCCTGGCAATGGCAATCCCTATATAGACGTTGGGTCTGGGTTATCCGGTACCGCACTGGTCATCGCTATGGTCGTCGATGGGATGTTCGCCAGCCCATCCGGTACCACCACAATGACCAACGCGGTGCAGATCAGGAATATCACGGGGTTCGAGGCACGCGGATGCCATTTTACAATGGCCGGGACTCCAACTGCCTGCTGGAATATCATCAATACAAACACCAGCGGTGTGGTCATACGAGCGCATCGAAACCTCGCCTCCTTGGCGACCCCTTGGGTGTTCTACAACGGTGCTCAAGTTCTGCACGCTGGCCCACAGATGGAATGGCAGTTCGGTGAACTCCAAAGCGGAGGACGACCTACCTGCACCAGCAGGGGATATGCAGGATTATACAATGGCTCGAATCTGACGGGAGCCACGCCCTCGATTCTAATCAGCTCGACGATGGGCGGATATTACGGCTCAAAAGCTATTACTAACGGAGGCGCGACGACGGTCACCTCTCTTTCGGGGGGTGAGCCCGGAATGGAGATCGTGCTAATCCCAACGGATGCCAATACGACACTGACATTCGGAAACAGTGGAGGAGCCTTTCGCTTCAACGGCAATGGCGGAACGACTATCGGAGCTAACTCCACCCTGGTGGCTGGTCGCGCCTATCGGTTTATCAACGATGGGTCGAATGGAAGCGGTGGGAGTTGCTGGGTCCAGGTATGAATGCCGTGTCAATCAGGCTTGCGCAGCACACAGGAGATGCTCGCCGTGAGCATGTCTCCCAGCGTGTGGGGAAGATGGGCGGTGAGCCAACTCGTAATGGCTCCGACTTTGCGCCTCCGCAACAGAGCGTGCTTCGTGAATTGCTCGATATGGAAGGATCTGAACAGATCACCGACATGGTGGCCGCTCAGGCCGTTCAAGGATGGCAGAACCTCTCTTGTGCCATCAAACGCTATGCGAGGTTCGGTGTACGAAGGTTTCCCGAATCGGGAATCCTGCATCAGCATCGTATTGACTGCTTTCACCAACGTACGCGCACTGAAGATCCAGTGCAGGCCGGGCAGCGTGGAGATGTAGTCGAGGTGGTGCGAGGCCGCTCCCAGGTAGGCCGGGAACACGAGGAAGGCCTTCCCACCGGGTCGCAAGACACGATAGATCTCAGCGACGGATGCAGGAGGGGACTGGACGTGTTCCAGAACGTCGTAGGAGACCACCACGTCAATCGAGGTATCCGGAAGCAGGATCTCGGTATTAGTGCACAGGCGGAAATGTACGTTTGTGATTCCGAGCGAATCGGCATAGGCGCTCGCGAGATCAATATGCCTCTTCATGGGCTCGACACCGATCGTGGAACGTGCGCGACGGGCGTACTCGATAGTACGTCCACCATATCCGCAGCCGAAATCCAACACGTCTTTATCGGTGACTTCTTGCTCGAGGTCTATTCCAGGGAAAAAGTCAAAGAAGTCTCGGAACAGGGATCTTTCGCGATCGGCCTGCGGGAAGGGCCTCATATCCCCACGCTGTCTGAATTCTTCGGGGGAATAACCACTTCGACCCCTGAAAGGGGTGTGCTGGGAAATTCGGATCAACTGCTTAGCGAAGTATGCAGAGAAATCCATAGGAGTCCCATCCATAGCAGTTCGATTGGGTCGCGCATCTTAGCAGATGCATGAATAGCCATGAAAAGAGAGCCGGATAACGCTGACGTGATCGATGATGAGGACAACACCGAGTTCGAAATGAATGTCAAGAATCAGTCGGGGGTCGGCTATGTGGTCATTGCGGTGGTTATTGGGCTTGCGCCGCAGGTTCTCATGCGCTGGCTGGATGGGATCGATCGGGCGCCGCTACAGGTCTCTTTGGCTCAGCTTCAAACGCAGGTTGCAAACCTCACCTTACAGGTCACAAAGCTCACGGACCAACCTTATGTCAGACGAGACGAGTTCGAGAACCGCCTTGCAGGATTCGACCGACGCATCGGTGAGATCGAGCGGGACAAACAGTCCCGTCGTTAGCACGTGGATCACGCTTCCGAAGGATGCGCGCGAACTAATTATAGCGGTCATTCTAGCGCTATCCGTGCTGACCAACCTATGGCTATGGAGTAAACTCCACGATGCGGATAAGGATATTCAAACTCAGGTTTGGCTACGCGATGACGCACTGACCAAGTTTCAACAAGGTCCTTTTGCCGACATGAAGGCACATGTGATCGCCCTTGAACTCAACTACGGGAAGGAGAAGCGCTAATGTCCGGGGGTATCATTATCCAACGTCGCGCGGCACTGGTACCGGCTGCCAACGACCCGAGTCTTTACGGCGCACTCTCAGACGCCAGCAAGGACAGGGTGGACGAGATCACGGCCAAATCGCCGATCGATACCACTGAGCACGACATTCAAACCCTTGCCGCCTTGATCCTGGTGGCCACGCACTGCTGATGACGGAGCAACTCCATCGGCTCATCGATAGCGGCGCAGTCCAGCCGGTCATCAATGAGCGTATCGCCGCCTTACTGGAGGTCCAGAAGGTGATCGGCAGCGACCACGAGAAACGCATTCGCTATCTCGAGCGTACGGTGGCCTGGGCACTGGGCGGAATTGGAGCGATATCCACTGTCGTTGTCATACTGAGTAAGTTCTTCAAATGAGCCTCTTGCAAGAAGAGTTCGCCCAGTCGGCAGCGAAGCTGATCCAGAAGGCCGCGGAGCTCGGCTACACGGTGACTTTCGGAGAGGCCTGGAGAACGCCCCAGCAAGCCCAGTGGGACGCCGATCACGGCTCGGGTATCTCACATAGCCTCCATATCGAACGCCTCGCCATAGACCTCAATTGCTTCAAGAACGGCACTCTGATCAGGGACGGATCCCAGCTCAAAGACTTGGGAGAGTGGTGGAAATCGCTCGGGCCGAAGTACCGGTGGGGTGGGGACTTTCAGCACCTACCTGACGGAAATCATTTTTCGCTCACACCCGATGGGGTTCGCGCATGAGTATCTGGGACACGATCGCCGCTCCAATCATCGGGATCATCAACAAGGTCGTTCCCGATAAGGCAGCCGCAGCGCAGGCTGTCGCGACCTTAAACCAGATGCAGCTCCAGGGAGCTCTACAGGAGGAGTTCGCCCAGCTTCAGGCGGTGACTAGCGCCCAGTCCGACGTAGATAAGGCAGAAGCCACGAACGCCAATGTCTTCGTATCAGGGTGGCGGCCGGCCATTGGGTGGGTCTGCGGGGCAGCGCTTGCGTCCCAGTACATTGCTCGCCCACTGCTTCAATGGGGGTTCACGATCGCTCACCAGACGATCCCGACCCTACCCGGCATCGATGACAATCTCTGGCAGCTCATGTTTGGACTATTGGGACTTGGGACGCTGCGGACGGTGGAGAAGATCAAAGGCGTTTCCCGTTGAGTTATCAGCGTTTAGCTAATTCTCTCATACGGCTTATCCTTGCCACACTTACTGCAGAAGTGACCCTGCTTCCCTTCCGTCCAGACATGCTCACATGTGCCGGTCCCTCCGGGAGTACCAGCGTCGCAGAATCCCTGAGCGATGCAGACTTTTCGATCGCGGCACCCTTCACGCCAGATGCATGGTGGGGTTCGTTCGTTCATCGCGTCTCACCAGTCCTAAGTATGGGCTCCGCAAGCTTCTGGATTCCAGCCTGAAGAAGTAGTGCCACCGACGGTGCTTCAGCATCCGGTCCGAGGCCTATAACCGATAGCTTGTGGCCAAGGATAACCACGGCAACGCACCCGATCTCACCATATTGACCAGATTCCATATCGTCCGCGATAAGGCGCAATGTCGCCACAGGATCTCGGAAGTTTGATTCTTGTAACGTGACTACTTTGAGATGCGTACTCATGGTTGATCCGTATCTCGCTGAACCTCAGGATCGTCCCACGGGTCATCGAATACCCAGCGGTCGAGTTCGTCGAGATCCTCACGCGGGACAGTCTCATTGTCTTCTGGATCGCTCATAGTTGGACCGATGCTCGAAGTTGCGTGAGCGCTTCCCAGCAAGCGGAAAATTTGAGCGTGTCGCCAGCCTCCCAGCAGTCCTTCATTGGGATGTTGTTCGCATCCCGAATGCGCTCTAACTCCTTGCGCTTGCTCTCGGAAAGCGGAAATTCATAGTCGTCCGCTAGTTCAGCGATCAAGGCGTCTATTTCTTCAAGCGTCATCACTGCTCACCAGATTGGTTGTCCGATCGTCGTTCCATCGCGGCCTTGACGAGCTGCACGATCAGTTGAGACATGCTGCTATGCCCAGCCTCGACGGTCAGAATTTTCATGTCCACTATCGTCTCCGGCGGCAGGGTCGTCGTGAACTTCACTCGGCCCTCAGCCGCCGAGGGGCGGCCGGGGCGCTTCTTGGCCTTGCGTTTCACGCTGCCACCGACTTGTTAAGGTAGACGCAGCGCGCAAGAGCGTAGCCTTTCCGATACGCAAGAAACAGCTCGTTAACCTGGCCGTCCGCATAGATGCGTCCCATGGGCCACAGACTCTTTGACTCCTTGTCTTTTCGACCACTGAACTCGCGCTCGAACGTGGCCATCATGTCGATGTGCTCTTGAGTCTTCAGTTCCATGCCCGTCTCCCGTTTCAGTGTGGGAGTAATATAGCACGTATTTAGTACGTGTCAAACTATTTCATACTGTGCTCTGCAGCATGAGACGCCGACTGTGGTTCCGAGACTCTCGCGAGCGCCAAGGCTGCTTCCTCTGATAGCCTCTGAGCGGACACCGAAAGCCGTAGGAGCGTTTCCCGGAGCTGCGCGTTCTCCTGCTGGTAGTTCGCCAGCCCTTCCTCGGCGAGGGAGAGTTCCTGGCGCAGCTGATTGATACGCTCCAAACACGCTCCATGCTGCTCCTTATAGCGCTTCTCATTATAGGCGCGGAATTCCTCTCGCTCCTGCGGTGATAGCCAATCGCTCATGGTTGTTTCTCCGACGTGGGGAACGGTGACGTAACCATATCGTTCAACGATTCCTCGAACTCAGGCCCGCGCGTCTCTTTCTTCTCGACTGCTCCCATGAATCGCCAAAGCGCATACTCGTTTCGGTTCTTCATGTCCTGCTCGACCTTACGGCGGAAGTCGTCTCGGGCCCGCTTCGATGGAAATGATGCGGTATGGACTCGCGTCGCAGTCGTGGTGAATCGAACAGTGAGTTTGTAGTCTCGCGGCTTCTTGTGCGGAGGCACATGCGCAGGCTCCTGGTCTACCTTTCGAAGTTCTCTAACAGGTGGTCCAGCCCATTTGCGTTTGCGGTGCGAATCAGTCATGACGTGCGTCCACGGTTACACCGCGCATTTGCCGTCTGTGCGCTTCCAATCGGTATTCCAGGGCGCCGAGCTGCGCAGCTTCTTCATGTGCTCGTCGACGGCCTTCTGAGCCTGATTCAGTCGGTTTGTTGCATCGGTCAGGACGCTACGAGCCTGGCTCTCGGCGCGCTCGGCATCCTTGTGCTGCTCTATAGCTGCCTCGAGTTCGGCGAATAGCTCGGCAACTTTCTTTTCAACGGCCATCTATTTCTCCTGAGTTTGTGTTGCGCTGTCCGGTGGTGTAGGTTCGTCCCAGCAAGTACAATCGAGTCGCCAGCCAGCGTAAATCGGTGGATCGTCTTCGTACATTAGTGGCTTGCGGCACTTCGCGCAGCATTTGTTGACCCAATCCATGATGCTGCGGTTGTATAACTGCTCATCCATTGTTCGCGCGTCTCCGAAACATCGAGAACCACGACTCCCGTTGCACAGGTTGGCGGACCTTCTCCACGATCGGCTTTGGCTCGAATAGTTTCGCCTCACGACCGCAGACGCCTATCCTGGTGCTTTCACAAAAGGCACTCGCATTCTGGCGGCTCACCACATTGTCAATTGTGGCCTCGGGATGAGAGCATAACGGCCTACTTCCATTGCCTCTAGCGCGGAAGAACCGGCAGTCTTCGCAGTACCTTACTTCGATCTTTGTTACGAGTGTCATTGTTTACCTATCGGTTGTAAGACAGGACGCACTATCACCGCACCGATGCTCCGCCATCTTCGCGATGTTGATTGCCATGGCCTCGGCCCGCTCCTGTTCTGTGTCGGCGGTGACTTCCCTTAGGATGTCGTCGAAGGACAGGCCGGTAAAACCCTGGGCCCAGGCTAGTAAAGCTACGGCGTCTTTCATTTCGATTGACTCGGTGTGGATGTATTAGCGTTTGATTCGTCGGTGGAGTAGCCGCCATGCTGTTGCTGCCACTCGCGGAACTTGTCCATTGCCAAGGGCTGTAATGCGGTCCACCCGATTGGCCACCCCATCAGCCACTCGACCCACTCCGGGTTCAGAAGGCCACCCACTTCCTCGTTTAGAGGTATGCCGCGGGACGACTCCTGGCGGCGCCTCTGGCTCGTCTCCGACCGGTGTACGCCGCGGTAGTCCCTGGGTGTCGGCCACTTCAGGACTGCCGTCGCCAGCCCATCCCCACTCTTGCTGCTCAGGCCTTTGCGATTGTAGTTTCCTTTGACAGTCGGCGTCGGCCATGTCCTCTGGGACACTGCTTCGATCAGCGTTCCGCCCTCCCGGCCCTTCCTCGGGGTGATCCGGCCGCCCTTTGATCCGAGCGTTGCCGTTGGAGTGGTCCATAGATCAAACCTCGCCATGGCGCCGAGCGTCGGCCGTATGGCCGCTCCCTCGCTCGCCGATTGGTTGAAACGACTACCGGTATCGATCGCCACGGGCGTGGGCAAGAATCCAGATCCGCTTTCGGATGTGAGGAGCTCCAACGTCGGACGCTCCCAGCACTCCCCATTCCGCATCGAACCGCTGTTCGGCCAAGTCTCCGAGAACTCGTCCAAGCCCCCGAGAAGTGAGCATTGGTGAGTTCTCCACGTAGACGTATCGGGGTCCCACCTCGAGAATGATGCGCGCCATCTCTCGCCAGAGCCCTGATCGCTCGCCGTCGAGTCCGTCTCCACTGCCGGCGACGGAGATATCCTGGCAAGGAAATCCTCCCGAAACCACGTCAACAAGTCCTTGCCATGGTCGGCCGTCAAAGGTCGTGACGTCAGACCAAATCGGGAAAAGCGGGAGGCATCCATCGGTTTGTCGTTGCGCCAGAACGGCTGCGCAGTAGGCATTACGTTCAACTGCGCAGACGGTTCGCCACCCGAGCAACCCCCCCCCGAGTATTCCGCCACCAGAGCCTGCGAAAAGAGCCAGCTCACGCATGATCACCCGAGTGCTGTTCAGATGGTATTTCGACCTTGTACTGATCAAGCACGAACAGAATTGGGCCGATTTCATCCTTGTACATTTCCCACTCCCAGTTGCAAACGCCATCCTTGAATGCACGGTTAAGCGCCGCGGCGATTCGCACGGCTAACTCCTGCCGTTTAGTGATAGGGGCGTCTGCGAATCTGTCAGCCATGCTTGCCGTCCTTGCCCACCGGAGTTAACTGTTGGTCGGAGTAAACCCGAACAGCGGCGCGGCAGAGAGGACATTGCAATGTGTCATCCCCGTTGCCCTCGGTCAGGCATTCTCCCGTAAAGCCCTCCCAATCGCAGTCGAGGCATTCGCACGAGACTTCAATGGTGTGTGTCATGTCTCGCTCTCCGATGAGGACGGTGGCACCCGTTTCCGTGCGCTGCCTCCGGTTGATCCCAAATACGCCTCCCCGGGTGATGTCCCCGGATACTCGCCGGCTGAGCCGGTTTCACCGCTTTCGCGATGTGGGCCAGTGCGTCCCCGTACTGTGGTTTTCCCCGCCGTCCTCATCGAAGTCATGTCCCGTTCACTTAACCTTTTCACATGCTGCGCAGATCCCAACAGCCTTGTGTGGGCATCCCTCTGAGTCTTTCATAGCGTGGCAGTCACATGTGCAGTCACGCTCTTTAGTGCCTCCGCTGCACTCCGATGCGGGGCCAAACTCACAATCACACGCTGAGGCTTTCACCGGTTTGCACTGCGGGTGTTTTCGATAGTAGTGACAGCCGTGACACATGCAGCCAATGGGATGGCCGTCTATGATCGGCTTCTCTGGCGCGATTCGAACACCGGCCGGTTCCTCCGGTCGTATCGGCTCACAATGCGGACAGACAGTTCTGACTAGCACCGCAGGGGTTCCGATGGTCATCGTGAACGACATTCCTTTGTGCTTTTCGCAAGGGTTATAGCAGATCAAACCGATAGTCTCGCGAGGCTCCTCCGCGCTTACATTAACCAGCTTGTTCCCCGGCCAGTGCTTCGCGATGAAGTCTTCCAGCCCTGTTCGGCTATAGACTCCTGCTAGCTTCTTGTACTCGGCTTCCCAGTCAGGTTGCTTGCCGCTCGTCTCGTCCGGTTTCATCGGCTGCGCGGCGCGATCCTTACGCCACAATAGTGAGTCGTAGAGAAGACCCTCAAGTACCTTCGTGCTGATTTCCAAGGTGATGGTGTTGGCATCCTTACACCACTTCATCAGGCGCTCTACCTCAGCCGTTGGCGTCCACCAGGGTCCGGGTTTGTCATTTGAGGCGGCCGGTTGCGCTTCGTTATTCGCGGATAACTCATTGTTCT
>Ga0157376_10002194_pt1 | contig 13160 bp, 9 predicted proteins | sample M45metaG_FD_121801 | JGI IMG/M metagenome (GOLD analysis project Ga0157376, IMG submission 121801) | Miscanthus rhizosphere microbial communities from Kellogg Biological Station, Michigan, USA - M4-5 metaG | ecosystem: Host-associated > Plants > Roots > Rhizosphere > Soil | place: USA: Michigan... | reverse complement strand
CGGTCTCGAGCAGTTTAGCCTTCAGGACCAGGCCGATCGTCGGGAGAGTTACCGCCCCGCTGTCCTTCAGGAACAGGGTGTCTACATAGTCCGCATAGGCGGGGTAGGTCACCAGGATAATATAATGACCGGGCGGAACCGTCATCTGAAACCGGCCAGCGGCATTGGTCCGGGTATGCCCGACAAGAATACTATCGGCAGGTCGCAGCAGGAGGACGGAGCCATTGCCCAGGTTCTTTTTTTCGGAAGTGTCGGCGATAGAGCCGGTGATACGGGAAGATTGTGCCAGGGAGGCTACAGACAACAGGAGAAATGACAGTAAAAGTAGTACAGTTAGTCTAGGCATAAGGATCATTCCAGGTTAGGTGGGCTGAAATTAGATTCAAAATGAGGGATATACAAGACCGAAGCCTTAAATTTACGTTAAAGACATCAAGATGAAATATGAGGAGGCGCATTTCGTGGATTCGACCAGGTCGGTTTGGAACTACTCTCTTTTTTCGGAGGAGGATATCCGCAATTTCCAGCAGGGTACACATTACCGGTTATACGAATTGTTCGGCAGTCATCGAATCACCGTATTGGACCGGACGGGATACTACTTCGCGGTCTGGGCGCCGAATGCTACGGCCGTTTCGGTCATTGGCAATTTCAACAACTGGCAGCCGGATACCCATCCCTTGTTCGTTCGACTCGAGCGGTCAGGCATCTGGGAGGGCTTCATCCCCGACGTGTCCGTAGGTGAATCTTACAAGTATCATATTAAAGGTTTTAATGGTGGGACGCTCGATAAGGGCGATCCCTATTGCAATTTTTGGGAGATGCGGCCAAGGACCGCTTCCATAAGCTGGGAGTTGGATTATTTGTGGCAGGATGGCGAGTGGATGCAAACCCGTAAAAAAAGTAATGCGCTCGATGCCCCCTGGAGTATTTACGAAGTCCATCTCGCGTCCTGGATGCGACCCGATCCGGGCGACGAAGAGCGGTACAACAGCTATGACCAGATCAGGGAGCTGTTGGTGCCCTATGTCAAAAAGATGGGGTTTACGCATGTGGAGCTGATGCCCGTGATGGAGCATCCTTTCGATGGCAGCTGGGGCTACCAGGGAACAGGGTATTATGCACCCACGTCCCGATTTGGCGATCCGCAGGGTTTCATGGCACTGGTCGATGCCTTTCACCGGGAGGGGATCGGGGTCATCCTGGACTGGGTGCCCTCACATTTTCCTTACGATTATCATGGTCTCTATCTCTTCGACGGCGCCAATACCTACGAATATGCAGATATGCGTAAGGGATTCCATCCCGACTGGAACAGCTATATCTTCAATTACAGCAGGGGAGAGGTCAAATCATTTCTCATCAGCAATGCCCGGTACTGGCTCGATAAGTACCATGTGGACGGGATCCGGGTCGACGCGGTCAGCTCGATGCTCAAGCTGAACTATTCGCGGCAGGAAGGCGCCTGGGAACCCAACGAATATGGGGGGGACGGCAACCTGGAGGCGATAGCCTTCCTCAAGGACCTCAATGCAACGGTCTTCCGGGATTTCCCTGATGTGCAGACCATTGCCGAAGAGGCGACCGACTGGCCCGGCGTGAGTCGCCCCACCTATGCGGGCGGTCTGGGATTCGGGATGAAATGGATGATGGGCTGGATGCACGATACCCTGGATTATTTCAAGCTCGACCCCATCCACCGGCGGCACCATCAGAATAAGTTCACCTTTAGTATGATGTATTACTACGACGAGAACTTTGTGCTGCCGCTGAGTCATGACGAAGTCGTCCACGGCAAGTCGCCCATGCTCTACAAGATGCCCGGGGATGACTGGCAGAAATTCGCCAATCTCCGGCTGATGTATACCTATATGCTTACCCATCCGGGTGGGAAACTCTTGTTCATGGGTAATGAATTCGGCGCGACGACCGAATGGAACTATAAAACCGAACTGCCCTGGCATCTCCTGCAATACGACTCGCATCGGCTGCTGAAAGATTGTGTGCGGGACTTGAACGGACTGCTGCGCTCAGAACCGGCGATGTATGAGAACCAGTTCAATTCTAATGGGTTCGAATGGGTGGACCTCCGGCACCGCGACGAGAGTGTGATGGTCTACCGGCGGAAAGGCAAGAACGCGACCAGAGACCTGCTTGTGATCTTAAATATGACACCGGTGGTGCGCCGGGACTGGAAGGTCTATGCCCGGGGCAAGGACGCATGGAAGGAGATCTTCAACAGCGATGACCGGAAATATTGGGGGACGGGTGATACGAATAATCCGGATATTCCCGTACGGCTCGTGGATGAGACGGACGAAGTGTATGAACTGATCGTCCATTTGCCGCCGCTGGGGGGACTTGTACTCCGCTAAGCCGCATGGCTTTCGAATTTTAGCGCGGTCGGCCTTACATTCTTTCGGGAACGCGAATACCAAGGACATTCATGGCGTTGCGCAGAGTGCTGGCCGTTAGTTGGCAGAGCTGGAGGCGGAGGGCCTTCTTTTCCGGCGACTCGGCATTCGCGATGCTGTGTTCCGCATAAAAAGAGTTGTAGGTCTGCGCCAGCTGGTAGGCATAGGCGGCGACGACCGAGGGACTCATTTCCAAGCATGCCTGTTCGAACACGGCAGGAAATTTTTCCAGCACAATGGTCAGGGTTTTCTCCAGCGGCAGGAGCGGGGCGTCGCCCGGTTGGCCGGATAGCCGCTCCTTGCGCAGGATGCTTTTGATCCGCGCATAGGCATATTGGATGAACGTGGCGGTATATCCGTGGAGATCGATGGATTCTTCGGGATTAAAGACCATTTTCTTTTTTGGATCGACCCGAAGCAGAAAGAATTTCAAACCGCCGATCCCAATGATATCATACAATTCTTCCAATTCGTCGAGTTTGAAATCCCCGGTCTTGCCTAACTCCTTTGTCTTGCGTTCCGCCTCGTCGATCATCTCATCGAGAATATCGTCCGCGTCGACGACGGTCCCTTCACGGGTCTTCATCCGGCCCGTAGGCAATTCCACCATCCCATAGCTGAGATGGAAGATCCCGTCGGCCGAGGGGATCCCCAGTTTCTGACAGATCAACTTCAGCACCTTGAAATGATAGTTCTGTTCATCGCCGACCACATAGATGCTCTGGTCGGGGTGGAACTCTTCATATTTCTTAACGGCAAGGCCGATGTCCTGGGTCATATACACGGCCGTTCCGTCCCGGCGCTGTACGATCTTCTGGTCGAGTCCGGCCGCCGTCAGGTCGATGATGACGCTGCCGTCGTCCTGCTTTTGAAAGACGCCTTTCTGCAGACCCTGGTCGACCAGTTCTTTTCCGAGCAGATAGGTATTGCTCTCGTAATAGATCTTATCGAAATCGCTGCCGATGCGGTGATAGGTCGCATCGAAACCCGCATACACCCAACTGTTCATTTTCTTCCAGAGTTCGATGACCTCCGGCTTGCCGGCTTCCCAGTCGACGAGCATTTGTTGCGCCGCCTTCATGATCGGCGCCTCTTTCTCGGCCGTTTTCTCATCCATTCCGCCGGCGATGAGTTCCGCAATTTGCTTTTTGTGTTCATGGCCGAAGAGCACATAGTAATCCCCCACCAGGTGATCCCCCTTGATACCGGTACTCTCCGGCGTAGCGCCATTGGCAAAAAGCTGCCAGGCGATCATGCTCTTGCAGATATGGATGCCGCGGTCGTTGGCAATACAGGTCTTTACGATATCATAGCCGTTGGCCTTGTAGATCTCGGCGATGCTCCAGCCCAGGAAATTGTTCCGGAGATGACCGAGATGCAGCGGCTTGTTGGTATTCGGTGAGGAATATTCGACCATGACCTTCCGGCCATTGCGCGCTTTGCGGCCGTAGTCGGGATTGTCGTAGGAGGTTTTCAGAAAGTTCAGCCAGTAGCCATCAGCGATCGTCAGATTGAGAAACCCTTTGATAACATTATAGCCGGAGAACAATTCGGGATTGGCGCCGGTCATGGCCTTGCCCAGCTGATCACCGAGCTCTTCCGGCTTTTTTTTCAATTGTTTAACAAAGGAGAACAACACCACCGTATAGTCGCCTTCGAATTCCGGTTTCGTTTCATTGACAAGGATATCCGCAGCAGGCAACGTAAATTGATACTCCCGTTGCAGTGCCTCGCTGGCAGCCGTTCTGATCAGACTGATAAGTTCCATTTCCCGTTAATTGGCTGCAAAAGTAAGACATGTTCACCGGTTTTTGACGTTTTGTAGGTATCTTTGCCCCTTGTGAAAGATCGCGTCGTTTCTTTTATTGATTTTTTCTATCCGCCTTTTTCCCGTCTGATGCCGCTGCAGACCTTCCGTTATGCAGCATGCGGCGGGACGAGCACCCTGCTGGATATCGTGATGTACTGGTTCAGCTTCAATTTTATCCTGCATAAGCAAAATGTTCATCTGCTTTATTGGACCTTTTCTCCATATGTCGCTTCCGTTTTTATCGCATTCTGCGTAAGCTTTCCGACCGGCTTTATTCTGAACCGTCATATCGCATTCCCGGGCAGCACGCTGCACGGCAGGATCCAGTTGTTCCGCTACTTCGTGCTGGTGGTGGTTTGCATCGGGCTGAACATCCTCTTCATCAAGCTTTTTGTCGAGCAATTCCATATCTATCCCACTATCGCCAAGGTGCTGACGACGATCATCGTGGTCTGCTTCAGCTATGTGACACAGAAGAATTTCACGTTTAAGATCGAAGAAGAAGAGTAGATTTCGCGGAGCCGGCTCCGCACACCTTATTTCGGTTGGGTCATGCTGAACCAATTGCCCAACCCATCGCTGAGGATAACCGAGCGGAGCGAAGGTTACGAACGAGGAGGACCTTGGCGAAGCAGGTCCGACGAAGTTCTGAGCGGGGTTGCTCGAGGGTCTGTTGTTGCCGCTCCCAGACAAGGACGCGGTAATGAGTTGGGGCCTGCCCGACCTCTTTTTTGAAGAGCGTGCTGAAGGAGCCGATACTTTCAAAGCCGACCTCGTTGCAAATTTCGGTAATGGTCGCTTTTTTGTCCGCGAGGGAAAGGCGGGCATGTTCGAGCCGCTTGCGGGTGAGGTATTGATGAGGTGTTACCCGGTAGATGCGGGTAAAGAGCCGGTGGAAATGATACCGGGACAGACAGGCTTCCCGCGACAGGCAGTCCAGGCTGATCGGTCGGGTGAAATTACCGTCGATATACAGCTTCGCCGTAAGGATCTTTTTATATACGTCCGGGGCTAATGGCATTAAAGCTCTTTTAATGGCATAGTTTGTGGAGGGAGGAGGGAGCAAATTTAGTACTTTTGCACCTTGCCTCAAAGGCCCCCTAAGTTTGCAGACAGCTAAAAATTACAATTACGCCTATGGTAACAGTTATCATTCCCGCTCTTAATGAAGAAAAGACGATTGGCCAGGTCATCCGACAGGCCAAAAGGAATGAACTGGTAAATGAGATCATAGTCGTAGACGATATGTCGGCGGACAATACCATCGCCGAAGCCAAGAAAGAGGGGGCCAAGGTCATCACCAGCACACATGTAGGAAAGGGGGATTCGATGCGGGAGGGGCTGCTGATGGCAAAGAACGAATACCTGGTCTTTCTGGAAGCCGATACCCCCCATTTCGACGAGGATATCATTGGCCCGCTGACCGCCCCGCTGATCGCAAACGAGGCGGATTTCGTCAAATCTTATTCCGAGCGCTCCAGCGGAAGGATCGCCGAGCTACTGGGCAAGCCGCTGCTGGAGACCTTCTTTCCCCATCTTTTGAAGTTCAAACAACCCCTGAGCGGGATGATCGCCGGAAAGAAATCCGTCCTGCAGAAGGTGGAATTCGACAACGATTATGGGGTCGATATCGGGCTTTTGATCGATCTGCACAATGTCCGGGCGCGGATCGCCGAAGTGAGCATCGGGGAAGTGGAGAACGACCGGCAGCCGTTGCATGTGCTGGGACGGATGGCCAAGCAGATCGCCAACGCCATCTTCAGAAGGGTCAATATCTTCGACGGCGGCCACCGCGAAGAGGAGCAGGCTCCGCACCCGATGCGGGAACAGGTGGAATTCGCCCTCAAGGAAATGATCCGGAACCCGAAGAAAATGATCGTCTTCGACATGGATAATATCCTGTTGCAAGGCAGTTTTGTAAAGGCGGCGGCCGCCCGCTTTGGCTTTACCCGCGAGTTGAATGATATCCTGGCCCAGGACAAAAGCAATTATATCAAGACCCAGAAGATCGCCCGGCTCCTCGAAGGACGCACCTTTGCCGAAATGATCCATGTGGTCGAGTCCATTCCGCTCATCGGGGACGCCGTCCAGGTGATCCGGGAACTGCAGGTCCGGGGCTATGTCTGCGGGATCATCAGCGATAGCTACCATGCCATCGCCAACCATGTCAAAAACCTGCTAGGACTGGATTTCACCCTGGGCAATGAACTCGAATTTCAGAAAAGCGTGGCCACGGGCGAGGTGAAGATCCCCTCCCAGTTGCTTAAGGACCGGTTCAGCCAATGCGAACACGATCACTGCAAGTCGAATATGTTCCAGTATATCCTCCACCGGTTTGGCATCTCCCTGGCAGATTCCGTGGCAGTCGGCGACGGCGAAAATGATATCTGCATGGTCAAAATGGCGGGGACCGGCATTTCCTTCAATTCCCAATCCCCGGCCCTCGACGAGGTGGCCGACTACACGTTCCGCGGGGATTCCCTGAAGCCTGTCCTAGAGGTAGTTAGATAGGATCCGGCCATTTTGGCTGTCGATCTGGCAGGTCTCCCTGCCGTGGCATAATCATTGACTAGCTATCGGGGATCAATCTTACAAAACCTTTAAAATCATATAAACAATATGGGAAAAATCATAGGAATTGACCTCGGCACCACCAATAGTTGTGTAGCCGTTATGGAAGGAAATGAGCCCGTGGTGATCGCCAACGATGAGGGTCGTCGTACGACCCCGTCGATCGTGGGTTTCCTGAAGAACGGGGAACGGAAGGTCGGGGATCCTGCGAAGCGCCAGGCTATTACAAACCCGATCAATACGATCATGTCGGTAAAGCGATTCATGGGCCGGCGTTATGACGAAGTGACCAACGAGATCACCCATTGGAGCTATAAAGTCGTCAAAGGTGACAATAATACTATCAGGATCGATATCGACGGCCGGCTGTATACGCCGCAGGAGATCTCGGCGATGATCCTGCAGAAGATGAAGAAGACGGCCGAGGATTATCTTGGCCAGGAAGTGACGGAAGCCGTTATCACAGTTCCCGCCTATTTCAATGACGCCCAGCGTCAGGCGACAAAGGAAGCCGGTGAGATCGCCGGGCTGACCGTTCGCCGGATCGTCAACGAGCCTACGGCGGCGGCCCTTGCTTATGGGCTGGACAAGCAAGGCAAGGATGAGAAGATCGCGGTCTTCGACCTTGGCGGCGGTACTTTTGACGTCTCCATCCTCGAACTGGGTGATGGCGTATTCGAAGTAAAGTCCACAAATGGTGATACTCACCTCGGTGGTGATGATTTCGATAAGATCATCATGGACTGGCTGGCCGATGAGTTCAAGAAAGACGAGAATGTCGATCTCCGCAAGGATCCGATGGCGCTTCAACGCCTGAAGGAGGCTGCCGAAAAGGCCAAGATCGAATTGTCCTCGTCCAGCGAGACGGAAGTGAACCTGCCCTATATCACGGCGGTCGACGGTGTGCCCAAGCACCTCGTCAAAAAACTGACCCGCGCCAAGTTCGAGCAGTTGGCGGACTCCCTGTTTGAAAGATGTCTGAAGCCCTGTGAGCAGGCGTTGAAAGATGCCGGCGTATCGGCTTCGCAGATCGATGAAGTGATCCTGGTGGGCGGTTCTACCCGTATCCCCAAGGTCCAGGAAATAGTAGAGAAGTTCTTTGGCAAGAAACCAAACAAGGGGGTGAACCCCGATGAAGTAGTTGCCGTTGGTGCTGCTATCCAGGGCGCCGTACTCACCGGTGAGGTGAAGGATGTCCTGCTGCTCGACGTGACCCCGCTTTCGCTGGGTATCGAGACGATGGGTGGAGTAATGACCCGGCTCATCGACAGCAACACGACGATCCCGAGCAAGAAATCGGAGACCTTCTCTACGGCCAGCGACAACCAACCGGGCGTACAGATCCATGTACTGCAGGGAGAACGTCCCATGGCAAGTCAGAATAAGAGCCTCGGTACTTTCAACCTCGATGGGATTCCTCCCGCCCCACGTGGCGTTCCGCAGATAGAAGTCATCTTCGATATCGATGCCAACGGTATCCTGCATGTAACGGCCAAGGATAAGGGCACGGGCAAGGAGCAGAAAATCCGAATTGAAGCCGGCAGCGGTCTGAGCAAGGAAGAAGTAGAAAGGATGAAAGCCGAAGCAAGGGCCAACGAATCGACCGATAAGGCCGCGCGTGAAAAAGTGGACAAGATGAACCAGGCCGACAGCCTGATCTTCCAGACGGAAAAGCAGCTGAAGGAGTTTGGCGAAAAACTGCCCGCCGACAAGAAGGCGCCCATCGAATCCGCGCTTAGTAAATTGAAGGATGCACACAAGTCACAGGATATTGCTGCCGTCGACGCCGCTGTTGCGGAGATGAACAATGCCTGGACAGCCGCATCGGAAGAGATGTACAAGGCGACACAACAAGCCGGCGGACAGCCTGGCGCTGACGGTGGGAACGCCGGACATCAGGCGAATACCGGTGGCGAAAATGTCACCGACGCCGAGTTCGAAGAAGTGAAATAAGTGATTGAGCGTTAGATATTTTGCAAAAAGCCTCCAAATTTGGGGGCTTTTTTGTTGCATATTCAAAAAAAATGTGTACTTTTGCACTCGAATTGAACAATCAACCACGCGTTTAGCGAGTTTGCCATCTCCTAGAGTACTCAGTCAGCCGACACTTCTTCCAACGATTCTCAAGTGTTTTTTGTCTTCCTTGATTGTTCAGACTCAAACTTAAAAATTGAACATTTATGAAAAGTGATCTAGTGCACTCTATTGTGCAGACTGGACCACAGGTCCAGTGGCCGAAGGCCAATCCTGAAACAGCGGGCGCGAAAGAGCCAAATTTGGAAAAGGCGATGAAGCGCACGCTATTGGAACCGTCTATCCTGAAGAATTGGATGACCGAAGTAAAAGAGACCGTGGCGACGGATGTCGCGATCAATGCAGAGCGGAAAAGCTCTCTTACGTTGAACCTCTGGGCTATGCGGAAAGGCGCACGTTATGCGTCGAACGGCCGCAGAAAGCCCGGCATCATCACCGGACTCGGTTATTAAAGGATATGATTACGTAGCAAGGCCCCGCTTTTAGCGGGGCTTTTTATTTTATTATGGCCCTTCGGGTAACCGAGCGAAGCGAAGGTTATGACCGAGGAGGAGCGTGTCGGAGCAGCTCCGACGAAGGTCGGCTTCCAGCCTGCCCGGCGGGGCTTTTTGTTTTATATTATATCCATCTTCTTCATCAGGAAAGAAGCATTGCGGTTCCGGGCAATGCCGCGCTGCAATTTATAATCAAAGCGCAGCTCTCCATTCTCGATGACACTCTCGAAACAATAGTTGTGAACGGCGCCCGGGAGGGCTTCTTCGAGCGAACCAAGCGTAAGGTCGTGCGTAGCGAAAAGCGCCAGGCAATGATATTGAAGTAAATGCCGGATGAACTGCTCGGACCCAAAGGTCTTGTCTTCTGAATTCGTACCGCGTAGGATCTCATCTATCAGCACGAGAGCAGGTGCGCCGGTTTGCAGGCGGTGGACGATGCGCTGCAGCTTCTTCAGCTCGGCCATGAAATACGAAGTCTGTTCCAGCAGCGAATCATCAATGCGCAGGGAGGTCAGCAACTCCATCGGTGTAAAGTGGAACGACGCAGCGCAGACCGGAAGACCGCATTGCGCCAGCAAAAGATTGACCCCCAACGTACGCAGAAACGTCGTTTTTCCCGACATGTTGGATCCCGTCACCAGCACAAGCCGCTCGTCCCGGCCGAGGACACAGTCATTGGCAACGCGGCGGCCGGCAGGGATCAGCGGGTGGGCCAGGGCGGTGGCCTGGATGAACAGGGTAGGGGTGGGAGCACCGGAACCGGCCGGTACCATGCGTACCGGCGACGGATAAACGTAGTCCGGGTTGTTAAATGCAAAGGTCGCAAGACTATTGAGATCCTCGACCTCGCCCACCGCCTCCAGCCAGTCAAGGGAATTGGTGCGATAGGTCTCCTTCCAGCGCTCGAGTGCGATTACGCAGTGCAGGTCGTAGAGGAGAAAGGTGTTCAGAAAGAGATTGACAAGATTGTTATGCCGGTGATCGAAATAATTGGCCAGTTGGGAAAGCCGGCGGATAGCATCGTGCGCGGTGAGCGTCCGGCTGCGCAGACCGGCCAGTACGGCAGAGTCTCCTGCGTCGACGGTATTGAAGACCTTTACAATTCCCGTATATTGATCGAGGAGAGCTTTCTTGTTGTCGATCAGCTCATGCTGCCGCCCGACATATTTGCCATACCCGGCGAGTACGAGCCGGGAAATGATCGCCCCCGCGAGGAGCAGGGTATAGTTGTTGCTGCCGATCCAGATAGCGATACCTGTAAGATTGAGGGCAATGACCCCCGCGATAATCATCAGCCGGCCAGGTTTCCGGTAAAAGGCGGCAGGCGCCTCCAGCCAGCGGGTAAAGGGGCCGGGATCGAGATTGGTCTCCTTGCCATCATTGAGCAACCCATGGGCCGTGATCAGCTGCCGGCATTCGGTCTGCGTGGCAAGCGTTTGAACGGCCGCCTGTTGCCGGCTGATGGCGCCGGGGTCAAGCAACGGTTCGCGCAGCCTTGTCGCCAGGAAATTCTTTCCTTTGACGGTCGCAGTGCGGTTGAGCCGGTGAAAAAGGGAATTATGACCAAAGATATCCAGGTCGTCGAGATAGCCCTGGGAATCGAGAAAGGCATGCCCATCGGGGAACTGGTTGGCTTTGCCCGCCAACATCTCCCCCTCGTTGTGATTGACAAAGCGGAGCTTTTCCCAGAGCCGGCGCTTATCCTTCCAGTGATAGTAAATATTGACGCAGACGATAAAGGCGGCCAGGGATAGAAAGGCCAGAAGGACCATCGCCCAGTTGAAGTGTTGGGCGAGAAGATAGATCGCAACGCCGAAGCCGGCAAAAAAGGCCAGGCGCAAAAGGGCCATGACATTCAACCGACCCTGGATGCTCCGGATCTTTTCGTCGCAGGCAACGATCTTTTGCTGGTAGAACGATTCAGTAGACAAGTGTCGGAAAGACTACATGATGTCCATCGCCTTCACGAAGGAGGTGGCTACAAAAGGCAGGATGAGCGTGAGATAAGAGAAGTGAGTGGCCCATGCAAAGGCGAAAGCGGCAGTCGAAACGAAAAACAAAAGCCAGTATGCAGCGGAATTCTTCTTTTGTGCCATGAGATCAGGAATTTACGCAAAAGTAAGCGAAAAGGGCCATTGAACCAACATGAAAAAAATCAATACCTTCGGGCGAGATGAGATACAACTTAAAGCTGGATTTTTATTTGCGATTCTATACGCATCCCGGTGAGTCGATCCTTGTGACGGGAAATATTCCCGAACTAGGCAAGGGGCAGCTGACCGCCGCGATGCCGCTTACCTATGTGAACGGGGATTTCTGGCATGGAAGCATCGTGCTTTCGGAAGCGCCTTTGGACCCGATACGCTATCACTATATCCTGAAGAATACGGACGGCACGTTGACGGAAGAAGGCGGAGACGAAAAGTTCATCGATCCGCAATCGATCACCACGGGGGAGATCCAGGTCATCGACACCTGGAATTTCGCCGGCGAGTTCGAGAACGTCTTTGACACTTCTCCTTTCCGCAATGTGTTGCTGCCGCCGCACAAAGCGGTGAGAAAGGCGCGGACAAATGGTACAATAACGGCGATCTTCCGGGTCAAGGCGCCGCTGCTGGAAGAACAGGAAGTGGTATGCCTCTCGGGAAGCGCTACCGGCCTGAACGACTGGAACGAAGAAGATCCGCTGCTGCTGGCCCCGATAGGGGACTGGTGGACGATCGCATTACCGCTTGCACCGGAGTCCTTTCCCCTTGAATACAAATACGGCGTCTATCATAAGAAGGAGAAAAAGATGACCCGCTGGGAACAGGGGCCCAACCGCTATGTCCCAGGCGACGCCAGACCGGACAAGGTGAGCATCCTCCACGATGGGTTTGCCCACCTGCCCAATACCACCTGGCATGGCGCAGGAGTCTCCATCCCCGTTTTTAGCCTTCGGAGCAAGGAGTCGATGGGGGTCGGTGAATTTACCGATCTGGAACAGCTCGTCGACTGGGCCGTCAAATGCGGCCTAAAGCTGATCCAGCTGCTACCCGTACAGGATACCTCGGCGACACATACCTGGGTGGATTCCTATCCCTATGCCGCCATCTCCGCCTTCGCCCTGCACCCCATCTACCTGAACCTCGAAAAATGCGCAGGCAAGAAAAACTCCTCGCTGATCAAACCGCTCAATAAGAAGAAAAAGGAGCTGAACGTCCTGCCGGACCTGGATTATGAGCAGGTGATGAAAATTAAATTATTAACAGTTAAGGAGTTATACGAGTTACAGAAAGAAGAATTTCAGAAGAACCCAGACTTTATAGAATTCTTCGATCGCAATAAGGACTGGCTCGTTCCCTATGCTGCCTTTTGTTATTTGCGCGATAAGCATGGTACTCCGGACTTTATGCAATGGACCATGCATAGCGAGTACGACGCAGAAGCAATCCGCAAATACGTCTCCCCGGAAAAACCACACTACGATTCTATTGCGCTTCAATACTTTATTCAATATCACCTCCACCTTCAATTGAGAGATGCTGTAGATTATGCTCATGAACAAGGAATTATGGTCAAGGGGGATATCCCGATAGGTATTGGACGCTATAGCTGCGATGCCTGGGTAGCCCCGCAACTGTATCATATGGATATGCAGGCCGGAGCCCCCCCGGACAATTTTGCCATAAAAGGCCAGAACTGGGGCTTCCCGACCTATAACTGGCAGGAGATGATGCGGGATGGATATGGCTGGTGGCGGCAGCGGTTCAGCCATATGCAGAACTATTTCGATGGGTTCCGTATCGACCATATTCTGGGCTTCTTCCGCATCTGGACGATCCCGATGAATATAGT